>Ga0209642_10001857_pt1 | contig 14048 bp, 17 predicted proteins | sample RifCSP19_2_FD_184025 | JGI IMG/M metagenome (GOLD analysis project Ga0209642, IMG submission 184025) | Soil microbial communities from Rifle, Colorado - Rifle CSP2_sed 19_2 (SPAdes) (version 2) | ecosystem: Environmental > Terrestrial > Deep subsurface > Rock core/Sediment | place: Rifle... | reverse complement strand
AGACTTTCCATTCTTTGAGGAAGATTCGGAAGGCGGGTGGACTTTTACCCATAATCCTTTTTCGGCGCCAAAGCCCGAGCATATGGACTTATTGTTAAAAAAAGAAAATATTGAAAACATAAAAGCGGCCCAATATGACATTGTGCTCAACGGCATTGAAATCGGCGGCGGTAGCTTGAGAAACCACGAACCGAAAGCCTTGAAGAAAGTATTCGAGATCATGGGTCATGAAGAAGGAAACATCGAAGCTAATTTCGGCCACATGCTAAAGGCGCTTGGCGCGGGTACGCCGCCGCACGGCGGCATTGCCTGGGGTCTTGATCGGTTGCTTATGCTTCTTGAAAATGAAACAAGCATCCGGGAAGTGATCGCTTTTCCGAAGACCGGCGAAGGGAGAGATCCGATGATGGGTTCGCCGTCGGCAGTGCCGGAAAAGCATTTGAAAGAGCTCGGGATAAAGATCATCAAATGACCACTTATCAAATCAAAACACCGGTTTTCGAAGGGCCGCTCGAGCTTCTGCTTGAACTTATCGAAAAAAGGAAGCTTGAAATCAACCAAGTCAATTTGGCGGTCGTTACTGACGACTTTTTAAACCATCTCAAAACCGCAAGCGAACTTAAACTCGGTGATATTTCCCAGTTTATCTTGGTTGCCGCCACCCTCATTCTCATCAAGTCAAAGTCGCTTTTGCCGGCCATGGCGCTCTCCGAGGAAGAGGAGTCCACCATCGCCGAGCTTGAAGAGCGCTTGCGACGTTTCCAGATTATCAAATCAGTTTTGCCGGCTCTTAAAACCGCTTTCGGCCAGCAAGTGATTTTTAACAGATCCGGTGTTCCTTTCATCCCTGTTTTTGTCCCTGATCCGGCCGCCAATCTGCCTGTTCTCCGCGATTCGCTGCGCCGCGCCTTTGATGAAATGCCGAAAAAAGAATTTCTTCCTCAAGTGCCAGTGCGGCGAGTCATTTCGCTCGAGGATTTGATGCGAAGCTTGATTGATCGGATTGAAAAAGGCCTCCAGATGACTTTTCGGGATTTTACAAAAGGTAATTTTAAAAGCAAACAGGAAGAAAAATTTTACCTCGTTGTCAGTTTCTTGGCATTGCTTGAACTGGTGAATCAAGGCTTGATCGAGGTCAGTCAAGGCGGCTATTTTGGCGAAATTGCGATTGAAAAGCCTAAAGCGGCCATTGCCGAAGAAATTTTATGAATTTAGATTCAAAAATTGAAGCCGTTCTTTTCATCAAAGGCGAGCCCGTGAAAATAAAAATTCTGGCTAAACTTTTGGCGGTAACGGAAAAAGAAACAAAAGAGGCGATAGAAGCGCTCCGCGAGAAACTCGCTGATCGCGGTCTTTCGATTGTTACAACCGGTGATGAAGCGCTTTTAGGAACGGCGCCTTCCCTCGGGCCCCTGATTGAAGAAATCCAAAAGGAGGAATTAAACAAAGAGCTCTCGCGGGCGGCGCTTGAAACGCTTGCCATTATTCTTTATGAATACAAAGACGGCGCCACGCGGGCCAATATCGACTATATTCGGGGCGTTAACTCAAGCTTTATTTTACGCAATTTAGCGATTCGAGGCTTGGTTCTCAAAGTGCCGCATCCGATCGATAAAAGAACCTTCGTCTATAAGCCTTCGATCGACTTGCTCTCTTATCTCGGGGTGAGTAGAATAGAAGGCCTTCCGGATTATGCCCTTATCCGCGAAAAACTTGACAGCGCGGTGGCGGCAATGAAAGAGGAAGGCCAAAATGAACCAAACCCAGAATAAGCAAATATTAATTTTTTCTCTTCTTGTTTTCCTTTCGGTCGCTCTCGGCTACTTTTTGCCGAAATTTAAGACGCCGTCACCCCTTTCTTCTTTAATACCGAACCCCTTTGCCAGTATTTTACTTGAAGCCAAAACGGCTTTTGTTTACGATCTAGCTAATCAAAAAATGCTTTTCGGCCTTCATGAGGACAAACCAATGCCGATCGCCTCGATCACAAAGATTATGACGGCTCTCGTCGCCCTTGAAGTTTTTTCTCCCGAGGAAGTGATTATGATTTCCAGAGATTCCCTTGACCTTGAAGGCGACAACGGCCTTTTTTGGGGTGAAAAATGGCCAGTGAGCGAACTTATCAAATTTATGCTTCTTGTTTCCTCAAACGACGCGGCGGCGGCCATAGCGAAAGAAGCCGATAAAAAATTGGGGCTGGACGGCTTTCTCCAAAAGATGAACGAAAAGGCGGAAGAAATTGGTCTTGCGAAAGCGCGCTTTAATTCGGTAAGCGGCATTGATATGGGCGAAACGCCGGGCGCCGTTGCTTCGGCTAAAGAAGCGGCTTTTCTTTTGTACTACGCCTATAAAACTTATCCGGAAATTTTCGGAATCACCGCGCTTCCTGAGGCGGATTTTATTTCAGAGAGCGGTTTTGACCACAAAAAAATCAAAAATACCAATCCCAATGTTGGTACCGGCAATATTCTCGCTTCCAAAACAGGCCTGACAAAACTCGCCGGCGGGACGCTTGTCGTCTTTCTTGGCGGCGAACGCCCGCTGCTGATTGCCGCGCTTGACTCAACGCAGGAAGGGCGTTTTGCCGATGTCACCCGTTTAGAAGCCGCGGCCCTGTTGACAAAAACGCCAGTGGCAGAGTAGAATCTGTTCCTTGATATTGCTTGTTCTTTAACTTCTAAAACCTGTTTCCAATGACGATTACTATCCCTCTTACTGATTACCAAAAAGAAACTGCCCAAGACATCGAAAACGGCCTCAAAGAAATTGGGATTAAGAAATTTAAACTCGGTTCACTTTGTTTGAGCTCCGTCGACATTCTGGAAGTGTGCGTAACCAACTCGACAGATTTTTTATCTGCCAAAGATTGGATTTCAAAAAGCACCTACAAAATTAAAATGCAAAAAATGCCCGAAGAAGGCAATCCGGCCGGTTATCTTTATGTCGCTTTGGACAAAAATGCTAAGCGCTCCTCGTGAGCGCTTTTTTAATTTATTCTTCTGGTTTTTCAAGAAGTATTGGCTCTAGGCCGGCTGGACTGCCGGTGATGTGCAGGACGTCCTTGTCAATTTTTTTGAATTCTTTGCTTCCCGCGTTGAAGTGATTGATAACCGTCCCTAAGGCGCTACCGAGTTTAATTTGATATTCCTCGTAGTTTTTAAGGTGGCGGCCCAATTCGCCGACTCGTTTGACGATGTCTTTGGCCTTCTCTTCAATTTCAAGCGATTTGAGCCCCTGCAAGACGGTTTGGAGATAAGCCAAAAAAGAAGTGGGAGAGACGATGATAACTTTGTATTTCCCAGCTGCGCGCTCAATGAGCGTTTCGGTTTCTTCGGTGAGGCCGCCGACTTTATTTGAAAGAAGATCGTAGTAAATAGCTTCATGGGGGATAAACATAAAAGCAAAATCAGTCGTGCCTTCCTGGGGCCGAATGTATTTGGCAGTTTCGGCTATTCGGGCTTTAAGATCGGCAATAAATACTTTTTCAAGCCGTTCTTTTTCTGCGGGGTCTTTGGCTTCCACCAAGCGATTGTAATTTTCAAGGGAAAACTTCGAATCAACGGGAATGATTTTGTCTTTGGCAAAAACAGCCGCGTCAACGATCGTGCCGTCGGCAAAACCGTATTGCATCGCGAAAGTCCCCGGCGGCAAGACATTTTGCAGAAGAGTTTCCAGATAGTATTCACCGAGAATGCCGCGCTGTTTGGGGTTCTTTAAAATGTCCTGGAGGTTTTGCAATTGATCGGCAAAAGAAATAACTTGTTTTTGGCCTTCCGAAACTTTTGTGAGCTCCTCGGTTATTTCTTTGATGAGTTTGGACGACTCTGACGAATGGTAGCGCATTGTCTCATGAACTTGTTTGTGGGTTTCGCTGATTTTTTGGTCAACGGTCCGGGTGAGTTCGTTTAGCTGTTGGAGAATAAGGGAAAGGCCTTCGCCGTCGGCTGTTTTTTTGCGGCGGAGGACGATGGCAAGCACGATGCCTAAAATGAAGGCGGCGATGATCGTGAAGATGAGAGTGGGGGACATGGGGTAATTATATCAACAAGCGAGGAAAAAATGAAAACTTATTTTCATTTTTTCCGAGCGCCGTTGATATATGCCTTCATATAGCTTTAAGTCAGCCGTTTCATTATTGACAAAAGGAGGGTTTTTGTGCTACCATTTAATTAGTAAAAAATTATCTGTTTCTTTATCACCTTATCGATAAGCATACATTTGAATGGGCTGCGCCACTTGCAATAGTTTCTTTCGGGTTATTTCTTTTTTTTATCACATTGTATCGTGATGAACCGAGGAGCAATAATCCATCATAACAATCACTTACTTGCCGCGATTAATAAATTGCGGCTTTTTTATTTCCCCCTTGCTTAAATTTTTACTCTTTGTTACAATAATTGATATTAATCAATATTAATGAATATTATTATGGTCAACATTATTCCTATAACTAAAGCCCGAATTAACTTAGGCAGTATTGTCAAAAAGGTCCGGGTGAATAAAGAATATTTTGTCCTAGAAAAAGACGGCTACCCGGTCGCCGGTATTATGGATATTGATGAATTTGAAGATTATCTTGATTTAAAAAATCCAGCGGTCAATAAACTCATTAAGAAATCTGCCAAAGAATATCGTCGCGGCAAGGCAGGTGCCGCCCCCTCAATACTCAAAAAGCTTAAAAATTTTAAATAAGATAAATGAGCAAAAAGTTTTCGGTATTTACGACGCCGAGCTTTGACAAACATATTGACGAACCTTTCAAAAAAGAACAAAAAAGTTCTGGATTTATTTGAAGGAGTTGTTAATGTTCTTTCTTTGGACCCTTTTAATTTAAGCCGACGATTTAATATTAAAAAATTAAAAGGACTTAAAGATGGCGAGGGTCAATGGCGAATTAGAATTAGCGAATATCGTATCAGATATGATATCTCGAGCCAAAAAGTTGTGTTGCATACTTTCCGTCATCGCAAAGACTCTTATAAATAGAAATGCCAGTGAAAAATTTACCGAAAATATGGAAAAAGATAAATACAAAGAAGTAAGATCTCTATCTAAAAATGATGGCTGGTCTTTTGCCATCGTCAATGGACGTTTGGCAGAAATCCATTTTGATAAAAAGTTCGGTATTTGGGGGCATAGTTACGAAAAAGAATCTTCTTATAAAACAAAAAAAGAAAAAAAGTGGATAAAAGCAGATACTAAAAAGTATCAATTTATTTACAAAAAAAGATTTTATTACGACAAAATTAGAAAACTTAAACAAAAAGCTCCAAACATCAAGAAAATGTTTGCCTTGTAACGCTAAAAATAACGGAAAATATTACTTCATCCGCTTTTGGAGTTCCATTCCGGCGATTTTGCGGTAAGGACAATATTCGCAACCTTTGCCTGGCAATGGAACAGTTTCTTTCATTAAACAATCTTTAATTTTCAAAAGAGTATCCGGAATCCAAGAATCATCGCCGGTATAGGGAATAATTTTAATATCAAATTCGAGTTTTGCGTCGAAAGCTTTGCGGTCGGTCTTGCCGTTTACGTAAACGAAGTAACCGGTCGAAGAAGTTTTAAATCCTTTCTGGCGAAGGAGCCATTGATATACTTCCATTTGCCGCTTGTAGCCAATTTGCCACTCCGCATCAATATTAACTTCACTTTCTTTGGCGGTGGCTTTGTAGTCGACAACAATAAACTCGCCTTCGGGGTTTACCCAAAGGTCATCAATAGCGCCGGAAATTTGCAAATTCGTGGGTTCGTGAAGCACGCGGATGCCTTTGAAGTTCTCGCGCCAAATCTCGAGGTCTTCGTGGTGAACGGGGATGGCGTCAATACCGTATTTGGCCATCAAGGGGTGCGTTTCTTTTTTGGCGCGATGGATATCGAATTCTTTTTTTAGAAGTTTATCGACGGCGACGTTTAGAGTAAAAGGAAAGCCTGGCGGTCGGCCGACGCCAAGGCGGCGGTCAAGGTAGAAGCACTGGGGGCATTCGAGAAAAAGATCAATTTTGGAGCGGCTGATATTGAAAGGATTGGGGTCCTTGGGATCAAAGATGTTCCGCTCGCGTTTTTTGTAAATTGGCATAAGATTTAGTTTAGCATATAATATTCCCAATGCTTCACGAAAAGATAAAAGAAGACATCAAAGAGGCGACAAAGCGTCGGGAAGAACTAAGGCTTGGGGTGCTTCGCGGTATTTCGGCTGCTCTTATCAATGAACTCGTCGCCAAACGTCGTAAGCCCGATGAGTTGATTTCCGACGAAGACACGCTGACCGTTATTGCGAGACTCGCCAAACAGCGAAAAGATTCAATCGAACAGTTTCGAGCGGGCGGCCGGGAAGACCTCGCTCGAGAGGAGGAAGCTGAGCTTGTGATCCTTCAGGGTTTTTTGCCAGACCAGATGAGCCGCGCCGAAGTTCTCGAGTTTGCAAAAAAGAAGAAGGCCGCGCTTGATATCAACGACAAAGCCAAGGCCGGGCAATTGATGGGCATGATCATGAAGGAGCTCAAAGGCAAGGCTGACGGCGGAATGGTTAAAGAAGTGGTGGAAAGTTTGTTTAAATAACATGAAAACAATTCTACATTGGCTGGTGCTTTCGGGAGCGGTTTATGGCATCGCTTATTTCTTTCCGGATATCGTGGTTGATCCTTGGTGGATCGCTCTTCTTGTAGGAGCTGTGCTTTTTTTCATCAATACAATCGTCAAGCCGATCATCAAAATCCTCACTTTGCCGATTACGCTCGTTACCTTCGGACTTTTTTCTCTCGTCTTAAACGTTTTTTTCTTCTGGCTGCCATCTAAATTCATCGACGGTTTCCAGATTATGAACCTGAAGGCGGCCATTATCGGCGCGATTGCCGTTTCTGTGCTCAACTGGTTTTTCGAAAAAGTTTCTGGCAAATAGTAAATGAGGAAAATCAAAAATTTTTTTCACTCTAAAAGAAGTCTCTACGTTTTAGGGATTCTCGCTTTGTTTGCAGTTTTTCTTCAATTTTCGCCGTGGCTCGTGTCTTGGCTTGACCGGGCGATTGTTTTTGTGGGTGATATCGCTGATTCCGAGCCTCTTTTAGCCGCTTTGATTTTTCTTCTTATAACCGCGTTTTCAGCCGTTCTTTCATTTTTCAGCAGTGCGCCGCTGGTGCCAATGGCGGTTTCCATCTGGGGCGGAATAAACACCGTCTACCTTCTTCTTTTTGGCTGGATTCTCGGCGGAATTCTCGCTTACACTCTTGCTTATTATTTAGGCAAGCCAATTGTGATAAAATTTGTTCGTGAGGAAAAGTTTAATTATTATACCGATCGAGTGCTTCATAAAGCCACTTTCCCGCTTGTGGTGCTATTTCGTTTAGCCCTTCCTTCCGAAATCGGCGGTCTTGTCCTTGGTTTGCTCCGCTATCCCTTCTGGAAGTATTTTCTCGCCACTGCTCTGACAGAACTGCCTTTTGCTTTTGTCTTGACCTATGCCGGCGAGGCCGTGCTTAAGCACGATTTCCGAAAAGTAATTGTTTATATCGCAATTATTGCTATACTACTGACAATATTTAGCTTTGTCTTGAAAGCCTGCATCACTAAACAAAAAAATAATCATGTGGCCATTTCGGAAAAAAAAGATTCTTGTAACTCATAGCGGCAATTTTCACGCCGATGATGTTTTTGCGGCGGCGGCGCTCTCGATTTTACTAAGACCGGGTGAAAATTATCCGCACGCGCGACGAAGCCAAGATTGCCAAAGGCGATTTTGTTTTTGATGTTGGCGGAGTTTCTGACCCGGCCAAAAATCGTTTTGATCATCACCAAAAGGGCGGGGCGGGAGTTCGTATAAACAGCATTCCTTACGCTTCTTTTGGCTTGGTGTGGAAACGTTACGGCAGCGAGATTACTGGCTCCAAGAGTGTAGCCGATTTTATCGACTATAAGCTTGCGATGCCGATCGACGCCGGTGATAACGGCGTTTCCGTGGCCACGCCGAATTTTGCCGGCATTTATCCATACGAGCTTTACGAAGCGCTTGATGCCTTTGTGCCGATGTCGAAAGAAAAATCGATTGATATTGATAAGGTATTTCTGGAGATGGTCGGTTTCGCAAAAAATATACTCCGCCGGGAAATAGCCAAGGAAAAATCCCGTGACGAAGCCGTAGCAGTGGTTAAAACCATCGTCGACAATTCGCTCGACAAACGCCTTATTATTTTTGATAAAAAGTACCCAATTGAGGGCGTAATCAATAGATTTCCGGAACCGCTTTTCGTCGTGGTGCCGCGACAAACCGATTGGCTGGTGCTTACCGTCAGAGATGATCTTCGATCTTTCAAAAACCGCAAAGACCTGCCCAAGGCTTGGGCCGGCTTACAGGGCGGGGATCTCGCAAAAATTACCGGCGTGCCTGATGCTGCTTTTTGCCACAATAATCTTTTCATTGCGGTCGCTAAATCCCGCGAAGGGGCGATCGCCCTTGCTCGGCTTGCCTTGGCGGCTTAAGATGGTTCTATGGCGGTAAAAATTAAATATGGCTTTTGTTGATGAACTGAAAATTTACGCGAAAGCCGGCCGGGGCGGCGATGGCGTCGTCCGCTGGCTTCATGAGAAAGGCAAAGAATTTGGCGGCCCGGCTGGCGGCGATGGCGGCAAGGGCGGCGACGTTTACGCCGAGTGCGTCAGGGATATTCATATTCTTTCCAAATACCGCCATCAAAAAGAATTCCGAGCGGAAGACGGCAGGCCGGGCGAAGGGGCGAGTCGTCATGGTCAAAGCGGCAACGATCTTTTTATTAAATTGCCTCACGGTTCCGTCATCACTAATCTTGAAACCGGCGAAATAATTTCTCTGGAAAAAGAGGACGAGAAAGTTTTGCTTTTGAAAGGCGGTCGGGTCGGTTTTGGCAATGAGCATTATAAAAGCTCCACCAATATTCGGCCCCGGGAGTGGAAACCGGGTTTTCCCGGAGAAGAAGGAAATTTTCAAATCGAACTGGAGCTTTTTGCCGATGTCGGTCTCATTGGCCTGCCGAATGCCGGCAAATCAAGTCTTTTGAACACCCTGACGCGCGCGGGGGTGAAGGTGGCCAGTTACGCTTTCACGACGCTTGATCCCAATCTTGGCGATTTTCACGGTTTTATTCTGGCTGATCTGCCGGGCCTTATTGAAGGCGCCGCCGAAGGGAAAGGCCTTGGTTTTAAATTTTTGCGCCACATTAAGCGGACGGCGATGCTTGCCCATTTGATTTCTCTTGAGAATGAAAAACCCTTAGCGGTTTACAAAGTGGTTTGCAAAGAGCTTGCCAAATACAACCCGGAGCTTGCCGAAAAAACCGAATTAATTGTCTTATCGAAATCAGATGCGGCTGACAGTAAGAAAATCGCTAAAGTAAAAAAAGAGTTTAAAAAATTAAAGAAAAAAGTTTTTGTGATTTCGCTTTTTGACGATAAGGCGATTAAAGATTTTGGAGACAGTTTAATCAAAATTTTGAGAAAGAAAGAAAAATAATCAAAAAAGAAAACCCGGTCAAATTCTTGCCGGGTTTTTTGCGGAGCTGGTTGGTAACCAGCTTCTATCGTATTTTTTGAGAAAAGGGATATTTTTGGTCCCGATCTCGAGTCGCGTTTTAGTTGATTTTTAGAGTTAATTTTAATTTAGGCGAAAGAGGGCCGGTGCTACCAATCCTGTTCCGATAGTTTCGGATACTGGCACAGCTAATTCCAGCTCTTCTTCCAAAGAAACTGAATGCCGGAGATGCTTACTAAGAGGGGAGCAATCATTCATTTCCTCATAATTAATGTCTCCAAAATTAAAGGATGGTGGTTCATCATCATCTTCTTTAAGGAGAGCGGCCGCAACTGATTGCTTCATGGCCGCTTTAATTTTCGCGCGCTCGTATTTTCTCATGGAAGGTACGGGTTTAATGGGTTAGACAATATTTTTATTTATCTGTCAACATTCTACAATATAGCTTTGTTCTTGTCAATATAATGCGGTAATGTCTACACACATCTGGCGGTTTTTTTTATATTTCTATGTTACACTTATTAAATTACAACTTATTAGTTTATCTAATTTTTAATCATGGAAGGAGAAAATATAAACAAGCCAAATGAAACGAGCAAGATTAACCCAAGTACCGCCATCATTATTGCCGGGGTCATTATTGCTCTCGCTGTTTTAGTGGCGAGTGGCAGTTTCAAGAGGGTTTCGGCGCCAGCGCCTTTGCCAAGTGCCGGCGAAGTTGACGCTCTTAAGAATATCCGGCCAGTGACAGCCAAAGACCATCTTCTTGGCGATCTCAAAAAAGCCGAAGTAATTTTGGTTGAGTTTTCCGATTTACAATGTCCGTTTTGTCAGCGATTTCACCCAACTTTGACACAGATTGTCAGTGACTACGGCGGCCGGGTGGCTTGGGCTTATCGCCATTTCCCGCTTGAATCAATCCATACCTATGCTTTCAAGGAAGCCGAAGCGACGGAATGCGCCGCGTCTCTTGGCGGCAATGAAGTTTTCTGGCAGTATGTTGACGCTATTTTTGACCCCGGTTTTAACACCCAAAACATTGACAGCGAGCTTATAAGCGCTGCCACGGCGCTTGGTTTGTCAGAGAGCGAATTCAAGAAGTGCCTCGGGAGCGGTCAATTTAAGGAAAAAATCAAAGCTGATGCCGCCGAGGCCCAAGCGGCCGGCGCCACCGGGACTCCTTTTGCGATTATTTTCAACAAAGCCGGTAAACAAGACAAAATTTTAGGCGCGGAAAGCTTGACGGCGGTCAAAGCTAAGATTGACGTTTTGCTTAAATAGCTAATTTTTTGCGGTATACTATATATTTGATGAAGGAAAAGTATATCCCTACCATCGGCCTGGAAATTCACGCGGAATTGGCGACTAAGACCAAGATGTTTTGCAATTCCGCCAATAATCCGGACGAAACAAGACCGAACACCAATATTTGCCCGGTTTGCCTGGCGCATCCCGGGACTCTGCCAGTGATTAATAAAATGGCGGTCGAAGCCGTTATTAAAACCGGATTCGCCCTTGGTGGTCAAATTGCTAATTTTACCGAATTTGACCGAAAAAATTATTTTTATCCCGACATTCCAAAGGGTTACCAGATCAGTCAATATAAATATCCTATTGTTTCTGGTGGAGAATTGAATGGAGTGAAAATAACCCGCGTCCATCTCGAGGAAGATACGGCCACCTCCGTTCATGAAAAAGACGCGACCCTTATCGATTTCAATCGCGCCGGGGTGCCTTTAATGGAGCTTGTCACGGAACCGGTTATAAAAACGGCCGAAGCGGCGGCGGCTTTTGCTCGCGAACTTCAGCTCGTTCTCAAATATTTGGGCGTTTCGGAAGCCAACATGGAAAAAGGTCAAATGCGGGTGGAGGCTAATATTTCCGTCTCCGCTGATCCTAAAAAATTTGGCACGAAAGTCGAGGTCAAAAATCTGAATTCTTTTCGGGCGGCCGAGCGGGCCATTAAATACGAAATCGAGCGGATGATTTATCTTACCGAAGAAGGCCGGGGGAGCGAAATTATTCAAGAAACCCGTGGCTGGGACGAAATGAAACAGGCGACTTTCAGTCAGCGAAAAAAAGAATATTCCGAAGATTATCGTTATTTCCCGGAGCCGGATTTACCCAAGCTTTTTTTGCAGGAGATTTTCAATCTTGATGAAATAAAAAAAACTTTGCCGGAATTACCTCGTGAGAAACGGGAGCGGTATGGCGCGCTTGGCATCAAAACTGAAGATATAGAGATTTTTGTCGGCAATCCAAAACTCGCTGATTATTTCGAGCAAGTGATTACGCCCTTTCGGTCTGATAAAGAAAAAATAAAGCTCGCCTCGAATTACATCACGTCTGATCTTTTGGGGCATTTAAAAAATAAGTCTGATTATACTCTGCCCACCCCAATCAATTTTAGCGCCCTTATCGGTATGTTGAGCGAAAGAAAGATTTCCTCCCGCGGCGCCAAAGACATTCTCGAGCACATGCACGGCCATGATGATAATCCGGAAAAAATTGCCAAAGAGAAAGGTCTCTTTCAACAAAGTGACGCAATCGCTCTAAAAGCGATTGCGGAAAAAGTTATCGGTGCCAATATGGCCGTGGTCGCTGATTACAAGGCGGGAAAGGAAGCGGCGCTGGGATATCTTGTCGGGCAGATGATGCGTGAATCAAAGGGCGCCGCGAATCCGCAAGTGGCCAAAAAAATCCTGTTAGAGCTTATCTAACAGACAGCGATATCCGGTTATGACGCGAACTAAATTCATCGTTATTGTTATTATTGCTCTGCTTTTCTTAAGCGGGGCGCTTTTGTTAGATAAAGTTATTGATTATCTTCGGGGCATTCAGCCGGTTATTTCAAAGCCCTTCGCGCCGGCAGAAACCTTGCCCCCGGCAAACATCAAGCCGGACGATCCTAATCCTGACAATCTTCCGCTTATCTTGCCGCCGGGCTTTGCCATTTCTATTTTTGCCAAAGACTTGGTGAACCCTAGGGTATTGTCTATTGATCCTTATGGCAATTTAATAACGAGCATTACGAGCGGAGGAAAGGTGGTGGCGCTTCGCGACACAAATGATGACGGTCGGAGCGATGAAACCATAACCGTAATTTCCGGTCTTAACAAACCGCACGGCTTGGCTTGGCGCTGTGTTAAGACCTGTGAGCTCTACATTGCGGAAACAGACAAAGTCGTTGCCTATGACTACACGGAAGACTTGAAAGCAGTAAACGGCAAGAAAATCGTTGATTTGCCAAGCGGCGAAGGCCACTTTACGCGAACGCTTCTTTTCCGACCAGCGCCTTACGAAAATGAACTTTTGATTTCGGTCGGCTCGTCTTGCAATGTCTGTCTTGAGCGTGATTCCCGGCGGGCCAAAATTTTGAGCTACAATGTTGAAACTAAAAATTTGGAAATATTTGCGGCTGGTCTTCGCAATGCCGTTTTTATGAATATTTCGCCGGTGACGGGTAGCGTTTGGGCGACAGAAATGGGTCGCGATTTGCTTGGCGACGACATTCCGCCTGATGAAATTAATATTATTGAAAAAGGGAAGAATTATGGCTGGCCGATTTGCTATGGTCAGAATATTCATGATGCCGATTTTGATAAAAACACTTATTTCAGAAATCCCTGCCTCCTGCCTTTTGAAACGCCGTCCCATATTGATCTCCAAGCTCATTCGGCGCCGCTCGGCCTTTCCTTTGTGCCGGAAGAAGGCTGGCCGGAAGATTTCTGGCATGATCTCTTTGTCGTTTATCACGGGTCCTGGAACCGCAGTGTTCCAACCGGTTACAAGCTGGTTCGTTTCAAACTCGATGCTCTCGGGAATCTTATGGGTCAAGAAGATCTCATCACGGGTTGGCTTAAAGGAAATGAAGCTTGGGGCCGGCCCGCGGACGTGCTCGTGCTTACCGGCGGCATGATGTATATCTCCGATGATAAAGCCGGCCTGATTTATCGCATCTTGCGCTATGAAACACCATAAAAATTTTCGATTTAACGGCGCTGTCCAAGGCATCTTTTTCCGCCAGTTCGTGAAAGATTTAGCCGACAAGCTCGGTCTTGTCGGAATAATCCGGAATGAGCCGGATGGCAGCGTGTACGCTGAAGTCGAAGGTGAAGAAGAAGATATAAACAAGCTTTTGGGAGCGGCGAAGAAAGGGCCGGCGAAAATTGAAAATATTACCGTGACCACCAGCGATCTTAAAAACTTTCCCGATTTTCGGATAGAATATTAAAAATTTTCTCGACATAAGTTTTTGGAGCACGGATATTTTCCTGCTAGAAAATTCCTCGTGCTCGGCCCAGTCGGCCTCGCAAGTCTCCAAAAACTTATGCCGATAAAACTTTTTCGTTTATCTAGTATAATGTATTCATGATTTTCAAAGATCGGAAAGAAGCCGGCGAGAAGCTCGCGGAAAAATTGCGCGCTCTCAAAGACGAAGACATGGTTATTTATGCGCTTCCGCGCGGCGGGGTGGTGCTTGGCAAGGTAATCGCCAAAGCGCTCGGCCAGCCCCTTGATCTTTTAGTAGTGAGGAAAGTTGGCCATC
>Ga0209642_10001855_pt1 | contig 14062 bp, 28 predicted proteins | sample RifCSP19_2_FD_184025 | JGI IMG/M metagenome (GOLD analysis project Ga0209642, IMG submission 184025) | Soil microbial communities from Rifle, Colorado - Rifle CSP2_sed 19_2 (SPAdes) (version 2) | ecosystem: Environmental > Terrestrial > Deep subsurface > Rock core/Sediment | place: Rifle... | reverse complement strand
GCCTTCAGGTCCGCGGCGGACCCCGACGCCGCCGGCAGGCCGGCCAGCTCGTCCGTGAGGCCCTGGAGGGCCGCGTGGCGCCCCTTGCGCTCGGCGGCGGCCTCCGACTCCCCGGCCTTGAGCAGCTCGACGACCCGTCCCACCAGGTCGTGGGCGGTCTCCGCGCCCTCCTTCCGCGCCGCCGCATGCATCGCCCGCAGGGACGCCTCAGCAGCGGCCCGCACCTCGGCGGGCGCCTCCGGCGGCATCAGCGCTAGCGCCGCCGCGACCACGTCCGCCGGCTCGCCCCCCGCCTCGCCCGCCAAGGCGAACAGGAACGCGCGCCGCCGGTCATGGGAGAGCGCCAGGAACTCGTCGAGGCTGAACGCCACGGGGAACGACCCGAACTCGGCCAGGACGCGCGCCTGGAGCTGCGCCAGCGTCTCCTCGCCCCGCGCCGGGTGGACGCGGATCCCGTGGCTCAGCTTGCCGTTCTTCTGCGTGAGCGTCCGCGTGACGGCCAGGGACCTGCCGCCGTTCTCCGCGGTGAGGCGCACGGACAGCTCGTCGCCGTTCATGAGGGGGGCGAGCTTCTCGGCGGACTTGCCCAGGCGCGGCTCGTACCCCGCGACGCCGAACATGACCGCCTGCAGCGCGCCGGTCTTGCCCGCGCCGTTGGGCCCGGAGAAAATCGTGAGGGGCGCGAGGGCGTACTCTCCCCGCTGGTTCTTGAGGCCGGAGACGGCGAGCTTCGTGAGGCGCATGATCATTCCCCCTTCCCGTTCCTTTTTACACCTTCCCCGCCGCCAGCCGCCGATCCACCTCCTGGGACACGGCGTCGAGGAACTTCTGGAGCCGGTCCGTCGGCGCCCGGTCCACGTCGGCTGGCACGCCGTGTTCCACCCGCAGCTTCGCGGCCGCCTTGGGGTCGTGCAGCGCGCCCAGGGCGATCCGCACCTGCTTGAGCAGGGCGTCGCGGTCGGCGGCGGCCTCCTCGGGGCCGGCGGGCGGCGCGGGCTGCGAGACGGCCCCCTCCTCGTGTGCTACGCCGGCCTCGTCGCCGTTCTCCGGCTCCGCCCCGGGCAGGTCCTCGGCCCCCTCCACGGTCTTCGCCTCATGCTCCAAGGGCGAGAGGCCCAGGGCCGCCGCTTCGGCCTTGAGGCGGTCCTCGTGATCCTCCGCCACGGCGATGGCTAGGCGCTCCACCTGCTTGCGGTCCAGGTCGTGGCGGAAACCAAAGACCGTCACCGCGCACGTCCGCTGCCCGCGGGGGCCCGTGGGCGCTACCTGCGACCGGGCGATAGCGGGGTGCGCCCGCAGGGCGTTCCGCTCGCAGATGGATGTGGCGTGCCGCTCGGCGAAGCGGAGGCGCTGCGTGTGGTTCTCCAGCGTCTTCAGGACCTCCTCGTGGGCCAGGTCCACCCAGAGGCCCACGGGGTCGGTCAACGCGATAAACCAGCCCTTCCTGCCGCTCTTCGCCTCGTGCTCCGCGACCTGCTCGCGCATGAGGAAGCAGCCGACGGCCTTGTTGCGCGCCGCCTTCTTGGTCAACTCCTGGAGCAAATAGGTCCGGAGGTCGAAGCGGAAGGACCGGTCGATCACGGCGAGGTTGCCGATGGGGCTGAGGCCGAAGGCGACCCGCCGCACCCAGACGGCCCTGACGTAACCCGTCACGGGGTCCATCTCGAGGTACGGGTTCGGGCGCTCGCCGTCCGGCGTCAGCACGCGGTTCGGCCCGACGAGGGAGATGCCGGCGTAGCGGTTCAGCTCGTGGTAGCCGAGGCTGGAGATGGCCACCTTGCCCTCCACCTCGTACAGGTGGCCTAGATCCTCGCGGAGCACGATGCGCGCCCGGATGGCAACGAGGCGCCCGTCCGCCGTGACCTTGGCATAGACCTCCGACTCGCCCAGCGGGGCCGGGACCAGGCCGTCCTTCGGCTCGCCCTTCCCCTCGGCCTGCGGCTGGCCGTCCTTGCCGTCCTTCGTCTCGGTGCCCTTCCCGGTGCTGTCCATGATCATCCCCCGTTCATTTTGCGCCCCAGCCAGGCCTCGAAGGCGTCGGCCGGGACGAGGAGCTTGCCCCCGACCCGCGCCCGCGGCAGGTCGCGCCACGGGCCGCCGCGGCGGGCGAAGCTGTTGCGGAGCGTCTGCGGGGCGACCCGCAGGACGGCGGCGGCCTCCCGCAGGGTCAGGAAGCGCGGGGTGGCGTGCGGCGCGCCCATCCCCCTACTCCTCCCCCTCGCGTCCGAGGCCCCGCAGGATCCTCCCCAGCGGGAACGCCACGAGGACGCTCAGGACGAACCAGACGGCGAGAATAAGCAGTCCGAGAGTCACGGCGCCCCCTCCCCACCACGATCGCGGCGCGTGGCTACGACTGTGGCTACGGCCTCCGGTCCGTGGCCAGCCGGCCCGAAGTGCGTATCCAGCGTGGCCTGGACCTCGCGGTAGCGCCCGGCCACAATCAACTCGTGCAAGTGCGCGTCAAAGGCGGCTTTCAAGAGGAAGTCCCCGAGGCCGAGGTGGGCGGGCTTGGCGAAGGTCATGAGGCGCCGCAGGCTCTCCGGCGCCCGCAGCTTGGTGCAGAAGCCGGGGACGTTGACGGAAAGCACGGCGTCCCTAGTCTCGCTGACAAACGGGTTCATCCCACAACTCGACGAGGCATGCCGTTTCGTCGGCGGCGTGGATGCGAGCCAGCAGGTGGCCCGCCGCCAGGTGGCCCGGCACATCGTAGGCCGTCAACTCCCGGGCGCATTCGCGGCACCAGACTGCGGGCAAACCACTAGCGGGCCTCAGAAGGGACACGCGAAACCCTCCTACGCGCTCCGCCCGTTCGCGTCGATTCCGAGGTAGCGGGCGAGTTTTTCCCGCAGCCGGCGGTATGGCCGGCGACCGCAGAGCATTTGGTTGATCATCACGGGGTTCTCCCCGAGATCGATCGCCACGCGCGTCTGCGTGAGGCCCCGCGCCCTGAGAGCGGACCGCACTTGCTTTGGGAACCTATCTTTGATATTAGCCATCGTAGATATAGATATATACCACGCATGCGTGACTGTCAAGAGGAAAAACGCACCCATGAGTGATTTTCTGGTGGCAGAGGAGTTTCGCAAGAGAATTATATACTTACGCGATCAAATGGGGGGCAAGGACGGCGGGTCTAGGCGCCTGGCGGCCCATCTGGGGGTCAGCTTCCAGACGGTGGACCGCTGGATCGCAAAGAAGGTGAACATCGAGAACATCTCCCTGGGCACGGCGCTTAAGGTGTTCGGCGCCGAGCCCCCGGAGAAGCTCTTTCGCGTTTCACGGCCCGCGCTGGCTATGGTCCACGAGGAGGCACCGAAGGTAACGCCCTCTCCGCCGGCCCTGCGCCGCCGCTTTCTCCGCGCCGTCGCGGCGATGGTGGCGCACAACCGGTTCGACACCCTCGGCGCCCTGGCGCAGCTCATGGAGGCGCTGGCAGAGCCGGTGCGCGCTGAGGACAAGCAGAGAGAGGCGTGAGCGGAAAAGGGGGTGGAGCATGATAGCGCGATGGATAGGGGCGGGATCGCTCGGGGCGGCGCTCACCATAATGCTTGTCGCGGCGCACGGATACGCCGCCGATAGCTGCTCAGACCTCGCCGGCCTCGCCCTGGCCGAGTGTCGGCACCGGGAGGCGGCGAGGGGCAGGGCGGAGGCGGAGCGGGAGCGGAGCTTCCGGCCGGCGGTGCTCGGGGAGACGGAGGCGACCTTGCCTTGTGGTGTGCCCCCACCGCAGAACGACACCGGCCGCTGGCTCGGCTACGCCGCCTGCATGGACCGGGAGCGCGCCGAGGCGTTGGCGCGGGCCAAGGCCGCCGCGCCGCCGCCCAAGCCGCCGCCGCCCCGGGAGACGGTCTGCACGACCGACGTGATGCGCCACGGCGGCTGGAACCGCAACGAGACGTGGACGACGCGGTGCCGATAGCGGAACGGCCAAGCATGGCGTTCCGTTCGTGACGGTTTTCTACCGGCATCCGACCTGGTACTTTAAGTTTTACTTCAAGGGCCAGCGGCACGGCCCGGAGGGCGGGCACAAAACCAAACGGGCCGCCATGGACGCGGAGGCGGACGCCCGCCGCGAGATCGGCGCGCTCCGCTACCAGCAGGGCGAGCCCGCGTCGCTCAGCGCGGCAGCGGCCCGCTACCGCGCCGAGGCCCTGGCCGGCAAACCGTCTGCCGCGCGCGCGCGCCACACCCTGGCGCTCTTCCTGGAGTGGGCGGGCGAGGGGCGGGCGGTCTCGGGCGTCACGCCCGGGGACGTGGAGGGCTTCCGCGCCTGGCGGCGGGGCCGGAGCCGGCGGCGAGGGGCTGGGGGGATCCTCAAGGCCGGCAGTGTGCGCGGGACGACGGTCAACCGCGACCTGGCCGACCTCTCGGCCTTCTTCGCCTGGTGCCTGCGGGCCGGTCTCTCCGCCGGCCAGAACCCCTGCCTGGCCGCCGCCGTGCCGCGGGACCCCGACGAGTGGGCCGGCTGGATCGTCCCGTCCCCGGCCCAGCAGCGCGCCCTCTGGCGGCGCCTGCCCCGCCGGGAGCGCGCCAAGGCCACCCTCCTGAAGCACCTCGGCGTCCGCCGCGGGATCGTGCTCGGCCTCCGCTGGGAGCAGGTGGACCTGGCCAGCGGGCTGCTGACGTACCACTCCAAGGGCAAGACGCGGGTGGTACCCGTCAACGCCACGGCCCTCGCCATCCTTCGCGCCCTCAAGCCCCAGCCCTCCGGCTCCGTCTTCCCCGAGCGGTCCATCACCGGCTTCCGCCGCGCCTGGGACCGGGCCCGCCGCGCCGTGGGCCTCCCCCGCCTCCGCGTCCACGACCTCCGCGTGGCCTTCGCCCGCGAGTTGGCCTCTGCTGGCGTGGACCTGGCGACGATCCAGGACCTCCTCGGCCACAGCACCATCGCCATGGCGCGGCGGTACGTCCCGGAGAGCCTGCGGCAGATGCGGCGGGCGGTGCGGACGCTGGACCGGATGGGCGGACTACGGCGCGGCGCGGGCGGGTGAACCAGGAAAGTCCGTCACCATCGGTGTACCCATCGCGGCGGGCAGATGCGGCGTAACTACCAGAAATCGTTGGAGCGGGAGACGGGATTTGAACCCGCGACCCTCGCCTTGGCAAGGCGATGCCCCGGAGGCAGCGGCGGCAAGAGGTGCGAGGAAAAATCGCTACTTGCGCCGTTGCGTTGTCTAGACATCCATCGGCGACGCATCATAGCAAATCCCGGACGATACCGACTGGTCACGGTGAAAGTGTAACCATAGCGTACCCATCGGCTTCACCCTACCAATAGAGCGCTGCCCGCCCGCACCTCGTCGCCGTCCACGTCCGCCAGGCCGTTGCGCCGCAGCGTGCTGAGGTAGGCCGAGAACGTGCCGCCGGACGCCGTGAACCCCGTGCGCTCGCCCAGGTCCTCCCGGGTCAGCGCCTTGGGGTGGGCCCGCACCAGCTCGTCCAGCATCGCCCGCTCGCCGGCGCGGAGGGCGGCCCGCCACATAGCCAGCGTCTCCTCCGTGGTGAGCGGTTGGAGGGGGCCGCGGGCGCCGAGGCAGGCGAGGCCGGCCCCCGTGATAAGCGCGAGCCCGTCCGCGCCCTCCTGGACGTACCCGCAGCGCCGCAGGGTGCTCCAGTAGGCCGAGAAGGTCCCGCCGGAGGGGGTGAAGCCGGAGAGCGTGCCGATCTGGGCGCGGGAGCGGCGGGCCGGGTGGCTCCGCCCTAGCACCTCCAGCATACGGCGCTCGCCGGCCCGGAGGCCGGGGCCGTCGGCGTTGCCCTCAGCGCGCCTCCCGCGGACCCGCGCGATGGCCGCCTCGGGGGAGAGACCGGTCAGCGACGGCGCGGCGCCGCGGGCGGCGCGGTAGTCCGGCGTAGGCCTCGCAGCCGAGAGCAGCGCGGCGGCCAGGCGCGCCGCATCGCCTTGCAAACCGTTTGCCGCGCGCCCCAGGCGGTCGCAGAGTTTCGTCAGCCGCTCCGAGGCGGCCTCCACGCGCCGCAGGTCGCCCTTGGGGATCTTCATCTCCTTGAGCGGTGCCGCGACCTTGCGCCCGGCCTCGGCCCGGGCCGTGATGAGTTCGCGCTCCAGCCCCGCCACGCGCCGCTGTAGCTCCCGCGGGTCGGTCGCCTTGGCCCGCTCGATGGTGTCGGCCATGCGCTTGCGGACGTCCCCCAGGTCGATGTCGGCCAGGGTCGCCGGCCGGCGCCGGCCCTTCGCGTCCGAGGGCGTCGCCGCCGAGTCGAAGGTCCGCCGCATGGGGAACTTGACCCGCTTCAGGACCTTGAGCCACTGCGGGGACCAGACCCACGCCTCGCCGTCCTCCAAGCCTGGCAGGGACGCGACGAGCTTGCGCTCCTGGCCGTGGTACTCCACCCACGCCTCGATGGCCCGACGGTCCTGCGGCGAGGTGGTCCGCAGGACGATGAGCGTCCCGATCTGCGTGAGCACGTCCTTCGAGATGGCCGCGCTCCGCTGGGTGACCATGGTGATGCCCAGGCCGCGGGCCCGCCCCCGGCGGACGATCTGCTGCCACACGTGCAGCAGCCGGGCCTGCTCCCGCATGGGCCGCTGGGGGGCCAGCTCGTCGGCCTCCTCCATCACCAGGTGCAGCGGGTCCTGGTTCTTCCGATAGAGCCGGTCGCCGAAGTCGATCAGGAACCGCGTCTTGTCGCCCTCGCTGAACTCCGAGACGTCCACGACGCAGGACAGGCGCTCCTCGGCCACGAGGTCCGCGACCATCTGGCCGCCGGCCCGCTCCAGGGGCACGTCGCCGTGGCGCCCCCCGAAGATGGGGACCGGCAGGCCGGCAGACCGGCCGTCGCGGGAGGACCGCAGGCCGAACCACGTCCCGGTCGGGTCCACGACGCAGAAGGGCAGCCCGGCCGCGAACAGGTGCTCGATCAGCACGGCGGCGGCGTTGCTCTTGCCCGATCCCCGGATGCCGAGCACGCCGATAGTCTGCGTGACGACGGAGGGCGGGAGGGACAGGCCGGGGGCGATGTGCAGCGCCCTCATTCCCGGTGCGCCTCCAGGTACGCCGCCAGGGCCGCCGTCACCACCTCGCGGAGCGTCCCGCGGCCCGCCGCCCGCTTGCGCCGCTCGCCGAGCTTCTGGGCGGCGCGGAAGAGGCTCCGGGGGATCTCCACGAAGAGCTTGGCGTCCTCCTCGGGGGCGTCGGCCAGCCAGTCCGTGAACGCGCGCCACGAGCCGAACTCCCCCGCGGCCGTCGCCTTGCCGCGCGCGACGGTCTCGACGGCCACGCGGCAGACCTTGGCCCGGACCTTGGTGAGAACATCCTCGCGGTCCAGGTCGGCGTACTCGGAGGAGCCCCAGGCGCGCAGGTCGGCGGCGTCGCGCCCCTGGCGGCGGGCCTCCAGGGACGGCTGGCGCCCGGCGGCGTCCAGCACCAGCATATCGCGGCGCCCCTCCACCGAGAAGGTGACGCGGAACGGGACGCCGCCCAGCTTGGCGCCGGCCCGGAGGGCCAGGATCTCGGGGTCGAGGTAGAGGCGCGCGCCGCCCATGTCGGGGGCGGACGCTACCACCGGGGGCGCGGAGTTGTCAAGCATAGAGTCCATAGTATAGGCCAGCGTCGGCCTGGGCTGCCTCAACCCTCGACCGCTTCGAGGAATTTCAACTCCGCCGCCTTGTCGAAGCCGTCGCGGAGGACGCCGGAGACCACGGCCCAGCGTCCGTCGTAGGCGCGATAGCCGGGCGGCAGCGGGCGGCCGTGGCGCGAGCCCGGCGGGAAGTCCCAGGCGACCGTGACGCCGGTGCCGTAGTCCTCGTCGATAATCCCCTCAGTACCAATAGGCACGCCCGCGAAGGCCCGCAGGCTCCGCACGCGGGCGCCGATGTAGATTTGCGCCTCGGTCATGACCCCCTCCAGTCCCGCGATGCTACTCGATCCAGATGCGGCGCGCGTCGGCGAAGCCGTACATCCGGTCCAGCAGGCGGTTGGCGTAGTCCACCGGGCGCACCACCTCGTCGCCATCCGGGATGGCCCGGAAACGCGCCCTCGGGAAACCGATGAAGCACGGGGACTCGTCCAGCACGTCGGCGATGGCCCGCATAGCGGCGCGCACGGCCTCCGGCGACTCGTCCTCAGTCAGCAGGTGCTTGAGGCGGACAGTGTGCTTCCACGCCATTGCTATCCTCCTCAATCCATCACGCCGTGGTCCCTAGCGCGCTTCGCCAAGTCGCCGTGCCGCCACAGCCGGAGCACCAAGACCTCCTCGGAGAAGCCCCTCGCCAGCCGCTCCAGGTTCTCCTCGTCGGACAGCAGCAGCACGTTCCAGAGCGACTTCCGGAAACTGCTCGTCTCCTCGCCCCACTGGAACGTAAGCCACTTCTTCTCCATCTTCGTGAAGGCGTCGCTCGCCCAGAGATTGTTAAGGATTTCGGTCTTCGACATCTCCCCCTCCCCGGCAAACCGTTTGCCGCTCACCGCCCCCGCCCGATCCACACCCAGCCCTCCCGCACGCGCGCCAGCAGGCGGCCGATCTCGGCCTCGTTGAGCATCCGGAGCTTGCCGTCCCGCGTGGCGGCGTCGTAGATCAGCCCCGGCAAATGCTGGGGCGCCGAAGCCTCCAAGGAGAGCAGGTGCAGGCCGGCCATGATGGCGGCGGCCTCCTGGGGCGTGGCGCGGCGCGTGGGGGGCCTCCGGTTAGTCGCGGCCCGCTTCATCGTTCTTCCCCCTACTCGCCGGATTCTCAACCTCTTCCCTGAACTCCACGCCGGCCAGCATTCGTTTCACGTCCTCCCATTCATGTTCGTCAAAGACAAGATCACCGTTCTTGCAATAGGCCATGTTCGGGACCTTGGCCGTGAACACGCGGCAGTGATAGTGCCCGCCGAGCTTCCGAAACCGGATGCGCATCACGCTCATGATGTTCTCCTAGCCGCTGCTGTCGTACTCGTACACATACCCGCACTGGTCGCAGCGGACCTGCCAATAGCAGGGGCCGAGCCGCGTCTCGGTCAGCCGATGGCCCTGGGCGCGGCACGCCGTGACGAGGGCCGGCGTCTCCGCCCAGCCGTTCGCCACGCCGAGGCGGCGGACGGCCGCGCCCTCTTCGAGGTAGCGCCGCTCGCGCTCCCGCTGCGCCTCGTCGAGCTCCCGTTGCAGCCGGGTCCGCTCGCGGGTCATGGCTCCCTCCCGGCGGCCTTGGCCTCCTCCATCGCCTCCTGGAGGTATCTAGCCTCTCGCTGCAAGGCCCGGAGGCGTTGTTCATAGTCGCCACGCATGAGGCCGATGGTCGCAACCAGCGCGCCGACGAAGTAGTGCGCCAGGCCGGGGACGTTCCCCTCGGGCCGCCCGCGCTCCGCCGACTTCGCGGCCTCCCACAGCGCGTCGCCTCGCGCCCTATCGCCCGCCCGGTACGCTGCCGTGGCGGCGAGGCACAGGTCTTCCGGTCTGCGGTCGTGCTCGCTCATTTCACGGTCCCTCCGTCGTCTCCGAGGGGCCGGAAGAACAGGCGCTTTATCCGCACCCAGAAACCCGGCTCCGGAAGATCGAGGGCCTCCCGCCCCGGCCAACCCCTCCGGCCCATCCACGGCCTTGGCCTCTGCGCCCACGCGGCCGCGCCCTCGGCGCCCGTGAGCAACTCCGTCCCGCATCCGCCGTCGCACACCACGGGCTCCCCGTCCAGGAAGAGCGCCAGGTCCTCCACCGTGCCCCGGTGCAGGTAGGCGTGCCCCTCGGCGGCGTAGGCGCACTCGGCGCAGTACCAGCCGGGGTCGCCCCCGGGGGACTCCAGGGCGAGGGCGCGCCACTCGTGCAGGTCAATTATCGTATCCATCGCGGCCTCCTGTGGCAAACGGTTTGCCGGTATTGTTCTCGGCGCGGTCCCGCGCCTCCCGCCACTCCTCCACCAGCGCCAGGTATTCGGCGTGCCACGGGCACGCCGCTTCGCCGCCGCCTGCCGCGTCCCCGTCGCAGGTGCAGCCCTCGGGGGCGGCCCGGTCGGCGGCGTCCATGGCGGCCTCGTAGAGGGCTATCGTGAGGGGGAGCCTGACTGCGCCCATGGTCCGCCTCCTCAGTCCCGGTCCCGCCGCCGGGCGTCCTCGTGCTCGTCCACCAGGGCCCACAGCCGATCCTCGCTCAGCGCGTCCCGGTGCGCCGGGCACCCGTCCACGCCGCTGATCGAGGCGGGCGCCCCGGGGTAATGCCACGTCCTGCGCTCCGGCGGGTCGATGGTGATCTCTAGCGTGTACGGGCACCCGTCCTCATCGCCAGAGAGGCCGGGGCACCGCACCGTGATGGCCGCCGTTATCGTCCGCATGGCCGCGCCCCCCTACCCGTTGACCGGGTACTTGGCCGCCAGCCCGTTGAACAGCGCCTCGGCCTGCTCGGCGGCCTGCTCAGGCGTGGCGCCGTAGACTTTCACGGACAGCGCCACCTTGCCGTTCGCGCCCCGGGTGATCTCGACCGAATGCGGGTTGAGGTTGATCTGCTCGATGCGCTCCATGGCTCCCTCTCACGCCAGGGCTTGGGACCTGGCCTGCGGTTTAGCCGGGGGCGAGGCCCCCGGCCCCTCGCCTTAGCGGACGCCCGCCAGTTTGGCGGCGGCCTGGAACGCGGTGTCCTTCAACCGGGCGCCGGTCCCGAAGAGGGCGGACCGGGCGCCGTTCTTCGTGGGGGTGCCGTTCTGCCGGGCCACGTAGACGTGATCCACGAACTCCGTGACGGCGTTGTAGGCGCCCCAGGCGGTCCGGCCGGCCATCTCGGTCCCCTTGCCATTCTCCAGGAGCCACGCACAGATCTCCTGGCGTTCCCGCGCCTTGTCGGGGGACTTCTCGGCCGCCGCGCCGATCAATTCGGCGACGACCTCACGCCCCTCGTCCTCGGCGGACTTGCGGGTCGGGAATACCGCCTCCCAGTAGTCCACGAGCTGGGCCAGGCTCAGCGGCGTGCGGGCCATCTGCCGGTACGCCTTCGCCGTGGCCTCGGTAGTGCGGTAGAAGGCGTTCAGGATGCGCCGCGCCTCGTCTAGGCGGGCCAGGGCGGCCTTGGTGTGCCGTACCGTGGTCTTGGTCCGGTCCTTCACGGCCTGGAGGGTGTTCCGGCAGACCACGCGCTGGAAGGTGGGAATCGCCTGGACCGCGCGCGACCCGTCGTGGCTCGTCACGACGAGCAGGAGCGGCTTGACCACGTCGCCCGCGCCGACCTCGAACGGCTGCCCGTTCCGCAGTTGCATCCACGCGACTTCGCCGGCCCCCAGGGCTCCGGCCGTCTCGATCTTCATGGAGCCGGCCGACACCAGGTCGTCGGCGATGCCGAACGCCTCGACGTTCTGGACGATCTGGTAGTCCGCCCCGACCGTGGAGAGGACCTCCCGCCCGTCGCGGAGCAGGGCCTTGCGGATCTCCACGGGGCGGCCGTCTCCCAGGAACATCGGCGCCTCCGTGACGGTGTAGTCCAGGTGGGCGAACGCGGCGACCGCCGCCACGGTCTGGACCGACGCCGGGATGCGCTCCCCCAGCCGGTGCCAGGGGTCCTCGCCCCGGTACGCCATCGCCACTTTGTTCCCGATTGTCGCCAGATTATCCGCCATGGTGCAGCCTCCTCCGCCCCGAAGGGCTCTTGGGTTGCGTAGTGTGATTAGCGGTCCCCGGCCGGCCCCGCCCGGTAGCCCGCCGCCCGCACGCGGTAGACGCCCTCCCCTACCGGCTCGACCTCGGCGGGGGTCGCCGTGAAGTGCTGGACGGCCGCCTCGATCAGGGTCAGCGCATCGGCCGAGGGGAACCGCACGTAGCAGTCGATGGGCGCCTTCCAGTCGGCGGGGTCCTGGACGAACCGGAAGGCCCGCTCCAGGTCGGCCTGGCAATAGGCCATCTTGACCGCCTGCTCGTTCGGCGTCAGGTTCGCCCCGCAGGCCGCGCAGTTCATGGTTGTCGCCATGGTCGCCCCCTTATCGCTCAGACGGGTAGAACGCCACCCGCCCGTAGTTGTCGAACAGGATCACGACCCGCCGCTTGCCGACGTAGCAGCCGACGCGGGGGGCATACGGCAGGTAGGAGCCGCGCCGAGACCAGATGGCCTTCCGGATTTCCTTGATCGCCTCGGCCTGCGTCCGGTACCACATTGTCCTTGCCCTCCCCCTCTCCCGCCATACATCCTATGCCATATAATATATACTATAGACTCTATATGTCAAGGGGTAATCGGCGGGGCGGGCGGATTTTTTCGCCTCTGGCAACTAGGCGGTTTTAAAGGCGTTGCGGGCTTCGCGGTCTTCGGGGGCCGTTCAGGGCAGGGCGGGCCACCGCCACACGTCCCGCAGGGCGGGGGCGTCCGCGAGGTCGCCGGGGGCGAGTTGGCTGGGGGGCACGCCGGGCTTCAGGGCCAGCCCGGCGCCGTCCTGGAAGGCCCAGCCCGACATCTCCGAGCAGAAGTCGCGGCCCGCAATGTCGAACTCCGTCGTGATGGGCAGGCCGAGGCTGCGGCGCAGGAGGATGCCGAGCAGCCCGAGGGGATCGTAGCCGCGCCCGACGCGCAGCCACGCGGAGCGGAGCACCTCCAGGCGCTCGGGTGTTCCGAGGAGAACGGGATCGCGCACTAGTATGGCATCATAGCGCGTATCCTCGAAGTAGTGCTCCAGCCGTTGGCCGATGACGCCCGCCGCCACGGCCTCGATGACGATCCAGATGCCCCCGGCGTTGTGGTCGATGAGGGCCGCGTGAGTCCAATGTGATCCCGTCACGGCCCGGACGATGCGGCGGAACAGCCCGCGCTTGCTCACGAGCAGGACCATGCCGGGGCGCAGGATATCGGCGATGTCCCCCAGGCGCGGGCGCCCGGCGGGCACGCGGTACGCGGCGGTGCGGTACGACCGCCTCACGCCCCCTCCACCGGCTCGCACGCATGGACGAGCACGCGGCACCGCCAGCGCCGCTGGAACTCCTCCAGCACGGCCGCCCGCTCGGCGGGGTCGCCCGACCGGAGCCGCGCCAGCAGGCGGCGGCGGTCGGCGAAGTCGCGCGCCTCGTAGGGCTCCAGGGGGCGCCCCGTCGCCTTCCCGACGAAGGGCACGCCGGCGCGGGCGCGCCACACACGGCCGCGCCCCCGGGGCGGGGGACGGGTGCCCATCACACCGGCGCGGCGCCCCCGCCCACCCGTTCGTCCGCCCGCCGGACCAGCTCGTCCCAGCCCACGGGCATGAGCAGGCGGCGGATCTCCTGCTCGGTCATTTTGTCGTAGTCCTTCGAGCCGGCGTTGACCTCGCCGAGGATGCGCGTGGCCTCGACGGAGACGAGCAGGCCGGCCTCCACGTACCGCGCCCAGGCCGGGTCGCCGATGATCCCGGCTTGGCGCGCCTTCTGGAAGAGCGTGAGGATTAGCCCGAGGGCCGCCCCCGCGACCACCAGTCCCGTGCTCATGGCCCCCTCCTACGGCGCCCGCCCGCGCAGGCGCTCCAGGTCCACGTGCTGCCCGGCGAGCTTGAGGTACTCGTCGGTCACGGCCGCCACGGCGCGCAGGGCCGCCTCCACGCGGTCGTTGTTCTCCGTGCTCGCCACGATCCGCCACTGCGCCATGGCCTCGGAGAGCGCCGCCTGGAGGGGCGCCCACCGCTCGTAGGCGGCCCGCACCTTGGCGAGCGTCTCGTCGGGGATCTTGCCCTGCCGGTGGAGCACGATGACTTCCACGGCGGCCCGCTCCACGAGGAGCTTTTGCGCCTCGGCAATAGCGATGGCCGTTCCCAGAGTCGTGTGTGCACAGGCCACGAAAAGAGCTATCAACGTCAACGGCAAGGGGACAATCTTACGCGCACTTTTCATTGCGCTCTCCTTCTACCCATTCCGCCAGTTTGGCCTTTCGAATTGCTTTCCGCATTCATTGCATCCAAGGACCGCAGACTATCACCCTCCTTGCGGCGGCGCGGGCGGCGCCGGGGCGGGCGGGCCAGGCCCCGGCGGCGGCCCGTTCGGCCGCGTCGGCATCTTGAGGTAGGTCTGCAGGTCCTTGCACATGGCGAGGAGGCAGACGAGGGCGGCGGCCATGAGCGTGCCCTTCGTGATGGTGAGCTGGAGGCCCGCGTCGGTCAGCGTGGGCGACCCGCCGACGCCGAGGGCGCCGCCCCC
>Ga0209642_10001850_pt1 | contig 14077 bp, 15 predicted proteins | sample RifCSP19_2_FD_184025 | JGI IMG/M metagenome (GOLD analysis project Ga0209642, IMG submission 184025) | Soil microbial communities from Rifle, Colorado - Rifle CSP2_sed 19_2 (SPAdes) (version 2) | ecosystem: Environmental > Terrestrial > Deep subsurface > Rock core/Sediment | place: Rifle... | reverse complement strand
TTCAGGCGTTCAGCGTCGCCTCAGCCTCTGCGTCAGACAATGGCCCCCCAGCGACGGTGCCCACCCCGTGAGACGTGAAGGAGGAGGTCGGTCGATGAGCCTCGCACATCGACGTGATTCGCTTCGAGTATCTACTTGGGTACCGAGAGATCGCGGAGCCTGCTCCCGGTCGGATCGTACGGCGGCTCGGGGAGGATCCGCCCCGCGCGTTCCTCGCCGACCACGTAGACGGTCAGCTCGGGCGCCGTCCCGATCACGTCGACGTCGACGTAGGCGAGCGCGAGGCTCTTCCGGACGTGGTGCCCGAAGGCCCCCGAGGTCACGAGCCCAACCTTTCGCTCGCCGAGCCATATCCCCTCGTCCTTCGAAGCGTCCGCGTCCGCGGCGTCGATCTCGAGCAGCACGAGCCGCCGGCGCGGTCCTTCCTCGCGCTCGCGAAGCGCCGCTGTGCGGCCGATGAACCCCGCCTTGTCGAACGCGACGAATCGATCCAGACCGGACATGCCTGGCGTGGCGTCCTGCCGGAACTCGGCGGACCAGATGCCGTAGCCCTTCTCGAGCCGCAGGCTGTCGATCGCGCGATCGCCGATCAGGCGGAGTCCGTGGTCCGCGCCGGCCTCGCGCAGCTCGTGGAGCAGGGTCAGGTGCCGGTCCGTCGGGACGACGATCTCGTACCCGAGCTCGCCCGTCAGCGAGATCCGTCCGACCACGGCCTGCGTGGTCCCGACGTCCATCCGGCGGACCCCCAGGAACGGGAACGCCTCGTTCGAGACGTCGTCGTGAACGAGCGCTTCGAGGATCGCGCGCGACGCCGGGCCCGAAGCGGAGAATCCCATCTGTTCCTCGGTGAGGTTGCGCAGCTCGACCCCGCTCGGGGGTAGGCGCGCGCTGAACCACCGCAGGTGCCAGTCCTGCAGGTGGTACGAGCCGGTGAGCCAGAACCGGTCCTCGTCCAGCCTCGTGACGGACAGGTCTCCCATCAGCCGACCCGCTTCGTTCAGCATCGGCGCGAGCCGGATGCGCTCGACGGCCGGCAGGCGCGAGGACAGGAGGTGGTCGAGCCAACCCTCGGCGCTGGGCCCGGTGACCTCGTAGCGGGCGTAAGCGGCGATCTCGTACGCGCCGGCCGCGGTCCGGACGGCCTCGACCTCCTCCCCGACGAGCGGCTCGGCGTTCGAGCGCCCGAGCGTCCACCCCTCCTCGAACTCCGGCGAGGGCGCGAAGTACAGGGGAACCTCGAGTCCCCGGTTCACGGTGAACGCGGCGCCCTCGGCAAGGAGCTCCCGGTAGCACGGCGTCGTCTTCAGCGGCCGCCCGGCCGGGAGCTCCTCGTTCGGGTAGGCCATGACGAAACGGCGCGCGTAGAACTGCGCCGTCGTGTCCAGGAGATATGAGTCGTCGGACGCGTACGAGCCGAACCGCGCGACGTCCATGCCGAAGACGTCGTATCCGGGGTCGCCGTCGACGATCCAGTTCGCGAGCGCGAGCCCGATCCCCGCGCACTGGGAGAACCCCGCCATGCAGCCGCAGGCCGCCCAGTAGTTCGGGACGCCGGCCACCGGTCCGACGAGCGGGTTGCCGTCCGGGGTGAAGGTGAACGCCCCGTGCACCCACCGCTTGATCCCGACGTCCTTCAGGACCGGGAAGCGCTCGAAGCCGATCGTGAGCTCGGGCAGGATGCGTTCGATCTCCTCCGGGAACAGCTGCATCCCGAAGTCCCAGTCCGCGCCCTCCGGCTTCCAGTGCTTCGGGTGCGTCTCGTAGACGCCCAGGAGCAGACCGTCGCCTTCCCGCTGGAGGTAGGTGAAGCCCTCGAGGTCGGTGACCGCCGGCATCTCGCCATCGATCGCCGCGATCTCCGGGACGTCCTCGGTCACCAGGTAGTGGTGGAGCATCGGCACGAGCGGATGGTCGACGTCGACCATCCTTCCGACCCTGCGAGCCCACAGGCCTGCGGCGTTCACGACGTGCTCGCAGGTGACGGGGCCGAGCTCGGTCTCCAGGCGCCACCCCTCGGCGGTCGGCGTGAGCGAGAGCACGCGGTTCCGAAGGATCACCTCGGCGCCGCGGTTGCGCGCGGCGTCGGCATACGCGTGGGTCGCGCCGTTCGGGTCCAAGATCCCCTCCTCCGGGTCGAACAGCGCACCGTGGAGGCCAGCCGGGTCGATGATCGGGACCATCTCCGCGGCCTCCTCGGGCGTCACGAGGTAGGCGTCGGTGTCCTGCGAGCGGTGCCAGGCGAGCTCGGCCTTCAGCCATCGCCACCGCTCGGGCGTGCCGGCGAGCTCCAGACCGCCCGTCATGTGCAGGCCGGCGCTCCGCCCGCTCTCGCGCTCGACCTGCGGGTACAGCCCGATCGTGTACTTCTGCAACGCGGCGATCCTCGAGTCGGCGTTGATCGCATGGAAACCGCCCGCCGCGTGCCAGGTCGAGCCGGCGGTGAGCTCCCGACGCTCGATCACGGCCACGTCCGTGACGCCGCGCAGGGTGAGATGGTAGGCGACGCTGCACCCAACGATGCCGCCGCCGACGACGACCGCCTGGTACCGATCTTTCACGAGTCGACCACCCGGGACGGAGGACCGCAGCTGAGGAACCGCCGGACGCGAGTCTATCCGCGGTGGCGCGACCGTCCGGTCCGCGGAAGTGACCCGCGACCAGGCTCGGGATCGGTGAGGCGACCTCGGTGGACAGAGCGAGGCCGTGCTCGCGCAGCTGCCGGGACTCGACCCGGCGGCCGAGGGCTGAACGACCGATACGATGGCCCGAGGCGGCCTGATAGGCTGGGGTCCTCGGACGCCGTCCGAGGGTTCGCGTCGAGCGACCACGGTTCGGTCTCCCCGGCCCAGCCTTCGCCCACGGGCCCCATCGGTCGAAACTGAGGGGGCGATGTCATGGCAGATGTCACGATCGTTTCGCCCGAGGATCGATCCCCGATCCAGGACGAGGTCGATGAGTACTTCTGTCCCGTCTGCGGCTCCGAGTTGTCGCTTTCGAACTTCCTGACGCCAGAGCACGACTACTACTGCCCCTACTGCGCCACGCGCCAAACGCCGGCCGTGCTCTAGCCTGCCCTGCTCCGCGGGGGTTCCATGGCCAGGTGCGCATACGCCTCGGCGAGATGCAGCACCACCTGCGCCAGGTCGTCGTTCTCCACCGCGGGCACGAGCTCCGTGATCCTCTCCGCGATCAACCGGCGGGCCCTCGCCGCCGCCGTGGCTGCCTTCAGCTGCGCGTCCACCTGAGCCGTCATCCGCGAGATCACCCCGGAGGCGATGCTACGCCCCCTGGCGGAGCTCCTTCTCCCAGAACTCCCAGCTGAACGCCGCATGCATCCCGGCGCGCTCGTACAGGCGTGTGGCTCCCGAGACGTTCTCGGCATCGACGCCGAGCTCCGCACGTGGGATCCCTCGGCGGTGGAACTCGCCGAAGGCCGTGCGGAGCAGCGCGAGGCCTATGCCGCGCCGGCGCCAAGGCTCTCGGACCGCTAGATCGCTCACCTCGGCCGTGTCCTCCGAACGAGGGGAGCTCGCCCGGCAACACGCGGCCCCCACGATCTCGTCACGGTCCACGGCCAGGAACCACAGGCTCGGATCGAACCCGGAGCCCTCCCCCTCGATCTCCTCGTGACGCCACTGATCGAACCCTGGGAAGGGCTCGCCCCAGTGCTCGGCGAACGCCTCGACGAGCGCGGCGTGCAACGGCCCCTCGTCCACGCCCGGCTCGAACGTTCGGATGCCTATGCCCCCGGGGACGTTCGGAGCGGCGGGAGTGGTGTCGAGCTCGATGCGCATCATCCAGAACGTTCGCGCGTACACATGCCCGAGCGCTGCGAACAGCCGACCGGCGGGTTCGTTGTCCGTGAAGCGCGCGACCCGAAGGACGATCCGTCCGCGTGGGGTGGCCGGTCCCACCGCTGCCCGCGCCCGCTCCTCGCCCCCGCAGGAGCCACGCGCTCAGCCCCCGCCCCCAGAGGCTCGGAGGCACGAAGGCGAGCATGTCTACCTCGGTGATAGGCGCCGACGTCGGCACCCAGAACTGGAGGTAGCCGGAGAGGCTCCCGTCCCGGTCGACCAACAGCGCCTCCGGGGGCGCGCGGTCCCGGCCCGGCGAGGTCAGCTCGTCCCGGGTCTCCTCCACCGTGGTCCACGGCAACCCGAGCTCGGCCTGAGTGACCTCGTTGATCAGCTCGGCGATCGCGGGAGCGTCGCGTGCCGACACCGAACGGAGCTCGAACCCCTCGGGAACCTCTTCCTCGAGCGACATGGCCGGTCGCGACCGCTCAGGGACCGCCGCTCCCCGAACGGTATCCGATGGGAACCCTCAGGGGGAGCCGACCGGTGCCCCCATCTCCCGCACGGTCGACGCGATGTGCTTCGCGACGTACTCGGCGTCCCGCCCGACACCCGGGAGGACGTCGGAGGTGATCGCGTACTGGAAGACCTGGCCGACGAGGTACAGGCCGGGCTCGGAACCGACGACGCCGCGATCGTGAACCGGCTGGCCGTCCTGACCGAAGATCGGCAGGTCGATCCACCCGAAGTCCGTCCGGTGCCCCGTGCACCAGATCACGTTCGGCACCTCGAGCACCCGGCCGTCATCCAACAGGGGCATGCCGCCCCGCACGCTCACGACCCTCGGGACGCGCTCCACGCCCGCCGCCGCGAGGTCCTTCGCCCTCACCCGGATCAACGGCGTGGCTTCGTGCGCGAGCTTGGGACCGACCTTGCGACCGATCGGCGTTCCCCTGGTCAGCACGTGGTTGCCGGCGAACCGCATGACCCGGAAGAACAGGCGCGAGCGCACCGTCCCGTGCCGCACGGGGATCTGGCCCGACTCCTTCCCGGCGAGGAACGTGCGCCTGGTCGCGGACAGCTCCAGGGAGATCTCGGCACCGGAGTTCCCCACGCCCACCACGAGGACCTCGCCGTCCCGCAGCTGCGACGGGCGCAGGTACTCGCTCGAGTGCAGCTGCACGATGCTCGGATCGAGCTCGGAGGCGAGGGGCGGGACCTTCGGGATCCGGTTGGCGCCCGTGGCCACCACCACGCGATCGGCCTCCATGCGACGGTGACCGGTGTCCAGCACGAACCGGCCCCCCTCCCGCGTGAGGCCGCGCACGCCGACACCTATACGCACCGGCAGGTCGAACCGAGCCGCGTACGCCTCGAGGTAGTCGGCCATGTCGTCCTTCGAGGGGAACGACCACCGCGGCGCCGGGAAACGCCAACCGGGCAGCCCGTCGCCAAGGGCCGGGGTGAACAGGTGCAGCGAGTCCCACCGCGTCCGCCAGGAGTCGCCGATCCGCTCGTTCGCGTCCAGGATCACGAACGGCCGGCCCCGCCTGGCCAGGTGGTATCCGACCGCGAGCCCGGCCTGCCCGCCGCCGACGATCACGGTCTCGAACCGCTCCGACCCGTTGCCGTCCATGTACCGCCTCCTCCTCCGTAGGGGTTCGAGGAGACCGTAGGCGGGCGGGCGGGAGCGCCTCATCGCCGGAACCAGCCAACTCGGGCGGCGGGCCCGATGGTGAGGAATGACCATGCCACGAACGAGCCGCGTGCTCAGGCGAGGCCGTGCTCGAAGGCGAAGGCCGTGGCGGCCGAGCGCGACGAGACCCCGAGCTTGGCGAACATGTTCTGGAGGTGCCTAGCCACCGTGTGCTCGCTGATGACCAGGATCGAGGCGATCTCACGGTTCGTGTTCCCCGCCGCGACCAGCCGTAAGACCTCCGCCTCCCGGGCCGTCAGCCCGCCGGGGAGCCCGCCCCTCTCGCCCAGGAGCTCGGCGGCCGCGGCCGCTTCGGGAACGGCACCCAGACGTTCGAACGCAGCGCGCGCGGCGCGCAGCTCGAGGCGCGCGTCCTCCTCGTCGCCGGTGGCGCGGATCGCGAGCCCGTACTGCATCCGAGTCCGAGCCGTTTCGTAAGGGAGCCGGAGCTCCTGCCACGTCACGCAGGCCCGGCGCAGGCACTCCAGGGCCGCGGGCGCGTCGCCCTCGGCGAGCCGGAGCCTTCCGTTCGCGGTGTCCACCGCCGCTGAGAGGACGGGCGTCGCGTACTCGCGCGCGATCGCCTCGAGCACCTCGACGGCCGGGCGCGCGGCGTCGAGGTCGCCCGACGTGATCTCGACCTCCACCCGCGCCGCTTGGAGCCGTGCTCGACGGAGCGGGCTTCCGGCCCCACCGGTGAGCGCCAGGCGCAGCCCCGTCCGCGCCGCCTCCACCTTGCCCTGCGAGAGCCGGAGCAACGCGAGTCCGGGCTGCGGCTCGGATCCGAGCTCGTGCGCGCGGCTGAACAGCCTCTCCGCCTCCGCGAGGTCGCCCATGCGGCGCCGAATCTCCCCCGCCTCGTAGAAGGCCGCCGCGGCCGCCGGGGGGTCGAGGCGCAGCAACTCCTCGGATGCCCTCCTTGCCTCCGCCTCGGCCTCCGGCCACGCCCCCTGGAGGCTGGCGGTCTCGGCACGGTTGACCCGGCAGAGGCCCGGATACGGCGACTCCGGCGGGATCGAGTCGCACCACGCCCGCGATGCCTCGCTCCATTCACCCGCGCGGCCGACGTCCGCGACCTCCAGGCACGCCTGGAGCACGTTGCAGTAGATCGCGCCCGTGAAGTAGTCGTCGAGCTCCCCGGCGACGACCGAGGTCATCGCCTCGTCGAGCATCGCGAGCCCTTCGGGCACGTGCCCCTGGGCGATGAGGGCGAGTCCCTCCGTGTGTATCGCCATCGCGATCAGGTCACGATCGCCGAACCGCTCCCCGACCTCGACCGCTCGTCTCGCGAGCACGATCGCCGCCTCGAGCTCGCCGCCGAACCGAGCGACGTTAGCCTCGATCATCGTCACGAAACCCCGTTCGACGCACTCTGGCTGCTCGCGCAGATGGCGCTGGGCGCGCTTGAGCCATCCCGAGCCGACCGCCGGCTCGCCCCGCAGGGAGTGCTCGATGCACAGGCGAGCGGCGACGTAGGCTGCGGCCGGCTTCTCGCCCGCCGCCGCGAACGCCGCGTAGGCCTTCTGGCGCGCGGCGATCGACTCCTCGACCTTCGAGAGCCACCAGGCGGCGTCGGCCAGCCCCACCAGATCCCGGGTAGTGAGATGGGACGGGTCGAGGCTCCGGAGCCGCTCATAGACCTCGGCCCACGACCCGCGCGCCAGGGCATCCCGGGCTAGGTCGATGTCGGGAGGGAACTCGGCCAAGCGCAGGCCTCCTCGAGCGTCGTGGGCGCCGTGCTGAAGGCCCATAGGCTAGCCGGAGCCGGGGTGCCCGGGCTCGGCCGGATCGCGCCTCACCGACCCTTCGGCCGTGCGGACCGGGGGCTTTCGACCCCATCGGACGTCGAGGCCCACGCGGAGCATGGATGATGCCCGACCCGCTGGGAGGAGGACCGATGCGAGCGCTCCTTGTCTACGAATCGATATACGGGAACACGGCGGCGATCGGCGAGGCGATCGCCGCGTCGCTACGCGACCGGGGTGTCGAGGTCGAGTCGGCGCCGGTCTCCAAGATCGGTCCGGAGTTGGCCGCCGAGGCGGACCTGCTGGTCGTCGGCGGTCCGACGCACGTGCACGGGATGAGCTCGGCACGGTCGCGCAAGACCGCGGTGGATGACGAGAAGAACATGTACGAGGAGCCGACCCTCGCGCCGGGGCTACGCGAGTGGATCGAGGAGCTCTCGCCCGGCGATGGGCGGCTCGCGGCCGCCTTCGACACGCGGATCGACAAGCCGATCGTGCTCACGGGGTCGGCGGCGAAGGGGATCGCCAAGCGGCTCGAGCGGCGGGGGTTCCGCCTCGCGCTGAAGCCCGAGTGTTTCCTCGTCTCGACGGGGAACGCCCTGCTGGAAGGTGAGTTCCACCACGCGGCGACGTGGGGTATCGAGCTCGCGGAGGCAGCCTCGGCCATCGCGCCCGGCAACCGCTGAGCCCTCACGCGCCGGGCAGCGCGGCGTCCCGGAACGCGATCAGGCGCTCGAAAGGAGATCGGCAACCCCGACCCCAAGCAGACGCCGCCGAGGGGCAGGAGCTCCTCCTCGAGGGAGGGACCCACGCCGACCAGCCTCCCGCCTCGACCGGCGGTGTCCGCGCGGGCATCCGCACCTCGTCGCGGGGGCGGAGGTCCCGGCTCCAGGATGTGCTTCACGCAGGATGGGATAGCCTGCTGCCTTCTCTTCCATCCGAAGGAAGGAGGGTGCGATGGCGAAGTACCTACTCGCGTACCACGGGGGCGGCATGCCCGAGACCGAGGAGGAGACGGCGAAGGTCATGGCCGCTTGGGGTGAGTGGTACGGCAAGCTCGGGGCGGCCGTGGCCGATCCGGGGAACCCGGTCGGCCGTTGGTCCACCGTCGCCAGCGACGGCTCGGCGTCCGACGGTGGCGGTGCGAACCCGGTCACGGGCTACACGGTCATCTCCGCCGACAGCCTCGAGGCGGCGGTCGGGCTCTCGAAGGGCAACCCGATCCTCGAGAGCGGCGGCAGCATCGAGGTCTGCGAGACGTTCGAGGTCATGTAGGCACCGTCCGGCGCGGGTCGTGGAGCCGCGGCCGGCATCGGTGCAGGAAGAGTGACAAGAAGGACGGCTCCGACTTGACGGGGTCGCACACCGCCCGTATGGTTCGTCACGAGAAGCCGCTGGGGCCTTCGGGCTCCGGCGGTTTCTCACGTTCCGGGGCAGGAGGAGGAGGCACATAGACCGAGGCGGGCGTTCGGGGGGAGGCGATCCGGCTCCGCGAAGAGGCGTCCGCGGCGTGCGGGTCGCAAGTCAAGGGGAGCCGAAGTGTCGGCGGCAGCGCGCCCGGTACTTCTCCGAACCGCCGACGTGCTCCGGAACGACATCGGTGTCGCTCGCCGACGCCAGCGCCGTTCGCTCATGGAACACGGCCTCCGCCCCGCAGGCGGTGCAGATCGCGGTGAGCTTGTCCACCCGCTCCGCCACGGCCATGAGCGCTGGGAGCGGCTCGAAGGGCTGGCCGGCGAACGTCACGTCCAAGCCCGCCACGATCACCACGACGTCGCGGGACGCGAGCTCGCCCACGACCCCCACGAGCTCGGGCCCGAAGAAGTGGGCCTCGTCGATCGCGACCATGTCGGTCTCGGGACGAAGCATCGGCAAGATCTCGACCGCCGACCCCACCGCGTGCGATGGATGCTCGAGTCCGGCGTGCGAGGCGATCCGACCCGCGCCCTGCCTGATGTCCAGCGCGTGGGTGAACGTCTGGACGCTCCGCCCGGCCACGACCGCTCGCCGGACCCGGCGCAGCAGCTCCTCGGTCTTGCCAGCGAACATCGGGCCGGCGAGGACCTCGACGCGGCCGGGCTCCCTCTTCACGCGCCCATCATGACGCCGCGGCCGTGCCCGTGCGGCGGCGTATCGTCGGCGGAGGAAGAGTGACAAGATCGCCGTTCGGATTTGACGACCGTGGCAGACACGGCGTAGGGTTGGCACCGAGAGGCCGTTGGGACCTTCGGGTTCCGGCGGTCTCTCACTTTCGGGTTCCGGCGGTCTCTCACTTTCGGGTTCCGGCGGTCTCTCACTTCCGGGTTCCGGCGGTCTCTCACTTCCGCTTCGGCCCGGGTCCCTAGGACTCCGGCTCGGCCGGCCCTCCACCTGCTAGGGTTCTCGCCGAGGGCACCGATCGCGGTCTTGGCTACGAGCAGTTCCCTCACCCGGCTGTCACGGCCGGCGCCGCGAAGGGCAGCAACCAGGCCCGGACGGCGGAAGGAAGGAGGGATCGCACGTGGCAACAGGAGCCGTGAAGTGGTTCAGTGCCGAGAAGGGTTTCGGCTTCATCACTCCGGATGACGGCAGCGCCGACGTGTTCGTGCATTTCAGCGCGATCACTGGCGAGGGCTACCGCAACCTGGAGGAGAACCAGAAGGTCGAGTACGACGTGACCCAGGGCCAGAAGGGCCCGCAGGCCGCGAACGTCCGACCCGTCTGAGGTCGCAGAACGCGTGAGGACCCGGCGCCCAGCGCCGGGTCCTTCCGTTCCTCCGCTCGGTCAGTTGCGCGCGAGCGGATGCCGGTACGACGGCGCCGTGTGCAGGTAGCAGCGAGCCGAGCGGTTGTAGGTTGACAGGACCGTCGAGCAGCCAGGCTCCTCGCACAGCCTCCCCTGCTCCGCCCGCACCGGGGAGTCCTTGCTGCGATCCGGCGTCCCGAGCCGGACGCCGCCCCTGGATCTGGCCATGTCCTCGCCTCCGTCTCTGCCGTGCTGGATCCGTGGCGAGAGGTGAGTCGGCCTTCGAGCAGGCCGCGCGTCGATCGCTCGTCGAGGATCCTCGGGGGTCGCCCGAGGTGTTCAGCATACCGGGCGCGGCCGAGCCGGGTCCGCGTCCGTCAGCCGGGCGGTGGGGGTGGAAGCCCGCCTGAGGAAAGCTCGAGCCGGACGAGCGCCCCGCCCTCCGGGTGGTTCTGGGCCCACGCCCGCCCCCCGTGGGACTCGGCCACCTGGCGCACGATCGCGAGGCCGAGCCCGGACCCCGGCAGCCCACGCGCCGTCGCCGCGCGGTAGAAGCGGTCGAACACGTGCGGCAGGTCCTCCTCGGTGAATCCCGGGCCGCGATCCCGGACCGCCACCACCGATCCGCGCACAGAGACCTCGATCTCGCGGTCGTCGTCGCTCCACTTCGCGGCGTTGTCGAGCAGGTTACCGACGGCGCGAGAGATCCGAGCCGCGTCGCCGGTGATCGTCGTCGTCTCCAGGTCCTGGAAGACGCGGACGCCGGGCAGGCGCCGCTCGAACCGTCCCACCGCGTCGCGAACGACCTCGTCCAGACGGACGCCCTCGAACGCCGGAGCCTGCTCGGCCCCGCGGGCGAGCTCCACGAGGTCGTTCACGATCGCGGTGAGCTCCTCCAGCTGCGTCCGCACGTCGGACAGGAGACGCTCACGCTCGGAGGGGTCCAGCGGCCGGCCGCTCGCGAGCAGGTCGATGTTCGTGCGCACGCTCGTGAGCGGCGTCCGAAGCTCGTGCGAGGCGTCGGCGACGAGCTGACGCTGGGCAGCCACGGAGCCCTCGAGCGCCTCGAGCATCGCGTTGAAGCTCGATGCGAGGCGTCCGACCTCGTCCTCAGGGGAGCGCGGCTCCTCGATCCGGTGCGAGAGGTCGCCGGTCTCCCTGACGCGCTCGGCGGCCTGGGTCAGGCGGGCGACCGGGCCGGCCGCGGCGCGCGTGACGACGAGCCCGAGCCCGACGGCGAGCGCCACGCCCCCGCCCGTGACGAACGCCGCCACGATCGTGAGCCTCCGCAGCACGCTGTCGACCTCGGTCAGGGGCCGCGCGAGGATCAGCGTGTAGCCGTTGCCGATCGACTCGGTGTACACGCGGTAATGGACGCCGTCGGCCGTGCGATCATCGAGGACGGCCTTACCGGGAGCCACCTCCGCCGGCGGGAACGCCAGCGTCGGCCCGTTCTCGGTCCGCAGCACGGTGCCGTCCGGAGTGATGATCTGGAAGTAGACGAGCGGTTCGCCGGGGCCGAGCCGAAGGGACGGCAGGACCCTCCCGCGCACGGGGATCCGGATCTGCTTCACGAACGCCACGCGATCGACGATCGACTCATCCACCTGGCGGCGGAGCTCGCTGCGGACGACGAACCACACCGCGACCGAGGCGACCGCCACCGCGATCGCGACGGCGGCCGCGGAGGCCAGCGTGAGCCGCTGGCGGAACGTCATGCGTCCTCCCTCAGCACGTAGCCGACGCCGCGAACGGTGTGGATCAGCCGCGGCTCGCCTTCGGCCTCGGTCTTGCGCCGCAGGTACCCCACGTACACCTCGAGCGCGTTCGACGTCGGGCCGAAGTCGTAGTCCCAGACCCGGTCGAAGATCACCTCGCGCGTCAGCACGCGCTTCGGGTTACGCAGGAAGAGCTCCAGCAGGTTCCACTCGGTGCGGGTGAGCTCGATCGCCCGATCGCCCCGCCGGACCTCGTGGGTCACCGGATCGAGCGACAGGTCGGCGAAGCGCATCGGCTTCTCGTCGGAGTCCGGGGCGTGCCGCCGGAGCAGCGCCCGGATCCGCGCGAGGAGCTCCTCCAGCGCGAAGGGCTTCACCACGTAGTCGTCCGCGCCCGCGTCCAACCCCTCGACCCGGTCGCCGACGGCGTCCCGGGCGGTGAGCATGAGGACGGGCGTGCGGTCACCGCCCTCGCGTAGCCTCCGGCATGCCTCGAACCCGTCGAGCACAGGCATGAGCACGTCGAGTACGACCACGTCGGGACGTTCGCGTTCGACCGCCCCGAGCGCGTCGGCGCCGTCGTTCGCGGTGGTGACCGAGTACCCGGCACTCTTCAGCGCGCGTTCGAGCGCGGCACGGACCGCGGGCTCGTCGTCGACCACGAGGACCTGCTTCACGACCACAGTCTGCCTCAGGGCGCTGAGAGCCGGATGAGGGGGAACCGGTCCCCGGCGGCGCGAGCGCCGCCGGGGACCCGTTGGGGAAATCAGAACCCGGCGAGGGCCGCCTGGGCCTCGGGGCTCGCCTCACCCCAGGGTCCCTGGCCGCCCCAGGGTCCCTGGCCGCCCCACGGCCCGTGGCCGCCCCACGGTCCCTGGCCGCCCCACGGCCCGTGGCCGAAGCCGAACCCGGGACCGCCACCGATCCGGGGCGCGACCCGGCCGTTGACGATGTCCGTGGCCCGCTCGTCGAAGCCCGCCGCGATCTCGTCGGCGACGTCCTGCGAGAAGAACCCCTCTTCCACCGCGACATCGAGTTCGTCCTGCATCGAGGCGACCAACGCGTCGATCACGACCTGAACGTCGATGCCCTCCGACCCCGCGACCTCGGCGATGGTCGAGCCCTGGCGCATCGCGTACATGAGGTCGCCGTGCGGGATGCCGATCGCGTCGGCCACCAAGGCGAACGGGCCTTCGCCGTATCCGAAGCACCACCGGGCGAACGCAGCCTGGCCGCCGCCGGCGTCTTCGGTCCCGTCATCGGTCTGAGCGAGCCCTAGACCCGGGACGAACGCCGCCGCGCCGGCCGCGGCGCCGAGTGCCACCGAACCGGCCACGATCCCGCCTATCAGCGCCTTCCTGGCCCTCATCGGTTCCTCCTTCGCACTCGTGTCCTGGGTCACACCTTGCCCCACTTGCCTGAGGGAAGCCTGAGCGAGCGGCTATGAGCGGGTAAGGGTTCTGGCCCTGGACCCGCCCCGGCGCGGAATACCGCCTGGAGGGGGAAGTGTTCTGGACCCTGTCATGGAGGGACCGTCCTCACGCATGCCCGTTGGGTTCATCGGCCACGGCAACCCGCTCAACGCGACGACGAAGGAACGGGCCGAGCCGTGGCAGCGGTGGGGGCGCTCGCTCCCACGTCCCAGGGCCGTCCTCGCGGTCTCGGCGCACTGGGAGGACTCCCCGGTCACGATCGGCCGCACGGGCGACCACGACGAGCTCCTCTACGACTTCTGGGGTTTCCCCGAGTTCATGTACCGGCTGCGCTACCCGGCGCCGGGCGCGCCCGCCCTCGCCGACCGTGTCGAAACGCTTCTTTCCCCGCACATGCCGGTCGCCCGCGCCGAGCACCGCCCGATCGACCACGGCGCGTGGGTGCCGCTGATCCACCTGTTCCCAGGAGCGGACGTCCCCGTGCTCCAGATCTCGATGCCGAGGCTCATGAGCGAAGAGCACCTGTACGCGCTCGGAGAGGAGCTGGCACCGCTCCGGGACGAGGGGGTCTTCATCCTTGCGACCGGCAACCTTGTCCACGACCTGCGGCACGCGAACCTGGCCGAGGACCCCGAGCCGCCTGCCTACGTGCGGGCGTTCGACTCCTGGGTCGCCACCGCGCTCTCACGTCGCGACGACCGCGCTCTGGAGACCTGGATGGACGCCGCGCCCGACCCGCTCCGCAATCACCCCTCGGCCGAGCACTACCGGCCGCTGCTCGTCGCGGCCGGCGCCGCCCGAGGCGAGACCGCGCGTTTCCCGGTCGAGGGGTTCGAGCACGGCACGATCTCGCGCCGCTCGGTCCTGTTGGACTGAGGTCTCCATCGTCCCTAGGGCCGCTACCAGACCCGGGGAAGAAAGAGTGACAAGAGCAGCGGTCCGATTTGACCGCGGGCACCGGGCGCC
>Ga0209642_10001844_pt1 | contig 14093 bp, 12 predicted proteins | sample RifCSP19_2_FD_184025 | JGI IMG/M metagenome (GOLD analysis project Ga0209642, IMG submission 184025) | Soil microbial communities from Rifle, Colorado - Rifle CSP2_sed 19_2 (SPAdes) (version 2) | ecosystem: Environmental > Terrestrial > Deep subsurface > Rock core/Sediment | place: Rifle... | reverse complement strand
TCAAGAGAGGTAAAATTTGTGTAGGGGCAGGTTTCAAACCTGCCCCTACAATCTCCTCGCAATGACAGGAAAGGGACAAAAAAAATATTAAAATTTTCCTTGCTTTTTGGAATTTATTAAATATGTTAAAATAGACCAAAAAACTCTTAAACAAGGAGCGGAAGATGTCAAAAAATCTAAAACTTCTGATAATGGTTTTGATTATATTGCTGTTATTCTTCTCCTTATCTTTCTCTGTGGATAGGACAATTACCCGTGAGGAGAAAACTCAGGAGAACGTGTTGATCGGAAGAGAGGTGGTCATACCCAAAGACACCAGCGGTACCCCGCAGAACTACCATATACCCTGGAGCGTTCTAAATGGCGGCGGCACGGATATGGCTTCTACTGGTTATAAAGCGATGGTCTCCACAGCTCAATCGGTTATCGGAGCCAGCCAGAGCACCAATTATCAGTTAAAAATCGGTTACTGGTACGGTGGCAAGCCTTTTGTGTGCGGGGATGTTAACGGAACCGGAAAGGTGGATATAGCTGATATCGTCTACCTGGTGTCTTATGTATTTAAATTTGGTCCGGAGCCAGACCCGCTCTACTGTGGAAATGCGAACGGTGACGGCAATGTGAACATTGCTGACATCGTCTATCTGGTAGCCTACGTTTTCAAAGGCGGTCCTCCTCCTATCTGCTAGCAATCTCTCGACTCTGAAATTCCGCACTGAAAAGAAAAAATCTCCCGGCTTTTTTTGTCGGGAGATTTTTTTTTGCCTCAAAAAACAGTTATCAAGAAGATTTTTTCATCCGATAAGATAAAAGACAGTTTTCTTTTTTCAAAGAATAGTTTAAGGAGGAAAGATGGATAAGATAAAGGCATTTTTGATCAAACACTTAGAGAAGATTCTCATCCTTGGTCTAACTATTGTAATTTTGATCACCAACTATTTCATCACCCAGAAGATGGCTTTTCTTAATTTCTATTATCTGCCGGTCCTGGTCTCCGGCTATTTTCTGGGGAAGAGATATGCAGTTTACACCAGTCTTTTCAGCATCAGCCTGGTGGTTTTCTTAGGAGTCTTATACCCGCACTCCTTTTACAATCAATCCACTGGTCTACAGGTAGCTTTAAATCTGGTAATCTGGGGAGGTTTTCTTTTCTTGTCAGCAGCCGTGGTAGGGACCCTGTACGAGCAAAAGGAGAAGAAGATTCAGGAATTGAAAAAAGCTTACGTAGGAGTCATTGAGATCTTGACTAAGTACCTGGAATCCTCTGATCGCTATACCAAAGGGCATTCGATCAGGGTAGCTGATTATTCTACTGAGATCGCTAAGGCAATGGAACTTCCCAAAGGTGAGGTCGAGAATATCCGGGTGGCAAGTCTTCTGCATGACATCGGGAAGATAGACATATCCAGTGATCTGATAACCAAAGCTGCCAGCCTGACCACTGAGGAGAAGAAGATAGTCGAAACCCACGTGGAAAAAGGAGCAGAGATCTTAAACTCGGTCGGGACGGTTCTCAAGGAATCTATCCCCATAGTGTTGTCACATCACACCTTTTTTATCGAGAGCAACCAGGAGGAGAGGAAGTTCAACAACCTTCCCTTAGGAGCAAGGATCTTGGCTGTGGCAGATAGTTTTGACGCTATGGTTACAGATCGACCTTACCGGGCAGGGAAACCGTTATGGCAGGCGGTAGAGGAATTAGAAAAGTGTAGCGGAACCCAGTTCGATCCAACAGTGGTAGAGGCTTTCAAAAGGGTGCTGGCGGATAAGGTAGAAGTGGCGTAAAAAAAAGTTCAAAGGTTCAATCCGCCAGAGGCGGACAAAAGTTCAAAAAAAAACAAAAGGCAAGGCTTTTAGCCTTGCTTTTTTATTAAAATAACTGATAAAGGCGATTTATGAACTGTCCTTGGATAACTTAGCTTAGTGATGGAAAAATAGGGTGTGTACTGAAAACACCTTTTTATAGTTTTTGGTAAACCAAGCATTTCTGCTTGGTTATTGAGAACAGACAAGAATGTCTATTCTACCGTTACTGAATAGTAGGGGGTCAAAAATTTGCACCCCTACAATATGATTTCCCATTAATTTATTGCCGGGTAATATCTTAACTTTAAACTTTTTTTGAAAAAAATAGATTGACAATTGTAGAAATTTGGTTATTTTATATTTCGAGAAGAGGGGGAAAGCTCTTGCTCTTTGCTTCTTAATTCCTGGAGGTTTATGAAAGCAGTTGTTAAAGCTTTCTTTGTTCTAACAATTATTCTCTCTCTTTTCAGCGGTGCTTCAGGCAGGATAATCTACATTCCATCTCCTTCCTTAGCCACAATTCAAGGGGGGATAAATTATGCCTTGGACGGGGATACGGTTTTGGTTAATTCCGGAACCTATTACGAGAACATAAACTTCAAGGGCAAAAAGATAGTTGTTGCCAGCAAGTACCTTTTAGATAACGACACCAGCCAGATAAGCTCAACCATCATAGACGCAACCTATAAACCTTCAAGTCCAGTAGTTACTTTTAAATCCAGAGAGGATTCTCTCACCATTTTAACCGGATTCACCATTCAGAACAGCACGAATTTATGGGGAGTGCTTTGCGATAGTAGCTCGAGCCCGGTCATTATCCACAACCAGATTAGGAATAATAATAGAGGACTGGTTTGCACTAATTCCTCTAATCCCTCAGTTAAAGATAACTCTCTGCTGAACAATACTGATATTGGTTTACTTGGCGAGGCAAATTCCTCTCCACTGATTGAAGGGAATAATCTTTCCGGACACCAAACCGGGATGAAGTTCACCAGCGGAGCTCCACTCATCCAGAGAAATGTCGTTACTCAGAGCATCCAGCAGGGGATAAGCATAAGTGGAGCTTCTCCTCAGGTTTTTAACAATACAATTGCCAATAATACCGGAAACGGAGTAGAGATTACCTCCTCAACTGGAGTAAATCTGAAAAATAATATCATCGTCTCCAGTAGCACCGGAATCGGGATAAAGGTTTCTTCGTCTACACTGGACATAGGTTATAACGACGTCTGGAACAACGCAGGGGGTAATTTCTCCGGCACTCCGCTGGGGGTGGGAAATATGTTCTGGGGCAAAAACCAGAAGGGAATCCCCTGTGACCAGTTCTTCAATATCAGCCAGGAACCCAGATTCATTAGCCCGCCGGCTGATTTTTCCCTGCAGTGTTCCTCTCCCTGCATAGAAGTGGGAGACCCCAGTTTTCCGGTGCCGCCTTCAGGCGGACCGAGGATCGATATGGGAGCTTTTGAATATCCGCTAACCACCGGTGATATTGACTCAAATGACAAGATCGATGTCTCCGACGTGGTCTATCTTATAAATTACTGTTACAAAGGGGGACCTGCTCCAAATCCCCTGCTTAAAGGGGATGTGACTGCAGATGGCGCGGTAAATGCTAATGACATAATCCACCTGATAAATTATCTTTTCAGAAACGGCATGCCGCCGTGTCATTGATCCCGATTTAGAGAGGAGGCTGGAACTCCCTTTATAAAACAAAAGGGGTTTCTAACCAAAGCGAGTCCTGCAAAAAGAACTCGCTTTTTTTGTTTTTAAAATTAGTTTGTTTTTTAAAGAAAGAAGATTTATAATAGAAGTCAAAATCAAGTCAAAACGCAAAGAAATTAACTGCAGAGAATCGTCCCGGATGAACGTGAAAATAAGATGGAACAAAAATCAAAGCAACATCGCAGGTCGATCAGGTTAAAGGAATATGATTATTCGCAAGCAGGTGCCTATTTTGTAACGATATGCTTGCAAAACAAGCTGCATCTTTTTGACGAAGTGAAAAATGAGAAAATGGTTTTGAGCGAAGCGGGTAAAATGATAGAGAAGTGGTGGATGGAGATAAAGAACAAGTTCAAGAACGTTGAAATAGATGAATTTGTCATTATGCCCAATCATTTTCATGGCATCGTGGTTATGGTAGGGGCAGACCTGTGTGTCTGCCCCTACGGGTCGGGCGAACACGTAGGTTCGCCCCTACACAGGATCGTCCAGTGGTTCAAAACGATGACCACAAATGAATATATTCGAAATGTGTCGATCGATCGGTGGGAACCGTTTTCCAGGCGTCTGTGGCAGCGCAATTATTGGGAACATGTTATCCGGAACGAAGATAAATTAAATAAAATCAGGCAATATATTCAGTTTAATCCTTTAAAGTGGCATCTGGACCGGGAAAATCCGGAAAGAACAGGGGCGGATAGGCTGGAAGATGAGATTTTTGCTTCAAAAATAAAAACGAAGGCAAAATTAAATACTGGATAATAGATATCAATCGAATATTTTTAGGCTGGAGGTCAGCGCCCAGTCGAAAAACAAGGAGACTATGCCAATGCGATATTTAACTTCTGCGGTAAAAATCACCATAATCTTTATTCTGGTGTTTTTCTTCTCAAGTTGCAAGCAGAAAGAAAAAGTTGACGAGATAGTTCCGCTTAAAGGTGTGATGGGAGTTTTTGAAAGAGGAGTCCTTTCCCAGGATAGGGCGGTCCTGGATTCGGTCTACAGCACTAAAGAGGTAAACCGGGACTCTCTGATCAACTCACTTCTCCTGGAGATTTCCAATTTGAAATCATCCGGTTCAGCCACAGGTGGGGAGGTCAGAAATCTGCAGTTTACCCGGAGAAGGTTTTCCATCCCTGAGGGAAAGGACAGCGCACGAGTAGAGCTTTCCCTTAGCGGAGAGAACATCAAGGGAGAGAAAAACCTTGAGGTTTTCCTGAAGAAGAGAAAAGGGGAATGGAGAGTCGTAGGGCAGGATATAAAATAAAAGGATTCAAGGATTCGAGGGTTTAAGGGTTCAAGGGAGAAAAAAAGCTGCACATCTGTCATTGCGAGGAGGTCATCTGACCGACGAAACAATCTGCTAATAGTCAACGGATTGCTTCGCTCCTTCCAGTCGCTCGCAATGACGATTTCAGCCTGTCTTTGCGAGGAGCGAAGCGACGAAGCAATCCCTCCACTGTCAGTTGAGTGCTTTGCCTTTGCTCGCAGTAACGGTATAGAAAAAAAATGAACAGACAATATTATGTATATCTAATGACCAATAAAAATAACACGGTGATTTATACAGGAGTAACCAGCGATTTGAAGAAAAGAGTGTATGAACACAGGTTAAAATTCGTAAAGGGATTCACAAAAAGATATAACATTGAGAAATTGATATATTATGAGATATTTGATGATCCATATAATGCCATTTCAAGGGAGAAGCAAATTAAGGCTGGCTCAAGACAAAAGAAGATTAACCTAATCAATGCAATGAACAAAGCATGGAAGGATTTGTCAGAAGAATTATAAAATTTACTCATAGTAAGCGGATTGCTTCACCCCCTGCGGGGGTTCGCAATGACATTTAAGCTGTCTTTGCGAGGAGTAGGTAGGACGACGAAGCCCATCTGGGCTTCGCCCTGCGGGCTCGCAATGACAAAATTACTAAGGAGAGGCAGATGTTAGGTTTGACTGAGAATATCGATAAAGACGTCACTGAGGCGGTCTCCTTCATTAAGGAAGCCCTGAAGGAGAAACCTGACCATATCGAGATCGAGCCAGGGGCTGAGGAAAAAGAGCTTTTAGTTTTGGATAAGGATTTGGACCAGTTCTCTTTTGAGAAAATCCCAGATATCTCGTTCGTTGGTAAGGTCGCGGCAGTGGACGGTGGCTCTGCCACGGTCTTAAAAACCAGGTCGTTTCTCATCGGAATATACCGGGCAGGGTATGTTATTTTCCAGAAGGGAAAGAGAGTGGAGGAGAATTTCTTACCTTTAAAAATGGAGATCATCTCCTTAGAGAATAGTGCAGAAAAATATCTTTCTGCCTATTCTGAATTGGTTGGGCAGGTGCCGAATGAGGTCCCTGAAATTGATAAGATTCTGGACCGTCTGCGGCTTTTTGCTGAATGGATACTGGTCAAGGAACTTTTAAAAAGATTGGAAAAAGGGGATATGATTTTAGTGGACGGCTCCTTAAGGGCAAGTATCGTTCCGCCATACGAGCTTCTTCTGGAGGTTACTCAGGAAGCTCTGAATAAAGGTATTGGCCTGGTCGGGGTGACCAAGACCTCAACTCTTTACTGGGGTAAGAAATCTCCTTTGATTCCGATGGTGGTGAAAACCTCTGAGGAGTTCTGTCCCGAATCTAAGTGGTTCTGCAGACTTTCAGACGTGGATTTAGCATTAAAAAATCCTAACTGGTTCGGGACGATTTATGTGTCCAGACTTAAAGCCTCCTCTGATTATGCTTTCCGGGTGGATGTGAACCGGCTGGACCAGACTGAGCCGGAAAAGATTTTCTCCTGGTTATCTTATCTTTCCTCTGACCCGGCTTTCTTAGGGTATCCTTATCCTTTAGCCGCAGCGCATAACCGGGCAAGGATTTCAGGGAGCGAAATTGAGGATATAAAATATAGATTGCAGACCAAGGCATTGGAGAAAGGGGTTTCGTCTGCAGACTGGGATCTCTTGTTCCGGGATTTTCACGAGATTCTGAATGCGGATTTGAATAAATAAAAACATGACGGATGACTGATGACGGATAAAAACAAAAGGAAAATGGAAAAAGAGAAGATGGAAAATAAAAAAAATGAAGAATGACAAATGACGGATAATAAATAAAAGCTGTAGGGGCAGGCCACAGTGCCTGCCCTGAAAAGAGGCTCAGGAGTTGCAGGTTCACAATTGGAGATTGTAGGGGTCGACCTGCGTGTCGACCCGCAGGCTATTAGGGGCGAACACATAGGTTCGTCACTACAAAACTACACCAATGGCTGGAGAGAAAATGGATTATAAAGGTAGAATCATCGGCAAAAGCATAACTGAGATTTATTTTAGGACTTTTTACGAGGAGGAGCTGCATCTGGGAGATATCCTGGTTGCTCTGGATGAGGAGCGGAATCTCCCTTTTTATCTAAGGATTGTAGATGTCAGCTATGGGGTGGAGGCAACTGACCCGGACTGGGCATCGCGCACTGCGGGGAATATGATGCTGCTTGACCGGCAGAACGAATCTTACCAGTTTCAGGAAAAGGAGAGGAGATTATTCAAGATAGGAAAATGCGTTCCCTTAGGGTATGTCAAAAATAATCTTTTTAAAAAACCGAAGACCATACCGGAACATTTCTCCAGAGTTCGAACTCCGAATAATGAGGATTTTCTTTTCCTGAAAAAATATATGGGGGATGTCGAGGTTGGTTCTTTGCGTTCTGGAGAAGATATCCTTGACTTTAAAATCGGGATCAGCGGAGAGCTGTTTCCATATCACATAGGGATATTTGCCACTACCGGAATGGGGAAAAGTAATCTGATGAAAGTCTTAGCTTCCTCAGTCCTGGAATCAGGTAAATATGGAATGCTCATTTTAGACCCGCACGGAGAATATTACGATGGAGGGGGAGATCCGAAACATAAAGGGCTGGTTGATCATCCTCTATCAAAGGAGAGGTTGAGAGTCTACTCTTCCAGAGATTTAAAAGGACCTTATAACAAGCTCAAGATTAGCTCAAGGGAAATCGAGATTAAGGATGTTCGTCATATTTATGGTTTTACGCAGGCTCAAGTTGAGGCTCTATATGCTTTATCTCACCATTTCAGGCAGGATTGGTTAGTGGGGGTGACGAAAAGCTCTATTCAAGAGCTGGCGATGAGCCTGTCTTCAGGCGGTGCATTTTTTGAATCGACTATTGGGGTCATCCAGAGAAGGGCTGAGCAGATTTTAAGGCTTCCTTTTGTGCACGGTGATCCTCAAGTTTCCATCACCCTAAACGTAATTAATGATTTAAACCTTGGGAAAGTCGTTCTGATTGACACTTCCAATATGTCTGAACAGGAGGAGCTTTTGATCTCCGCGGTTCTTGCCAGAGCGGTCTTCTCTAAAAACAGGGAAGCTTATCAGGACCCTGCCAGGTTCAAGAAAGTCCTGCCGACTTTGATAGTGATGGAGGAAGCCCAGAGAGTCTTATCTCAAAAAGGAGAATCAGACATAAATATCTTCGCTCAAGTTTCCAGGGAGGGAAGAAAGTTTAAAACCGGTCTTTGTGCCATCACCCAGCAGCCGAAACTGATAGACGAGGAGCTTCTATCCCAGTTCAACACCCTCTTCATCTTAGGGCTCGCAGATGAGCGGGACCGGAATATCTTAAAAAGCTCAGCCAAGCAGGATATATCCGATTTGGGTACAGAGATTCAGATGCTTGAGGCAGGAGAGGCACTGGTTACCTCCCCGCAGGCTCCTTTTGCCATCCCGGCGAAGGTTTATCTTTTTGAGGAATGGTTAAAGGACAGAAAGGATTTGTTCAAAGATAAAAATTCAGTGGATGTGAAGGTGGATGAGGGGTTTTTTAAATAATGTAAGACGGAAGATGTGAGACGTGAGACGGGTAGGGGCAGACCCCCCGTCTGCCTTGCAAATATATTGGAATTCTCGCATAGCAGAAAAGAGGGAGTAAAGCATGAATAGATACAAGAACAGTGCCCGACTTTTAGTAATTCTAATTATAGCAGGATTTTTCACTGCTGGTGGCATTTCTTGTTCCTGGAAACAAAAGGAAACCAAAGATTGGAAGATTTATCAGTATAAAAAGCCCGGATTTGAGATAAGATATCCTGCGACTGTTATTAAGGTCTCCAAAGAAGGGGAGAAGGTGATTTTGACTCACTCCATTTCTTTTGAACATCCTAACCCTTGTGCCTTTAGTGATGAGGCTCCTGCTACGATAGAGGAATTAACTGATTTCAGGGTTACCCTTGAGACTATTAGTAAAAGCTTCAAAGAAACAATTGCCACTTATGAGGGTGGTTCCATAACGCGATATTATTTGTTAGATGACACATTAAGGATTGAACCAGGGTTTATAGACAAAATGAGCATTGGTGAATTGAACGGATACCGTATCACCAAAGGGGTTGAAGGCTGTGGTTTATTTTCCTATTATTTCCCTCTGGATTCTAACAACATCTTAAAAGTCGAGCGCTCTTTCATAACAGAACTTCAGTCGATAATTAGAAACTACAAAGAGTATTTAAAACTCCCTGGAATCATTTCGCCGGAGGAAGAAGAGAAACTGTTCAACCAGATAGTTTCTTCTTTTGAGTTCTTGAAATAGAAAAACCCGCAATCAGTATCCTTAAGAAGAGACGGATTGCTTCGTCGTCCAAATGGACTCCTCGGTATGCACCGCCTTGGTGCATACCTCGCAATGACTGAACAAATGTAGGGGCAGACCTGCAGTTCGACAAGCTCACTGCCCTGAGCAAAGTCGAAGGGCGTGTCTGCCCGGAAAATCCCGCAGGAACAAAAACTCTCTGCTATCGCGCACAAGTATACTTCAAGTGATACTTTAAGTCCTATCAAAACCAGGAGAAAAAGGTCAAATCAGTGCATCAATCTCAGGTCAGGCGAGGATGCGTGCAGGCTTGGGCTATGATTTTTTTGTAAAAAATGTTGCAAAATGTATGAATTTGCTTGCATAAAATCTGGTTTTGATTATATTATCTACAGTTCTTTGTCAAGAACAGATTCAAAAAGATGGGTTTTCAGATTTGAATATGCCGGTTAAGAGTTAAGGTCATAACTCATTAATGATAATTTAGTTACGGGAGAAAGGTAAAGTGATATATAAGGAGTGTAACTTGACCTTAAACTGTTACTTTAGGAGTAACCGGACTTGGGCATATAAATTGCATATATCTTTTTCAGGTCGCGTGATATTACTGAGGATTTGGGAGTGGTGTGTGCTGGTATATTAAAACCCAGCCACCCCGATGGACTCGGGGCATCCCCCCTCCACCACTCCCATCAAGTCAATTCAAGCCCCTCTCGCCTTGGCGAGGGGGGATTTTTTTGGTGCGGAAAGATTATAAGAGATCAAGGGATGAAGGGATAAAGGGTTCAAAGGAGTCAAGAGAAAGGAAAAGGCAAAAGTCGGGCACAAGGCCCGGCAGGGGTGGCACCTTCAAACTTGTTTGAGGGTGATGTGGATCAGTCAATCTGTTCAAGTCAGAAGAATTGTATCTAAATGACCGTGGTTTTTTGGGAAGGAGATTTCACCCCTGAGATCTCGTCGGGCACAAGGCCCGACGCTACGTACTGTAGATGGATTGCTTCACTCCGCCAAAGGCGAGATTCGCAATGACGGTGGGTTTTTCTGGCGAAGAAGCCTCGCCCCGACGGAAAGAACAGGGCACGGCACAGTTCGACAGGCTCACTGCTCTGACTGTTCGCCTGGGCTCACAGTCCCTGAGCGAAGTCGAAGGGAGCGAAGTCGAAGAGCGCCGTGCCCCTGCAGTCAACGGTCACGGACAACGAATTGCGGTCACGTCCTTTTTATGTTTTATCCGTCATTAGTCATCCGATGTTCGCCATAAATTCTTACATATCCAGTTTTATTCCTGCATAGATCTTTCTGCCAGGGTTGGGGTAATCTAAATCCGAAAAAGAATTTCCAAATTGGGTCGGGGTTTTATCGTTAAACAAATTATTCACCTTCAGACTGAAAGTCAAAAGATTGATTTTCTGGCTGAGATTAAGATCGAAATTTGCACTGGGGCTAATTTTTTTGGTCAGGTATTTTATCTCTGGATAAGAAGAGTAATCAGGATAATAGTTCAGCTTCCGGGTTCGGTAGTTGAAGGAAAACTGGGTGGACAAAGAGGCGAAGAGCTTAATATTCAAATTCAAATTGAAACTATGCTCAGGCTGAAACCGGGCTTTCCTCTTCAATTCCTCAAATCTCTTCTCTCCGGTGAAATAATCAGCATAAACTAATTCCTTTTTTATCTCCTCCCCTCTATTAAAAGAATAATTCATGTCAACATCTATACCTTCCTTAAGATTATAGTCCAGTTGAAATTCTGTGCCCCAGGAATTGAAATGGTCCAAATTAAAAGGCTGCCATAAGCCATTTTCGCCCAGGGGCTGCCAGGAGATCAGATTTTTCACTTGGCGGGAGAATAAAGAAATCTGGCAGGAGAGCTTCCGGGCACTATAAGATAATCCAGTTTCAAAACTCTGTCCTGTTTCCGGCTTCAGGTCTTCATTCCCGCCATCCGGCCAGTAGAGGTCGTTAAAGGTGGGGGCTCGGTAGGCTCTGCCGTAATTTAGTTTCAGAGACAGGGTTTCCCTCAGATGATAGATTGCGCCTAAATTGGGAGAAAATGATTTCTCAAAATTGCTGGGCAGGTCAACTCTGGCACCAGCCTGAAAAGTGAATTTGCCTTTGTTCAAGGAGGAGTTTCCCCATAAGCCGAAGATGCTTGAGCCGGGATTCCAGGAAGAAGTCAGATTAGTCCCGGATGAAATGAAATGAGAGTTTTTCTCAGCTTCAAAAAGGTCAGAAGAGAAATCGCCTCCGAGAATGAGTCGGTTTTCTTTTTGAAACGATAATGAATACTGGATAAATCCTCCCAAGCTTCTGGTCAAATAAGAATATGCCTCATCCACTTCCCCGAGGAAATCATATTTGGTGGAATAATCCAGATGCCTGCGGTCAAAAAAGAGCCTGGTCGAAAGCTCCTCTTTAGCATTCTCAGAACGGAAATTGAAGTTCAAATCAGCGGAGAAGTTCTTATCCGCCTGCTTATCAAAAAGGGAAGAGACAGCAGAATTGCCGAATTTCGGGATGCTCAAAGGGTCGGGTACTGGTCCAGGTAAACCTAAATCGTCAGTCTGAGAAAGAAGGTAAAGTTTCAGGTCAGCCTGAGAAGATATCTGATAGAAAAGAGTCGAGTGGAAAAATAATGAAGAATAAGCTGAATTTTCCCTTTCACCTTCAGACTGCTTTTTTTCCAGACCTGATTCAAACCTGAGATTTTTTATCCCGGAGCTGAATTTCAGAGAGTAAAGCCTGGTTTTCCTTTCTCCGAAAAGAATAGAGGATGAGACCTTCCTCTGGCTGGTTGAAGGGAAGGAGGGGATCAGATTCACTACCCCGCCTAAGGCGTTGGCACCATATAAAGAAGAAAGAGGACCATGAACTATCTCCACTTTGTCAAGGTTTTCCAGGGGCAGGTCGCTTAAGTTAAAAATCCCATTAGCCATATAGTTTAATTTTCTCCCTTCTAAAAGAAATAGAACCTGGGAAGAGGAAGAGCCCCTGAGACTGAAGGTCTGCACCTGGCCTAATTCGCCTGAGGATTTCATTTCACCGCTGGAGAAGTTCTTCAAGACCTCACCTAAAGTGAGAAGATTGAAATTCTTCAACTTTGAGGAGACGAGCTGGGTAGAATAAGACGTGATATTTCTAAGATGCTCTGGATAACGCGTGGCGGTGACGATTACCGGCTCAAGCTGATATATTTTCTCACCGGTAACAGGCTCAGAAGTATCCTTTGCTTTGGCACTTACAGGTAAGAGCAAAAGCAGGCAGAGAAGGATAACTCTTTTCATCTTTACCTCCTGGTTAAATGTTCAAATGCTCAAAAGTTAAGCCGAGCCTTTACGGCTCGGTAGCAGAGGTTTATCCCGCAAAATGCGGGACTGCTACGCCATATGAGGTTCAAACGGTCAACAGCTAACCGCAAATCGCGCAATGAAAAAAAATCCCAGCTTTCGCGGTGAAGCTGGGTCAATCTTTATCTCCCTTTCAAACTCTTCCCGCGAAGAGCAATTATCCTTGATCTTAGGGGCAATTCATGTCCAATTGGATCCACTTGGAAATTACCCCAATCTAAGGGACTTGAACCTGTCAGGTCTCCTGACTTTGCGGCTTCAGACCTACCGGCTTTACCTTCCCCTTTCGGGTGGCTCAAAAAAGCTTTCGTAGCCGCTTACAGTAGCGGGGCTGTGGCGGATTTTCACCGCTTTCCCTGAAAGATTCATTACCTTTATAAAATAATTTTAAAGGATTGTCAAGGACTTTTTTTTAAAATTGTCAATGCAAATATAAAATGTTGTAGCGGAAGCTTCTGGCACCACCTCCAAACAAGTTCAGGATGCCACCCTGCCCTGAAGGTTAGGAAAGCTTTTTTCAGTCAGGTTGCCAACAAACAAAATAGTGTGCTCGTAAATAAGTTACCACAAGGTAAAGAAGATAATTTTAGTATTCTTTGAAACTTTAACAGGGAAGGGTATATGTTCCAAGCAAAAAGGTTTTTGCTTAGCGCGGCATTGGTCTTTCTGTTCCTGAGCATTTCTTTAAGAGGGGAAAGTTCAACCAGTGCCCTCAAGACCGTCTCGGTAGTCGATTTTGCTTTCGTTCCTTCGGCAGATACGATATTAGCAGGAGATAGCATCCGCTGGATAAACAATGGCGGTGTCCCCCATACGTCAACCAGTGACTCCGGCGTGTGGGATTCGGATTCGCTTCACTCCCAGTCATTTGCTTTTAAGTTTAACAATCCAGGTTCCTATCCCTACACATGCCAGTACCACTCGCTCAGTATGACCGGAACAATTGTGGTCAAACCCACCACGCTGCATAATATCTCGATTGTCGAATTTGCTTTCAGTCCACAGGTGGACACTATCACTGCGGGGGATAGCGTAAAGTGGACCAATAACGGTCTTTCACCCCATTCCTCAACCAGCAATACCGGGGTGTGGGACTCGGATACCCTTCAGCCCGGAGAGTCTTTTACCCGCCAGTTCAATACTCCTGGTTCTTTTCCCTATCGCTGTAAGGTACATCCGCTCATGACTGGCACGATAGTGGTCAAACCTTCCAGCGTGCACACGGTTTCGATCGTGGACTTTGCCTTTGTTCCCCAGACTGACACCATAACCGCAGCAGACAGCGTCCGCTGGGTCAATAACGGGGCTGTATTTCACACCACGACCAGCAATACAAGTGTGTGGAACTCTGGTACCCTGAGCCCGGGACCTTCTTCTTTTACCCGTCAGTTTAGCACCTCTGGTTCATTTCCTTATCAGTGCAAGTTCCATCCAAGCATGACCGGGACGATTCTGGTAAGAAAACGAGGGGACGCTAACGGTGACGGCAAGATAACAGTTTCAGACGTGGTTTATCTGGTCAACTATCTATTTAAAGGAGGACCAGCACCTAATCCTTTCCTGACCGGAGATGCTAATTGCGACACCAAGGTGACAATCAGCGATGTGATTTATTT
>Ga0209642_10001842_pt1 | contig 14101 bp, 10 predicted proteins | sample RifCSP19_2_FD_184025 | JGI IMG/M metagenome (GOLD analysis project Ga0209642, IMG submission 184025) | Soil microbial communities from Rifle, Colorado - Rifle CSP2_sed 19_2 (SPAdes) (version 2) | ecosystem: Environmental > Terrestrial > Deep subsurface > Rock core/Sediment | place: Rifle... | reverse complement strand
CGTTTCCTTTATAATATCCACAAGCCTCACAACATCCTCATCTTTGTAAACAAGTTCTATCTTTGTGATGGGGCTAATCTTTTCAACGTATTCTATGGAGAATTTTGCCCTCTTCGGCTCAACTGCGGCTCCTATAGCCTTTACCTCTATGGCTGTAAGCCCTGAAACTCCTGCTTCCTTACAGGCATGGATAACCTCTTCTGCTTTGTTAAGACGGATATACGCCTTGATCTCTTTCATATTAACCCTCCTTTTTTAGCCCCCATCCCTTCCAGATGACGTATATGGCTGGTAATACAAGGAGTTCCATGAGGGATGATGTGACCATTCCTCCTACCATTGGCGCTGCTATCCTTTTCATAACATCTGCGCCTGTACCCGTTCCCCACATGGAGTTCATCTTACCCTCTGCCACCCGTTTCTCATAGGCATGTTTCAGGTATATCAGCATTACAATCCCTGTTTCTGCATCAAGACCAGCTAATGCAATAAATCCGACCCAGACAGCGATACTCAGGTTGTATCCTAAAAGATATAGTATCCATGATGCCCCGATTAATGAGAATGGTATGGCCAATAGTATTATCAATGTTTCAGTTATAGATTTAAAATTGAAGTAGAGGAGTAGGATTATAATGAATAAGGTCAAGGGGATAACATACATGAGACGAGTCTTAACCCTTTCCATGTATTCATACTGACCGCTCCATGTTACATAATAACCCGTAGGAAATTTTACATTCTGAAGCACAGCCTTTTTTGCGTCTTGAACATAACTGCCAATGTCTCTGCCCCGAACATCCACAAAGACCCATGTGTTTAAAAGCGCATTCTCTGTCTTTATCCCTGCCACGCCTTTGCTTAATTTAATATCAGCCACCTGCGACAGAGGTATCTGCTGGCCCATCATTGTTGGAACAAAAACTCTGCTGATCTTATCAACATTATCCCGAAGCTCTCTTTTGTATCTGACATTTATCGGATATCTCTCCAGGCCTTCCACTGTTGTTGTTATGTTCTCCCCTCCGATTGCAGACATAATAACCTGCTGGATGTCTTCAACCTTGAGTCCATATCTTGCTGCCTCATCGCGTTTTATTTTTATGTCAACATAATATCCGCCGATAATCCTCTCTGCATAAGCGCTGGCTGTGCCGGGAACCATCTTTAATGCTGCTTCAATATCAACTGCTAATTGTTCTATGGTCTTTAAGTCCTTTCCAAAAACCTTTACACCGACAGGCGTGCGTATGCCTGTTGCCAGCATATCAACCCTGTTTTTTATGGGCATTGACCACTGGATGGGGATGCCCGGCATCTCTAATGCCTTGCTCATCTCAGAGACAAGTTTGTCTACTGTCATGCCAGGCCGCCACTCGCTCTCAGGTTTTAAGTTTATGGTTGTTTCAAACATTTCAAGCGGCGCAGGGTCTGTCGCTGTTTGGGCACGGCCCACCTTTCCAAAAACCTGTTCCACCTCTGGAAATGTTTTTATAATCCTGTCGGTTGTCTGCAGAATTTCGTTTATTTTTGTAGTTGACACGCCCGGAAGCGTTGCAGTCATGAACATGAGAGAGCCTTCGTAAAGCGTTGGCATGAACTCAGAGCCCAATTTCTTAAGTGGATATATGGAGGTAAGAAGCAGTATTACCGCAAGTATTGGCATCAGGAACTTTGTTCTCAATACAAAGTCTATTGCCGGCCTGTATAACCACATAAGAAATCTGCTGACAGGGTTTTTCTCTTCAGGCCTGATGTGTCCTCTTACGAAGAAGAACATGAGCACTGGCACAAGTGTGATGGATAATAAACTTGCTGCTGCCATAGCAAATGTCTTTGTGTAGGCAAGAGGCTTGAAGAGTCTCCCCTCCTGCGCCTCGAGTGTAAATATAGGCATGAATGATACAGTAATTATAAGGAGAGAGAAAAATAGGGGCGGCCCAACCTCTTTTGCAGCATCCAAAATTATCTGCCAATGCTCCTTCTTTCCTTTATCCCTTTCAATGTGCTTGTGCGCATTCTCTATCATTACAATAGCGCCGTCTATCATTGCGCCAATCGCTATTGCAATACCGCCAAGACTCATAATATTTGCATTGAGTCTCATGTAATACATAACAATCAAAGAGATGAGAATGCCGACAGGAAGCACCAATATCGCAACAAGCGCTGACCTGAAGTGAAGGAGGAAGATAATGCAAACAAGAGACACGACAATAAATTCTTCCGTTAGTTTTTCCTTAAGGGTTTCAATTGCCCGATGGATTAAGTGGCTTCTGTCATAAGTTGTAATGATTTGAACGCCGGGCGGCAGTCCCGGCTTGAGCTCCTCTATCTTCTTTTTTACATTATCTATTACGGTAAGTGCATTCTGTCCGAACCGCATGACAACAATGCCACCAGCGACCTCCCCTTCGCCGTCCAACTCCACGATCCCGCGCCTTTCATCCGGGCCAAGTTCAACCCTTGCCACATCCTTTATCCTGATGGGCGTTCCAGTTCTGTCAACCTTTAAAACAATATTTTCTATGTCAGGGATGTTTTTAATATATCCAAGACCCCTGACCATGTATTCCCGCTCCGTTAACTCCACAACCCTGCCGCCTACATCAATATTCCCCATCTTGATGGAGTCAATGACATCCCTGAGCGAGATGTCATAGGTGAGAAGCCTGTTCTGGTCTATGTTCACCTGATACTGTTTGACAAAACCTCCGATGGAGGCTACCTCCGACACTCCAGGCACTTTTGTAAGCTGATACCGGATATACCAGTCCTGTATGCTTCTGAGTTCTGCGAGGCTATACCCATTGCCGACGAGCGCATATTGAAAGACCCATCCAACCCCGGTTGCATCAGGGCCAAGGGACGGTGTTACACCTTTTGGAAGTTTACCCGATGCAAAATTCAAATATTCCAGAACCCTTGACCTTGCCCAGTAGATGTCTGTGCCGTCTTCAAAGATAATGTAAATAAATGAAACGCCGAAGAATGAAAAGCCTCTTACAACCTTTGACTTTGGGACAGAGAGCATGGCGGTGGTCAAAGGATATGTCACCTGGTCTTCCACCACCTGCGGCGCCTGGCCCGGATATTCTGTATAGATAATCACCTGAACATCCGATAAATCAGGAATGGCGTCTATAGGCGTGTTATAAACAACCCAAACACCCCATCCGACTGCAAAAAGGGTAAAGAGGATGATAATGAGTTTGTTGTTGATGGATAGTTCAATGATTTTTTTTAGCATCTCAATGCCCCTTCATCCCCTGTATTGCCGCCCTGAAACTGGATTCAGAATCAATAAGGAAATTTGCGGATGTGACAACCTTTTCACCTGCCTTTACACCTGATGTAATTTGATAATAGTTGTCCCCCTTGGCGCCGACCTTTACCTCCCTCGGCTCAAATCTTCCGTCGCCTTTATCAACAAAGACAACCTGTCTTGTGCCGGTATCTATGACAGCGGATTCAGGGATTGTTACAGCCTTGGCTGCCGCAGCCACTTTAAGCTCAATATTTACATACATGCCAAGTTTGAGTTTATGCCCAGGATTGGGTAGTTCAAACCGTATCTTTGCTGTCCTTACCTCTGTTCCGCTTTCAGGCGCATATCTGATGGAGCCAAGATGGCTGTATATATGTTCTATCTTACCCTTGTAGGTCTCTGAAGTTGAGTAGGAGGGGGATAATATCGCCTCCTGTCCGACCTTGATATAGGGTATTTCATATTCATATACCTCGCCATAGACCCATACAACCGAATGATCTATAATCCTGAATAGCGGTTCGCCCGCCTCTATTTTCTGGCCTTCCACGATCATCTTTTCAGTAATGCCGCCGTGTGCAGGGGCATTGATGGTCATGGTTCTGGTAACCACCCCTTCATTTTCAAGCTTTTTTATCTGCTCATCTGATATGTCCCAGTATCTGAGCCTCTGTCCGGCAGCCTGCACGAGGGACTCAGCGCTCCTCTTCACTTCAGGATAAGGACTATCCTTTACCCCTGCGAGTGCCCTGAGCGCGACGAGATATTCCTGCTGCGTTGCCACCAGATCAGGGCTGTATATTTCCAGAAGAGGCTCGCTGGGGTGCACCATCAAATCGGTCTTATTTGCATAGAGTTTTTCAACCCAGCCGGCAATCTTGGTATTGATATTGTAGACTTTGTTCTCAACCGGTTCTATCCTGCCAACAGTCCTGATAGTGCGTTTTAATGTCCTTATCTTCGCCTCTTCAGTTTTAACGCCGGTTTTTTGAATCTTTTCAGGGCTAATCCTTACAGCGCCGCTTACCTCTTCTTCCACTCTCTCCTCTTCATACACCGGTATATAGTCCATACCCATTTCATCTTTTTGCGGGGTAGGAGATGTTGCCTGTGGATTCATCGGGTGTCTGTAGAATAAAACCCTTTTCTCTTTCTTACTCTCAACTTCTGACTCCTGACCCCCGATAGATGCATTCGGGGGCAGGCTCCCGACTCCTGACTTCTGAATATAAAACCATGCCCCTATGCCGCCAATAGCAAGGCCTAAAAATAAAAGCAAAAATCCTATTAACAGTTTTTTCATTGCGCCGTCTCCCCTTTCTTCCCTCTAACAACCGAAAACTGTCCGCTGCTCACCGTTTCTAAATCACCACCTACAGCCTTTTCAAGAAATGCAACATTCTTTCTGTATTCAATAACTGATTTTATATATTCAACCCTTGTCTTCTTTAATGCCCTTTCACTATCCAGCATCGAAAGAAAATCAATCTTTCCTGTCTGATAGCTGACCATTGCTGATTGAAAAGAAATATCGGCCTGCGGCAAAAGACTGGTCTCATATACGGTTCTTATCCTGTCTGCCGCTGCAACATTTATTACAGCCTCTCTCACTTCAAAGGTCTTTATGTTTTGCTCTGCCTTGAGTTCTGTTCTCAAAATCTCTGCATTTGCCCTTGCCTCTGAAACCTGACTATCATATTTGCCCCACCAAAGAGGAATATTCACACTAAACATCAAATCATATGTGTCAAACCTGCCATTTCTCTGTATCGGCGCAACGCCAACCATAAAATCCGGGTAATAATTCTTTTTATTTAATTCAATTTCTGCATCCCTTGCCTGAATATCATATTCCATTGCCTTTAATGCTGGGGCCTTCTCAATTGCCGTCGTTATCAAATCATCCAGTTTTATACTGGCCTTGTATGTCTTGATATCCTCCGGCTCTCCAAGAGGTGTAGCAGTATCCTGGTTTAAGATAGAATTTATCCTGGCAACCACAACATCCTTTTCAGCCTCAAGAGATATGAGTTCGTTTTGAAGCATGGTAAGCTCAACTTGCGCCTTAATAATGTCCTGCTGCGTGGCTAAATTTGCCGCATACCTTGCACCGGCGATATCAGCCATTTGGGAAAGAATCTCTTTTACTTGTTTATTTATCTTTATTGACTCAATCAGAAAGGCATAATTAAAGTATGCCTCTTTCAGCATGGTAATAATCTCGCGCTCTTTATTTTCGGCCTCAGAAGCTGCCATTAAAACCTCTTTCATGGCTGCCTTTTGCTTTAAAGACAACTTGCCGGGAAACGGCAACATCTGGCTGAATGTATACCTGGTCTGCATGGAATCGCCGAGATCAAATGGTTTGTCCCGTGGTATATCTTCTATCTCAACCTTGAATTGAGGGTCGTCAAGCGCACCTTCAACCTTTGCCCTATGCTCTTTTGCCTTCACCCTTTTTTGATATGCAAGAATTTCAGGGTTATTTTTTTTGGCTTCGTCAATGAGGGAGGAGAGGGAAGTAGTTTCTGCGGCAAAGGCAGGGAGAGAAGCTAAAATACGAAACAGAAGAATAGAAACGAGAAATGAGAAATGAGAAATGAGAAAAACAGCCTTCCTTTTCCCTGATTTCTGATTTCTAATTTCTAATTTCTGCCTTCTCACTACTTCACCTCATACACAAAATTGAACTTCACCTTTTTCTTTTCTACCTCAACAGCAATGTCAAAACTATAGCTGCCTTTCTTTGACATGTCCAGTGTATTCATATACGAAAACACCTCTCCCATTTTCATCCCAAGGAGGTCCTTCTTCTGAACAGTGCCATCAGGACCTTTAATCTGTGCAGCAACCTTCGCGCCTGTAATGGTCTTTCTATTGTTAGCGCCAACCAATACCAAATCCACCATGCTCTTAGATGGCGTAATAACTAATGTGGCTTTGATACCTTTGGCCACTTTGCTTTCACCGGCAGGCATATCGTGTTCCATCTGTGCCAGAGCTATCTGTGAACAGAAGAATAGACCAGCCAGCACTATTATGGCTGTGCTTTTTATTTTTCTCATTGTTTTTTCCCTCCTTTATTCTACATACCGTAGAATATATTGGCCAAAAAAATTTCTAGTGCACGTGCTTTGAGAGCTCGCAATGACTCTGGCAATCTTTTCCCAGTTTATTCATATGCACAGCACAATGGCTTGTATCACATCGCTCTGTGGGAAAAGATGCAAACAGCGGAATACTAAGCGATAACACCAAGAACCCCGCTATGCATATATTTGTTATGATTGTCTTTATTGCAGGGGGTTGAATCTTTTCATCTGTCCCGTCAATAAGCCTTTTTATCCTTCCCTCTATAGAGCCAAATCCATTGATTGATGCAGGCTGAGCCATAACCACATCCTTATTAAACCCTGCAACCTTCAAAAGCGCTGCCGCAAGGCTTATGGGTTCTTTCATCGCAGCAACCACTGCGTCATCCGCTTTAGTTTCAGTTTTGCTGTGAAGCAGGTTTTTAAAGAAATTGCTTATCGGTAGATACGAAAATGCATCTCTTATAATTGATAAAATCAGAAGCCTGAGGGGGTCTTTATATTTCTTATGGTGCATCTCATGCAGATAAACTGCCCGAAGTTCAAATGTATCAAGTGTATTGATGAGCCCTGTGGATATATATATTTTTGGATTGAAGAGACCGTGGGTAAATGCTGTTTTCAGCTTATCATCCTTGATGATCATGATATCGCCATAATCAGCCACAGGAAGATTTTTAATCTGCCGGTGCGTCTTGATCAGCACAAAAACTGCTTTTGAAACCGCATACAGAAATGCTGTGGCCACAACAATAAAACCCACCCACAGAAAAGATATTTTTATGATGAGCACATACTCAAGACATTGGAGAAACAAACTCTGGCACCATTCTGCCACCGTTGCCGTAAATACAAGCATCTGAGGGAAGGCATAAATAAGCCATGCAAAAACCAATGCCACAATGATTGGTATAAATAAAATCATTATATTCTACCCAGCCTTTTGTCTTATTTCCTTCTTCTTTTTTTCTATGAGTTTGGAAAGCCTGTCCAATTCATGTGGGTCTGTATCCGCCAGGATATCCACCAGTGATGCAACAGCAGAGCTCGCAGATATATCCATAATACCCTTCATTACCTCTTGAGAAACCATATCGGTAAACTCAGCCTTTGTAAAGGCAGGCACATAAACATAAACACTTTCACCTTTGCTCTTTCTTACAATCCCCTTCTTGGTAAGCCTCTCAAGAACCGTAAGAACCGTTGTAATGGCAATATTCCTTGACTGCCTGATTTCTGAAAAAATCTCTTTGCCCGTTGCCTCTCCCCTGAGCCAGAGGATATCCATAATATTCTTCTCAAGGTCGCCCAGCGCTCGGCCAAGCCCTGCCTTTTTTAGCCGAAAATTATTTGCCAATCCCTTTAACATGATTCCAATATATTCTACTTAGCGTAGAATGTCAAGGGAAATTTTTCAGACTATATCTTTATCCGCCAAACCGTTCCTTTCGGGGTATCTTCAAGAAGAATACCCTTCTCCTCTAATATCTTTCTTATCTCATCAGCCTTCTTGAAATCTTTCTTCTTCTTTGCCTCATTTCTATCCTGCACTAATTTGGCAATCTCCTCTTCTGAAATTTTCAGATTGCCCTTTTTCTCCGCGAAATATTCTTCTGGCTTCCTGTGAAAAACTCCCAGAAATGAGCCTGCTTCTTTAAAAACTGCTTTAATGACAGGAAGAACTTCTTCTAACTCATTTGTGCCCAATGTCTTAGCCGAGTCCATTAAACGATTAGCTGTATTAACTTCTTCAAAGATAAAGCCTGTTGCATATGCGGTATTGAAATCATCATCCATGGCATTAATGATGCGCTGAATCCGCTGTTTTTTTCTTTCTTCATTAACCTTTGCATTCACAACATCAGGCCAGTCTTTCTCCATTCTATCTAGAGTTCTGTAATATCTTTCAAGGGCAACTTCGGCCTCTTTTAAGGCATCGGGACTGTAATCTATAGGAGATCGGTAGTGACTTGAAATAAGGAATAATCTCACAGCCTCAAAAGAATAATTGTTTAGTACATCTCTTATGGTAAGGATATTGCCCAGAGACTTGCTCATCTTTTCCTTTTCAATATTGACAAACCCATTGTGGAGCCAGTATTTTACAAAAGGCTTGCCTGTTGCAGCCTCTGACTGGGCAGTCTCATTTTCATGATGAGGAAATATCAAATCCTTTCCACCGCCATGGATGTCAATGGTGTCACCGAGGAACTTCCGGCTCATTGCAGAACATTCTATGTGCCAGCCAGGCCTGCCTTTGCCCCAGGGACTATCCCACCATGGCTCACCCGGCTTGCTCTTTTTCCAGAGGGCAAAATCCAACGGATCATCCTTCCTCTCATTTACTTCAACCCTTGCGCCTGCCTCAAGCTCCTCTATGTTCTTTCCTGATAATTTGCCATAGTCTTTAAACTTCCGAACAGAATAATAAACATCACCATCAAGCACATAGGCAAAACCGTTATTGATCAATGTCTGTATAACATCTAGCATCTCCTTTATTGTCTCTGTCGCCTTTGGCCTGAAATCAGGAAGTTTTACGCCAAGCCCAGCCATATCTTCATCAAACGCCTTTATGTATTTTTCAGCGATCTCGCTCCAGTCTATCCCATCCTTATTTGCCCTGTTGATTATCTTGTCGTCTATATCCGTATAGTTTCGTGTGTATTTGACATTAAAATCTCTGTATTTAAGATAGCGATAGATTACATCAAAGGCAACTGCGCTCCGAGCATGACCGATATGGCTTAAATCATACACCGTAGGCCCGCAAACATACATGGCAACTTCGCCAGCCTTGATGGGTTTAAATTCTTGTTTTTGTCGGGTGAGGGAATTATAGATTCGTAAAGGCATGGTAGGTTGAATGAAAAAGAATAGAGGAGTCAGAATTAAGAACTCAGAAGAAAACTTTTGTAGTTGTTTTCTCTCCTGATTTCTGACTCCTGCATTCTGAATTCTTCTTTATTGGAGGCGCATAATTTTTCTACTTATTATTAATGGATACCAGCTCCACCTCAAAGACAAGCGTTGCATTCGGCCCGATTTCCCTTCCTGAGCCATGTTCACCATATGCAAGGCCGGACGGCAGGAATAACTGCCATTTAGAACCTACAGGCATCAACTGCAGGGCCTCTGTCCATCCTGGAACAATACCGTTAAGAGGAAAGCTTGCAGGCTCTCCACGCTTATAAGAGCTGTCAAATTCCTTTCCGTCAATCAAGGTGCCGCGGTAATTAACCGTCACCGTATCCGTTGCCTTTGGCTTTGCGCCATTGCCTGCCTTGATAATCTTATACTGCAACCCGCTTGCCGTAGTTTTCACTCCGTCTTTCTTTTTGTTTTCAGCAAGGAAGGTCTCTCCCTCTTTTTTATTTTTTTCACCAAGTGCTTTAATTCTTTCGGCCTGCTTTGCATTCATTTCCTTTTGAAAGGCCGCCATGGTCTCCTGAATCTCTGTCTCTGTCATCAAAGGCTTGCTGCCTGAAAGGGCATCTTTTATCCCTTTTGCAAGGATGTCAGGGTTGATATCTACCGACTGGTTCTTAAAATTGTTTCCAATATTAAGCCCAATACTGTAGCTCACCTTATCTTTTTCACTCTTCAGCGCTGTGTTGTCGCCTGCATTCACGCAACCTGCGGCAAGCACAATGCTTAACGCTACTGCTATCAGTACCTTCATTTTTCATCTCCTCATTTTTTATTTAGTAGTACATAAACATGCCAATAAAAACATAGGCCGGTATGTCTACTCCCTACTATTTAGAAAAAAAAGTGTAACAGGTTAAACACGATTTGTCAAAAGCCAAATTAGAAATGTGCCAAGCCAATTTAGACATTGTCCTCGTTTTCCTACTTTTAAAAATGCTATAATCCCTTAAAAACCTTTTCTGCAACAGCCAGCGTTTTATTAATATCGTTCTTTGAATGCGCCAGCGAAACAAATACTGCCTCAAACTGCGATGGGGCAAGGTAGATACCCGATTCCAGCATCTTTTTAAAGTATCTTGCAAACCTTTCGAGATTGCTTTTTTTGGCATCTTCATAATTATCAACCGGCCGGTTATTAAAGAAAAGCGTAAACATGGCGCCTGCCCGTGCAATCTGGACTGGTATGCCTCTTTTATTTGCTATTTGCTCAAGGCCGTCGCACAGTGTTTTGGTGGTTGCATCAAGTTTTTCATAAACCCCTTTGCCCTTTAAAATCTTTAAAGTCTCTATGCCAGCGGTCATTGCCAGAGGATTTCCCGATAGTGTTCCCGCCTGATAAACAGGGCCTGATGGCGCCAGCATTTCCATAATTTTCCTTTTGCCGCCAAATGCGCCAACAGGCAGGCCTCCTCCAATTACCTTTCCAAGGCATGTTATATCAGGGTCAACATCATAAACCTTTTGCGCACCCCCATAGCAGAGTCTAAAACCGCTCATCACCTCATCCAATATCAGGACGACACCGTACTGATTGCATAAATCCCTGAGTGCTTTTAAGAAGGCTCCCTGCGGCAGAACAACTCCCATATTGCCAGGCACACCCTCACCAATTATACAGGCCACGCCTTCGGGGTCGTTTCTGAGAATATCCTCTACGGATGTTATGTCATTGTATATGGCTGTGTAGGTATTTTTTGCAAGGTCTGCCGGAACTCCGGGGCTGTCAGGAACACCAAGGGTAGCTGCGCCACTCCCCGCCTTGACCAGAAGGCTGTCACTGTGGCCGTGATAGCATCCTTCAAACTTTATTATCTTGTCCCTCTTTGTATATGCCCGCGCAAGCCGGATGGCGCTCATGGTCGCCTCTGTGCCTGAGTTCACAAACCGCACCATATCCATAGTTGGGAATGCCTCAAGCACAAGCTCTGCAAGTGTAACCTCGAGCTCTGTTGGCGCACCGTAGCTTGTGCCTCTGTCCACTGCCTTTTTTAGCGCAGCATTCACCTTTGGATGAGAGTGGCCGAGGATTGCAGGGCCCCATGAGCCTACATAATCTATAAACGAGTTACCGTCCGCATCATATATCTTTGATCCTTTTGCCTTTTTAATAAAGAGCGGATTCCCGCCCATTGCCTTGAATGCCCTCACAGGGCTGTTTACTCCGCCGGGGATTACCTTTTGCGCCCTTTGCATGAGTTTTTTTGAAGTAGTGATTTTCATTATTCCTCCTGATTCTACTTTTCATTAAAAGCCTTTAAGCAGAAGTTTTTGCCTCTCCTTCTGACTCCTCTTTCTTATACACACACCCTTGCTTTGGACATTTAATTACCTTACCTGCTTTTTTAGAATATTTTTCTACAAGGAACAGGTGGCCGCATTCAGGGCATTTTTCAGGGATTGGTTTGTCCCATATTGCATATTTGCAGTTTGGATAGTTTGAGCAACTATAAAATGGTTTGCCCCTCTTTGTCCTCTTTTCCACCAGCATGCCGCCGCACACCTGTTCAGGACAGGCAACACCGATAGATATGGCCTTTGTTGTCTTGCAGGCCGGATAATCAGAGCACGCCATGAATCTGCCGAACCTGCCGGTTTTTATGAGCATGGGCTTGCCGCAATTGGGGCATTTTTCATCCGTAATCTCATTTTTTTCAACCACAACCTCTATCTTTCCACTTTCACCCTTTTTAAAGTTTTTTGTGTTTTTGCACTTTGGATACGCTGAACATGCAAGAAATTTTCCGTTTCTCCCCCACTTTATTACCATTACACTCCCGCACTTTTCGCATCTGATGTCGGTGGGAGTCTCCTCTCTCTTTATGTCCTTCATCTCTTTTTCAGCCTTTTTAAGGCTGTCTTTGAATGGGCCATAAAATTCACGCATTGCCTCAAGCCAGGGAAGGTTTCCCACCTCAATCTCATCGAGTTCCTCTTCCATATGGGCAGTAAACTGCACATCCACGATATTGGGGAAGCTGTGTATGAGGAGGTCTGTGATGAGAAAACCGAGTTCTGTGGGGAAAAATTTCCCCTTTTCCTTTGTCGCATATTCCCTGTCCTGAATAGTGGACAGGATGGTTGCATAGGTTGACGGTCTCCCAATTCCCTTTTCCTCAAGTTCCTTTACAAGACTTGCCTCGGTAAATCTCGGCGGTGGCTGGGTAAAATGTTGTTCCGGTATCAGCCCGAGGAGCTTTAATATTTCGCCTTTTGATAGCACAGGCAGGATGGCCTCTTCTTCTGCCTTTTCGTCCTCGTCCTTTGCCTCTGTATAGACAGCCATGAACCCGGGGAATTTGACCACAGAGCCCGTTGCCTGGAAAAGATATTTGCCGGCTTGGATCTGGATTGTGGTCTGGTCAAGGATTGCAGGCGCCATCTGACAGGCAACAAAACGGTTCCATATGAGCTGATAGAGGTTAAAGTGGTCTTTGTCCAGATATGATTTTACATATTGAGGCGTGTATTTAAAATACGTGGGCCGTATTGCCTCATGCGCACCCTGGGCATTCTTTTTGCTTGGATAGGTGTTTGGTTTTACCGGCAGATATTCCTTGCCAAAGTTTGCGCTTATAAAGCCCCTTACAGCATCAACAGCCTCTGATGCTATCCGTGTGGAGTCGGTCCTCATATAGGTGATAAGGCCGACAGAGCCTTCCTTGCCGAGTTCCATGCCCTCGTATAACTGCTGGGCAAGCATCATGGTCTTTTTTGCGGTAAAGCCGAGCTTTCGCGCTGCATCCTGCTGGAGCTTGCTGGTGATAAACGGCGGCAGGGGGTTTCGCTTACGCTCTTTTTTCTCAACATTTGATACAACATAATCTGCCCCTTTCAGGTCGTTGAGAATTCTATCCGCCTCTTCCTTATTTTTTATTTCTAATTTCTTGTCTTCTTTTTTTGCCAGCTTTGCCTTAAAACTGACTTCTGACTTCTGGCTTCTGACTTCTGCAGTAACGCTCCAGTATTCCTCAGGCACAAATGCCTTTATTGCCCTTTCCCTCTCGCAGATAAGCCTTACAGCAACAGACTGAACCCTTCCTGCGCTCAGTCCATACCGTACTTTTTTCCAGAGGAGGGGGCTTATCTGATAGCCAACGAGCCTGTCCAGGATTCGCCGGGCCTGCTGTGCCTCAAATTTATTCTTATCCAGCTTTGATGGGTTTTTTATGGCCTCCAGCACAGCCTTCTCGGTTATTTCGTTGAACAGAACCCTGAATATATTTGACCTGTCGCCGTCTACCTCTTCCGCAATGTGCCAGGCAATCGCCTCCCCCTCGCGGTCAGGGTCAGGTGCGAGATATATCTTATCAGCGCCCTTTGCAGCCTTTTTAAGCTCACTGATAACCTTTGCCTTCCCTTGTATTATCTCGTAAGACGGCTGAAAGTTGTTTTCAACATCCACACCCAGCTTGCTCTTGGGCAGATCCTTCACATGGCCGACGGACGCCTTGACCACAAACTTTTTGCCAAGAAACTTGTTTATGGTTTTTGCCTTTGCAGGTGACTCTACTATTACAAGTGATTTTGGCATAATAATTTTGATTACACAGATTTTTGAAATAAGATTACACAGATTTAAAAGCAACTTTTATCTGTGTAATCGTCTTTTGTAATCGGTGCAATCATATTCTCCTTATAAATTGTTTTCCAGCCTGCTGCTGGATAAGTCCCTTTAGTTCCATATTCAGGAGCACAGATGAAACCTTTGAAGCCGGCAGGCCTGTTTTCTGGATGATACTGTCAATCACACACGGTTCATCAAGAAGATTCATAATCTTTTCCTCTTCCGCAGAAAGTCTTTCGCTGGAAG
>Ga0209642_10001839_pt1 | contig 14112 bp, 22 predicted proteins | sample RifCSP19_2_FD_184025 | JGI IMG/M metagenome (GOLD analysis project Ga0209642, IMG submission 184025) | Soil microbial communities from Rifle, Colorado - Rifle CSP2_sed 19_2 (SPAdes) (version 2) | ecosystem: Environmental > Terrestrial > Deep subsurface > Rock core/Sediment | place: Rifle... | reverse complement strand
AGGTCAACCCCCGCGTTATCGTGGCCCTCGGCGCTGTTGCCGGAGGGCTTTGGTTTCCAGGCTTCAAGGCGCACGAGCAAGCGACGCTTACTCGCGCCCTGCCTGGTCGGGTGGTTGTCGGTTCCCTTCACCCTTCTTATGTGGCCCGTGGTACTGACCCAACTAGCGGTGCAAGTCTCCGTCGAAGTCTTAGGCGGGCTCTTGCGCTCACCAAAGAAGTCCGATAGTGATTAGCCCCGCACAACGCCGGGCCATTGCCCGGTACTACTACCGGAAGTGGCCCACCGACGCTCTGTTCCTGAAGCGGTCACGGCTCCTAAGTCGCCTGGTCGGCATAGAGGAGGTCCTGACTGAGCGTGGCCACCCGGTGCTGCCGGTGCAGACTCTTACGCGCATTGCAAACCTCGTTGCGGAGCAGCATGAACTTCATTGACGCTGCTGGCCTAACCGACGCGCCCGTTGACCCTTACACCTACGCAAAGGCGCTCAGTCTATCGGGCCACGTCATCGAAACAGGCCGCCGGGACGCCGTGATGCGCCGGTTCCGGTCCGAATGGACAGGCCATTTGGTCTATACCGGACAGGCCGGACGGACCTTCTGGCTGGGCGCTCCGGCCTACATTTCGGTCCATATCGTGCCGGATGGCGGAGAGATACCGGCCAAATCCCGCATCGATGACATAGCTGTTTGGCACTATCTGCATCTAGATGGTATGCCACTATCCAAGGCCCGCGCCAGGGCCAAAACGGCCAAGTGGGAGAGGGAGGCCGAGGCGCTCCGTCAAGACTGGTCCGATGGTCCAGTCGATGACCTTCAGGGCATGGTCCGGATTGGCACAGACAAAGGCCCGGACCGGCCGTTCCAATACAAGATAGTAGACAATTTGCTGACCTTCCGGGAGCTTGGCGACAAGCTGGCTGACTGGCACCGGCAGGGGAACCTCGGCCCAGTAGGGCTGGACGCAGAGGGAACGAGCGAGGACGACCGCATATCCGGCCTGGTTGGTATCGGCCTATCGTTCGACGCTGCCAACAATTACTATCTGCCCCTGAACGGGCCTCTGGCAGACTCCCTACGCGAACTGTTGAGCATACACCTGAAGAATCTTCGGTATGTTGCACACAATTCGAAATGGGATTATAAGATACTGAAGCGGAACGGCCTGCCTATCGACCTAGCGTTCCTAGAGGGCGACGGCATGATAGCGGCCTATGTCATGGCCGATGTGGACGAATGGGGCCGCCCAAAGCCGAAGGGATTGAAGCCCCTGACCCTGGAGTACCTTGGCTACCGACAGCCGACCTTCCAGGAGATGCTAGACCAGGCCGGTGCGAAGGACGCCATGTCTGCGCCCCTGGACGCCATCGCGCCGTACTGTTGCGGAGACGCCTACTTCGCCGTCGAGTTGGAGCGCAAGCTATGTGCAGAAATCGCGGCGCGGGGCTGTCGGCGGGACATCTATACGAACCTAGAACTGCCTACCGTCATCGCCCTGGCCGAGATGGAACTGGCCGGACTACCCCTTGACCTGCCGGCTGCGACTAAGCGGCGCGACGAATACCGGCAACGGGTCAATTCTCTGGCCGCCAATCTAGAAGGCCAGGCAAGGGAGTCTGGATGGCAACGGTTTGCCAGCGTTACGTGCAAACTGCACGGCCGCAAGAGGGCCGAAATCACATCCTGCCCGGCCTGTAATGACAAAGGCAAGCTGGACCGGCATGTTCCACTCAACCCGAACAGCCGCTTCCATGTTTCTGAGGTCCTTCAGGGCTGTTTCGGACTGCCGGCCAGGGCCACGACTGCCACGGGCGATGTGTCGAATAACGAAGTCGCCCTTCTCCAACTACGTCAGGATGCAGGCCGTGAGGATGTCAAGACGTTCATCACGACCCTGCTGGACTACCGCTCGAACGCCAAGTTGCTAGGAACGTACCTTGAAAATTTCGTGGAGAAGGCTGACACTTCTGGGGCCTTTCCCGTCGTCCATGCTCGCTTTAACCAGACTGTGGTGGAGTCAGGCCGCCTATCTAGCGACGACCCAAACGCGCAGAACATTCCGCTGGATGAGCGGGACCTGTTCATCGCGCCGGGTGGGCAAGTCATCTGGGCTGCTGATTACAGCCAATTGGAGCTACGCATCCTAGCCCGTGTTGCCGGCTGCCGTGCCATGATAGAGGCGTTCCAGAGAGACGAGGACATCCATGCCCTGACGGCCTGGCGTGTCTTTGGCATCCTACCAGCTAACCTGACAGACCCGTGGCGGGTCCGGGCGAAGACCCTCAACTTCGGGATTGCCTATGAGGCCCAGGCCGGCGCGGTCCAGAAACAGCTACAGGAGGCCATACTTCTCCATCCCGAATTGGGCCTGAAGGTGCCGACCCTTGATGAGTGTGCCAAGTTGGTAGCTGAGTTCTGGCGGTCCTACCCGGAGGTCAAAGCCGCAGTCGATTTCGTCCACTACCGCTCCCGCGAGCGTGGGTTCTCCGAGACTATGTACGGTCGCCGGCGCTACTTGCCGATGCTGCGCCACCCAGCCCAGGAGCTACGGCTGCGGGCTGAGCGCCAGGCGTGGAACCTGGTCATCCAGGGTACAGCCGGTGACATTGCCAAAAACTCCGGCCTGATGATATTCCGCCTCGCCCCGACCTTTGAGGCCGACCTGCGCTGTCAGGTCCATGACGAACTGTGGGGTTTGGTACAATATGGACGGAAGGACGAATGGGTGCAGGTAGTCCAGCACGTTATGGTCCTGGACCAGCCGTTGCAGCCTGTGCCGCTGAAGGTCAAGCTAGTGCTTGGACCAAACTGGAAGGAATGTAAGTGACCGCCCACGCTGCCAAGTTCCAGCCCGGCGACCTGGCCCGCATCGGCGGACTGCATCGCCCGGTGCCGGCCTATGTGCGCTGGCACACGCGCCGGGGGCGCATTGTCAAGATTCAGGCCATCGCGGACCGGACGCCCGCCGGGCACCTCGTATACAAGATAGCTGGTAGGAAGTGCAAAGGCGACCTGTTTTTGGCCTCCTACGACCTGCGGCGGCCTAACGAGCGTCTACGGGCACCTGGGGCCGGCCACCCCTCCTCACGGGCAACAGGGACGGTCTAAGGAATAAGGAATGGAGGATAATCACGTGTCTAAGCGGAGTGAGGATAACTGAAGTGGGACTTCGTGTTGGTGGGGCTTATCATCCTGACCGCCAGCACGTTTGCAGACAATGGGAGGCGCGATGAGCAATCGGAACTGGGACGAAGCCATGAGGCGGGGCCTGACCGGCGAGTCAGCCGAGACCCCGACCTGCAACTGCGGGCAGGCTATCGGCTCGCCGGTGGAAGTTACCTGGATTTGTGGGCGACACGGACCGAGACGCTCAGGCCCCCACCAGGACGAGACCCCGACTACCTCTGGCTGCCCAGAGTGCGAGAGCTACAGGCGGGCTATTCACCAGATGATGGACGCAGCGAGCGAAATACTGTGGCCGGAGGGGATGTGGAACCTACCGCCGGTGGGCGTTGGAGCGCCACCCACTACGGCGAGTCCTACAACGGACGACCCCTCGGATGCGGCACAGGAGTCTACCGCTCCGACGACCCCGCCATCATCGCCGTTGGCCCAGGACACTATTCCGAAATTCCTTGTGGAACCACGCTGCAAGTGTGCCTACCCCTATCCCTCCCTGATGTCGATGGGCAGCGCCCTGAGATGTCGGCACTGCGCTGCCTTGTGGGCCTACGTGTCGATAGCTGTCCAGGCTGCGCCGGAGACTGGCTAGACCTGAGCGAAGCCGGTTTGTGGTATCTATGCGGCTGGCAATGTGGGAGGCTGGACAGGTTGAATGTAGACATAGTGGGTGATTAAGTGAAGACGAAGACCCTGCGTCAGTTCATCTCGAAGCACATGCTCATTGCCTGGCCTGACCTTAGCCAGGCCGAGCAAGACTATGTACGACACTATCGAGCCGAATTACGCCGCCGGCGGAAACGGGCGAGACAGGCCAGAAGGGTCAACCGTGAGCGCCTGTCCTGACTGCGGCAAGAACCATTGGGAGGTATCCCGGCCGAAGCTGCTGACTAAGCACAGCCCAGGCATCGGGTTCAACTCCAAGATTATCGTTCGAGGCATGGCCGAATTGACCATCCACGTCTGTAAAAATTGTGGCTACGCGAGGGAAGTGGTGACACCTACTCCTTGGGTGGGCTAATGACATGCCACCCGTCGCACCGAAAGTCTTATCCCATCCACAAGTGGGCTCCGTTCCAGGGTCCGTGGGAGGAGGATACTCCTGGGTTCGAGCAGTTCAAGCTGGACGTTGCTTCACCTCCGGAACATAAGGGACCGCCTAATGTCACCGGCGGGCCGGATAGTGAAATAACGTGCTTTCGGTGTCGGCGTGATACGTACCGGGTCATCGACCACCGGACTGAGGAGGAAATCCTAGCCCAGCTACCGGACGAACAGTTCCGCCGTGGCAAAGGACGAGGCGACCCAACTGCTGCCGAGAACGTGTTGCTCCTTATCTGCCCGACCTGTCAACATGGGATGCAGATGCGAGAGTCAGCCGTGAGGAGAGCACGTGACAAATCGAGCTAGCCGCCGCCGGTCAGGACAGTCCGAACTACCCTTCCAGGCTAGTCTTACAATACGCGTACCCGGAGCAGTTCGCCCCCTAACAATTGTCCGGCGCGATGCCTTCTCGCTCTGGTCCGCCATCGTCGAGGCCGGCCTAGACCTTCTTGGCATCACGGACTCGATGCTTCGGACAGCCTACCTGCTGGACTTCCTGAACCGAAGGTCTCTACAGGACCGCAAGATGCTCTCGGTCGGCGTGGTCGAGGGCCTGGGGCTGGTCATCAAGGAGGCTCCTGATAATGGCGAGACTGTCCTGGAGGCGTCCTTCGAGAAGCTCTACCCGCCTCTCATCCCGCCCTCTAAGAAGCTCGGCCTCTGGACCCCTGGCGAATAATGGGTGCGTGGTGTAACGGCAACACATCCGGCGTAGGCTGGAAGTTCCAGGTTCGACTCCTGGCCCCCAACCAGTTTGACGATTTTCAATTTCCGTGAGACGCTAGGGCTGGATGGATGTCAGAACCGATAGCCATAACCGATGCGCTCATTCAGGTTCGCCCCGGCTCCCTGCAACGTACCGAGATGGGCTCCCTGGCCGACGCCGAGACTCGACGGCTGGTCGGGATGCCGCTCTCGGTGTCCAAGGAGGAACTGGCGGCCATCGATGCCATTGTCGGCTCACCCCACACAGCCTACAACACCCGGTCCGACTTCATCCGCCACGCAATATGGGAGTTAGTCACAGCATGGGTCCACTCCGGCTTCCCGTCCCAGTACGCCTACGACATCGTGAGCCACCTCGGCGCGATGCGGTCGGCTGCCCACCGGCAGCGTATCCGGCAGGAGTTCGAGGACGTGGTGTCGGTCTACGAGGTGTCCCTGTCGGACGGCGTGGAGGCCGGCAACTGGTCACTAGTGACAGGGGCGTTGGAGGACCTTCAGGGCTACGTGGACCGGACGCCGGACCCATACTGGGCCGAGCACCTGCGCCGTGTCATATCGCGCAACCCGAACGTGCAGCGGGCCATCAACTCGCTGTACGAAGCCTCCCGTGCAGAACCATCCCTGAAGTCTGTAGCTGAGGTCTGGCAACATTGGCTAGAGAGTCTGGCCTAATCGTTCCCAATAGCCCCCGCGACCTGGACCTGGAGTTCGACGACTGGCGTGAGCACCAGCGCGATGCCGTCCAGGCCATCGTCGATGCGTTCGCGGCCGGCACCAAGTACGTGCTGCTGTCCGCTCCCACAGGGTCGGGCAAGACTGTAACTGGCAGTGCCATCGCCCGTACTCTGGCCGGCCAGGCTATCTTCCTGAGCCATACGATTCATCTACAGAACCAGCAGTTGCGGACGCTGCCCCGCGCTGTGACTGCGACTGGCCGTGCCAACCACGCCTGCCTGAAGCCGGGCCTGCTGGAGGAAAAGCTGACGGCCGATGACGCGCCCTGCCCCTGCGAATTTGCTGCCCCTGGCGGGTGCAGCTACTACCAGCAGTGGTTCGACTGCGCCGAGGCGGACGAGGTGGTGCTGAACTACGCCTACGCCGTCCGAGTAGTCAAGGCCCGCGGGCTAAAGACGGCGGACGGTACTCTGGACAATCCCTTCGTGGGACGCGAACTCATGGTCTGCGACGAAGGACACTTCTTAGAGGGCGCACTTCTGGCTGCCGATACGGTTGAGGTGTACCGAAACAGCTTCGAGCGGTTCGGTATCCCCATGCCGTCCGAGAATCTCCTGAGCCCAGAGACTTGGGTAGTATGGGCAGAGGAGCACCGGGTCCGACTTGCCAACAGGTCCAACGAGGCGGCCGAGGCGGTCCGTGCTGGCAACCTAGACCTGCGGCGGGAAGCCAAGCAATTGCGCTCCTGCCTCACGACAATGGACAACCTCGGCCAAGTAGACCGGCAGGATACGCCCTACTTCGTGGGCCGCACGTCCTACGGCTACCAGGTCCGTCCGCTCTGGGCCTGGAGCCGCGCCCAGTACCTCTTGTTCCGGCACAGTCCGAGCGTTCTCATCATGTCGGCGACTCTAGGCAATCCGAACCTACTGGCCCGGCTCCTGGGGATGCAGAACTGGCAGTTCATCGAGGTCCCAAGCACCTTCCCGGTTGGGAACCGGCCCGTGCTATACTGGCCTGTGTGCAAGATGCGCCACGGGATGCCCGACTCGGAGAGAATCCGGCAGGTCCAGGCCCTCATCGCCCTGGCCCGGAAGTTCCCGAACCAGCCCGGTGTAGTACACAGCGGCAGCTACAAGCTAGCGATGTTCCTGATAGAGGGCGTCAACAGCATGGCCCCGGACGTGGCGCAGCGAGTGGTTGGCCACCGTGCTGGTCAACGCAACCTAGTAGAAGCTTTCGAGGACCATCAGGGTATGGGCAACGCTATCCTCATCTCCCCGTCCGTATCGACTGGCGTGGACTGGGACTTCGTGGACTGGCAGATGATTCCCAAGGTTCCGTTCCCGGACCTGGGCGATGACATCGTGCGGCTGCGGCGGGATTACGTCACCCCGGAGGGTGACAAGCTCGGTCAGGAGGTCTACCAGCAAGAAGCGGCCCTAGCGATTGTCCAGGCCGCGGGCCGCTGTGTGCGGACACCGACAAGCCGCGGCGTTACAGTCGTAACGGACGGGGCGTTCTGGCCCCTGTTCAAATACACTGCGCCGGCTTCCTTTCCAAGCTGGTTCCGGGAAGCGGTAGAGTGGTATGTACCACCGGAGGTAGAAGCATGATGGATAGGCAGCAAAGTCGGCGACAGTTCCTTGAGTTCATTGGCCTCAGCTTGCCAGGGACAGTGGTGGCTGCATCTCTCGGTGTTCTTTTCGGCCGAGAGTCAGTTGAGGATTCAGCCAAAGGACCCATCATCGTTAAAGAGGGCGGGCGTCTCGTCGTGCAAAATTGCACGTTCGTAACGGACGGCAAGACTCCTGCTATCCATGTTAGTAGCCCAGGTCTGGCCGACCTTCAATAGGCCAAAGTGCAGCACAGGAGGTTTCCATGACTGACACAAATGTTCCGCTGGTCCCGTTGGACACGGCCCAGTGGCAGGAGCCCACCCTGGAGTTTGTGGGTGAGGTCAAGGTCTGCGAGTTCCGCACGACCGACGATGCCAAGGGCAGGGATGGCCGGACCTTCACGGAGACACGGGGGCTGCCCAGGCCGGGCAGGACGTGGCACGTCGAGGTTGACCGCCTCGATGCGGTCTATGACCTGGAGGATGGAACCAATGCCCCCGTGCGGGTCTACATGACGGTGGACCTAGAGAGGCTCATCGATGGTGTGATGTCCCCCGTGACGCGGGGCGACAACAAGCCCACCTTCACCATCGACCAGTGGAGCAAGGCAGGCATCCGGCTGATGCCTGACCCGACCAGGGTGGTAGGCGTTCGCGCCGAGTTTACCTTGGCCCGGACCAAGATGTTCCGGGGCGCGGCCGCCAAGGATGTCCTCTACCCGACGAAGATACTGGCAAAGGACTTCCAGTTCGCCGGCGAGGTCCGCCACTTCCAGGTCAAGGCAAAGGCCACTCCGACCAACCTGGACGACTACGCTACCGCTAGTCCGACGCTGGAAAGCAGCGGCGTAGACGTAGCCGCTCTGGTCCGGTCTGAGGGTCTGGACCTGGCGGACCGCACCGCTGTCCAGGCGTTCATCAAGTCCCACCCGGAGCTTCCGGCTGAGGACAAAGTGGCCCTGGCGACCGGCGAGTTCGTGGAGGCAGTGTAAATGGCCCGCTACCACTGTGTAGATGCGAACAAGTTCGACGCCTTGGTGAAGGAGATGGCCGGCTCTAGCTGGTCATCCATGCGGTCCTTCGGGGCAGCCTTCGCGGCCACCAAATGCGAAGGACCGCATTTGGAAGGCGCTAGCTGGCAGTCCAAGGTAGAGGAGACATCATCGCTGCCGGAGGAGTACTCGCCGCTACCGCCTGAACAGGAGGAGTCACCGCCTGAACAGGAGGAGTTCCCGGAGGAGGTTACGCCTCCGGACGACCCGACAACCGAATAAGGGCTACAGGCAGGATTTACCTCCTGCCGTCCGGGGCCAGGAGTCTATGTTCCGGCGGGGCAGAAGACTCCCAGACCCCGGACGATAGGAGATAAGATGCCGCTCCAAACATCTTCAAGGGAGGTCGGCCATAAACCGTACCGGTTCTACCCCCATTGTCTATATGTACTGTAGACGATGCGAGGTCGCCACGGACCACTTAGTTACAGATGGCCTATCTACGTGTACTGTTTGCGGAAAGGTATATGGGGGGGTTGTGCGTAGGCGCAGGCTAATCCAAAAGCAGGAGGGTTCATGTGAACTGCCCCAGTTGCAATTACACTCCCATCCTCAAGGGCAAGATAACCGACCTGTTGGCGACAGTAAAGGAAGCTGATGCCAACCACATCGTAGCTCGCTTCGGATACTGTGAAGCCTGCAAGCATTTGTGGCTGCTGGATTGCGGCCACTGTTTACGACGGGAAGGGAAATGAACTGCGCCTACTTCACAAACGGGAAACAATCAGCCTGCCTTCGACCAGTGGCCTATGCTAGTATGGAGCCTTCCCTACATTGGTACTGCATCCTCCATTGGAGACGCCTAAATGGTCTTGAAGCCGACAATTGTTGAGGACTTAGACGCCCGCGAGCGCGTCGTCGCGGAGCTTCGGCAGCGCCTCAAGCTGGACAAGCCCCGCGAGGGCATCCACGTATCGGACCTAATCTACTGCCTCCGCAAGGCGTGGGTCCTGCGCCGTCTCGGACAGGACCGGGCTGCTGTACTAGGCGAGACGCCGGATGAGCAGGCTCTCGTGTTCATCATCGGCCACAGTCACGAGGCCCTGTTCACCAAGCCGCAGCTACCCGGCGGCCCGGCCGAGCGCGATGGCATCACCGGGACGACGGACTGCTTCTGGTGGTGGGACGGCCTGGTGGGCGAGTGGAAAAGCACACGGGCCAGCGCGAAGAAGACTCCGGAGGAGATGCAGCACTACTTGGCCCAGGTGGCCGCCTACTGTGCCATTACCGAGACGACTGAGGCGCGTCTGGCGATACTACACATCATGGGGGACTACGGGCACCAGACACGGGAAGGCCGTGAGGAGGGCCGAGGCCCCAGCGCGATGCTCCGCATCTGGAACCTACGGTTCACACAGGAGGAACTGGATGCGTTCTGGGCAGAGCGCCTGGAGAGGCGGGACCGTCTGCACCTAGAGGAGATGCCACCCTTAGAGTCGGACGTGTCGCCATCCTGGGATGAATGGGAGTGCGGGTACTGCCCAGTCCGCCAGCTCATCGACTGTCCTGGCGGGGAGACGTGGCAGGCCGAGCAGGCCCGGAAGAAGCAGAAGCAGAGTCTCGATGGCTAATCCCTACGATACTACGCCATGCGTCTTTACGCCGGCAGGGTCGGGGTACTGTTTCGTACCCGCTTCCTGGGTCGGCTTTCGCCCGCCCGATGACTGGAACCTGTGGGGCATGTGGTGGCAGTCTCTGCGTGGCCTGACCCTGCGTCCCCTAGCCTACCTAGAGGACCCGCGCTATGCTCAGTAACATAAGAAGGAGCATCTAATGGCCGAACCAACTTCTGACCTGACCCCCCTGAAGTCCGCCGTCGATGCTACGACCACCACGGTCCTGTGGGGCACAGAGGGTACAGGCAAGACCCTCAAGGTGCTCCAGGAGTGGCCCCTGCCCATCGTCGTGTGCAACCTGGACCGCAAGCTGCCACCCCACCTATTGGCCCTGGTCGGCCCGGAGCGGGTGGAGCACATCTACGTCAAGGACCTGCGCGAGGACCTGATGGCCCTCGACCACCTGACTGGCCTCCAGGTCAAGGCTAGTATCGAGCAGGTAGTCACTGGCAACCTGGATTTCCTGCGGGGCGGCACCTTGTTCCTCGACGGCGGGACCATGTGGCGTTCTATCTTGAAGTTCGCCGACGCGAAGATAGGACAGTTAATTGAGCAGGGCAAGCGGTTCAACCCGAAGGAGAAAGAGGCTATCAACGCCTATATTGGTGCGTTCATGCACCAGGTCACAAGCCGCGGCATCCACCTCGCCATCAGCGCCCATGCAGCCTGGTCCTGGGAGATGCGGACCGACCCAGAGAGCGGCAAGAGCAGCCTCCAGCGGACCCACAACCTGTACCCCAAGCTGGATGATGTAGCGTTCGAGCAGGCGAACCTGTCGCTCCTATTGTTCAAGAGGTGCGAGTGTGGCCGGCCCATCGTCAATCAGGACGGGACTTGCACAGCCGGCGGCCAGCACAAGGGCCGCACCCATGTAGTCCGAATTGTGACCAACAAGTTCGATACCCGGACTGAGGGTACAGAGTGGCCGAGCCTCACCTGGAAGACCCTCCAAACCCTGTGTTTCGACCCAGAAATGACGGAGGCTCTCCTTGGCCGGTAGACCGCCCGTTTCAGTTTTCTACATCACCTACAAGCCAGGGTCGGACGTTATCCGCATCACCATCTGGGATGCCGCATCCCTGCCAGAGGGCACAGAAGGACGCAACCTGCTGGAGTTCGCGGACCGCGCCCTGATTGATACCCGCATCTCGGCGCTGGAGGCCCTGACTACCGGCCTCGGTTACATCAAGGCAGTTGCAGCCGCCTTCTACGACTGGCAGAGCCGAAATAGCGACGAAGCGCGGCAAGCCTTCGAGGGCCTGCTGGGAGACGTGAAGGTAGACCTAGACGACGATAGCGACGGAGTACCTGTGTGACACTTACAGCGTCCCCGAACGAACATAGCAATAAGCTGGCCCGCGTAGGCGACCTACTGAAAGACCAATTCCGGGTGGCTGCCAAGCCTCTACCTGGCGGCGACTATATGTTCCCGGCCAGTGGGAAGGTCGTCTGCATCGAGGTGAAGTGGTCCATCGGGGACCTGCTGGATAGCCTACAGGTGGTAGGAGAGGCCAGTGGACCGCGCCTGGCCGTCGAGGTCCGTAAGATGCTGGAGTTCGCGGACGTTCCAATCGTCCTGGTTCCGTCCATTAGGATGCGGGGCGATGGTCGGGTGCTTCGGGATGATGGAGAGCCGACTGGCTGGCAGTACAGCAGCGTCAAGGGCATCCTGGCCGATGTCCAGTTGTACGGCTGCGTCCTGGATGAATGGGCCGGCGACATTGCCTACCGTATCGCCCAGTGGTACTACACACTCCAGGACGAATCTCACAAATGGGTAAAGCAGCGAGGCCGGCCAGAGTTCATCACCCTGGACCTGGCCTACCGTGAAGCAGTATGGGCGCTCTCTGCTATCCAAGGCGTTGGGCCAGTGGCGGCCGAGCGGCTCCTACAGGCGTTTGGTTCGATTGCAGAGGTTTGCAACCAAAGTATCAAGTCCCTCCAGCGAGTGAAAGGAATTGGCCCGAAAGTTGCAAGTACCCTGTATGAGGGGCTACACCGGAGGTGGGAATGATGGCCTGGGAAAAGAAGTTCCGTGTCAAGGACCTCCTTACCGAGGAAGACGTAGAGCCAGTACGGGTCATAGAGATTGCTGCGGAGGTAGCAAGGAGGCTGAGAAAAACGCGGGCGTTCGGTTCCGCGACGGGGCTACTGTCTCGCATCTTCGAGATGCAAGTGACGGACCAGGAGGACTTCAACGCTGCGTTGGATGGGCTCTACGACGAGGCAGACGCTCGGAGAGTCTGGGTTGAGTAAGGTTCTGGTCGAAGACCCAACCGGCCAGAAATGGCTGGTCATGCCCAGAGACCCTGGCTGGCCGGCTGTCCAGGCCAATCGGACCCGGCCGCATATTGTCCTTCCCCTAGAGACAATCCTTCGTGGCGTGTCTGTCCACCCTGACCGGGTGCGTGAGCACATGGAGAAGCTGTCTGTGGCCCTGAAGTTCACGAGCGACCCCGACATTGCGGATGCTTTCCGAAGGGCCGTAGCTTTGTACGAATCCTGTTTGACGTTTCTGAAGTTCCATGAGACGATAGGAGTGGAGGGCTGAAGCGTGAACCCCACAATATACCGCTCACGTAGGGACGCCTACTAGGCCGAGGAGGACGGCTGAAGGGGCATTGGGGGTAGAGTAACGAGGCCAATCCTCCCCAGCCCTCCACAAACCTATGGAACTTAGCGATTTATTGCCCCAACGATTCTCCACCAAACGCCTCCCTTGGGAGGAACTGCGCCTGATGCCCATCGGGGACATCCAGTTCGATGGCCTCCCGAATAGCGCGTGTGACATCGACCGCCTCCAGCGCCACCTAACCTGGGGTGTACGGAACGATGTCGTGTTCTTTGGCATGGGAGATTATACGGATTTCGCCAGCCCCTCGAACCGCGCCCATCTCAAGAGTGCCGGCCTGTATGATACAACACAGAGGATTATTGAGCAGGCGGCCGACACCGGCCTGGAGCGCCTGAAGGAAATCCTGGAACCTACGCGGGGCCGGTGGCTCGGACTGCTCGAAGGACACCACTTCTTCGAGTTCGAGGACGGGACGACTACAGACATGCAGCTTGCGAAGTTCCTGGGTGCTCCCTTCCTGGGGACCTGTGCTATGCTCCGCCTGACCTTCGGCCGCCAAGCCAAAGGTAAAGGCATCAACTGTGTCATCTGGGCACACCACGGCGTCGGTAGCGGTGTCACTGTGGCCGCACCGCTCAACAAGCTAGAGCGCGTCGCGGCCCACTTCGACGCCGACATCTACCTGATGGCCCACCACCACAAGGCGGTCAGCGCTATGCTCGACCGCCTGTACGTCACGTCTAAGGGCAAGCCTGCCCTGGTGGACCGGACCAAGGCCCTGGTCGCTACCGGCTCCTTCCTGCGTGGGTATATGCAGGGGTCGCAGGCTGGTCCAGGCAGGCCGCGCGGAGGCTACGTGGAGCAGAGGATGCTCATGCCAGTAGCCCTTGGCGGCCCGCTGCTGACCATAACACCTCGGCACCATGAGTTCTACGAGGACCTGGACATCAAGGTGAGCGTCTAATGCGTAACCTCGACGGCATCACCAACGCCTACGCTGCTGGCCTGTTCGACGGTGAGGGGCACGTCGGCGTCTCAATGCATAAGCGTGGAGACATCAATGCAGTTGTGCAGGTATCCATGTGCAGTTACGAGACTCTAGCCCGACTCCAGCAGTTCTGGGGAGGTAGCCTAAAGAACTACGGTCCCTCCACCAAAGGCTATCGGACAGACTATTGGCGCTGGGTGCTCAGTGGCCGCGACAACATCCGGGACTTCTTGCTGGATGTTCGACCTTTCCTCCTAGCCAAGGCCCCACAAGCCGACCTAGTGCTGTCATTCCTTGCCAGCACTACTCCCTATCAGAGGGGAGTCGAGGAGCGCGCCCTACGACTAGGATTTTACCTTGCCCTGAAGGAGTCACGCTGTGCGGTCGCTTGATGGCATCAAGATGTTGTTTGTCTGGCACGAGACGAGGGTGGGGGACGGAACCCCCGCCGGTGTCGCTCGCGTCGTGCAGGAGGCAGGCTGCAACGCCGTGGCCTTCAAGCACGATGACGGCGGCCGTCCGTTCTCAGATGGGGCCTCCGCGTTCGGCCTGGACCCGGAGCGTATCCGGCAGTGGCGGT
>Ga0209642_10001831_pt1 | contig 14139 bp, 23 predicted proteins | sample RifCSP19_2_FD_184025 | JGI IMG/M metagenome (GOLD analysis project Ga0209642, IMG submission 184025) | Soil microbial communities from Rifle, Colorado - Rifle CSP2_sed 19_2 (SPAdes) (version 2) | ecosystem: Environmental > Terrestrial > Deep subsurface > Rock core/Sediment | place: Rifle... | reverse complement strand
CCCGCCGCCAGCCGATAAATTCGCCCATCGGCTGCTCCAATGCCCGTCGGGAACGCAATCGCTCACTAGCGTTATAGCCCCGTCTCTTTGTCATTCTCAATCCTTTTCGGCGCATGTTCCCGGCATAGTCCGCCTCGCACGGGGCGCCTCTTGCAGCGACTGATCCCAGATATGCTCCATGTGTATGCTGCGCACTGTTCCCCTCGCTCAACCAACAAATTCGCCGATGTCAGTCGCCGCCAGAGGCTAGTTCCCTTCACGGTCGACCTTCTTCGGCAGCGGCTCCGTCGGAAGACTGAGTTGCTGCGGGCCAGGCCCCTCGCCCCCACCCGAACCGATCAGCGGCCTCAGGTGCTCTTTGAGAGCCCGCTCCGCCGCCTCGGGCCCCAGCGCCTTATGTGCCAGCGGCCGCAGATGGGCACCGATCTCCCAGGCGTTATAGATCCTCACCTCGATGGCGTCCGCGCCACCTGGCCACTGCCGGCGCAGCCATCCTGACAACTTGTGCGCGTGCTCATCGCCGGTATGGTGCAGGTGCTCGCTCAGCCGCGTGCCGATCCTGACTGCCGTTCGACCGACATAGACCGTTTGCCGGGTCCGGGGCAGCCCCAGGCTGTAGATCCCGATCGCGCTGCTCAAGAGTGCCTCTCTCAGTGTCATTCGCCTCATGGTCCCCTCTTCGTTCGTGTAGCCTGCCGGTGCAGTTGGCGAGTAGGAGGCGGAGTCGCCCCTTGCGATAGACGACTCCGCCGATAATCTGCCGTACGCAGAGGCTCGTTATCGTCGTATGTGCCCGGCTGCCGCGCCACCCGGATTGTCCCCGGGCGCTGCACGTCGCCCCATATCAGCCGGCGAATGGGAGGTGTGACCACACCATCAGTTGCAGACCTTCTCGCCCTGGCAGGGCATGACACGGTCGCCAACCGCAGTTTCGTGCGTTATAATTCTATGAAGGCCCGTGCGCCGAACGGGCCGTTGTCTCGAGCCCTCCTCAGGAGGGCTCGGGCGTTATCAGATGCCTGGCGCGGTAGTGGGCTCGCTGGTAGGCCTTGCGCTCTTCCTTGTGCGCCAGGTAGTACGCGCGATGATAGGCACTCAACTTTTCCTTGTGCGCCAACCCGTACGCCTTTATCTCTTCCTTGTGCGCATCCCGATACGCTTTGCGCTCTTGCTTGTGGGCCGCTCTGTATGCTAGGCTGCCAGCTCTTATCTCTTCCCTGTGGGCCTGGCGGTAGGCTTGCTGACGGGAGGCGAGTTCGTCCTTGTGCGCCGAGTAATACGCCCGGTTGCGCGCCCTCGACTCTTCCTTGTGCGCGTGGTAGTACGCCCGATGCCGGGCCCTCTTCTCTTCCTTGTGTGCCGCATAATACGCGCGCTGGTAAGCGTTGAGTTGCGGTTTGCGACTTTGCCTATACAGTTTCTTGGCGGCGACGAGCCGCTCCTTGTTTGCGGCATAGTACGCCGCGGCTTCGTCCTTGTGTGCCGCTCTGTATGCGGCGGCTTCTTGTTTGTGTGCTGAGTAGTACGCGCGCCTCTGTCCCTTTATCTCTTCTTTATGTGCCGCGCGCCAGGCGCGGTTGCGTACTCTTTCCTCTTCCTTGTGCGTCGCGTAGTACGCCCGGTTATAGGCGAGCCGCTCTTCCTTGTGTGCCGAGTAGTAAGCCTTGCGCTCTTCCTTGTGTTCTTCGTAGTAGGTCGTCACACATCCTCCAAAGCAACAAGCCCTCACGGCTTTGCGTGAGGGCTTGCATTTTGGGGCTTGACCCTTCGGGGTTTTTCGGCTACCCTTCCAGGTGACCCTGGCGTGCGTCCTCACGCTGGGCGCCGAATAACCTGAGACATTTCTGCCTCAAGCCCCTCAGGAGGAGCCGGCCCTTCAGCAAGGCCGGTTTTCCTTTGGGACGGCTAGTGATCCTAAGGTGCACGGTCATTCTCATATAAACGCGGCGCTTTCGCAAGGGGAGTTTTGCGCCTGGTTTCTAACCGGCAATAGCCGTTGCGGGGGGAGTCCGAAACTCCTACTTGCTTTCTTCGAAACCGGCGTTATGCTAAACGCGGTGGCCGATCCGACCCACCAGGGCTAGCTGGCAGTCGAACCGGCCAGCGTCATTCTAGCACATGGAGGCTAGTCCATGTCAGCAAATCCTCGCAACGCTCTCAGGTCTCTCTTCCTCGACCGCGAGGGGATGTTAGCCCTCGCAGCCCTCCTGCACGAACGACCTTGCCCCGACGAGATCAACCCGGAAGAGTTCCGGCAGCTGCGGTGCGCCGAGCTGCCCATCCTGTCCCTGGATACCCTGCGGCTCCTGTGCGACGCGTTCGGGGCGGAGTTGATTCTCGGGACGGTGCGTTGGCCGCGCGTTAGGGGTGAGCGGTGACCCGTCAGGAACGCCCCGGCGTGACGGGGCCGGACGCCGAGCGTGTAGTAAAGCACGCCTCAAACAACGAGGTCTCCATCACGCGGCGGGGTGGTAATGTCTCAACGTTCTTTAATCTCAGCGATGAACAGGTGCTTGAGCGGCTGCCTAAGACCAAGCAAAAGGCCATCGTTCGCCGTAATGATCGAGTAGTGGGGGAGGTCTGGAAGGATTGGAAGAACCGATGGCGTTGGTACTTCGAGCCCCAGGAGGACGAATGACCGGCGTCGACCTCGACACACGACTCCAGCGGGAGCGCCAGGCCCGCATCGACGGCTTGCAGCGGGAAGTAGCCCGCATCGCCCAGAAGGCTTCCGCCCCTGACGTTGCCGAGCCCGACACGTGCATGAGGCACGCGACGATGCTCAATCTCTTGGCGTCATGCGTCTTGCCGAGAGCGACACACTGGTTCGAGAGTCGACCAGGAGTGAAGGTGCTGGTCTGCGATGCCTGCGCCCTGGAAATCGCCTCAATGGCGTCGAGGTTTGGTGCCTACCATATTCGGGTGAGGAAGCTGTGATCCTCTTTGCGGTTTTCACGTTGGGCTACATCATCGGAACAATGCTGTGTTTATATGTCCTGAGGGCGGACCTCGATGTTACTCAAGCCTGAGCCCGCGCGCTGGAACCACTACTGCCTCGGGGGAAGGATTGAAACCCTGCCACTGGTTGAGTTTGACTGCAAGAGGTGCGGCCGCCGCCGCCCTGGAGGCTCAAGATGCGGAAAGCAATTGCCCTCACGACCGCGGCTTTGGCGCTAAGCCTCGTCGTAGCCGAGGCCGCTGAAAAGGTCTACGTCTGTCACCTAGGTTCTACCCTGGAGATTGCAGAGAGCGCCCTCGCCGCCCACCTCGGCCACGGCGATACAGCAGGTGCCTGCCCGACGGCAACGACGGTGCCCACGGCAACTTTACTTCCCACGGCAACAATGGTTCCGACAGCAACAGCGCTGCCGACGGAAGAGGCGACAATGGAACCGTGGCCTAATTCCCTGCCTGGTCCGCTCCCGCAGGGCGACCCTACGCCGCAATTGTCCATCGTGGTAACGACCTGGCACCTCTGCAACACCGGGGCGACGGCTTGGGTTGTTGAGACCATCGCCGATCCAGCAGACTTTCTTGGCCTGGTGCCAGCTCGCCGGGATTGCGACTGGTGCGGAGGCCTCACGGGAGACTACTACACGGAATGGCGGCGAGATGGCGTTCTGTTGTGGACCGAGGGCGACTACGTTCTCCCTGACTGGCAGAGGCCGCTCGGACCGTGCCCCGAGGTGTGCGATGCCTGACGGCGTATTCGTCCTACTGCTGGGCGCCCTCGTCATTGTTCTTGCCTTTGCAGTGTACGCGCTCTTGCGAATCGGGAAGTGAACAGCGGCCGCGCAGGAGGTCTATGACGAAACCCTAGCAACCCGCAACCGTCGAACAGCTTTCACCCAAGGAGAAGAAAAGTGAAGATCCTCGTAGACCGTACGTCGTTCTGGTTTCGGCCACTGGGCCGCGCGGCCCGTGTTGTCGTCCTGCTCGTGAGCATGCTCGCCATCGCCGTCACCGCGTTCGCGGGCTGGAGCTCCGTTGTCGCGCGAATGAACGGCGCAATCTCGACCGGCAGCGGCTTGTCCGGCGTCTTCGTGGGGACGGGATCCTGCGTCATGCTCAGTGGCCCTGGATCGGTTGTCTTCGTCTCAGCCTCGGGCCAAGACATGCAGTTCACCGCCTCCGGTATCACCCCCAGCTCGGTCGTCCGATGTAATGCCCTCTGGCGCAACACAAGCGCAGGGATCATCCGGGGCGATACGATCACAGCAAGCCAGACCTGGGCCACGCCAACGGGCATCAACTTTACGTCAAACTGGAGCCCGGCCGAGGAGAAGGACCTGTCGGTATCTATCGCCTTCGGCGCAACGCTGCCTGAAGGTGGCAGCGCCCTCCCATTGGTGATCTCGGCAACGTTTGTGCCAGGTTAGCGATGTGCGCACCACAGAAAGGATGCCTATGACGTGAGCCGGCCGACAACCCAGCCCCCAAGAGCAGCGGCCCCTCCCCCGAGGGGCCGCTCGCTTAGGAACCTGCAGGACGGCGCAGGCGAGGCGATCTGCTAGTGACGGTAGCAACGATGCCATAGCACACCCGGCAGGTGTCCCCGAGGCCCCTGACACCCCCGCCCATACCCTCCACGGCCCAACCGCCTAAACCGACCGCACCAGAACGGCCAGGACGAACGGCAGCAGCAGGGCATAGCACCCCCCGATTTCAGTTGGCGTGGAATGACCGGCGGGTTCCTTATTGGCGTGCAAGGGAACCCAGGAGGCAGGCAAGAGTGATGAGTAGGGACGTGGAGGGAGGGGTGCGCTTTACCATAACTACGCCAGCCGCCGCCATACCCGCCCAGCCCGAGCCCTCCCGAAGGACACCGGGACGGTGTGCGCCGCCCCTGAGCCGCTTTCTGAGCCACCCACGCCGGTAAGCCGGAGTGCATGCCCCGCCTACACTCAACAAAACTGCCGACACCGCCCCTCCAGCCGGCCCACTCCAGCTCCAGCGGGCGCAATCGGGCGCCGGCGGCCACGTCGACACGGCAAATCGGCCCGCGCCCATCAAAATGCGATTGAATATCAGCCCCTCCAGCCACCACCCTGCAACACAGCTGGCAGCCGGTCTACCCCGCCGTTGGAGCATCAAACCCGCCGCAGCAGGGGCACCCGCCCGCCCAGGAGGGGACCAGGCGAGTGGCACCCCGCCCGCCAAAGGGGCACCTCCTAAAGCAGCCGCCGCAACCCCCAGGACGCCACAGCATATGCCTATGCATCATTCCGAAGGCTTCGCCCTCTAGGCTTGCCCGAAATGACCCGCCAGGCCGATGATGGAGACTTGCCGTTGAAAAGAAACACACCCCGGGCCCATGGATAGACCCGGGGTGCGTCCCCGGCCGCGCGTCCCTTGCGGAACCACACCTAAAGGTGTCTGGCAGTCGGCCGGGGTTGGTTTGAAAAAGCGGGGAAGGAGACCGACCCCGCTCCCCGGCTCAGCCTGGAGGAAGCCGCAGCCGAGGCAATAGAATCGCCGTTACTCGACCTCGAAGACCTGGATAGGCGGGGCCGGCAAAGAGATAACCCGCACGCCCTTCCCCGCCGCCAATTTCGAGGCCGCCTCGACAGCCGTCGCCAGCATCGCATCGGCCACCCGCACAATTCCAATCGGTGCGCGTGACTTGTTTGGGCCCTCGTCAGCATCGAACACTTGGTATTGCCACAATGTCTTAGTCATGGTTTCCTCTATCAAAAGATTTACTCGGCCAGAATGGCCGCTACCCAGGCACCCAACCTGGCTCATGCCAACCGTGCTGCTTCGCCACAATCTGCCAGGCGGCCCGCCCAAGCAAATCTCGAAGCAGCTTTTGTGCTGCCGGCGTCAGGGTTAGGGTTTCGAGATCTATTCGCCCGCAGAGTGGACAGGTCTGATTCTTGTTCGGTCTGGCGATAGTCTCCCGCGGCCGGCTGCCGATCAACGACAAGGCCGCCTCAATCGCTCTCGTTCGTCCCGCTCCGCTAGATCCCGCCGCATCAGCTAGCTCATGCAGTAGAGCCCGCATCGCAGGCGCTCTGGGGTCTGCATCATCAACGAGAACATCGCTCAGATGCTCGGCTAACTCGTCCGCTCGCTTTGCGCGTTTCCCCGGCGCAGCTCGGATCTCCTTGGCCCGCTCTGATGTCAGAGTGGCCGAGGTGATCTCGCCGGTCTCCGGGTCCTTCTCAATATGGTAACCCTCTTGGTCCTCCATCTCACCACCTCGCCGCATTCGCACGCCGAACCGCTTGCCGTGCCTCTCGCTTTTCAACGTCGGTCACTAACGACAAGTGGATTTTCTCAGACAACCGCCGAATCACCTTATCCCCCTCACCCACAACTAACCAACCGCCCCCTCTTCCCCGCACTAGCTTCTCGCCGGGTGGCATTGCCGGCATCCATCCTCTCGGAATATTCAGCCCCATGATCTGCCCGCCCAATGGGGGACACAGCATCCACGCACCCACTGCCTCGGGCCTGCCAACCCGTCCATGATTGCGGAGCCATGGCCCCACCTCGTGCATCGCGGTCTCCCAGGGCAAACTGTCGAAGAGCGCGAGACATTGGCCGGCGCCAACAATGCCCCTTGCCGCATACTCGTTCAATTCTGCAATGATTTCCTTCGGCTCCATCTCTTCGATAGCCGGCGCCGGAAATGCGCCCGGCAGAGTCACATAGTGGCCCGACTCATCCAGAGCCCTTGCCCCAACATCGACCCACCGAAAAGCCCAGGTAACTCGTGACCCAGGACGCGGCGGCCCTCCACCATAAGGCCCTTTGGTGTCCCATACGTTCTTCAGTGATCCACAAGTCGGGTCCCACTGCGGAGGGACTCGAAAGACATCGTGTGGATCCACCGGTACTTCGGGCACCCTTCGCCACGACCAGCCGCCGGGAATCTTCACTCGCTCACAGGCCCCGGCCCGCACCAAAGCAAACAAAGCACTGATGATCACGTTGTAGCTGTTTAGCCCAGCGCGTCCCATGACAACTTTGGTTGGGGCCCACTCATCGTTTAGGGCAGAAAGAATCGCACTGTCATCCACGTGTTAGAGCCTCCCTCAAGTCAGCCCGAAGTTTGGCCCGCCGCTCTCTGTTCGCCGGCGAAGTTGGGCTCCCCTTCGCGCCGCTCTGGATTTCGGACAGCTCCCGCGCAACATCGTCGGCGTTTCCAACGCTCGGCACCACGGCCGACTCGGAGATGACCGCGCCGGCGGTGACTACGGCCTGCTTGGCAGCCTTGGCCTTACGCCGGGCAGCTAATCTCCCGACCGCTTTATGATAATCGTCGGGATGCCCCCAGCGGCGCCCCGCCAATTCCTGCAACTCGGGATCGTAATAATCTATCCCCGCTTCGAGTACGGCTCGCTCGGATAAATCCCGAAGGCTCTCGCGCTCGAACCACGAAGGCTCCTCGTGTTCTGCCGACTCGATTACCGGCTCCGTCTGCTCAACAAGTGTCGGCTCGGCGACAGTTTCCAGTTCGGCCGGCCGAACCCCCATCGCCGCACGAATGCGAGCGCGACGTTGTTCAGGAGTTTCGATTGCGATATCGTTCATGCTCTCTCCAAGGCCCGCAATTGGGCGGCCAATTCCTTGCGGCGGTCTCGATTCTCTGGGCCCGGCGCCTTCTGCAGCTCGGCCAACTCGCGGGAAATCGCCTCCGTAGAGACGCGCCCCGCTTTGCGCGGCCCTAGTTGCCGGGAGATTGTCTCAAGCTCCGTGGCACGCCCCTCTAGAACCTTGGCCGCCAGTCGAAGGTTCGCTACGTCAGTTTGACCAACACCCGCGGCGTCGAATAGTTCTCGCAAATCCTCTGTCAGGAGATTCCCGCTCATGACGATGCGCTCCGAGGCGGCCGCCGCTATTGTCTGGTCGGGCGGCTCCGCCCGCGCGGGCGGTCTTGGCGTCGACTTTGGCGCCGGTTTCGCTTCAGCCCTCGGGACCTCGTGCCTCTCAAGCAGGGGTTCGGGGATAATCCCCCCGGACGAAAAGGACCGCTGCACGCGATTGTCGGGATTCAACTTTCGTTGAAGTTCCTCGACAGAACCCGACGCCTCGGCCACCTCAATCAAATCGTAAAAGTGCTGGGGGTCTCGCATCGGGTGGCGCAAGAGCTCAGCCAACTTCGCGGGGCCGATGAGTTCCGCGGCCGAACCAACCAGAATCGAGGAGGGCTCGTACGGCTCCTCGGCGACCTCTTCGGGCGGGAACCCGAGGGCCTCTCGCATTCTTGCCCGGATAGGCTTTACCCGAACGTCGGCCACGGTCGTTTTATCCCGTCCCAGGCAAAGAGGACCGGGCCCGCTTGGCCCATTCGGCTAGTGGCCCTCGCCCCGCCTCGACAACCTCAAGGACGGCAAACATCAGGGGCTTGATATCGGCCTGGAATATCAGCTTGTCACCGTCGGCAAACGACACCCCCGGCGGCCCGCCGATGATCAGCGCCCGCGGGCGAAGCTCAGCTCCAAAGACTACATCAACTCGTGGCATCTCCCTCTCCCAGCCAGGCGAGCAATCCTCGCCGGCAAATCTCACTCATTGATAACCGGTCGATGGCAGCTAGATCCTTCAACAGCCGCCATTGCTTCACCGTCACCCGGAAGCCGACAATCAGCCGCCGCCTGCGTTTTTGGCTTTTGCTCATGTTTCTGTTGTACCGCAATACCCGCCGTTACGGGTGTCACACTCCGCTACCTTCAATCCAGAGGCCGAGAAGCCGGGGGAAGTCGTGGCGTTGCGGCGCAATCAACAACAGCTCTCGGGCGCTAATCATCGCCGCTCGCCCGCTGATGATGTCGCCCCACCGATCCTTGGGAAACCCATAAGGCGGCGACTGTGCAACGTAGGCAAGCTTTAGCCTCGCCCGAACATGGCGTGGAAGCATGAGCATAACTCCCGTCTCTCGGGTCGGTTCACCTACCCCGACGCGTCGCGCCCGCAACCGGCGGGAACGATGCATGCGACATCGGTCGGAGCAGGTCCGGCGACGGGCCCCCACCAACTCCTTGCACTCAGAACACTTCTTCACCCACCACCTCCTGAAACTGTCGTAGCACTTTCCTCCGGGCGCGCCAGTCCACAAACACCGCACTGCTTCTGATCCTCCCGAAGGAACACCGTCGCACGCCCGCATCGGTGGATCCAGGCACCCCGCCGCCATCCAATAAACTCACCCATCGGCTGCTCCAGCGCACGCCGGGAACGTAATCGCTCACTTGGGTTGTAGCCGCGTCGCTTCGTCATCCTCAATCCTTTTCGGCGCATGCTGCGCACACAGCCCATCTCGCACGGGGCGCCTCTTGCATCTGGTGATCCCGGACACCGTCCAGGTATAGGCAGCACACCAATCTCCTCGCTCGACCCACAGGTTCGCCGACGTCAGTCGCCGCCAGAGACTAGTTCCCTTCACGGTCGACCTTCTTCGGCAGCGGCTCCGTCGGCAGACTGAGCTGCTGCGGGCCAGGCCCCTCGCCCCCACCCGAACCGATGAGCGGCTTCAGGTGCTCTTTGAGAGCCCGCTCCGCCGCCTCAGGCCCCAGGACTTTCCTTGCAGTCGGCCGCAGATGGGCACCGATCTCCCAGGCGTTATAGATCCTCACCTCGATGACATCCGCACCGCCGGGCCACTGCCGGCGTAGCCATCCTGACAACTTGTGCGCGTGCTCATCGCCGGTATGGTGCAGGTGCTCGCTCAGCCGCGTGCCGATCCTGACTGCCGTTCGACCGACATACACCGTTTGCCGCGTCCGGGGCAGCCCCAGGCTATAGATCCCGACTGCACTGCTCAGTAGCGCCTGCCTTAGCGTCATTCGTCTCATGGCCTAAGACCTCCCTTCGCATAGTCTGTGGTGCAGGGCAGAATCCTCCCTCGCAAAAGAGAGAGGATTCGAGTCCTGTGGTCGCCGGATTGTTATGCTTGCATTGCTGCAAGACGGCTAGCCGGCTCGCCTCGTTTGTCGACTCATGCGCGCCCAGGTACGCCTTTACCGCGCCTCCCCGTTGCAATCGCACTATCGCGCAGTGGCGAATGCCACCTTGCGGTTTTCGCTGAGCATGCGGGGTCGTCGACCACCTCCGCCCCGAAGGGCACGTGACGGTTGAGATCATCTGGGATGCCCACTGGGGGCCGCCCTGGCTGGGCATGACACGGTCGCCAACCGCAGTTTCGTGCGTTATAATTCTATGAAGGCCCGTGCGCCGAACGGGCCGTTGTGCCGGGCCCTCCTCAGGAGGGCCCGCCCGTTGTGATATACGAGAGCACGAGGGCGACCTTACTCATGTTGTTTCGGATGCGGCCTTCGAGGAGGTTGCAGTCTTTGCAGAGCCAGCCGCGCCAGCGGCCCGTCTCGTGGTCGTGGTCAGCATAAAGCCCGCGCGTTCCAGGTGGCTCCCCGCACAATTCGCAGCGGCCTACATTGCCGTTACCGTCGAATCCCGTGCCGACCAATCGCTCTAGCGCCTTTTTACGGTCCGCCAGCTGGATGTGTCCCCTCCGAATGGCCTTGGCGACCTTACCCTTCGCGCTCCTGCACCGTGCCCGCTGGGCGGCCGCTTGCTCGACCGCACGTGAGGCGTTATAGGCATTTTGGTAAGCCAGCCGCCCCTCGCGGTGGAGCGCATAGTAGGAACAAGACTCCTCCTTGTGTGAGGCGTTATAGGTATTTTGGTAAGTCAGCCGCTCCTCGCGGTGGCGGAGGTAGTACGCGCGAGATTGACACCGCTTGCAGCAGTAGGTGCGGCGGCCGCCCGTCTCAGTCGCACATTGTGCACACTGCATCGTCACATCCTCCAAAGCAACAAGCCCTCACGGCTTTGCGTGAGGGCTCGCATTTTGGGGCTTGACCTTTCGGGGAGGTTCGGCTACCCTTCCAGGTGACCCTGGCGTTTGCGACACGCTGGGCGCCGAATACCTGAGACATTTCTGCCTCAAGCCCTCAGGAGGAGCCGGCCCTTCAGCAAGGCCGGTTTTCCTTTTGGGACGGCTAGTTTTCCTAAGGTGCACGGTCATTCTCATATAGGGGCGGCGCAGCCGCAAGGGCAATTTTCGCCACTTTTCTAACCGGCAATAGCCATTGCGGTGGAGTTCCAGATGCTCGACCGCCCCTCCCGGCCACGCCGCAGGCATAGTACCGAGGTCCTATTGAGTGCGCCGTGCCTCCGGGTGTAGGCTGATAGTAGAAACCTTGGAGGCACCCATGGCAACCGCAGGGATCTACGTCCGGGTCAGTTCGAAGGGGCAGCAGGAGGAAGGCGCGTCCCTCAAGACGCAAGAGGAGGCGTGTCGCACCTACTGCGAGCGGCTGGGTCTGCCGGTGTTCCACGTCTACAGCGACGCGGCGAGCGCCGGTAATCACCATGACGATGGGGAGCCGAAGGACAGCCTTGATCGACCAGGCCTCGACGCCCTAAGGGATGATGTAGCGGCCGACCTCGTGTCGCATGTCGTCATCCACAGCAGCGACCGCCTCACGCGCTCTGTATCCCATCGCCTGATCCTGCGTCGCGAGTGGCGAGGGATCGAGCTGCATTTCGTCCTGGGGGGCAAACACGAGGACGAGTCCCCCGGCGGCAAGTTCTCCTCAACTATCCTGGCCGCAGCCGACGAATACGCCCGGGACAATATCCGAGAGCGCGTGAGGCGTGGCCGACTCGGCAAGGCGCGCCGCGGGAAAGTCTCCCTCAATGACATTGCCCCCTATGGCTATCGGTTAGGCGGCGAGAAGGCCGACTGGCTGGAGGTCATCCCCGAGGAGGCCGACATCATCCGGCACATCTTCGAGCTGTACGCGCTGCCAGGCTCCTCGTCACTGACTTCGGTCTGCAATGCGTTGAAGGGAGTTCCCACCCCGAGCGAGAGCGGTCATGCGCCGGCGGGGTTCGCCAAGCATCACAAGAAAGCGCCCGGCGTTTGGGGCGAGAGTACTATCCGGGCTATTCTCGAAAATAGACTCTACGGCTTCGGAGAGTGGACGTATCGAAAGACGCTGATAGACCCCGTCACCTCCGAGCGAATGCGGGTCGCGCCGGAGAATCGCATCATCGTGTCGGGTCTGCCAACCATCGTTAGGCCAGACATCCAAGAGGCCGCCCTGCGGCGCCTCGTCGAGAACCGCCTGCGCCGGGACAACAAACGGAAGGTGCCCTACCCTCTCTCCGGCTACATCGTCTGCGGTTCCTGTGGCCTGGCCTGGACGGGTTTCTTTACCCCCTACAAGGGGAAGGCACACCGATACTATCGATGCCAGGGGAAAGCGGCAGCCCGGTCCCTCGACGGTGAGACTCGAAGATGCGATGTGAAGAACGTCCGGGCCGACCACTTAGAGCAACTCATCGTAGAGTACATCCGGCAGTTTCTTCAGACTGTGGGCGAGAAGACCGACCCGAAGTTCTGGCTCAATGAGATCCAGAAGCGCCAGGGCGAACGCCCCGACTACGACGCGCAGCTCGCCACCATCGCAGGCAAGCGCAGTCGGCTCTTAGCTGCCCTGGAGGCGGCGGGCAAGGGAGAGTCTGCGAGGGTGATCGGTGATCGTATGGCGGTCCTCGACGAGGACGCCCTGCGCATCCGACGGGAGATGTCAGCCGACACGGATGCAGAGAAGGTGCGCTACACGCTGGAGCAGGTGAGGGCCGGCTGGAAGACGGCCGCCGACCGGATACGCCCCGAGGACCTGCCCAAGTTCCTCCAGGCAACCGGGACCGTCATCCGCATCGAGGCTGACAGGACCCTCCGCGTCCTACTTGGTGCTAAACTGCAAGCCGGCGTGCCAGTGTGCCTGACAGTCAACAAACTTATTGACGTAGACGCATGGGGGAATATCGTAGATGAGGGCGGGCATCCGGTGGGCTAATCACCGAGTGCCCTACCCCACGAGGCACCGTGGGGCTACCGCAACGATACACCCGAACCGGCCCGGTGCACAGGCCGGTTTTTCATTGGGAGGCACCCCAGCATGAGCAACCCCATCAATCAAGACGAGCTGATCTTGTACGATCGCACGGCCGCCGGCGCCCTGGCCGATTGGCTGGCTGACCGCCGGGCCGAGCGCCCGCAGAATATCGTGCCCGAGCGTTGGCGACAACTCCTCTGCGGCGAAAGCCGGCACGTTACTTGGGACGAGCTGCGCGAGATGGTCGACACCCTTAGCCCCCGCGTCTTGGATGTCCTCCGCTTTCCGAAGGTGAGAGGAGAGCAATGACCGGCGTCGAGCTCGATATCCGTTTGCAGCGAGAGCGCCAGGCCCGCATCGACGGCTTGCAGCGGGCCGAAGTATCCCGGATCGCCCAGAAGGCTTCCGCCCTTGCAGCTGACGTCGCCGAACCCGATACCTGCCAGCGACATGCAGCAATGCTCAACCTGGTCGCATCCTGTATTTTGCCAAAGGCCACACACTGGTTCGAGAGTCGGCCGGGACTGAGAGTGATCGTCTGCGACTCCTGCGCCTTGGAAATTGCGGGGCTGGCCTCACGCTTCGGCGCCTTCCACATCCGGGTGAGGAAGCTGTGATCATCTTTGCGGTTTTCACGTTGGGCTACATCATCGGAACAATGCTGTGTTTATATGTCCTGAGGGCGGACCTCGATGTTACTCAAACCTGAGCCCGCGCGCTGGAACCACTACTGCCTCGGGGGAAGGATTGAAACCCTGCCACTGGTTGAGTTTGACTGCAAGAGGTGCGGCCGCCGCCGCCCTGGAGGCTCAAGATGCGGAAAGCAATCGCCCTCACGACCGCGGCTTTGGCGCTAAGCCTTGTCGTAGCCGAGGCCGCTGAAAAGGTCTACGTCTGTCACCTAGGCTCTACCCTCGAGATTGCAGAGAATGCCCTTGCCGCCCACCTGGGGCACGGCGATACCCTTGGCCCCTGCCCGACGACCGTCCCAACGGCGACGGCCGTCCCCACGGCAACAATGGTTCCGACAGCAACAGCAACCGTCGTAGTTCAGCCGACCGAAGAGGCCACAATGGAACCGTGGCCTAATTCCCTGCCCGACCCCGAAATCATGCCTTCGGGCGAATACTCTGTGACAACCTGGTTTGTCTGCAACACCGGGGCGACGGCTTGGGTTGTTGAGACCATCGCCGATCCAGCAGACTTTCTTGGCCTGGTGCCAGCTCGCCGGGATTGCGACTGGTGCGGAGGCCTCACGGGAGACTAC
>Ga0209642_10001825_pt1 | contig 14191 bp, 14 predicted proteins | sample RifCSP19_2_FD_184025 | JGI IMG/M metagenome (GOLD analysis project Ga0209642, IMG submission 184025) | Soil microbial communities from Rifle, Colorado - Rifle CSP2_sed 19_2 (SPAdes) (version 2) | ecosystem: Environmental > Terrestrial > Deep subsurface > Rock core/Sediment | place: Rifle... | reverse complement strand
CTACCGTTCCTACTTGATTGCCGGCTAAAACACGTCCCAACCACCCACTTGCCCTTTCTGCACTCTCGGCGGCTTCCAGAATCTGTTTTAACCTTGTATCGCGACCACCGCTCGCAATTGCTTTCCCATCGGTTTCGTCTGGAACAGATCTTAGGGTAACAGGTGAACTTTCTGGTGCTGCCGCTTTAGAAGTTCCCGTATCTGTTTCCCCCGCAGTCATAAGTTGACTGGCTTCGTTCTTCGGAGGAGCGCTTCCTTGAGGTGTCTGACTTTCGATGGTAGTAGGGATTGGTGCTTGTTCTTCTGGGGATTTAGGTTCTGGTACTCCTGCCGGGGTTTCAAGAATGCTGGTAAAAAGGTTTTCTTCGGGACGCGGTTTTCCTTTTCTGGGAGAATGTTCTGTAAGAACACCACCCGATCTAAAGAGATAATCTACGGCTTCTTTAGGTAACCCTATATCCTTATGTTTTGCTACTTCTCTAACAATCCTATCAATTTCATGCCTCTGTTCAAACGGTAGTTCTTGATGACCTGCGGTTTCTATAATGCGCAAAAGGCCGTGTGCAATTCCATCCTTGCTTTTTAGAGGGAGCCGCCTACTTTCGGCCCTGGGGTCTTTAAACTCATCAATAATTCGTTGAATGAGTGATTCGCTCTCTCTTTCCTTAATTTGATATTCCTCCCATCGTATTATGTTTTCGTCCGCGCGCACCTCTATCCTCCAAACTGGGTCGATAAATGTTTTTTGTATTTTTCGCGTAGCAGATGAGATTTCGTTTCGTGATTTATCCAAAAGCTTCGCGAGTTTTTCCGCCGTGTCTTTAACATCTTCGGGATCAGGCACCCCACATTTCTCTTCGAATTTTTCCCTAGCTGCCCTTAGTTCTTCCCCCTCGCGAGAGAGGCCCTCCGCGGTCGCGGAAACCGGCGGGGGTGAATGTTCACCAGCCGGTTTAAGGTTAACTTCCCCGTGTGCTGTGCTCTTAGAATCTAGAAAATCTACCATAATTAATCTCTATTTTACTCTATCGGATCAAGAAAAGACAAAAAAGCTTAATAATTTAGGCAAAGTCCGTTATACCCAAAATACCTTAATTTGCGTTTAAAATAATTATTTTGGGGGATCATACTCATCGCGCGAAGGTTTCCTACCTTAAGTAAAATGAGTATATAATGGATTGTTGTGGCAAAAGGGACAATCAAAAGAGTCAAAAACAGAAGAGCCTTCAGGTTGAAGCTTAAACCGGCGACGACATTTTCTATTGCCCAGATAACTTTTTTTTCTCTGGCGGGTCTGATTATAGTTTCCTTTGCCAGACAGGGACTCATTCTCATCACTCTTAATGATTTTTTAATCCGGATTTTTTCCTGGAGCACCATTTTTTTACCCTTTATATTTCTTTCCTTTGGTCTTTTGGTTTCAAAATTCAAGTCTCCCTTAGGCTTGCCTAACGTTGTCATCGGGTCTTTACTTTTTTTTATCTCGATTTCGACCCTAACTAAAGCAGGAATTCAGGGAAGATTTTTTTGGGGAATCGTAGATTCCCTGACCGGATCTTTGGGCGCAACAATTATTCTTTTGGGCATTTCTTCGGTCGGCCTCATTATTATGTTTAATACATCTTTCGACCAGGTTCTGGCGACCCTTGCCCTTCTTCTCAAATACACCAAAGGCTATACGGTCGGGGAGGGGCGGTTCAAAAAGGCGCTGTCCGACAGAAAAAAAGTTTTTAGAGTCAAAGGAGGAGACACGACATCTGTCCCTAAATTGCATGATCAGCTATCAAAAAGAATTCCTTCCGAAGGACTGCCTCTGACTCAAAACCTTGTCAGTAACATTCCCGGGGAAGAGATGGTTTGGAAGTTCCCCCCTTTGCAAATTTTAAACGATACTCATACCGGTCGCGCCGACCGCGGCGACATCAAGGAAAACGCGGCCATTATCGAAAATACACTTGAATCTTTCGGAATAACGGCTAAAGTGGTTGAAGTTAACCTCGGCCCGGCGGTAACCCAGTACGCACTCGAAGTTGCTTTAGGGACAAAACTTTCCAAAATTACGGCACTTGAGCGCGACCTTGCTTTATCCCTTGCCGCCCCCACCGGAACGATCAGAATTGAGGCGCCGATTCCGGGAAGATCTCTTGTGGGAATTGAGCTTCCCAACAGGTCTCCAGAATTTGTAACCCTGCGGCGGATGATGGAATCGCCTGAAATGCGCGAAAAGACAAGTAAACTTGCGGTAGCACTGGGATTGGACGTTTCCGGCAAGTCTTTGCTTACCGACTTAGCCCGCATGCCCCACGTTCTTATCGCCGGCCAAACCGGTTCCGGTAAAAGCGTCTGCATCAATGCTTTTTTGACTACGCTTCTTTTCCGTGCCTCTCCCGCCGAAATAAAATTCATACTCGTTGACCCCAAAAGGGTTGAGCTGACCGGTTATAACGGAATTCCGCATTTGTTAACTCCGGTTATTGTTGAACCGGAAAAAGTAATTTCAGCCCTGAGGTGGCTTATGGACGAAATGGACAGGCGTTATAAGCTTTTTGCTCAGGCGGGAGTCAGGAACATCGATGCATATAACGAAATGTCCGGTTTTCAGGCGCTTCCTTTTATCGTACTGGTAGTTGATGAATTGGCCGACATTATGCTTTTTTCGCCGGTTGAGGTTGAGGATAATATAACCAGAATTGCCCAAATGAGTCGGGCCACAGGAATTCACATGGTTTTATCGACCCAGAGGCCGTCGGTTGACGTGATAACCGGCCTTATCAAGGCCAATATTCCCTGCAGAATTGCCTTTGCGGTTGCTTCCCAGGTTGATTCAAGAGTAATTCTTGATATGCAGGGAGCCGAAAAGCTTCTGGGCAGGGGGGACATGCTTTACCTTCCGCCCGACGCCGCAAAACCGGTAAGAATCCAGGGGGCTTATGTTACCGATCGGGAAATTGGGGAATTGGTAAGTTTTCTTAAAAACCAGGGAATTACCCCGCAATACACAGAGGAAGTTACCTCAATGCCAAAACCCGGAACAGCACAACTGCCTGGAATTGACGGGGAATTAGACGAGTTATTCCGTTCTGCCGTCGAAATCGTTTGTCAGTATGACCGCGCCTCGGCGTCGCTTTTGCAAAGGAGGTTGTCGATTGGATACGCCAGGGCCGCCAGGATTCTGGATCAGCTTGAGGGAGCGGGCGTGGTTAGTGTTGCAGAGGGGTCAAAACCCAGGGATGTTCTTATACAAAATCCGCAAGAAATACTTTCATCTACGCAGGGTTCGGACCACAATTAATAATGAAAAATGAAAACGACAGGGCAGGAGCTCAAGGAAATTCGTATAAAAAAGAAGTACTCGCGCTCTCTTTTGGCAGAAGAAACAAGGATTAAAAAAGAGTTCATAGAGGCACTCGAAGCTCAGAATTGGGACGCGCTTCCTGAATACCCGGTTGTTGTTGGTTTTGTGAAAAATATTTCGACTGCCCTTAGAATTGACGCCAAAAGGATGGTCGCACTACTGCGCCGCGATTACCCGCCCAAGGCGCTGCGCGTTAATCCCAAACCTGATTTGAAAACAAAATTCTTTTGGAGTCCGAGGCTCACATTTTGGCTGGGTGTGGGACTTGCCCTTTTTTTGATTTTGGGATATCTTTCTTTTCAGTACGTCAAGTTCATAAGTCCCCCGGAGTTGGTCGTGGACGGGCCCCGGGACGGCGCGCTTGCAGGCGGGGATAAACTTAAAGTTTTTGGCAGGGTTGATCCGGATGCAACTTTGAAGGTAAATAATCAACCGGTTTTGGTTGATGAGCTGGGAAATTTTTCGACAGAAATAGAAATATCAGAAATGACTGAAGAGATTGAGGTGGTTGCTAAATCGCGGTCTGGAAAAGAAACGCTAGTTAGACGCAAGATAAAAGCGGAATCTAATAATTAATTTTCGTCATGGATGGTATTCAGAAATTATTGGTGGTAGTCATAGTTGTATTAACGACTCTTCTACTTATTGTCGGGTTACAGGTAGCCCTTATTTTTATTGATTTAAGAAGGGTAATCCGCCGGTTGAACGGTATTTTGGAAGATGCGATTTGGGGAGGGGGTCTTATCAGGCCGGAAAAGCTGACCGGAATTTTGGAAATGTTTAGGAAAAAAAAGAAGAAGGAAGTAAGGGTTAAAGGAAATATTCAGTAACGGTTATTTCACATTTGTTTAATTAGAAGAGCTGTATTTAGAAAACACTTTAGAAAGTTTTTGGTCGAAAGTTTTTAGTACAAGATTTTTTTCGATGACTTCTCCCAAAAGTAGTGTGTCGTAAAAACTGATATTTTCGGCTTTGTATAAGTCCAAAGCCAATAAGACGAAATCAGAGGTTTTTATATTCGGCTGTCTAATTAATAAGCTTAACTCTTCGCAGATTGCGGACTTGCCTACTTTGTAATAATTCCTCAAAAAATATATGGTCTCCGCAATCACAATTACCGGTATATAAATTTCTTTTGACCCCTCAATTACCTCCTTTGCTGCTTGTGCTTGGGACTTTATGTCGTTTGTGAGAAAGCGCAATAGATAATTTGTGTCAAGCGTTATCATTTTTGCTAAACATTCCTCTTTCAAGGAGTTTGTTCATTTGGGAAACCCTTAAGGGATTAACCTTCGGATTGGCTAGGGATCCGAATAAAGAAGCAACGGATGGAAGTTTTCGGATAATTACACCCTTATTTTTTTTGACAAACAAAACCTTGTCAGAAGGCCTTATATTAAGCTCCCTCCTGAGTTTTGCTGGCATAGTCACCTGACCCTTACTTGTCATGGTCGAAGTTAGCATATCCCTTACATTTTATTTGAGGTATTACATTATGTCAATAGTATTACTAATAGAAAGAAGTATTGGGTAGAATTGTAATTGAAACAAGCCCGATTTTAAGGATATAATTTAAACCATGACGGGAAGTGAAATCAGAAAAAAATTCATAGAGTATTTTAAGGCAAGCCCAAGAAATCATAAAGAAATTTCCCCCGCGCCTTTGGTTTTAGAAAACGATTCTTCAACCCTGTTTACATCAGCCGGAATGCAGCCGTTGGTACCTTATCTTTTGGGCGAACCACACCCGCTGGGAAAAAGATTGGTAAATTCTCAGCCCTCAATTCGTCTGCAGGATATAGAAGAAGTTGGCGACAACCGCCATACAACTTTTTTTGAAATGTTGGGAAATTGGAGCCTGGGAGATTATTTTAAGGAGGAGCAATTAGGCTGGATTCTTGAATTTTTTGTCAGCGAGCTTGGGCTCTCCAAAGACAAATTATGGATATCGGTCTTTGAAGGGACGCCTGATGTACCAAGAGACGAAGAATCTGCCGGGATATGGAAGAAATTGGGAATTCCCGATGAGAAAATTATTTACTACAGTGCTGCGAAAAACTGGTGGTCGATGACGGGAACACCTGAAGAAATGCAGGTGGGCCATATTGGCGGGCCGGATTCAGAGATTTTTTACGAGTTTACTCGGGTTGAACACAACCCTGATTTTGGAAAGATCTGCCATCCGAATTGTCAGTGCGGTCGTTTTCTGGAAATCGGAAACTCGGTTTTCATCCAATATAAGAAAGTTGGCGAAAACAAGTTGGACGAACTTTCTCAAAAAAACGTGGATTTCGGGGGAGGACTTGAAAGATTGGCCGCTGCAGTAAAAGATGATCCAGATATATTCAAAACGGATTTATTCTTTCCTACCGTCGAAGTTCTGGCAAATATTACTAAAACTACCGATACTTATGATGATAATCCCAAGCCTTATCGAATTATTGCCGATCATCTAAGGGCAGCGGCTTTCTTAGTTGGTGGAGGAGCTGAGCCTTCAAATAAACTTCAGGGCTATGTTTTGCGCAGATTAATAAGACGGGCTATGATTCAAGCGCGAAAGTTGGGAATGGGGGATGAGTGGTTATCTAATTCCTTACCGAGTTTACTTGTTCCATACAAATCGACTTACCCCTCAATTGTTGATGATCACACAAGGATTAATGATGTTATTACAACAGAGGTGGATAGATTTAGGGAAACAATTAACCTGGGATTAAGTGAGGCTAAAAAGATTGACAAAATAGATGGAAGGAAGGCATTCGATCTTTATCAGAATTATGGCTTCCCTTTTGAGTTGACTGAAGAGATATTTACGGAAAGGGGACAGAAGATAGATAGAGAACAATTTAAAATGGAATTCGAAAAACATAAAGAAAAATCAAGAACGACATCTGCTGGAGCTTTTAAGGGTGGATTGGCTGACCATTCGTCCGAAGTAATTCGATTGCACACCGCGACACATCTTCTTTTAGCCTCACTTCGTAAAGTATTGGGGGAGCATGTTGTTCAAAGGGGACAAAATATCACAAAGGAAAGAAGTAGGTTTGATTTTCCTCACCCTCAAAAACTTACTGAAGAAGAATTGAAGAAAGTAGAAGATACGATAAACGAAGAAGCAGCCAAGGACTTGCCGGTTAGTTTTAAAGTTATGCCTAAGGGTGAGGCAGAAAAAACCGGAGCAATTCATGCATTTAACGAAAAATATGCAGATACGGTTAAAGTTTATACTATCGGTCCTTCGACTCGCGGAGCTCGCTCAGGATCTCCTTTCAGTCGAGAATTTTGCGGCGGGCCGCATGTAAAAAACACGAGAGAGATAGGCCGTGTTAGAATAAAAAAGCAGGAAAAAATCGGAGCTAATTTAATCCGAATATACACAACTGTCCAAAATGGTTGATTTTAAAAAGTTCTTGCCCGATCACGATAAGGAAAAAAAAGAATACTTCTGGTCTTTGATTATTGAACCTGGTTGGGTACAAGCTGCTGTTTGGAGAATTGTTGATGAAAAAGCCCAAATCATCACGGTATCCCCCCCCGCCGCTTGGGAGTCCGAAGGGGATTTGGTGAACGTAACAGACGCCGTTCTTTCGGCGTCTGTCCAGAATTTTCCCGAAGAGGCGAGTGAACCCGAAAAGTGCGTCTTTGGCATGACTTCATCGTGGGTTTTGGACGGAGAAATTAAGGAAAGTTACCTGGGAATTATAAAAGAGGTTTGTGGAAAGTTGTCTTTAACGCCCGTAGGATTTGTCGTTCTGTCTGAGGCGATTGCCCATTTTATTAAATCCGAAGAAGGCAGTCCGACGAGCTCGATTATCATTGGGATATTTAAAGAAACGATTGAAATTTCGGTTTTCCGGCTGGGAAGACCTTCGGGGGGAACTGCCGTCGCACGCAGTCTGTCTGTCGTCGAGGATGTGATTGAGGGTCTGACCCGTTTGGCGTCCGAGGAAATGTTTCCTTCAAGATTTATCATTTATGACGCCCGCGACACAGAAATAGAGGATGTTAAGCAGACTCTTCTTAAGGCGAATTGGGACGATTTAGGCGAGGTAAGATTTTTGCATACCCCGAAAATTGAGGAGTTTTCTTCAGAAAAAAAAGTCGCGGCCGTAGCCCTGGCCGGCGCATCGGAATTCGCCAATGTTTCCCATGTCGAGAAAGTAACCGACAAGCCCGAGGTTTCCCCCTCCGTTGAGGAATCGAAAGACTGGATCAAGAATTCGGCTTCCACCGAGGTACCCCCGCTCTTGGAAGAGATGGGTTTTGTTTTGGACAAAGACATAACCGAGATTAAGACGCATCAGAAAGATTTGCAAATTTCCCATAAGGAAGTGGCTGAGTCGGGAAAAGAACCGCCGCGAGATAAGTCTTCGAGAAGGCTCGGGGAAAAAATTTTTAGATTTGCAAAAGACGGGGGAAGGCGTTTTGTTCCGAAAATAGATAAGACCCCATTCGTTTTTGGAGCAATATTTTTTATCTTGATTTTCGTTGCCGGATTTTCTTTTTGGTGGTTTTACCCTAAAGCAGAGATTACCGTCTTTATTTCGCCGAAGAAGTTAAAGGAAGATATAGAGATAGTAATTGACCCGAGGCTTAACCAGGCAAGTTTTGCAGAAAAAATTTTGCCGGCCGAGATTTTGGAAGCGGTGGTATCGGGAGAAAAGACTAAAGACACCACCGGGACAAAAACCGTGGGTGAAAAAGCGAGCGGCAAGGTTACCCTTTACCGTGTGGGCTCTGAGGTGAAACTTGCCTCGGGAACCCGCTTAATCGGCCCCAACAATCTGCAGTTTACTCTCGACTCCGAAGTTGCGGTTGCCAGCGGCAGTGCGGGAACTCCCGGCATCGCCGAGGTAAGCGTAAAAGCTTCCGACATCGGCGCTCAGCATAATCTTGCCGGTGGAACTAGCTTCAGAATTCAGGATTATTCATCAAGTGATATGGAGGCCAAAAACGCGTCTTCGTTTTCCGGCGGCGCAAGTCGAGACATCAGTGCCGTTTCAAGCGAGGATCGCGAGAAATTGCAGGAAGAATTAAGCAAAGAATTAAAAGATAAAGCCAAAAGTAATTTACTGGCAAATCTATCCGACGATGATGTTTTTATCGAAGAAACTTTGTCGGCTACGGTTTCCTCCTCGACTTTCAGTGCCAAAGTTGGGGATGAAGCGTCAAATTTAAAATTGGCTCTTTCCTTAGGTGTCGAAGCTTTGGCTGTAAAAAGGCAACTCCTTTTTCAAATTGCCAAGGAGGCATTAAAAGAAAAAATACCGGAGAATTTTGTCTTGAAAGACGAAGAGGTCGAAGTTGATTTCGAGTTCGAAGAAAGGGTTGGTAATTCGTATAAATTGAATGCCTTCGTTGCCGCCAACCTTCTTCCGGAGGTGGATAAAGATAGGATTAAAAAAGTAATTTCCGGAAAACACCCTGCATTGATCAGGGATTTTTTAGTCAGCGAAATTCCTGGATTTGTAAAAGCTGAAATAGGTTTCAATAAGCCGAAATTTCCCGGGAAGCTTGGTACCTTGCCCAAAATTTCCAAAAATATAAGTATTGAACTTACTTCAGAGAAAAACTCAAAATGAATAAAAAAATAATCAGACTCTGCGCACTTGCCTGGGGAATCTCGGGGATGGTTATTTTATTTACCGTCCTTTTCCCGATTGCGGCCTACGAGGCCGCGTCCAGACAAAATTACCCGGATTTGCTAAGTCCTCTTGTCGAGAGGGAGGATGGGGACGAGGTTAGACTTGAAAACTTTGATTACACCAAGGCCAGTAATTGGTTTCCCGAAGCCCTTCCGGAAAAAAAGATCGTATCGGAAAGAATTTCTTATTATACAATTTCAATCCCGCGGCTTGGGATTGAGGACGCAACGGTGGCAATCGGAGGCGAGGATTTAAAGGAAAGCCTGATCCAATTTCCGCAAACTGCACTACCCGGAAAAGTAGGCAACACCGTAATATTTGGCCACTCGATACTGCCTCAGTTTTATAACCCCAAAAACTATTTGGCTATCTTTTCAACACTTGACAGTTTGCGCCCAAACGATGAAATATTTGTAAGCTACGACGGGATAAATTACAAATATATTGTTGAGACCAAGTTTGAGGTAAAGCCGACCGACATTCAAATTCTGGAGCAGAATTCGAGTTACCCCAGCATATCACTGGTAACCTGCACTCCTCCGGGGGACCCCAGGAAACCCAAAAGGCTGGTTGTCAAAGCAAAACTTGTACCCAATTATTGATATGCTGATATTGGGAGTTGATTACGGGAGAAAAAAGATGGGGCTTGCCATTGGCGATTTCGAAACCGGATTGGCGGAACCTCTTGGAGTTATAAGGTTTGGATCGATAGAAGAAGGTTTGAAAAAAGTATCAAAAGTGCCAGAGGCGTCAAAAGTATCAAAAGTAATTTTGGGAATTTCGGAGGGAAAAATGGCGAAGGAAATAAAGGAGTTTGGGAATAAACTTCAGGAAAAGTTAGGAGTTCCGCTAGTTTTTCAAGATGAAACCTTAACTACTTATGAGGCACAGAACCTTTCGATTGAGGCGGGAATAAAAAGAAAAAAAAGAAGAGAACTTGAAGATGCGTATTCGGCCACCCTCATTCTTCAAAATTATCTAAACTCGGGATATTGACAGATAATTTGGTGTATGATAATCTGAGTTTTATATGGAAGGATTGATGCCTGCAACAGCAACTGCTACAGAGCTGCAAAGGAATTTTAAAAGGGTAGTTCAAAGGGCTAAAAAAATAAAAAAACCATTAACTGTTCTTTCAAATAATAGGCCCGAATTAATTGTAATTGATTACAAAGCCTTTAGGAAAAATTACAGAAAAGTGAAGAAATTTCCCAAAAAAAAATCGGATTTTTCTGAATTTTTAGGTGTAATGTCCATCGATGAGGCAGATAGAATTAATAAAGTTATAGAAGAAGAGTGTGAACGGATTTTTCCTGAGGATTGGAAATGACAAGTATACTTCTAGACACCAACTCCTGCACCTTTTTGTGGAAAGGAGACAAGCTAATTCAAAAACAAGCTGCTTTTTCAGAGAAGATAAATCTTTCAGCAATTTCGTTGGGTGAATTGTACCTAGGTTTCAAGGGGGGGAATAAAGAAGACGAAAACGTTAGAATATTGACTAATTTTTTAAACACCCAAAAAGTTCAAATAGTTAAAGTTGATAGGAAAATAGCGCAAACTTATGGAAAGATTGGCTATTTCCTGCGGAGAAAAGGTAAACCTATCCCGACAAACGACATTTGGATTGCAGCGAGCGCGATCGAAACCAATTCTGTTTTGGTTACTTATGACAGGCACTTTCTAAATATTCCCAGTTTGAAACTTTGGCGCAAACTTGATTAATTATTCTTACTCCGGACATTAATTGTAGTTATAAACGTTTCCATGTTATACTCCGAAAAGATTTTTAAGAACGCAGTGGTGAATGCCCATATTCTTGTCGGAAATGATTATGAAATTGAACTGGTGCGAAGAAGGTTGGATTGGTCAAAAACTGATTTACTGAAAAATACGAACATTCTCATTACAACCCTTGGTCCAAAAGGAGCGATAATCGAAACCAAAAACAATACTTTCATTATTCCTGCGGCAAAACCTGAAAATGAGATCGATCCTACAGGGGCAGGAGATGTGTTCAGGGCGGGTTTTTTGGCAGGATTTGTACGTGGATTGCCGCTTCAGACGTGCGGGAGAATGGGTGCAACTGCGGCGGTTTATACCGTTGAAAAATACGGAACTCAGACACACTTTTTTACCAAAAAACACTTTATAGAAAGGTATAGAAAAAATTATCCTCAAGATCCGAAATTTAACCCCGTATTCTAGTTACTACCGCAACCCTTTAAAGGTATTCTTGAAAAACTTCCATGGGTGTTTTAAACCCCAATCTTTTTCTTGGTCTGCCATTAAGTTCGTCTTCAACATCCTGAATTTCTTCCTCTGTTACTTTACTAAAATCGGTTCCCTTTGGAAAGTAGTATCTGATCCAGAGGTTGGCATTTTCATTTCCGCCTCTTTGCCAACTGGAATACGGATCGGCAAAGTAAGTTTTTATTCCAAGCTTGTCATTTAATTTTTTGTGTTCAACCATCTCGCTGCCATTATCAAGAGTAACCGATCTTCTTAACTCTTTTGGCAGGCAGGTGAATATTAGTGTCTGCGCTCTGATTGTCGCCTTAGAATTGATTCTATGAAGGCGCTTTATTTTAGTAACTGATGTAACACGCTCGTATTCGGTGTGAAGTCCGTTTTTGTGTCCTTTTCCCGCAATTGAATCTCCTTCCCAGTGTCCGACTTGAACTTTCTTTTCGATAGTTTCAGATCTTGTATGTATGCTTACCCTGTCGGGGATTTTCACTCTTTGAGATTTCCTACCGCGCCTGACCCTTCTTCTGGCCTGTTTTCTTCTCAGATATTCCCAGAGCCGCAAGTTTCTGGCTTGAGGAGCGTCTGAGTAAATGAAAGCATATATGGATTCATGGCATATTTGCATTGAGTCATTATCTTCGTATTCAAGCTCCAGCCTTCCGGATATTTGTTCAGGGCTCCAGCCTTCCCTCAACTTATCAATTGTATATTGGTAAATGCCTAAGTTTTTCAAAGGATGTTTTCCTACTCTCCATGCTCGGACTTTTCTTTCTTCAGCTTTATGTTGAGCATGCAATGGTTCATAAATCCTGCCCTCAAAACTGTTGCCGGCTAATTCTCTGCCGATGGTTGATTTATTTCTTCCCAGCCATTTAGCTATTTGGATATTTGAATATCCGGAGTTTTTCCATTGGGCAATCAGGATTCTGTCTTCTTTTACCAGTTTTCTGTATTTAGATATTTTACTCACCTCCATTCTAATTTCCATGGAAGTGAGAATACATCAATCTAAGTCAGGGGAGTTGCGATCGTTTCTAGAACTTGTGAATGAGAAAAAACGACATAAATATGCTAAAATATATGCATTATGGTAGATACTTTAACTGATTCAAGATCAGATTTTTTACCTTCATCAGAAGTGCCGCGTAGTACTGCCCTTGTAGTTTTACCCACGGTGGAGGTACCGGATATCAATAACGATGAAAATATTCGTACGCTGGATTTAAGATTGGCCATGCATACTGATAATATGCGAGTTTTACTATCTGCTTTGGCATCCCTACCCCAGCTTCCATCATTAAGAATCGAAGGAAGAGAAATAAAAGGTCTTCAGTTTGAAGAATTAAAACGGCACCCTGTTTACCAATTCTATATGAATGGCAGATTACAAAGGACTAGATTTTCAAACCAACAAGACGCGCTTGTTTATCTTCTTCCCCGTGATTTAAGTATTGACCAACAGGAGACTGGCAGATTACTGGACCTGCCTTTTTCGCCATCAACCCTATCCGAAGAGTTGGGATTCAGGACTTTTTACTTTAAAGCAAGCGAGCTGGTTGAAAGATGGCGGAGGGAAGGGGCGGTCAATGATTTCCTTCCGCAATTAGGCGGTGTAAATGAATTCAGAATTGGATCGGATTCTCTTTCTCAAAGAGAGTAGAAGAAATAGCTGCAACAATTACCAGGAGATTTCAAGACGAACAAACAGTACCTTTATATACTGCTAAGGTGAATTTCAACTCGCTTACTCATTTATTTAGCGCGAGTTCGTATCAAGTTTTTATCATGTCTAAAATCTCCAAAAATGAGGGTATTAATTTTAAAAATACTTTTCCTATTCCAAAATTAAATGAAAATATTAATGATGGTAATATTTTTAGGGGAAAAGATTATAAGAACTTATTTGATATAATCAAGAAATATTAAAAATTCTACACTTCTCGCCTGAAAGGCGAGTAAAAAGTGAGCGTAAAAATATTAATTTTGGGTCTTCTCTTCCATTCAGTAAAAACGCAGGCGGCCGCTCCTGAAGCTCTCGAAGCTAATCAATATCGGAGGCTGGTGCATATTCGTTTCAGGAAGCAAGAATGTGTTTTCCTTCTGGGTGAATATCCTCCAAGGCTTCAATTCTGTTTTCGATAAGCGGTCTTTCCTCCCTGGCTGTTGTCACTTCTGTCAAAATCGGGTCTATTTTTTCAAACAAATCGCTCCTGAGATTTGTTAGTTTCCCATCGATCTCCTCAAGAATTACTTCTTTTTGGTTGTCAAACTGATCATCAAGTTCTTCTTTAACAACTGCTCTGATTTGTTTTAAATCATTTTTATTTAATGCCATTTATACATTACACCCCATGAAAGAAAAACTGTCAACGGATAAAAACTGTAATTTGGGGGGGTCAAATTTTCGCGAAAAATCTAAAGGGTATGAACACAGTCCGCTAAATACAAAATCCCGATATGCAAAGCTAATTCATTTCGGAAGTGGATGAATTTCCTTTACGAGCGCTTGGTTTCCCTTCCGTAAAATCTTAATCTGTCGCCTCTGAAGGAGAGTTTAAGACTTCTCAAGGGGCCGTTTCGGTGCTTGGCGATATCAAGGTTGATGTTTTCAAAATTATCTTCTTCTTCTCTCCACAAAAACATGACAACGTCGCTGTCCTGCTCTATTGATCCGCTTTCCCTGAGGTCTGCCAATTGCGGCCTCTTTTCCCCCCTTTGTTCAACCGCCCGGGAAAGTTGGGAAATTGCTAAAACCGGAACTTTAAGTTCGCGGGCTAAATTTTTGAGCCCCTGGGAAATTTCGGAAACTTCCTGGACTCTATTCTCCAAGCGGCGCGACCGAGCCAGCTGCAGATAATCGACAACCAAAAGGTCCGCCCCGGCTTCAACCTGAAGCCTTCTCGCCTTGGTTCTCATTTCAAGAATAGACAGGGCGGGCGTG
>Ga0209642_10001820_pt1 | contig 14197 bp, 13 predicted proteins | sample RifCSP19_2_FD_184025 | JGI IMG/M metagenome (GOLD analysis project Ga0209642, IMG submission 184025) | Soil microbial communities from Rifle, Colorado - Rifle CSP2_sed 19_2 (SPAdes) (version 2) | ecosystem: Environmental > Terrestrial > Deep subsurface > Rock core/Sediment | place: Rifle... | reverse complement strand
GATCTTTCGGCGATGGCGCGCGCCGTGTTTCGGTAATCACCGGTGATCATCACCGTGCGGATACCGGCACGACGGGCTTTTGCCAGGGCAGGGGGTACTTCCAGGCGCGGCGGGTCGATCATCCCAATCAGACCGGCGAAGACCAGCTCCTGCTCCAAAGCTTCTGCGCCGATCTCCTCCGGCAGCTCCGGCAGGGTGCGATAAGCCAGCCCCAGCACGCGCAGGGCGTCCTGAGTCATGGCGTCATTTGCCGCCAGGATGCGCATGCGTTGCGCCTCGGTCAACGGCTCCGTGCGACCGTTCAGGCACCTGTAACGGGAGCATTGGTCAAGCACCAGGTCAGGCGCTCCCTTCACCGTGACGAGGTTCCCCCCTGGATCATCCTCTCCACCGAAGGGTATCTGGTCTTCCATAACATGTCCATGTAGGGCATGCACCGTGATCATGCGCTTGCGGTCTGAGTCGAACGGCACTTCCTGCACCCGTGGGTATGCTTTGTTCAAAGCTTTCGCCGACACGCCGGCCTTAGCCGCCGCCACGATCAAGGATCCCTCCGTCGGGTCCCCCACCATGCGGTAAGTTTCCTTTCCCTCATCGGTCTGGTGTACTTCCAGCTCGGCGTCGTTGTTGAGGGCCGCCACCCACAGCAGCGCTAATACGCCTGGCAGGTCGGTGACCGGTTGAATCTTGCCATCTGTGTGGAACTCGCCAACTGGGGCATAGCCGCTGCCGGTCACCTCCATGAACTGCCCATCCACCCACAGCCGGGTTACCGTCATCTCGTTCTGCGTCAGGGTGCCGGTCTTGTCTGAACAGATCACCGTCGCTGATCCCAGCGTCTCTACCGACGACAGGCGGCGGATCAGGGCATGGCGTTTGATCATCTCACGCATCCCTAATGCCAGGCTGATTGTCACGACTGCTGGCAAGCCCTCAGGAACAGCCGCGATTGCCAATCCGACTGCAATCAAAAACATTTCCAATGGGTCATAGCCGCGCATCCAACCCACCACAAACACCAGGGCACAGATCGCCAGGGCCGCCCACCCTAATGTTTTTCCTAATTGGTCAAGGCGACGCTGCAAGGGAGTCTGCTCTTGCTGCACCGCCTGGAGCATCTCGGCGATGATACCGATTTGAGTGTACATACCCGTACTGACGACAACCCCTTTACCCCGCCCATAATTGACCAACGTGCCCATAAAGGTCGTGTTCTTGCGGTCGCCAAGCGGGATATCGGCATCCAGTTTCACTGCGGCGTTCTTCTGCACCGGCACCGATTCACCGGTCAGGGCTGCCTCCTCGACCCGTAAGTTGACAGCTTCCAGCAAACGCACGTCCGCTGGCACGTAGTTTCCCGCCTCCAGCAATACCAGATCACCCGGCACAAGCTCGTGGGCCGGGATCACCTGCCGCGATCCATCCCGGATCACGTGCGCATCCGGCGCGGCCAGCTTGCGCAACGCCGCCAGAGCCTGCTCAGCGCGCCGCTCCTGGATCACTCCCAATGTGGCATTCAGAACTACGATCGCCAGGATGGCTGCAGCCTCGATATAATCGCCCAACACAGCCGAGATGAGCGCGGCGACGATCAGCATGATCACCACAAAGTTGTTGAACTGCTCCCGCAGCATCTGCCAGAATGTGGTGGGAGGCGCCTCGACCAGCTGGTTAGGGCCGAATTTTGCCAGCCGTCGCTGGGCCTCTTCCGAGGATAAGCCGGCCTCAGAAAACGTTTCCAGGCGCGCCAGCACTGCTTCGGTTGCGATGGCGTGCCAGGAATCGCCGTCAATAATCGTTGAAGTCTCAGATGAGGTCAGTTTCCTAAATGCCATTGCATTCTCCATTGATAGGTATCTTATACTTAGGAATTACGCAGTTGCGGGGATTGAGGGGGTGTTTGGGCAGGCGTTGCCCGCCCAAACACCCCCATCCTTATTCTAACTGCGTAAGTCCTAATACTATTAAAATATACATGACAAAATGGGTGGTAATCCTGTTTAAGATCGTTTAGAGAGGGCTTCCATTTTTTCCCACCGTAAAGTCGCGAAGACCACAAATATTACTCCGGAAATTCTTAGCGCCCGTGGGGTCTTCGCGGTTCATGTTACAACAATTTATCGTGCCACCATTTTACATCAAATGCCAATTTATAAAGGCTTTCCTTCATCCTGAATATACCCATACATACAGCGCCTGAGGGCCATGAACTCCGAGCGTTACGGTGAGTTCAATATCCGCCGTGCGGCTCGGGCCAGTGATCAAAATCAAATAACCCTGGTCTTTAGCTTCTGCAAAGACATCATGCAAATCGGCGCGCAAAGCGGCCGGACGCAGGATAGCCAGATGGACGCGCGGCAAGAGCGACACGGCACGCGGCTTATCCTGCGAGGAGAGCAGGCCGAGTGTGCCGGTCTCTGGCAAGGCGAAGTCGACCTCGGTCACCCCCAGGTCACACTCTGCCAGGACGTATTTGTCTGCGTGGGGAGACATGATCTCCACGCCCATCTCTCGCAGGCGTCCCTCCAATCCCAAGTCAGCCAACCCGGCGGTCTGCCATAGAGTCGCTTTCTTCACCTCTTGAGTCTGGAGCAATCCTTTCAATACCTGATTGAGATCGTCCTCCGATACGCGTTGTGCCGATCCGGACAGGGCGTTGATCTCCTTAATCAACGAGTCGATCTCCGCCTCGATCGAACCCGCTTGACGGGGCGCAAGCACTGCCGGGCGCGCCTCAACCGCCGCACCCGCCGTCCTACCTAACGCCCGTCGCACATTCTCAATTACAGAATATCCTGCCCGTTTAGCCATAGCCACCTAAACCAATCCGTGACCTTGTGTACTTGCGTACAGGTGTACTTGTCTACCGGTATATAGGTTGACAAGAATAGAGGTTCCCTTTCCCCTATACCCTATCCCTTATCCCCTGCCTCTTCCCCCACCACTGTCGGAAGCGCCCGGCGAAGGCTGGCAAGGGCCGCACCTTCGTCCAGCGATTGAGTGGAGGAGGCAGCGCAGGCAGCCAGCCATCCCGTTTAAGGGGGACCTGCAATAGGGGTAAGAGGCGCGTCCCAAGGCGATAGAGCCAGGGCGTCGCCAGGGCTAGCCTGCCCAACCTGGCGCCAGTGCGCAAAACTGCTGGGGCCGCTGGCGACTCAAATTGATCCCCTTCCACCACCCTGCGACGCAGATGCAGCAGGATGTGGGGGATAGGGATTTTTACCGGGCAAACGTCGGCGCAAGCGCCGCATAAGGATGAGGCAAAGGGCAATTCGCGCGCCGCCTCAACACCCAAGATTTGCGGGGAAAAGATGGCGCCAATCGGGCCGGAGATGAACCAACCGTAAGCGTATCCCCCAACGCTCTTATAAACCGGGCACACGTTGAGGCAACAGCCGCAGCGAATGCACTTCAAGGTTTCCCGCCCAACTGGATCTTGCAACACGCGACTGCGACCGTTGTCCAGCAGCACCAGGTGGAACTCCTGCGGGCCGTTCTCGCCCTCCTCTCGCCGCGGGCCAGTAATGAACGAGGTATAGGCCGACAATTTCTGACCGGTGGCGCTACGTGCCAGCAGATTGAGCAGCACCGTCAGGGAATCCCAATCCGGCACGACCTTGTCGATGCCCACAACGGCGACGTGCAGGTTGGGCAGCGTGGTGCACATTCGCCCGTTACCCTCATTAGAGACGATCACCAGGGTACCGGTCTCGGCGACCAGGAAGTTGGCACCTGACACACCCATCTCCGCTGTCAGGAATCGTTCGCGCAAGGTGGCGCGGGCAATCGCCGCCAATCGCAGCGGGTCAGCAGGCGCTTCCACGCCTAATTTTTCGCGAAAAAGGGTCGCAACTTCCTCCTTTTTCATATGAACAGCCGGCACAATGATATGGGAAGGCCCGCTTCCAGCCAGCTGGATGATGAACTCACCCAGATCCGTCTCGTAGGCCTGGATTCCGGCGGTCTCGAGGGCATGGTTTAGGCCGATCTCTTCTGTCGCCATGGACTTTACTTTTACCGCAGTCTTGACGTTATGCCGCTTGGCAATGTCGATCACGATAGTGCGCGCCTCGGCCGCCTCACGAGCCCAATGCACGTGTCCACCCGCCTTAGTCACCTGGCGCTCTACTTGTTCAAGGTAGCTATCCAGGTGAAGCAGGGTGTGCAAGCGGATTTCGTGTGCTGCCCGGCGCAGCTCTTCCCAATTCGCCTTCTCGGCGACGCGCGCCGCCCGCGTGCTCAAAAAGCGATCGGTGGCCTGCTGCACGGCGGTGGGGATGTTGCCAGGGACATGGGTGGAATAGTCGCCAAAGCCGATATAGGTGGGTGTTTCGGAGATATGAGCTTCCTGGTTCACGAGGCACCTCCCTGCGCTGCAAGAACTTCGATGAGATGGAGGGCGCGCACCTGAGAGCCAACCTTACGCAACCCGCCGGCAATGTTCATCAAGCAACCTGCATCACAGGCGACAACGGCACCGGCCCCGCTGGCCATGATATTCCTTACTTTGGCCTCCATCATCGCCCGGCTCACTTCCGGGTATATCACGCTAAACATCCCCCCAAAGCCACAGCAGGTTTCCTCATCGGCGAGCGGCACCAGCTCTAAGTCGTGCACCGCGCTTAATAGTTGCTTGGCTTCCTCCCGTAATCCCAGACCGCGCAGCAAGTGACAGGAGGCATGATAGGTGACCTTGTGGGGGAAATACGCCCCTACATCCGTGACCTTGAGCGAATGCACCAGAAATTCGGAGAACTCAAAAGTGCGCCCGGCCAATTCCCGTGCTAATTCGTGTTCCGGCGTGCCCTCTGGGAACATAGCCGGGTAATGGTGGCGGACCATATCCACGCACGATCCGGATGGGGAGACGATGGCCGCTTCACTGCGGCTGAACGCGCGCAACCATTGGGTGGCGATCCCGCGTGCCTCCGATTGAAAGCCACTGTTGAACATCGGTTGCCCACAACAGGTCTGCTCCGGTGGGAACTCCACGTTAACCCCCAGCCGTTCCAGCAGGTCGACCATTTGCACCAAGACCTGAGGGTAAAACTGCTCGGCCAGGCAGGTGATAAACAATTGGGCTTTGATCGGCATTGTCTATACTCCACGAGAAACCCGATTTTTAAGTGGTGATTTTATATGTTACCCCACTCCAGAATAATCGGGAATCTTCTAGTATGGTATTTTAGCCCACTTCCGAGTTTAATCTAATGGAAACTTTCTCGTGGATGGGTGATGATTGTCACTATACTTTTCCAAACCCGGCATGCTATAATCCCTCGAGGAGGCAATTTATCATGGGCAATATCATCAAAGTCCCCGAAGGGGGCGAGAAGATCACTATCCAAGACGGTAAACTACAGGTGCCCGAGGCGGCGATCATCCCATTCGTGGAAGGAGACGGCACGGGACGCGATATCTGGCGAGCTTCCAGGCGCGTGTTGGAAGCCGCTGTAGAAAAAGCTTATCAGGGGAAGCGGAAGATCACCTGGATGGAGGTCTACGCTGGGGAGAAGGCCTTTAATTTGTTCGGCACCTGGTTACCCGAGGAGACTGTCGCGGCTTTCCAGGAATTCCGGGTGGGGATTAAAGGCCCGCTGACGACGCCCATCGGGGGCGGGTTTCGTTCATTGAATGTTGCCCTGCGTAAAGCCCTGGACTTATACGTCTGCCTGCGGCCGATCCGCTACTTCCCGGGTGTGCCCTCCCCGGTGAAGCACCCAGAATATGTAGACATGACGGTATTCCGCGAGAACACGGAAGACATCTACACCGGCATTGAGTTTGAACACGCCACACCGCAAAACGCTCAGTTCAAAGCCTTGCTGCGCGACAATTTCCCCGAGGAGTACCAGAAGATCCGCTTCCCGGAAACCGCCGGGTTCGGCCTCAAACCCGTCTCGAAGGAGGGGACAGCACGGTTGGTGCGCGCCGCCGTCCAGTATTCCCTGGACAACAAGCGACGTAGCGTCACCCTGGTGCACAAAGGCAACATCATGAAATACACCGAGGGCGCTTTCCGAAACTGGGGCTATGAGGTCGCCGAATGCGAGTTCGGCGAGCGGGTATACACCTGGGCTCAGTGGGAGCGGACCGCCCAGGAGAAAGGCGAAGACGCGGCCAACACCGAACAAGAAGAGGCGCTCAGAGCAGGCAAATTGTTGGTCAAAGACGTGATCGCCGACATCGTCTTTCAACAGACCATTACCCGCGCCCGCGAGTTCGACGTCCTGGCGACGATGAACCTGAATGGAGATTACCTCTCTGACGCGCTGGCGGCCCAGGTGGGTGGGATTGGCATCGCCCCTGGTGGAAACATCAACTACACCACGGGACACGCTGTTTTCGAAGCCACGCACGGCACCGCCCCCAAGTACGCCGATAAAGACCAGGTCAATCCTGGGTCAGTGATCCTTTCCGGAGAGATGATGTTCAATTACCTGGGATGGCACGAGGCCGCCGCACTGATCATAAAAGGGATGGAAGGCACCATCGCTGCCAAAACCGTAACCTACGACTTCCATCGCCTGATGGACGGCGCCAAGCTGCTCAAAACCTCCGAGTTCGGCGACGCCATGATCCAACATATGGACGATTGAAAAGAAACCTAAAGGGTATCAGATAGGGTGCACCCGCCTGATACCCTTTAAAGAATTTACCCCTCCTAATTGTAGTAAAATTCAACCATATCGGTCATATTTTCACTTTCACCTGCTTCCACAGGAGGTTTGAATGGAGGTCATTCGATTAAACATTACCGGACTGGCGCGCTACCGTGGACGCGAAGGGCAGCTCAGTTTCTTGCTGCATCGTTTGACTGGCCTGGGCACGCTGCTCTTCCTGAGCATTCATATCTTAGACACCGCTACGGTCTATTTCTTCCCCTCGCTATATGAACACGCCATCGACCTTTACCGCAGTACGCCGCTCATGCTGGGGGAGATTATCCTGGTCTTCTGCGTGATCTACCACGGCGTCAACGGAGCGCGTATTGCGATCTTTGATTTGCTCTTCCCTGGAAAGTGGAACATCAAAACCCAACGTAGATCGGCAATCTGGGTGCTGACCATCGCTATCCTGCTCTGGCTTCCTGCGGCTTACCTGATGGCTCGCAGCCTGCTGATCCACAATTTCGGGTTTTAGAGACTTGGAGACACAGGAATGACTACCAGTATAGAAGAACTTGCTTCCAGGCAGGTGGAAGTTCCTGAGGGCCTGGAAAGCGTTGCCTGGAAATGGATGCGTTACAGCGGGCTGCTGCTCATCCCGCTGGTCTGGGGGCACGTGCTGATCCAGGATGTGCTGGTCGGGGTGCACCGCATCGACCTGGACTATGTCGCTATGCGCTGGGCTTCGCTGGGCTGGCGCGCCTATGATTTTGCTTTGCTGGCGTTCGCCTTTGCCCACGGCGTGAATGGTCTGCGCCAGGTGCTCAACGACTACATCACCAGCGAAAAAACGCGGCGCTGGCTGGCCTGGCTCCTGTTGGCGTTTTGGTTAGTTCTCTCCTTGATCGGGGCGGCTGCCATTGTAGGTGGTGTCCGCGTTCCGTAACGGAGATTTACCAACTCCATCAAAGTTGATCAATATCCCATAAAAGAAGGAAAAGCCTCTCGTTTCCGAGAGGCTTTTCGCGGTGCAAAACCGAGGAGCGGATCCCAACCCAGGTGTGTTGAGGCGGTGATGTCAGCGGCGATGTGGCTGCGATGCTGGCTGAAATGAAGCTAAGGTGTTGGGGTGGGGACCTGCGTTGCCTCGGGTGATGCCGGTGAGGAGGGTGTAGCCAGCGCGGCTGCATCTTCGGCCGTCTTGGGCGCTCCTGCTGCCACCCAGCGTTCAAAGATGGCAATCAATTCGGCCTTGAGCTCTCGGGTAGGCGGCATCGGGCCGCCGGCTTCGATCTCCTGGCGATGGAGCATCAGGATATTATTGGAATTCAAGTCCCCGGGGATGACATTCGGGGCATGATCGCCCGTAGTCATCGTCTCGTCATAAGAGCGCATCAAATAATTATTGTTCTTCTTGCCCGGGCGGTGACAGGAAACACAATAGCGTTTGATGATTGGTTCAATATGTACATCATAGGAGGGTACTTCATCCGATCCGAGGGCAGGCATGGCACCGGCCTGGGCGGCCTCAGCAGGGAGTTCCACCCGGTCATCCCAGGTGTAGCGCATGAAAGTCACGATGGCATCGATTTCTCCCCGGGAGAGCTCACCGCTATAACCCAGACCGAAGGGCGTCATGCCTAAATCAGGCTGGCCATAATCGATGACATTAAAGAGGGTTTCATCCGTGCGAGTGTACATCTCGTCCTGGCTGTTGATCGGCTTGACGATCACACCTTCCAGCCCTTCAACGCCCTTGATCTCCCCCCCTTCACCATCCGCCCCATGGCACTCAACGCAATGGACTGAGTAAAGATCTTGCCCGAGGACGATCTCATCGCTGAGCGTCGCAGCCAGGGCGGTCTCTTCCTGGGGTGGGGTGGTGGCTACAGCAACAACCGTCAAGACCAGCATGCCGACCACGACCAGGCTCATTACCCCGACAGCTACACGACGTTTTTTCCAATGTCGAAAGGGGCTGCGGTCGTAAAAAGGCAGGAGGAACAGGGCTAAAATGGCGATGCCAGGAATGATGACCGTTCCTACCCATTCCAACTGGCCAGGAAAGTATTTCAGCATCTGAAACAGGAAGAGAAAGTACCACTCGGGCCGGGGCACATAAGTCGCATCGCTCGGGTCGGCAGGGGGTTCATTAGCCACGCCCATGTAGATCGCCAGGCCGACCAGTAGCAGGAAGATCCCAAATGAGACCAGCAGGTCTTTATAGATAATATCTGGGTAGAAATTTACCCCTGCTTCTTTCTCCTGCTTGTATTTATTTAGATACTCCTGTTTCTGCTCTTCGTTCAAGTCAGCCCTTCCATGCTCCTAATCCCCATCCTTGGGAACGCTGGAAATCCCCATCCGAATGACCAAGTATAGATGAATGCCGATCAACAATGCAATGGTGGCTGGGAAAAACCAGATATGCACGGAAAAGAAGCGCGCCAGGGTGACTGCACTCAGATCCGAACCACCGCGCAAAATTCGTTCGATAAAACCACCAATCAACGGAGCCGTTCCGGCGATCTCCGTTCCAACTGTAGTCGCCCAATAGGCCCGTTGGTTCCAGGGCAGCAAGTAACCGGTGAAACCCATTCCGATCGTCGCCAGCAGCAGAACAACTCCGGTCAGCCAGGTCATCTCGCGCGGGAATTTATACGCCCCCATATAGAAAGTACGCAACATATGGATAAAGACAGACAACACCATCAAGCTGGCTCCCCAGTGGTGAATGCCGCGGATCAACCACCCAAATGCAACGCCATTCATGATGTACTGGATGCTGTCGTACGCATGGTCAGGGGAGGGAACATAATACACCGTCAAGAAGATCCCGGTGATCGTTTGTATTAAAAATAGAAATAGGGTAGCGCTGCCCAAGGTGAACCACCAGTTCACCTTGGGTACCTTCCGGTCGAAAACAATATTGTAAATGCTTGTCAAACCCAGGCGTTCATCGATCCAGCTCAATACTCTATCAGTCACGATTAGCCTTCCACATGATGAACATATAAGACACCTTCTTCGACCTTTGTTTCATACGCATAAAGCGGCGCAGGTGGAGGTCCCGCGGTTACCTTGCCTTCGACATCAAAATGTGCGTCGTGGCACGGGCAAATGTATTCCGAAAGCTCATTCTTCCAGTTCACCCGGCAACTTAAGTGCGTGCACATGTTTGAGAAGACTTTAACATCAGTCGCGTTACTGCGCACAATATAAGCGCCAAAACTATTGGTCGTTTTCTCCCAACCGTTGATCGTGCTGCGAGTATAGCTAAACAGGGTCGGCGTTCCGATGGGATAATTCTCCATGGGACCAGCCGGAATCCAGGCCTCCTTACTCTGCACTTTGGTTGCCGGCGAGAGCAGGTAACTAATGGCCGGGATGCCGATCACAGCTCCCATAATTGTTCCCAGGAAAGCCAATACGATTTTGACAAAGTCACGGCGTTGAACATCGTTCGAGTTGGTCATTCAGTCTCTCCAGACCCCAATCGATAACTTGTTGCCTTATTTTAGAATAAAAAGCCTCAAATTATAAGGATATCTGAAACTAATAATCTGTGATGATTGTCACTTTTCTATTCATGCGTTCGAATGCAATAATAGATACTGAACGGATCAACGTTGAGGAGGTACCTTATGGGCCTTAGCAGAAGAGTTGGTTTCTTTTCAGGTCTTAGATATCACGGTGGCAGCCCCATGTGGGCCTGGATGCTCCATCGCGTCACCGGCCTTGCCATGCTGACTTTCGTTGGCCTGCATGTCATCGCCTCATTCTTTATGCAACAGACAGCGAGTGACCTGGCGACGTCGATCAACACGGTTTACGAATCGTGGATCTTCCAGATCGTGGTCACGTTCGTCGTCATATTTCACGGGCTCAATGGTCTGCGCATTGCTGCTCTCGACATCTGGCCCCAATTTCAGGTCTATCAACGCGAAGCTTTATGGCTGCAATTACTGATCTTCGCTCCCATCTATGGCTTGACTATCTTTATTCTGATCCAGCACGCGCTGACAGGCAGCTAGGCTGGCGGAGGTGTGGATAAATGAGCGCCCGGACTGTTCAACCAGGGTTTAATTTCGAATACCTGATGTGGATATTCACGCGCATCTCAGGCCTGGCTTTGTTCCTGCTGGCCATCATTGGCATGACGAGCGCCTTCGCCTTAGGCGCCCGTACCCAAGTCGATCTGCCCACCTTGATGCGCTGGACTTTCTTCCCCAACCCGAACCACGTGGTCAATAGCAACATCCCAGATGTGACCCTGGGATGGGCGAACGGTTTTTGGCAGATTATGCAAATCCTGATCGTCTTCTTTGGAGCAACGCACGGTTTCAATGGGTTGCGCGTGGTAGTCGAGGATTTTATCGGCCCATCGCTCTGGCGGCCTTTTTTGCGAGGCCTGGTCTTCCTGCTGTGGATCTTTTTTTTGATCGCGGCAATATACGTGATCCTGGCCTCGTAAGAATTTAGGGGGCGTTTGCACAGACATCATGCGAGTACAATCAAATACGACGCCCAATCCCGGGGAGCGGTGCTCTGGACCGGAGACCAGCGGCTGAGTAATCGAGCCAACCGGCTCGGTGTCGACTGGGTGCGCTGAGCCGGTATGGAGTAATCCTGGACAGAGAACGATAACGGTAGATTATAATTGTAGGGCAAGATCACCATCTTGCTCTATTTATTTAGCCAGACCTACCAGAATCAGTTATCACCGAATAGCTGATCCCACGTTGTGTACTTCGCAAAGTAAGGGATATTTAATGAAGTCAGCGGTATTAGCATCATTTAATTTTGTAAGCTAGTCAAACTTCATGGGCTATACAAAATGGCTGTAAAAGGACAAATCAGTGAAATCTCTGTGTAATACGTGTGCCAATCAAAAAGGAGTTCAAAAAATCGCTTGATGAACACCCATCAATTCGATGTGCTCGTCGTCGGGGCAGGGGGAGCCGGGTTAATGGCTGCACTGTACGCCTCCCGGACTGCGAACACCGCCGTACTCAGCAAACTCTATCCGACTCGTTCCCACACTGGCGCAGCTCAGGGAGGTGTTGGAGCTGCCCTAGGGAACCTGGAAGAAGACCATCCTGAATGGCATACCTACGACACGGTCAAGGGCAGCGATTACCTGGGCGACCAGGATGCCATCGAGTTCATGTGTTCTGAAGCCATCCCGGCCATCTATGAGTTGGAACATATGGGCTTGCCTTTCTCGCGCACCCCTGATGGGCGCATCGCCCAACGCCCTTTTGGCGGCCATACCAACAACATCACTGGAAAACCGGTGCGCCGCGCCTGCTACGCTGCCGACCGCACCGGACACATGATCTTGCAGACTCTTTACCAGCAGTGCATTAAGAATAAAGTCAATTTCTTTGACGAGTTTCAAGTCCTCGATCTGCTGGTCGTGAACGGCGCAGCGACTGGCATCGTCGCTATCCAGCTGGCGACTGGCGAATTTCACATCTTCCACGCCAAGGCGATCATCTTCGCCACCGGCGGTCATGGCCGCATCTGGGAGATCACCTCTAACGCCTACGCCTACTCCGGCGATGGGGTGGCGATCACCTTGCGCCGGGGTATCCCCGCCCAAGACATGGAGTTCTTCCAGTTCCACCCTACCGGTATATATAAGCTGGGGATTTTAATCACCGAGGGGGTGCGCGGCGAAGGCGGCGTGCTGATCAACGAGCAGGGCGAACGCTTCATGGAGCGCTATGCCCCAACCGTTAAGGATCTGGCTTCGCGCGATGTCATCAGCCGCGCTATGCACCTCGAGATGCAGGCCGGTCGCGGTATCGGCGGCCGCAGCTACCTGTACCTGGACATGCGCCCTGATACAGTCAATAAATACGCCGCGATCGATGGGCGAAAACGCCCGGATGGCTCGCCTTATATTGCCACCGCAACAGAACTGCTTGCAAAGCTGCCGGATATTATCGACTTTTGCCGCACCTACCTGGGTGTAGACCCGGTTAACCAACCGATGCCAGTTCAACCCACCGCACACTATGCCATGGGCGGCATCCCTACCAACATGCTTGGCGAAGTAGTGATCGACGAGCACAATACCGTGATGCCCGGGTTGTTCGCCGCGGGAGAGGTGGCCTGTGTCTCCGTGCACGGTGCTAATCGGCTGGGAACGAATTCCTTGCTAGACCTGATCGTATTTGGGAAACACGCCGGCCTGAGGGCTGCAGAATTCGCCAATGGAGCATATCTCATACCCTTACCGAGCGACGCGGCAGATTTCGCCCGTGCCCAGGTCGATGCCCTGCTCCATTCGTCTGGAACAGAACGCCCGGCAATTATCGCTAACGAAATGAAGAAGGTGATGAACGACCACGTCGGTGTCTTTCGCACCGCCGAGGGCATGCAGCAGGCGCTGAGAGCCATTCGCGCCTTGAAAGAACGATTCCGACACGTGCGCGTGGATGACCGCGGTAAAATTTTCAACACCGACCTGCTCAACACCTGGGAACTAGGCAATCTATTAGATCTGGCCGAAGTCACTGCAGCCGCTGCCCATGCCCGCCAGGAGAGCCGCGGGGCTCATGCACGCGAAGATTACCCCAAGCGGGATGACGCCAACTGGATGAAGCATAGCCTGGCCTGGGCGCGCCCGGAGGAAGTTGAGCTGCGCTACAAGCCCGTTGTCTTTACCAAGTTCCAACCCAAAGAACGCGTTTATTAGAAGAGGTGAGCGATCAATGCAGGTTACATTGAGAATCTTTCGCTATAACCCCGAACAGGATAAAAAACCACACTACGCCTCTTATAAAGTCGAGGCAGATCCCACCGATCGCATATTGGATTTACTTGAATACATCAAGGGGAATATCGATGGAACGCTATCTTTCCGGCGCTCCTGCGCCCATGGCATCTGCGGTTCGGACGCCATGCGCATCAACGGTCGCAATTACCTGGCTTGCAAGGTGCTGGTGAAGGAGCTGGGCAAAAAGATCACTGTCGAACCCATGCTCGGGTTAAGGGTGCTCAAAGACATGATCGTGGACATGGAGCCTTTTTTCGAACACTACCGTTCCGTGATGCCTTACTTCGTCAATGACGACCCGCCTCCCAAGCAAGAACGCCTGCAAAGCCCGGAGCAGCGCGAACGCTTCGACGACACCACCAAGTGCATCTTGTGCGCCGCCTGCACCACCTCCTGCCCTTCCTTCTGGGCCAACGAGAAATACGTTGGGCCGGCGGCGATTGTCAACGCCCACCGTTTCATTTACGACAGCCGTGACCGCGCAGCTGCCGACAGGCTGAAGCTGCTCAGCGACCAGTTCGGTGTCTACCGCTGCCACACAATCTTCAACTGCACGGAGGCCTGCCCGCGCGAGATTCAGATCACCAAGGCGATTGGTGAGATCAAAAAATCGATCGCCACAGGCAGCCTGGATTAATTTATTCGACCGATGCTATAATGTATCCGCCGGCCCCAATAGCTCAATGGATAGAGCGAGGCTCTCCTAAGGCCGAGATCCGGGTTCGAGTCCCGGTTGGGGCTCTGAGCGATAGGCGACGTTAATAACTCAGCAATTTAACAAGAATATAATAAATAATCCTTG
>Ga0209642_10001816_pt1 | contig 14212 bp, 15 predicted proteins | sample RifCSP19_2_FD_184025 | JGI IMG/M metagenome (GOLD analysis project Ga0209642, IMG submission 184025) | Soil microbial communities from Rifle, Colorado - Rifle CSP2_sed 19_2 (SPAdes) (version 2) | ecosystem: Environmental > Terrestrial > Deep subsurface > Rock core/Sediment | place: Rifle... | reverse complement strand
TCGACGCTGCGCTGGAGAAAGCCGTAGATGGGGAAGGTGGGAAACTCCGGAGCGACCGGCACTCCGGATTCATAAAAGCGATGCCACGGGCGGCTCGCCACCTCGACAGCACCCATCTGTGGACCTCCCGGGAGAAGATGGGTAAGCCCTTTGCCGTTATCCTCAGTATTCCTGCCGGGCGGCCCTCGCCCGCGCTCCTGGCTGAGGCGGCGCGGTAGGCGTAGAATGAATGCTGGTCGCGCTAGGTGGGGAGCTAGCGGTTCCCTGTCACCCGCAATCCGCTACAGCGGGGCTGAATTCCCACCGGAGGCCGGAAGCCTGAGGGTCCGGCCCGCGTAAGCGGCGACGACGGCCGGGTCCTGCGCAACGGGATCTGATGAACCCCGCCAGGCCCGGGAGGGAGCAACGGTAAGTCAGTCCTCCCGTGTGCCGCAGGGCAACCTGGTCCGAGCCGGCTGCGCGGTTACCGCTTCGGACGTCTGGGTCGAGGGTGGGTGCGCGGCCGTTTCCCACTCCCGCGGGTCTTCCGACCACCCAGCGATCGCCCGACCGGTCTCTTTCGGGGGCCGTCGGCCGTCGGCAGGTACTTCCGCACCGTGGCCCAGTTGCCGGCGAATTCCTTCAAGATGATGCTCAGGCAACCGAGCCCCAGGTGCAGTTCATTGTCATCCCACCGGTCGCCAATGCCGGCCACGAAATCAAACCTCCGCCGCAGCCCCCGGACCAGCGCCAGCCGCTCCTCCTGGGTGGGTGCCAGGTAGATCGGCCCGGGCGGGAATCCGTACCGGCGCAGCCACTCCTCGGTGTGCGTCCGCGTTGCGGCCGGGCGTGCGCCCATGTAGACGATCGTGTAGCGGCGCGCGAGTCTGGCGAGGCACTCCACGCTTCCCAGGACGGGGGCATCCCTCAGCAGTTCCTCCCGCCCGAAGAAGTCCGGGTGCCCGTGGAGATGATGCCGGTGGCGGGTATCGCAGATTGTCCCATCGACAAAGACGAGGACGGCGTGCTGACGGGGATGAGGGCGCGGAGTCATGCCGGCGGCCGCGCCCGCGCGCGCAGGTCATGCGGCAGCAGTGCCGCGTACACGGCCGCGCAGGCCGGCGTGGGCACCCCGACGTCGCGTCCGTAGCGCACGACCGTCCCGTGCAGCGCCTCACTCTCCAACCGCTTGCCGTGGGTGAGGTCGTAATGCAGGGATGAGGTGGCGTCCGCCTCTAGCTGCCGCGCGAGTTTCAGGTGCGCGTCCACGACCTCCGGGCCCAAACGCACACCCCGGGCGCGGCCGACCGCCACGACTTCCTCGACGATCTGGCGGAACATCTCACATGTCGGCGGCGCGGCGCGGATCTCTCCGATGGGCAACCGCGTCAGCGCGGTCATCCCCGCCTGGGCACAGATAAAGGCAAACTTCACCCACTTCTCGCGCACCGCGTCGTCCGTGGCCGTGACGCGCCACCCGGCCTCAGTCAGTACCCCCTCCAGGTGACGCACCCGGTCGGTCATCCCGCCGCGCCACTCGCCGAACGTGACCGCGCGGGGACCGGCGGACTGCTGCACGATCCCCGGCGCCTGAATGGTGGCGAGGATGTAGACGAGGCCACCGAGCACGCGATCGGCCCCATAGCGGCGGGCGAGCGTCTCTTCATTATCGACACCGTTCTGCAGCGAAAGGAGCGCAGTTTCCGGCCCCACGGCCGGCCGGACCAACTCCGCAGCCGTCTCCGTGTCGTAGGACTTCACGGTAAAGAGGATGAGATCTGTGGGATGGCCGGCGGGTGCGTCCGCCGCCGCTGCGGACGCAAACCACTCGCCGTCCACGGCCCGAACGGTGAGGCCGCCCTGGCGGCGGATCGCCTCCAGGTGGACCCCGCGGGCGATGAAGGTCACCTCATGGCCGGCCCGCGCCAACAGCCCGCCATAGTAGCCGCCGAGGCCGCCGGCGCCCATGACGGTGACGCGCACCTACCTCTGTCCCTCCTCTGGGGTTTGGGCGGGCACGGGCTCTGTGGTCGCACCGTCCTCGCGCGGGCGCATGGGGCTGAAACGGCGCAGCCGCTCGGCGAGCTCTTCGAGGCGTTTGGCGACGCGCCCGTTCAGCGTTCCCTCCGGGTAGCGGCGCTCCGCGTCGGGCTCGCCCGCCGGGATGCCGGCGAGGATCTGCAGCCCCTCGTCCACCGTCCGCACCGCCCAGAGGTGGAAGTGTCCCTGCCGCACCGCGTCGACCACTTCCTCGCGCAGCATCAGGTTGCGCACGTTCTGGTAAGGGATGAGCACGCCCTGTCGGCCCGTGAGACCGATCGCCTTGCAGACGTAGTAGAACCCTTCCACCTTTTCGTTTACGCCGCCGATGGGCTGGATCTCGCCGTGCTGGTTCACCGATCCGGTGACGGCAATCCCCTGGTCGATCGGCGCGCCGGCCAGATCGCTGAGGAGGGTGTACAACTCGGTGGAGGAAGCGGAGTCACCCTCCACCTCGTCATAGCTCTGCTCGAAGGTGAGGGTCGCGGACAGGCTCAGCGGCCGATCCTGCGCATATCTCCCCCCGAGATAGGCGCTCAGGATATAGACGCCCTTGGTGTGGATGCGCCCCGACAGCTGGGCCTCGCGCTCGATGTTCACGACGCCGCGGGAACCGACGAACGTGCGGGCGGTGATACGGTTAGGGCGGCCGAAGGCGTAGTCGCCCAAGACGTGCACGGCCAGGCCGTTGACCTGCCCCACCTTCGCCCCGTCGATGTCGACGAGCAGTTGCCCCCGCTGGATGGCCTCCCGGATCCGCTCCTCGCTCCGGCTGCTGCGGAAGACTTTCTCCTCCAGCGCCTTCTCCACGTGCCCGGCCCGCACCGCCTTACTGCCGTCCTGCTGCGCCCAGGCGGAGCCCTCGTAGACCAGCTCCGTCACCTCGTTGAAGCGGGCGCTGAGTTTTTCCTGATCCTCGGCCAGGCGGGCGCTGTATTCCAGGATGCGGGCCACGGCGTCGCGGTGGAACGGCAGCAGTCCATCCCGCCGGCAGATCGTGCAAATCGCCCGGGCGTAGTGCTGCAACGTCTCCTCGGACCGCTTCATGTCCACGTCGAAGTCGGCCTTGATCTTGAAGAGCTTGCGAAAATCGTCGTCCAGGACGTAGAGCAGGTGGTAGAGCAGTGTCGAGCCGATGATGATGACTTTCGCACTGAGGGGAATCGGCTCGGGGCGGAGCGTTGCCGAGGGGATGAGGCCCAGCTGCTCGCCGATGTTCTCGATGCGAATCTCTCGGCCCTTCAGCGCCCGCTTCAGCGCCTCCCAGGAGAGCGGCGCCGTCAGGATGTCGTTCAACTGCAGCACCAAGAACCCGCCGTTGGCTCGGTGCAGGGCGCCGGGCTTGATCATCGTGAAGTCGGTGACGAAGGCGCCGAACTCGCCGCGGAATTCCACCCGGCCGATCAGATTGTAGTAGGTGGGGTTGGTCTCGAAGACGACCGGCGCGCCGGTGGTCTGGCTGTTGTCGACGAGAAGGTTCACCCGGTACCGGGCGAACGAGTCGCCGCGGCGGGCCGCGCCCGGGGGCATGGGGAAGGGCAGCCGCGCCCCCTCCTCTTCTTCTTTGAAGTCGTCGCGGTGCTCCACGACGTCGCGGACCAGCGCCTCCAGATACTCCACGACGCGGGGGTGGGCGGCATAACGTTCCTTCAGCGGTTCGACGGCGCGCTGCGCCACCGAGGCCACCGCGTCCCCCTCCAGCGTCCGCAGCGCGTCGCGCGCTTCCCGCTCTAGATTGCGCACCTGGCGCAGGGCGTCGGCGATGTCCGCCTGCAGCGCTCGGGCCCGCTCCTGCAGCGCCTCCCGCTGCTCCGAGGCCAGCCGGTCGATGACCTCCGGGGCCAGCGGTTCACCCGAGGGCCCGATGGCCACGGGGACCACGCCGACCGGGGAGCGCTCCAGGCCGAAGCCCAGGCGCCGCGCTTCAGCTTCCAGGGTCTGCCAGATCTCGTTGATCCGGGCCTCGTAACTGCGCAGCGCCTCGCTGCGCCGCGCGGCGAAGTGCTCGCTGGCCAGCACCTTGCGGATGCCGTCCTTCAGTTCCTCAACGAGCTCCTCCATGTCGCGGCGGAAGCGGTCGCCGAGGCCGGACGGCAACGTGATGGCCACCGGTTGGTCGGGTTGCTGAAAGTTGTAGACGTAGACCCAGTCGGGTGGCGTCGGGCGCGCGACCGCGAGGTCCGTGACCTTCTTGCGGGTATAGGTCGTCCGCCCCGAGCCGACCGGCCCGGTGACGAAGATGTTGTACGCCGGCTGCGTGATGGTCAGGCCAAAGTCCAGGGCGCGGACGGCGCGCTCCTGCCCCACGATGATCTCTTCTGGCTGGAGGTCGGCGGTGGTTTCAAAGGTAAAGAGCGCGGGGTCACAGCGCCAGCGCAGGGCGTCGGCCGGCAGGCGAAGGCGCTCCCGCGCGTCGCTGGTTCGCTCAGCCACCGGGGCACCTCGGTTGCGTGGTCAGGGCTTTCGCTCGCTCTTGCCGGGGAACTGGATGAACCCGGTCTGCCGGCTTCGGCCGGCCGTCTTCGACTGGGGCACACGAGGGTGGTGCGCGATGTTGAGGTCCAGTTTCTTGCCGCACGCGCAGACGAGGGCCTGCGTCTCTCCGGCGTTGATCCAGATGTTGCCGGCGGTCTCGGCCCGCCGCCGCGCGGTCTCGATGGCGCCGGAGCGCTCCTCTTCCTCGTCCTCCGCGCGGCCCATCTCGCGGGTGCCGGTGCCGCTCAGTTCGTACAGCAGCGCCTTGGGGTAATACACGCTGTAGCGGCGGCCGCAACCGCCGCAGGGGAACGTAAAGATGTTCGCCATCGTCTCCCATTGTAGGAGGAAAGGGAATAGACGCAAGGAGAGGGAAAAGTGCAGGGGTCCGGACCGGGAAAGGGGAGAACGGGCGTGCGGATACTGTTGCTGGGTATCGTCATCGGATTCGCGCTTGGCGGGCTGGTGCTGCTGGTGCCGGTCGTGCTGGCGCAGGGCCTGCCCCCGCTGCAGGAGTTCGTCCCGCTGCCCGGTCCCGCCCGCCCGCAGCCCGACCAGGGCCCGGGCCTGCAGCAAGGTCAGGACGACTGCCAGACGATTCTCTTCTACTTCAACGGCCAGCTCTATCGCCTGATGCCCGGACCGGGACCGCAGGACGGCCCGGGGCGCCCCGGCAGCCCGCCGGAGTTCTTCCGCCTCGACCCGTATCGCGGGCCGGCGATTCCGGGGCTCCCGCAGCCGTTCCCGCAGCGCCCGGAGGGGCCGCAGCCCAACTTCCAGCCTGTGCTACCGCGCTCCTGAGACGGCAGCGTCCGCGCCCGACACCCTAACCGCCCGCGGCGGGCTCCGCACCTGGTTGGGCCTGGAGCCCAACATCCTGGTGCTCCTCGGCACCATCCTCATCCTGGGGATGGGCGAGGAACTGTGGATGCGCTTCGTCCCGAAATACCTTGAGCTGCTGGGCGCCGGGGCCTGGGGCATCGCCGTTTACGGGACGCTGAAAGACCTGCTGGACGCCGTCTACCAGTACCCCGGCGGTTGGCTCGCCGACCGGCTGGGGCGCCGCAGCGCGCTCATCCTCTTCACGCTGCTGGCCACCGCCGGGTACGCCGTCTATCTCCTCAGCCCTCGCTGGGAGTGGATCCTCCTCGGCACCGTCTTCGTCATGGCCTGGAGCAGCCTGACCCTGCCGGCGATCTTCGCCATCATCGGCGACAACCTGCCGCAGACGCGGCGGGCCATCGGGTTCGGCGTACAGTCCATCCTGAAGCGGATTCCCATCGTCATCGCGCCGCCGCTGGGCGGCCTGCTCATCGCGGCGCTCGGGTTCGCCGCGGGGATGAAGGCGGCGCTGGGCGTCACCATCGTCCTCGCGCTGGTCGGCAGCGGCGTCGTGCGCCGCTACTACCGGGAACAGGCCCCACCCGCGGACGCAACCCTGGCCTTCGGGGATCTCTGGCGCCGAATGGACGCGCGGTTGAAGCGCCTCTTGCTGGCGGACTGCCTCGTCCGGCTGGCCGAGGGCATCCCCAAGGTCTTCGTGGTGCTGTACGTGATCAACGTCCTGCGGGCGAACACGGTGCAGTTCGGCTGGCTGACCAGCGTGCAGATGCTCACCGCCATCGTCGTCTACATCCCCATCGCCAAACTCGCCGACCGGATGAACCGCAAACCGTTCGTGCTGTTGACCTTCGCCTTCTTCGCCCTCTTCCCGCTGGCGCTGGCCGCGGCGGCGGGGTTTACTTGGCTCATCCTGGCCTTCATCGTCGGCGGGCTGCGCGAAATCGGCGAACCGGCACGCAAGGCCCTGATCGTGGACCTGGCCGCCTCCGGTGCGCGGGCCCGCGCCGTCGGCATGTACTACCTGATCCGCGGGCTGGTCGTCTTTCCCGCCTCGATCGTGGGCGGGTGGTTGTGGACGGTCGATCCGCGGGCACCGTTCATCACCGCGAGTGCGGTGGGGGCGGCCGGCCTCCTCGCCTACGCGGTGTGGGGACAGGCCGATCCGCCGCTCGGCGGCGGCTGAGGCGCCAGCCACACGTCGTCATGACCTGAGGAGGCCTGCCATGAAGTGGATCACCCGCGAGCGCGTCAAGGTGGATCGCGTCGCCTGTCCCTGGCTGATCACGCACTTCATTGACCCCGCCGCGGAGTTTCTCTTCGTCCCTCCCGAGCGGGTGCTGACAGTGGCCGACCGTGAGCGGGCCATCCCCTTCGACGTCCCGGAGGTCGCGCTCGGACATCACGACGGCAAGTGCAGCTTTGAGGCGATCCTGGCGCAGTATCGGCTGGACGACCCTGCGCTGCACCTCCTGGCGCAGATTGTGCACGGCGCGGACGTCGCCGCGGACCTCTACGGGCGCCCGGAAGCGCCGGGGCTGCGGGCCATCGCGGAAGGGTTCCGCCATCTGGGGCTACAGGACGACCACGCGATCCTGGCCAAAGAGTTCATCGTGTACGATGCCCTCTACGCCTACTGTCGCCAGCAGATGCGCGCCGGGTAGACGGGGGTGCCGGCCGCCCTCTTCGCCCTGCTCTCCGCGGCGCTCTTCGCCGGTAACTCCGTCGCCGTTCGCCTGGCCCTGGCGGGGACGACGGCCACTACCATCGTCGTCGTCTCCATCCTGACGAACCTGACGACGCTGTGGGTCGTGGCCGCGCTACGCGGCGAGGTAAGCGCGGCGCTGCAGCCGGCGGCGCTGATCTTTGTCGGTGCCGGGGTGCTGGCGCCCGCGCTGGCGCGCATCGCCCTCTACACGGCGATCGACATGGTCGGCGTGGCCCGCTCGGTCGTGGCCAGCAACACGACGCCGATCTTCACCGCGGTCGGCGCCGCGCTCTTCCTCCACGAACGCGTCAGCGCGGGGCTGGCACTCGGCACGGTCGCCGTGGTGCTGGGCGTGGCTCTGACCTCCAGCGCGCCGGCACAGGAGGAGGCCCGGGCCGGGCGGATCGGTCTACTGCTGGCGCTGAGCACAGCCGTGCTCGCCGCCGCCTCGATCGTCTTCCGCAAGATCGGCCTGGGGATGATCCCGCACGCCGCGCTGGCCGGCGGGCTCACACTGAGCGGCGCGGTCCTCGGCCTGGTGCCGCTGGTCGTCTGGCGTTGGCGGCGCGAACCGATCCGCGCCGACCGCCGGGCGGTCCCCCCGATGCTCGTAGCCGCGCTGCTGAGCAGCGGAGGCTTCCTCGCCTACTTCCTGGCCCTAAACCTGGGAGACGCCAGCCGGGTCACGCCGCTCTCCAACACCACGCCGCTCTTCGCCGTGCTGCTGCTCCGCTCTGCCTTCCGCCACGTGGAAAGCGTGACGCGGCGCACGCTGGCCGGCGCGGCCCTCACCGTCGCCGGCATGATCCTGGTCGTCAGCGCCTGAGCGCCGCGTCCGGCGGCCTCGCCGGCCCGTCATTGACAGGCTATGCCTTTCGCAGTATACGTGGGCTGACCTGCCATCCCGTCAGTCGGAGGAGATTGATCGGATGAACAGCAAGCAGTTCCTCCTGTGGGGTGGCGTGGTCCTCCTGGCGTTAGGCATCATTGGATTCATCGAGGGCAGCGGGAAGCTGCTCGGCGACACGTTGTGGTTCGATAACGCGGAAAACTATGCGCACACCCTTCTCGGCATTGTGGCCATCGCCGCGGCGTACGTCCTGACCGCCTCCACGCAGCGCACCCTCGTGGGGATCGTGGGCATCGTCTCGCTCTTCTTCGGCATCTGGGGGTTCGTCGTCGGCGGGCGGGCGGCGCCCAACTTCTACGGCGTGACAAACCTGGAGTTCCTCGACAACATCGTGCACCTCGTCGTCGCGGTATGGGCGTACCTGGCTATGCGCGGCGACAAGAGCATGGCCATGTCCGGTGGGTAGCCGGCATTCCGGATCGTCATCCCTGCGCACGGGCAACGCGAGAGGGGCGGTACACTGCCGCCCCTCTCGTATCTGTGATGAGGTCAAGGAGCGCACCCGATCATGAGTGAAGGCGAACAGCAGGAACAGGTGCGGCGCAAACGGCGGCGGCGGAGGCGGCGGCGCGGTGCGGGAGCACCCGCCCGGGCGGCAACCGCGCAGCCCCAGGCGGCGGTAACCCCGGTCCCCAGCGCGATCCCGCCGGCTCCTGAACCGGCGCCGGCATTTCCCGCCGCGCCGCAGGATCTGCGCACGCGGCTGCGCGCCGGCATCCTGGCTTTCCTCAACCGCCACCAGGAGACCCAGGTCACCACGTTGCTAGACGCATTGCGCCAGCAGCTTCCCCGGTTCGACCGCACGGAGGAGACCGCAGCTCTGGAAGTCCTGCACGAGCTGGTCACGGCCAACGTGATCATGCCGGGGGTGGATCGCGGCCACCTCGGCTGGCCCTGGCTGCGGGTCACCGAGTACGGCCGCCAGGTGATCCGGCAGGGCAAACCGCTGCCCTTCGACCCCGACCAGTACCTGGCCGCCGCGCAGCCGCATCTGGCGGACATGCCCCCGCTGGCGTTGGAGGTGCTGCGCGAGGCGGTCGCCACGTATCACCGGGGGTACGTGCGCTCGAGCGCGATGCTGCTCGGCACCGCCTCTGAACTCGTAATGATGCAGTTGATCGACGCGTTTGTCGCCGGCCGGCCGGAGAAGGAACGGGAGCGGCTCAACGCGGTGATGGCGGACAAAAGCATCTACGCCCGCTACCGCATCTTCCGCGAGGAGTTCGACCGCGGCCACGACGGTCTGAAGATCCCCGACGCTCTGAGCAAGGACATCGAGGCGATCGTCGACCTGGTCTTCAACGCCGTCCGCCTCACGCGCAACGAAGCGGGACACCCCTCCGGCGCACCGCTCAACTCCGTGCTGGTGGCCACCACCCTGCAGGCCTTCCTGGAGTACGCGGACCGCGTCGCCCGCCTCAGCGCCTACCTGCGGGAGCCCGCGGCCGTGAAGCCGGCCCCGCCGAAACGGCGGCGCCGCTCCCGCCGCGCCAAGCCGGCGTAAGCTCTTCCGCCCCCGCCGCACCGGGCGCCGGGCGCACAGGCCGCCAATGCAGGTTTCTGCGGTATGTGCGATAATAGAGTGGTCCCGCGCCGGCGTTCCCTGGGACTCGATGGTCGAAGGAGACATGCCCCTTGCGCAAACCCGAGGTCGGCGAGCGCGTTTGGTGGAAGGCATCCGGTGAGGCGCAGTCCGGCGTGGTCATCGCCATCCGCCGCGACGGCACGACGACCGTCCGCCGCGATGACGGGTCGGAACTCGACGTCGGACTCGACCGCATCTACCGGCGGGAGCGGGTGAAGTCGTGAACATGCGCGCGCCAGGCATCATCCCTGACGCCGACGAGATCTTCCGCATCCACGAGGAGCGGGACGCCGGACTCTCACCCAGCCAGATCGGCGCGCGCCACGAGATCTCCGGGGTGGCCGTCCAGCAGTTCCTTCGGGCGAGGGTGAACACCACGCTGCCCACGCCCTTCGAGCTTTCGAAGAACTCCCACGGGCGGGCGCTGGCCATCCCCTTGTACTGGCTGGGGTTCATCACCGCGTCGGGGCGCGTCTATCACCGCACCGCCGCCCATCCGCTGGTGCTGTCGCTCGATGACGAGGACCTGGAGCACGTGCGCACGCTGGTGGCGGACCTGCTGCGCACGCACCCCACCTACGAGTTCTGCTACAGCAGCCGCGACGGCCATCAAGCCTACATCAGAGAACGCGATCTGGGCGAGGCCGTGACTCATTGGGGTGTCACGACCGACCCGCGCGAAGCGGCGCTGCCGGTAGACTACATCCCGGGAGCGGCGCTGCCCCACTTCGTGCGCGGGTTGATCGAGGGGCAGATGCTGCAGCCGCCCTTCGGCGGCAGGAAGCGGGCGAACCCGCATCCATCCCCTCGGGTGCGCCGGGTGACCATTCCCGGATCACCCCGCTTCCTCGAGACGCTGCGGCGGAGACTGCGGGAATCCTCCCCGGCGATCAACGGAGAGGTCGTGACCACGAACGCCCCGAGTGCGGCGCTCCTAAACTTCACGGGGCCGGCCGCCCTGGCCCTACTGCGCTACGCCTATCGCGACCCCATCCGCTGCAGCCCGCGGGCGGACAAGCTCGTGAAGGCCTTCGGCCCGGCGCTGTCTTCTTAGCGCTATCCCGTCGTTTCGTTCATAGCTGCCGTCTCGCGGGTGGGCAGCGGCGCGACCCGCTGGGGGTCGAGGCCGTGCCCCAGCACGCCGTACGTCGCCCCGGAGTGGGGATCGACCAGCCGCACATTGTCCAGATAGAGCCGCGGGGTGCGCCACAGCGCACCCAGCGCGTGCCAGAGCGGCATCTCGTGATAGCGGTCCGGCCAGAGTTCCTTGATCAGTCGCTTTACTTCCGGTATGTACTTGGCGCTCATCGCCGGGAAGATGTGGTGCTCGGTGTGGTGGCTGAAGTTGGAATGGATCACGTCCAGGACATTGGGGACGGTTACCGTCAGCGATCCCATCAGCGGGTCGTCGTCTTCCAGCAGCGGGTTGAGCATGTGGTTGGTGGCGATGTAGGCCATGACCACGAAGTTGCCCACCAGCGCCGGAATCAGATAGAAGAAGGGAAAGTTCCCCCAGCCCAGCACGAAGCCCAGACCGACCCAGAAGCTCGCGGCCGCCAGCGTCTCGGCGATCAGCAGGAGGCGGGGGCGCCCGCGCAACTGGGGTAGCGTCTGCTTCAGGACGATGAGGGCGTGCACGCTGAGCCAGACCGAGAGGAGCGCGAAGAAGAGGAGGCTCTTCACGGGGACCAGACGATAGAGGAAGCGCAGGTCGCGCCGCTTGTGGTACTGCTCCAGCGTGGCGGAGGCGTCAGGGTCTTCGCCGATGATCTGCGTGTTCCCGTGGTGCTCCACATTGTGCCACTGCCGCCAGAGCATCGGCGCGATGGCCGCGGGCATCATGCAGATGCCGCCGAGGAGATCGCGCAGCCAGGCCTGCCGCACCACCCCGCCGTGCAGGATCTCGTGCCCCAGGAATCCGAGCGACCCGTAGACCAAGCCGATGACGACGCCGACCCCGACCTTCCCCAGGAGGGACAGATCACCAAGGGCAATCAGCAGTGTGCCGGCGACGGCGATGGCCGCGTACGGCAAGATCCACAGCGCCCGATACGGTACCGGCTGGAAGAAGTGCGGCGGCAGTCGCCGGCGCAGTTCCTGTGCGTACATCCGATGTGCGTTCTCCATCAGGTCCCCCAATCTCAAACATCCACCTCAGGCAGATTGTTCAAATCGTCCGTCCTGTGGGCCCGTTTGTCAAATGCTCCAGGCCAACAGCAGCTAGCTTACCGTACGTCCTCGCGCACAACGCCTTCGATCTCCAGGACGAAATCGGTACCGAAGGCTTTCGCCGGTGTCTGGAAGCCCGCGGGTGCCTGGCCGGCAAGCACCCGCCCCACGATAATCAGCGCTGCCAGCGCCGTGAAAGTGTAGCCGTCCGGGCCGCGCATCCGTGAGATCACCCGGCGACCGGGGGCATCCACGGCTTCACCCCACAGCAGACTCATCCCCCGCGCGCGTTCCGCGTCGGTCGGACCGGGCGGCCGGCGCATGACGGCCCGCCGGATTAGCCGGCGCACGCCCGGGACGCGCAGCAGCCAACTCATGGAGCGGCCGGCGACCAGCAGACGGCGGAGATCTCTCGGGAGTACGGAGTAGACCTCGATATTCGGGATCCCGGTACTGTAGTACGCGGTCGACACATCGCCCCACGGGATCGTCACCGCGGGGACCGGACCGTCCCCGAAGTCGATGCGCCGAGTCTTCCCGGCCAGGGGAACGCGTGTCAGGACGCCGGCCCGGCGGATTCGGCCGCCGCGGGGTGCGTGTTCCAGCGCCGAGAGGGTGGTGCCGCGGGACGACCGGGTCCGGCGGCCGGAGAGCGCGAGCGCGAGGTGCGTGGCCGAGGGGAGGCGGCGCTTCAGGTGCGCAGCCAGACAATCCGAGGGCACGACGTCGAAGCCCGCGCCCGGCAGCACCATAATGCCGGCGGCGCGGGCCTCCCCATCGCGGGCGGCGAGCGCTTCAAAAACCGGGTATTCGCCGGTGATGTCCAGATAGTGCGTGCCCGCGCGCAGGCACGCTTCCACCATGGGCCGGAAGGTATGGATGAACGGTCCCGCGCAGTGCAGCACCAGGGTGACGCCGGACAGCATCGCATCCACCGCGGCGGGATCCTCCAGCGCCGCGACGCGGGACGCCAGGCCCAGCTCTGCGGCCAGCACCCCCACCTTGCCGGGATTCCGCCCTCCCAGAGTAGGACGGAGACCGCGCTGCACGGCCATCCGCGCGATCAACCGCCCCGTATACCCGGTGGCGCCGTACAGCAGCCAGCGCCTGTCTGTTGTCGCGTCTCCGTCCGCTGCCCTCATCCCCGCGCTCGTAGTTCTGCCCCGCGGCGGCCATTCCTGGACGCGGCTCCTCCGGAGGAACCGATGGGGTATCATGGCCTCACCCGTGATCGAAGCGCGCACCGAACTCCGCATTCTTGTCGTGGCCGACGATCCGCTCAGCCGCAGCGGGCTGGCGGCGCTGCTCCAGAATCAGGCCGGTTGCCTGGTCGCGGGGCAAATCGCGGGCGACGCCGACATTCTTGCGGCCCTTGAGCAGTACCGGCCCGACGTGCTGATCTGGGATCTGGGCTGGAATCCGGACGCGGCGCTGGAGCACCTGGCCGACCTCAAGGACTACGCGTTGCCCGTCGCCGTGCTGCTCGCCGACGAGAGCCTCGCCGCGGAGGCGCTGGCGGCCGGGGCGCGCGGTCTGCTGCTGCGCCACACCGATCCCGCATTACTGGCGACCGCGCTCGACGCCGTGTCCCGGGGCCTGACCGTGGTGGATCCGACGCTCACCGGCGCCGTCTTCCCCGCCCGGGACCGCCCGCCGTCCGCGCCGGTGGAAGACCTGACCCCGCGCGAGCGCAGCGTGCTGCAGTTGCTGGCGGAGGGGCTCTCGAACAAGGACATCGCTGCCCGGCTGGCCATCAGCGAACACACCGTGAAGTTTCACGTCAACGCGATCTTGGGCAAGCTGGGCGCACACAGCCGCACCGAAGCGGTGACCCGCGCCGCCCGCCTGGGCCTGCTGATCCTCTGACCTGCCCGTCTTTCCAGGTCTCCCCGGTCAAACGGGTGATGTGCCGCGCCGTCCGCAGCCCTACAGTGACGGTACAGAACTGCAGAAGAGGTGAGCATGGATGCCGGTCCTGTCTGATCTTTCGAGTGACCTGGCGGCGATCGTCGATGCCGCCGGGCGAAGCGTGGTCCGCGTGGATGCGCGGCGGCGCATTCCCGCCAGCGGGATCATCTGGTCCGCCGACGGAACCATCGTCACGGCCAACCACGTCGTTCAGCGCGAGGAGAACATCACCGTCGGCCTGCCCGACGGGAGCAAGGTGGGCGCGACGCTGGCCGGACGCGATCCGGCTACCGACGTGGCGGTCCTCCGGTTGCAGAGCGCCGGCCTGACCGCAGCACCGCGGGCGAGTACGGAGGGCCTGCGCGTGGGGCACCTGGTCCTGGCGCTCGGGCGCCCCGGCCGGACCGTCCGCGCGACGCTGGGGATCGTCAGCGCGCTGGGCGAGAGCTGGCGCACGGCGGAAGGAAGCCAGATCGACCACTACCTGCAGACCGACGCGCCCTTTCACCCGGGCTTCTCCGGCGGACCGCTCGTGGACGCCGGCGGCCGCGTGCTGGGACTGAACACGGCGGCGCTCGTGCGGGGGTTCAGCCTGACG
>Ga0209642_10001815_pt1 | contig 14229 bp, 11 predicted proteins | sample RifCSP19_2_FD_184025 | JGI IMG/M metagenome (GOLD analysis project Ga0209642, IMG submission 184025) | Soil microbial communities from Rifle, Colorado - Rifle CSP2_sed 19_2 (SPAdes) (version 2) | ecosystem: Environmental > Terrestrial > Deep subsurface > Rock core/Sediment | place: Rifle... | reverse complement strand
CGCGCGGGCGCGCCTGGTGGGGCCTCCGCGCTGCCGCGACCAGGCCGAGCTGCTCACCTACTTCGACCTTCCGATCGCGCTGCTGCAGACGGCGGCCGCACTGCGACGCGTGACCGCCGAGCTGGTCGAGTCGATGAGCGACGACGGCATCGTGTACGGCGAGATCCGGTGGGCCCCGCGCCTGCACCTTGAGCGCGGGCTATCGGTCTTTGGCGTGATCGAAGCGGTAGCCACGGGGATCGCGGAGGCGGCAGCGCGCCTGGGGCCGCGCACCCCCCTGGTCGGACTGATCGTCACGGCGATGCGCTCCCATCCGCCCGGCGCCAACGTGGAGCTGGCCCGCACGGCGGCCGCGTTCGGGCCGCCGGTGATCGGCTTCGATCTCGCCGGCCTGGAGGCCGCGTACCCGGCTCCGCCCCACGCAGCGGCATTCCGCGCGGCGGAAGAGGGTGGGCTGGCGCTCACCGCGCATGCCGGCGAGATGCCGGGCGCAGAGCGGATCCGCGACGCGCTCAACCTGGGCGTCCGGCGGATCGCCCATGGCGTGACCACCGTCGACGATCCCGAGGTGCTGGCGCTCGTGCGCGAGCGCGACGTGACGCTCGACCTGTGCCCCACCAGCAACGTGCAGGCCGGCATCGTGCCGGACCTGGCGTCGCACCCACTGGCTGCCCTCCATCGGGCCGGCGTCAGCGTCACCCTCTCGACCGACGACCGCACCGTGTCCGCCACCACGCTCACCGAGGAGATGGCACGCACCGCCGAGACGCTGGGGCTGAGCCGCCGTGAGCTCGCCGAGATCGCCGTCAACGCGTTCCGGCGCGGATTCGGCCCGCGGGCGGCGCTCGACCCGATGACCGCGGCAGCGGAACTGGCCTGGTCCCGCTGGGCGAAGAGCGAGACGGCCATCAGCTTAGCTGGAGGCCGAACAGGGCGGCCACCGCGGCCGGATCGGCCGCGACCCAGTCGGGGCGGCGCTCTCCCTCGAGGCCCTCGGCTACCGCCGCATCGGCCACGCCGGTGAGCACCAGGACGGACGGGATCCCGGCGCGCCGTGCCGCAACGATGTCGGCGTCGGGGCTGTCACCGATGACCAGGGCCTCCTCGGGCGGGACGCCAGCGCGCTCCAGGATTGACAGGAACATGGCGGGTTCCGGCTTGCCGATGACCAGCGGCTCGACCCGACTCGCGGTGCGGATGGCCGCCACCACCGCGCCGGCGCCCGGCAGGAAGCCCTCGGGCACCGGGTAGCGCGCATCGGCGTTGGTCGCGACGAAGCGCGCTCCATCGCGGATCGCGCTGGCGGCGATCGCGATGCGGCGGTAGTCGATCTCCCGGTCGAGGCCGCAGACCACCGCGTCGTATCGTTCCGGCAGCGGGCCGCCGTGATACGCGGGCGGTGCAGCCTCCGCGACCGGCGTGACGACAAACCCGGCGCCCCCCAGTTCGGCGATCATGCCCGGCGCACCGACGGCCAGGACGCGGCGCAGCTCGGGCATATGCGCGCGCAGGTGGTCGATGGTGGCCGACGTGCTGGTAACGACCTCGGCGGCTGTCGCCGCGATTCCCATCCCGGTCAGCCGGGTCGCGTACTCGGTGCGGGTGGCCATCGAATTGTTCGTTGCAAATCGCACCAAGATCCCGCGCTCGTGGACCGCGGCCACCAGGGCAGAGGCGCCGCGGATCGGCCGGTCACCACGGTAGACGACGCCGTCCAGGTCGAGGATCGCCAGTCGCGGGACGATCGGGATCGGCGGCTCCATATGGGCTCGATGATACGGTGGTGCTGCCCACCGCGGTTGAGCCGCACAAAACCTTGAGACCTTGCGTTCCCACCCGCTATGATGCTGGAGATTAGGGCCGGGGCAGCCCATAGCTGACCGCGCCACGGGCTCGCGACCACGCGGGCACGGAAGCTTCACACCTTGGGTGGAGGAGAGTAGATGCGGATTCAGCGACGGCACGGATTTGTCGCAACCCTTATTACCTCTGCGCTGGTGCTGGCCGCCTGCGGCAGCGCACAGATCGACGTCGGCAAGGGCCTGTGTCGGGTCATCGGCGACAACGCCGCAGCCACGCCGGCCCCCATCACCGCCAGCGGGACGAGCGACCTGTTGGTCGGCGTTGTCACCGACGTGGGCACCCTCGATGACCGCAACTTCAACCAGTACAGCTGGGAAGGTGCGAAGGCCGGGGCAGCCTCGATTGGCGCTCCCGAGCCAAAGCCAGTCGTGACGACGAACGAGTCGCAGTACGCGGCCAACATCCAGTCGTTCATCGACCAGGACTACGACATCATCATCACGGTCGGCTTCGCCCTCGGCGCCGCGACGCTCGAGGCGGCCACCGCCAACCCCGACGTGCACTTCATCGGCGTCGACCAGTTCCAGGGCAATGACCCGGTCGGCAACTACGAGAGCCTCATCTACAGCGAGGCGCAGGCCGGGTACCTGGCCGGGATCATCGCCGGCAGCATCAGCAAGTCCGGTGAGGTCGCCACGCTCGGCGGAGCGAACTTCATTCCGCCGGTCGTGAACTACATGCGCGGCTTCCAGAACGGCGTCCTGAGCGTCAACGCGGACGCGACCGTGCACGTCAAGTACGTCACCGATTCGGACCTGACCCTGGCCTTCAACGACCCGGCCGGCGGCAAGAGCTTCGCCGACCAGTTCCTGGCCCAGAACACCGACGTGGATGTCCTCTTCCAGGTGGCCGGCAAGACCGGTAACGGCATGCTGCAGGCCGTCGAAGAGGCGGGCATCTACGGGATCGGCGTCGACGTCGACCAGTGGGCCTCCACCGCCGACTCGGCCGAGTGCATCGTGACCAGCGCCGAGAAGAAGCTGACCAGTTCGGTGCGGACCGCCATCGAGGACTTCGCGGCGGGCACCGTGCGCGACGGCAACCAGTTCCTGGGCGCTGACACCGACATGATCGGACTGGCACCGTACTACCAGTTCGCCGATCTGATCACCAGCGAGATCCAGGGCAAGGTCGACACCGCCTTTGAGGCCATGGCCGGCGGCACACTCGACCCGTGCGCGCCCAACGCCTGCTTCACCGGCACCCCCGATCCGGGAACCTGAGTACGGTTACCGGATTCTGACGAACCGATGACGCGAGCGGGCCGATCTCCGGATCGGCCCGCTCGCTCGTTTCCGAGCAGGAGGGTCGCGAGGGTATGACCCCAGAAGTGCACAACCCCGCCCCCGCCCTGCTCGAGATGCGGGGCATCACCAAGCGGTATCCCGGGGTCGTGGCCAACGACGCCATCAGCCTCGAGATACGGGCCGGCGAGATTCACGCCCTGCTCGGTGAGAACGGGGCCGGCAAGACGACCCTGATGAACGTCCTGTATGGACTGGCCGCCCCTGACGAGGGAGAGATCCTGATGGAGGGGCTGCCGATCAAGATCGCGAGCCCGCACGACGCCATCGAGCGCGGGATCAGCATGGTCCACCAGCACTTCATGCTCGTGCCGGTCCTGTCGGTGGCGGACAACATCCTGCTCGGCGACGAGCCGATGAAGAACCTCCTGTTCGTGGATCGGTCCGTCGCCAGTGCCCGCATCCGTGAGCTCGGCGCCTCATTCGGCTGGGAGATCGACCCCGAGCGGCCGGTCGGTCAGCTGTCGGTTGGATGGCAGCAGCGAGTCGAGATCCTGAAGGCCATCTACCGCAAGGCCAAGGTCCTGGTCCTCGACGAGCCGACCTCGGTGCTCACACCACAGGAGACACAGGAGATCTTCGGGGTGCTGCGCCGGCTCAAGGCCGAGGGCTACGCGATCGTCTTCATCAGCCACAAGCTGTACGAAGTGCTCGAGATCGCCGACACGATCACCGTCATCCGCCGCGGGAAGGTGGTCGGCAGCCGCGAGCCGGCCGCAACCAACGAGGATGACCTGGCCGAGCTGATGGTGGGACGCGAGGTCCAGCTCACGGTCGATCGAGGCGAGAGTCACCCTGCCGGCCGCATGCTCGAGGTGGAGGGCATCAGCGTCAATGACGACCGCGGCCGCGAGGTGGTCCACGACGTGAGCTTCGAGGTGCGCGCCGGCGAGATCTTCGGCATCGCGGGAGTGGCCGGCAACGGCCAGGACGAGCTGGTCGGAGCGGTCACTGGCCTCAGGCGCGCGCACCGGGGCACGATCCGGCTGGGCGGCGATGACGTGACGAGAGCGGACCCGCGGCGACTCCACAAGATGGGCGTCGGCTTCGTCCCCGGAGACCGGCAGCGGTTCGGGCTCGTCCTCAGCTTCCCCTTGTCCGACAACCTTGTTCTCAACGACTACTACCACGCGCCGTACGCCCGGGGATTGGTGCGCGACGACGCTGCCATCCTCCGCGAGACGGAGGCTTCAATCGCCAAGTACGACGTGCGGACGCCTTCCGCCACCGTTCCGTCCCAGACGCTGTCGGGCGGCAATCAGCAGAAGCTCATCGTCGCGCGCGAGTTCGAAGGGGATGTGCGCCTGCTTGTCCTCGACCAGCCAACCCGCGGTCTCGATGTCGGCAGCATTGAATTCATTCACCGGCAGGCGGTCGCGCGGCGAGACACCGGCGTGGCAATCCTCCTCATCTCCGCGGAGCTCGACGAGGTCCTCGAACTGTCGGATCGCATCGGCGTGATGTACCGAGGACGAATCGTCGAGATTCTTGACGGGCGGTCGGCGAGCCGGGAAGAGGTGGGCCTGCTGATGGCCACCGGCGGACGCACCAGCGGGATCCAGGAGCAGATCGTGGAGACCGCCTCGTGACGGCGGGGGAACGCGTGGTGGCGGCGCTGCAACGCGGCCGAGCGGTAGCGCTCGTCCCGGCGCTCTCGATTGCGCTGGCGCTCGTCATCGGCGCGGTGATCATGATCCTCAGCAGCCCGCTGGTAAGCGGCGAGTTCGACCCGACGCTGCCGGTGACGGCGTACCTGGCGATGCTGAGCGGCGCGTTCGGCTCGTTCGACGGCGTGGTGCGCACCCTCGTCAACGCCACGCCGCTGGTCCTGGCCGGACTGGCGGTCGGGATCGGCTTCAAGGCCGGCCTCTTCAATATCGGCGCGCAGGGACAGTTCCTGATTGGTGCCCTGACGGCCGCGGCCGCCGCCCTCGCCCTGAACAACGCCTCGCCCTTCGTGGCGATCCCTGTCGCCCTGCTGGCCGGCATGCTCGGCGGCCTGCTGTGGGGCTTTGTTCCCGGGGCCCTCAAGGCGTACACCGGGGCCCACGAGGTGGTGGTCACCATCATGATGAACTACGTGGCCCTGGCCGTACTGTCGTGGGCGGTCTCCGGACCACTCCGGGGCCAGAATGTGACCTTTGCGCGCACGGACGACCTCGTTGGCGCCAGCCTCCCCATCTTCCTGGGACGCGACGGCCATATCGGCCTGTTGATCGCTGCCGTCTCGGTGCCGTTGGCGAGTTGGCTCCTGTACCGGAGCACGATCGGCTTCGAGATTCGCACAACCGGCGCAAACCCGGACGCAGCCCGGTACGCCGGTATGCATCCGCGAAAGCTGATCGTCTTCACCATGTCGCTGTGCGGACTGCTCGCCGGACTGGCAGGGGCGTCCCAACTGCTCGGCGAGGTCGGCTACATGACCGCCTCGTTCTCAACCACCGTGGGATTCGACGCGATCGCGGTGGCCCTGCTGGGGCGTGCTCACCCGGTCGGCATCCTGTTCGGAGCGCTGCTGTTCGGAGCAATGCAGGCCGGGTCCGGCAACATGCAGATCCTCGCCGGCCTTCCGGTCCAGATGGTCGGCGTGCTCCAGGCGACCATCCTCCTGGTACTGACCGCGGAGGTCGTGGTTCGTCGCCTCTTCCGCGTTCAGGCGAGCGGCCCCGAGCTCGTCGAGCTGGCATCGGTGTCGCGCTCGTACGGCGGGAAGGGCACCGGCTAGATCATGGACGCACTGTTCGACATCCCGATCATCGGGCTGGTCATCCAGTTCGCGGCGTACATATTCGACCAATTCCCGATCGTGGCGCCGATCATCGCCGCCGCCGCCGTGCCCATCGTGCTCGGCGCGCTGTGCGGGTTCATGAACGAACGCTCGGGCGTGGTGAACATCGGGATCGAGGGGATGATGCTGCTCGCCGCCTTCACCGCCTGGTGGACCGCCTCGCTCAGTGCCCAGCTCATCCCCACCGGGCCTGGTCCGCTGGGGATCACGCCCGCGCTGCTGATCGGGCTTGCCTGCGGGATCGGCGCTGCCTGCCTCGCTTCGCTGCTGCACGCCTGGCTGTCGATCTCCGTGCGCGCCGACCAGATCATCAGCGGCACGATCATCAACATCTTCGCCTTCGGGATCACCGGCTACCTGAACCTGCTCATCAGCCAGCAGGCCCCTCCCGCCGCTGGCCAGTACGGCAGGTTCCTGTTGCCGGGCAGCATCACCGAACTGCCGGTGATCGGCTTCCTGGTGAAGTCATTCATCAGTGTCGGCCCCATCGCAATGAGCATGCTGATCAGCGTGATCGTGCTCCAGGTGCTCCTCTTCCGCTCGCGCTGGGGCCTGCGCACGCGGGCGGTCGGCGAGCATCCGCGCGCGGCCGAGACGGTCGGCATCGACGTGATTCGCCTCCGCTACCGGAACGTGATCCTGGGTGGCGTCTTCGCCGGGCTGGCGGGTGCCTACCTGACCATCGAGTTCGGCAATGCGTTCCAGAGCGGCATGACCAACGGCCGCGGCTTCATCGCGCTGGCGGCCCTGATCTTTGGGCGCTGGACCCCCATCGGCGCCTTTGGGGCTGCCTTCCTGTTCGCCGCGTCGGTCGGCCTGGAGCGCTCGATCCGAATCGCCCCGCCCAGCGGCTCGCTGGGCGAGATCCTGACGGCCATCCCCGGCCAGTTCTACGGGGCGCTCCCCTACCTCATCACCATCGTGGTGCTGGCCGGCGTGGTCGGTCGCAGCATTCCGCCCAGGGCGGTCGGCCAACCCTACGAGCGCGAGAAGACCGGCGGCTAGCCCGGTTCGGCGGCCGCAAGCTCGTGCGGAGCCGGGGGGACCTGCATCAGGTCGAGCGACAGACCGGCGGCTGCCAGATCATGCGCAACCGGTCCGTGATCGTAGTCGACACCCCGGAAGCCGACCACCACCTCAGCCGCGGTCGTGGAGATGACCGCGTAACGGGCGCGCGCGTCGTCGGCCCCTCCGCAACCCACCGATCCCGAGGCCACGAAGTGCGCTGAGCCAACCACCCGGTGGAACGTCTCGTGGGTGTGGCCAAAGCAGAAGACGTCGTCGCCCTCGTCGCTGGCGATCCGGGCGAAGGCACGGCTCGGCCGCGTGCTCCACAGGTATTCAGTCGGGCGCTGCGGTGCGCCGTGAAATAGCAGCGCAGAACGGCCGTCAAGGTCCATACGCAGGGAGGGGGGCAGCTGTCGCAGCCACGCGCGGTTGTCCTCGGTGAGCGTCTCTGCCGTCCATCGCAGCGAAGCGAGGCCCGCAGCCTCTGCCTCCGGCGTCGCCCAGGTGCTGCCGGGCTGCTCGCGGTCCATGCCGACCGCCTCGTCCCAGTTGCCCTGAACGGTGGGGACCTCCAGCCGTCGCAGTTCGGCCACCACCTCGTTGGGGTGCGGCCCACGACCCACCACATCGCCGACACACCAGATCGCGTCGCACCAGATGGAGGCCGCATCGGCCAGCACGGCCCGCAACGCCGGGAGGTTGGCGTGCAGGTCGGCCAGCACCGCGATCCTCATCGGTCGATTCTACCGACGGCGGTCCCGCCCGGCGATCACCCCCCGGCAGGACTTCAGTTCGGGCGTGACCCCGACGTGGCCATCGGCGCCGCCAGGACGCTCAGTCGTCCGGCCACGGCGCGGGCAAACTCGCGGAGCGCGGCGGCCGCCGACGACGAGTCACCGGCGGGGTGCTGGGGCGAGGTGATCGGAGCTCCGGCATCGCCGCCGGTGCGCACCGCGGGCTCCAGCGGGATGCGGGCCAGCACCTCCAGGTCGAACTCGCGCGCCAGGCTCTCGGCGCCACCGGTCCCGAAGATGTCGTGCTCGGTGCCGCAATCTGGGCAGATGAAGCCGCTCATGTTCTCGACCACGCCCAGCGTTCGAACATTGACCTTGTTGAACATGGCGATCGCCCGGCGTGCGTCCATCAGGCTGACCTCCTGCGGGGTGGTCACGATCACCGCACCGGAGAGCGGGATGAGCTGGCTGATCGAGAGCGCCGCGTCGCCGGTGCCGGGCGGCAGGTCGACCACCAGGTAGTCGAGGTCGCCCCACTCCACGTCGCGCAGGAACTGCTGGATGGCCGAGTGGATCAGCGGTCCGCGCCAGATCACCGGCGAATCCCCGGTCAGGAAGTACTGGATGCTCATCATCGACACGCCGTGCGCGGAGACCGGGTTCACGCGTCCGCCGGTGCCGGTGACGTGCGAACCGGTGGTGCCCATCATCAGCGGGACGTTCGGTCCGGTGATATCGGCGTCGAGCAGCCCCACTCGCGCGCCATCACGGGCCAGGCTCACCGCCAGGTTGACAGCGACCGTGGTCTTGCCGACGCCGCCCTTCCCGGACGCGACTGCGATCGTGTTCCGCACGCCGGGGATGAGGTCGGCCGCGGGGCCGCCGAAGGAGCGCTTCACGTTGCTCGCCCAGTCGACGCGCACCGTCGTGGCCCCCAGCGAGGCGAGCCCGTCCACGATGTCCGACTCGATCTTCGCCTTCAGCGGGCAGGCCGGCGTCGTGAGTTCGACGGTCAGGTCGACCGTGCTGCCGGCAATCTCGATCGACTTGATCATGCCCAGGCTGACCAGGTCGCGCCCGATCTCCGGGTCCTTGACCCGTCCCAGGGCGGCCATGATGTTCTCGTTGGTCAGCTGGTCGGACATGCGGCGCTCACGCTCCTGCTGCGGTCGATTGGATGGGCTGCCCCGAGGGTAGCAGAGCCGGGTTCCGGGTCGATGCTACCTTTGTTGAGACGAATGGCACTGCCAGGGCGACCGGAAATCACCCCAACCCGTCCCACAGCGATGTCTCGAGCGCGGTGGTGGTGACACCAGCGGGCGTTGGCAGGTTCGAGCGGGCGAGCCGGTAGTGCTCGGTGGCGAGGAAGGTATCGCGCGCCTCGGCGCTCCAGTCGCGGAATGGGCCGTCCGAGCCGGTCTGCGACACGTGCCGACCGATGGCGGCCAGCTTCAGCGCGGCAAGCTCCCCGAGCTCCACGGTCAGCGCCTCATCGTCGTCCGGCGAACCATAGCCGGTCGGCGCCGACGGACCGACGGCCGCGACCCGCGACGCTGGCACGACGAGGTGGTACAGCTTGGCCGCACGCCAGGCGACCTGGTCTTCATCGAGGTCGTCCTCGTAGGCCAGCGGCTGGCCGGCTCGCTCGAAGGCGGCCTCGGTCGCCCGGCCGATGGCAGCGTGGTCATCGTCGCCGGTCACCCCATCGGGCCCGAAGGTGAGGATCACCTCCGGTCGGTGCATGCGAATCGGCTCGACGATTCGGCCGACCAGCTCGTCGAATGGCACGGCCGAGAGCCCCTCCTCCGCGTAGTCGAGCATGCGCAGCACCCGAACGCCGAGCAGGGCCACCGAGCGGCGCATCTCGTCTTCGCGGACGGTGTCAAGGTTGCGCCACACGGTCGGGTTGCTGTAGTGCCGGTTGCGTCCACCCGGCGCAGGGGCCCGGTCGAGGAGGCGCCGATCGAAGTGCCCGCGCGTGGCGCACAGGACGACCACGTACGCTCCTGACGCCGCAGCCTGGGCGATCGCCCCGCCGAATCCGAAGGCTTCGTCACCCGGGTGGGCGATGACTGCCATCAGGCTGCGCGTGGGATTGCGCTCGCGAACCGGCCGCCAGATCGATGACACGGCCGGCAGTCTATCAGCCTAGACCTCGACCTCGAGCTCAATCGGCGCGACCTCGCGATGCCCGCTCGGGACATCCCATGACTGCTCCGAGCGGGACGTGGTAGCGCCGACGAAGCTGGCCCGGTGGGCGGTATCGATGGAGCGCTGCACCTCGCCGAGCGAGAGGATCTCGTGGCGCATGAGCAGGGCCATCTCGTCGCGGAGGTGCGAGCCGAGCATCTCCGGTCCGTCGGTCGAGAGGGTGAACGGCACCTCGTGATCGACCAGCCGGCGCATGACGCGGCGCAGCTCGGGAACGTCACGCAGGACCCGCGTGTGGAGGTTCGAGGTGGGACACACCTCGAGTACCACCCCTCGCTCACGGAGCATGTCCATCACCGCGGGGTCCTCCGAGCTCTTGACGCCGTGACCGATGCGGGTCGGCTCGAGCGCCTCGACCGCCTCGCGAACCTCCTCGGCCCCTCCGGTCTCGCCCGCGTGCACGGTCGCACCAAGGCCGGCGCGTCGGCAGGCGTCAAAGATCTCGCGGTAGTCCGAGAAGCGGAACGTCGGCTCCACCGGGCCGGCAATGTCTATCGCCACCACCCCCCGGTCGCGCCAGGCGATCGCCTTGGCGGCGATGATCTCGTTGAGCTCTCGGCTGAACGCGCGGTCCAGGCACAGGATCAGGCCTGCCGCAACCTGCGGGTACTCGAGCACGGCACGGTCCATGCCGCGCACCGCGGCCGCGATGATGTGATCCAGGTCCTGCTCGCCGCCGCGGTTGCGCTTCATCGGATTGAAGCGCAGCTCGATCCGGGTGATGTTGCTCTTGCGATAGGCCCCGCCGATCACCTCGTACACGCTGCGCTCGACGGCCAGCGGGCTCGACTGGATCAGCTCGGTCCAGTGGAAGAGGTCCAGGTAGCCCTGGAAGCTATGTCGGCGTCGCCGCCCGACCGTGATCAGGTCGCGGAAGGCCCAGTAGTCCTTGCTCGGCAGCCGGATCCCCTGCGCGTGGGCGATCCCCCACATGACTGCCGGCGTGACGGCTGCCCCGAGGTGGACGTGCAGCTCGGTGAGCGGCGTGTGGGGATCGAGGCGGGGACGGGGCATGGTCCTCGGGGTCGCGATTTGGCCGAGTGTAGCGCAGCACCGATGCTAGAATCGCCGCGCCATGGATGCCATCCGCGACCTGATCGAGTACGTCGCCAACGACATCGGCGGCCTGGCCGCCACGCTCTTTCCCTTTGCGCTGCTCGGCCTGATCGGCCTCTACCTGCTGTGGCTGGTGATCGGGTACCTGCGGGTGAGCCAGGTCGGCATCAACGCGGAGAGCGCCGTGTTGCCGACCCTGCAGCTGCCGAAGGCACCGGATGGGGCCATTGAGGCGGCTCGCGGTGTCGTCTACTGCCCCACCGATGGCATCGCCTATCCGGCGGGCGCGGTCTACTGCACCGTCTGCGAGTCGGACCTGCTGGCGTCGTGCGCCAACTGCGGCGCCTCGATTCGCGCCGCCGATGAGTCGTGCTACCGGTGCGGTACGCGCGACACCCTCATCGCAGCTGCGCGCTGAGCCTCGCCGGGAACCGCCGGGCCGCCGGCCTCAGTCGCCGATGAGCGAGCGGGCCAGAGCGCGCATCTCGGCAACGTTCGGGATCATGACCCAGCCACGCGCCGTCCCGGGCTCGATTCCCACGAAATAGGCGAAGCGGGGCGGCTCCAGCACCATCGCGGTGACCGCGGCGTCGGTCGATCGCCGCCCGATCTCGACCAGGGTAGGCAGCTGCCGCAACTCGATATCGGTCTGCAACGAACCCAGGTGGGTCAGCAGGCCGATGCGTGCCGAGCCGGTGCCGGGCGACACCCAGCGGCGGGCAAGTTCCACGATGACCTGCTGCGCTCGTGCCGCGCGCGCATAGTCGCTGTCGCTGCGCGTGCGAACGTAGGCGAGCGCCTGGGCGCCGTCGAGGTGGGCGGGACCTGGCTGGAGGTCGACCCCGATGCGGGCGTCGTAGAGGCGAGCCGCGACCTCCACCTCCACCCCGCCGACCGCGTCCACCATCCACGCGAAATCGTCCATGTCGATCTTCAGGTAGGCATCGATCTCGATCCCGAGCAGGGCTGCCATCGCGTCGCGAGCCGCGTCCGGCCCGAGCTCGTAGGCGATGCCGTTGATCTTGCCGCGATAGACCCGCCCGTCGCCGAGGGGGATATCGACCGTGTCGCGCGGGACGGAGAGTGCCACCACGCTGGAGCGGTCGGCACTGACGCTGACGACCATCATGGTGTCGGTGCGCGTAATGGTCGTGCCACCGCTTCGCCGCGCGAGGCTCGAATCCTCACCGAGCACCAGCACGGTGTAGCGGCTGGCGAGGAGCGCCTCGTCGAGCGGAATGGGAATGGGCGTCGGCTCGATCGTCGGCGAGGGACTCGGCGACGGCGCAAGGCTCCGCGATGGGATCGGCGTCGGTTCGTTCGTCGGCGAGGGACTCGGCGACGGTGCCGAGCAGCTGGCAAGCAGGACCATGGCCAGCAGCGCGACGGCTGATGCGCGACGGAGGCCAGCCGTCACACCGGCCTCCCCGACGCCATCGCCGCGACCTGGGCAGCCGCACGCTGCGGGTCGCTCGTCGGCTCGTCACAGGCATAGCCGCGACACACGTACGCGGTCGCGACCCCACCGCGCGCTGTCTTGCCGGCAAAGAGCGCCATCTCGGCGAGCGAGCTCGTTGGGTCGAGTGGCGCGATCACGAGGTCGGGCGCATACGGCTGCGCGACGGCACGTCGCATGGCCGCCGAGCGCGGGTCGAGCTGATCGCCGGCGACCACCGCGTCGATCGGCTCCCCCAGCGACCGGTCAGCGGCGCACAGCATCCGGCCGAACTGGCTCGGACGGGTGGCGAAGGCCGGTCCAGCGGCCCGCAGGATGCTCCGGGCTCGACGGTCGGCGTCTGGATCGCCGGCGAGGAGCCCCAGCCGCAGGAGGACGTCGGCCGCGACCGAGTTGGCCGCCGGCGTGGCGCCATCGATCAGCGAGCGCGGACGCGTCACCGCCAGATCGTGCTCGGGGCCGGTGTCGTAGAAGGTCCCGCTCTCCGAATCCCAGAACTCGGCCGTCGCGCGGTCCATCAGCGATGTCGCGAGCTGCAGATCGGCATCGTCACCGGTGGCCGAGTAACTCTCCAGCAGGCCATCGGCGAGGTTGGCGTAGTCCTCGCAGAAGCCGGGCGTGTGGGCCGTGCCGTCCCGCGAGGTGCGCCACAGGCGGCCGTCATCTCGCAGCAGCGCCGCGCGGATGAACCCGGCCACGCGCCTGGTCGCCTCGAGGTACCGATCGTGACCGAGGACCAGGGCGCCGGTCGCCACGGCGCGAAGCGCCATCCCGTTCCACGCGGCCAACTGTTTCTCATCGCGGCCGGGGCGCACGCGCCCCTCGCGCGCCGCCAGCAACGCGATGCGGCCGCGCTCGGCCAGCGCCCCATCCACCACCGTGCCGGCCGCCCACAGCACCGTTCGTCCTTCCCAGTTCCCTGCGGGCGTCACCCCCCACATCTCGGCCAACGAAGCCGCCTGGCCCGTGTCCAGGCCGGATGCCGCCAGGACAGCCATGAACTCGTCGTGTTCCCAGACGTAATACCGCCCCTCCTCGCCCTCCGTGTCGGCATCGAGCGCCGAGGCGAACCCGCCGTCATCGGTCTGCAGCTCGCGGAGCATGAAGTCGAGGGTGTCGGCCGCCACGCGGGCGTATCGGTCCTGCCCTGTCGCTCGGAAGGCCTCCAGGTAGCAGTGGGCAAGCAGCGCGTTGTCGTAGAGCATCTTCTCGAAGTGCGGGACCAGCCATCGGGCATCGGTGCTGTAGCGGGCGAAGCCGCCGCCCAGCTGATCGTGGATGCCGCCGTCCGCCATCCGGTCAAGGGTGTGGGTGACCATTCGCAGCGTCGCGGCGTCGCCGCTGCGGCGCCACGCTCGCAGCAGGAACTCCAGGGTCATCGGCGCGGGGAACTTCGGCGCGCCACCGAAGCCGCCATGGGTGGCATCGAAGGCGCGGGCCAGGCTGGTCGCGGCGGCCGCAAGGTGCTGCAGCTCCGGGTCGGCGGTCCCGCTGCGCACATCGAGCTGCTCACGGAGGAGCGCAGCCAGCTGCTTGCCCTGGGCGACCACCTCCTCCCGCCGAGTTTGGAAGGCATCAGCCACGCCGGCCAGCACCCGGGGGAAGCCCGGCATCCCATGCCGGTCCTCGGGCGGGAAGTAGGTGCCGCCGTAGAACGGCTCGAGATCGGGCGTCAGGAAGACGCTCATCGGCCAGCCACCGCTGCCGGTCATGGTCTGCACGGCCGCCATGTAGATGTCGTCGAGGTCGGGCCGCTCCTCGCGATCGACCTTGATCGCCACGAAATCGCGGTTCATCTGCGCGGCGATA
>Ga0209642_10001813_pt1 | contig 14235 bp, 14 predicted proteins | sample RifCSP19_2_FD_184025 | JGI IMG/M metagenome (GOLD analysis project Ga0209642, IMG submission 184025) | Soil microbial communities from Rifle, Colorado - Rifle CSP2_sed 19_2 (SPAdes) (version 2) | ecosystem: Environmental > Terrestrial > Deep subsurface > Rock core/Sediment | place: Rifle... | reverse complement strand
TAATTAACAGCTTGGAGTAATAAATGGCACTAAGTTCAAATTCTTTAATTCATTTTACAGAAAGAAAAAACTCTTTGATTGGAATATTACAAGATAATTTTAAAATATTTTACTGTCTTGAGCATGTTTATTGTAAAAGTGGCGTCTTTGTAGGTGCTGTACCTATGGTCAGTTTCTGTGATATTCCATTATCAGAGATTAAAAATCACATAGATAAATATGGATGTTATGGACTTGGATTGAAGAAAAGCTGGGCTATAAAAAAAGGATTGAATCCAGTGCTGTATATTGAAAAGGAATCAATGATTGGTCATGAGTTTAGGAATACGGCCAAAAAATTATTATCCGGTAAAAACGATAAAACACTTTCTGAGGAAGGGTTTACTATAATAAATCTTTTCAGGTATATGAAAAACTATGAACATGAGTTAATTAGAAAAGATAAAACTTATCCAAACTATAGATTTTCAGACGAGAGAGAATGGCGATTTGTTCCACCAAAAGAGGACGCCGAAATTATTATACTTGAAAAATTAGACTGGAATTCACACCAGATGATATCACTTATATAATAATAAATAATGAAAGCGAGATTAATGAATTTATTGCAGTTTTAAGGTATGCTAAAGGTAAAACTTATACTCATGAACAAGTCGAACGATTGATCACTAGAATATTAACAACCGAACAAATAAGAACAGATATTTAAATTGTGAATCATCCTCATAATTAAGTGTAAATTTTAAGACAATTTTCCGTCGAAGTTAAGTAATGAAATATTTAATTCTCATTTCAATTTGGGCGGGATATTGTTTCCTGCATAGCTTTTTAATCAGCATAAGGTTTACAAATTTTCTCACCCGCGTATTAAAAAACTATTATGTTTTCTATAACCATTTTTATTTTTTGCATTTCCAACAGCGTCGGGTTTTAGTTGTGACAGCATTAAGCGGCAAATCTCTTTGGTTTTGTCACCAATAATCTAAAGCTGAACCATGAAGACATTAATTCTATTATTTTGTTTAAGTATCGTTTTCAATCAGACGATCTTAAGTCAAACTTCAACCGTAAATGTTAACTCCTATGATATCGCTGCAAATCTTATCTTAAACTCCGAGAATCTCAACATAACTTTGCTCTGTCAAATTCAGCCATCGGTTTCTTTATCCGAAGTTCAATTCATTTTCAGTTCCGAATCTAAACTCCATTCGGTTAAGTATTTGAAAGACGACAACTGGATAAGCATCCCATACCAATTTAATGGGAAAGATTCATTGCTATTACTTTTTGAAAGCGGAATTCTCCCCGATAATAAATACGATTTGAGATTCGAATATTCTTTCCCAACTAATTTGCTAAAAGATTCATTGGTCATCATTGACCGCGGTCATCGCTGGTATCCGCTTATTCTAGATCAAGTAGCACCTTTTAAATTAACTTGCAATGTTCCAAAAGGATTTCAAGTTCTTGCAGCCGGCGATTTAATATCTGTTCAAGAAAACGAAGTGAACACGACTTTTGTATGGGAAAGCAAATCGGCTGTTTTCAAACTGCCATTAATTATTTTTAATTGTTCCAGATTTAAGGAAGCAAATTTGATTCGCTAGGAATTAATATTGATTTCTTTTATTTGAATGCAGATTCACTTGAAGCATTGAGTGTAATTAAAGAAGCTTTTAAATCTGTTAAATTTTTTTATGAAAATATCGGCAATTATCCATATAAAAAATTAACACTTTTTGAAGTAACTCAGTGGGAAGGGATAAATACTGGGAGCGGATTAATAATGATTGGCACTCAATCTTTAGAAATGATGAAGCAAAAATATTTTGAGAGTTTAAATTTAACAATTGCGCAGCAATGGTTCGGTGCCGGTGTGTTTGCCAAATATGGCAGTCCCGGTTTTTGGTTCTTGTCTCTTTCATTACCGCATTATCTTCGTCTTATGTATTTACGACAAACTCAAGGAGAAGAATCGTTTCTGAAGTCCTTGCACGAGCCGCTTGCTAAGTACAAAGAATTTTCTGGGACGGAGAATGACATCCCGATAATAAATGTAGATTCTCCGAACTCAAGAGAAAAGGGTCTCATCTTATATGGTAAGGGTCCGTTTTTATTGAGCAAAATCCATAATGCGATGGGCAATGAGAATTGGTTAGCATTCCTTCAGAATCTGTTCAAATCTTTTCGCGGAAAAATATTGACTTACGATGAATTTGAAAAACAAATTTCCAGATATGGTGAGAACGGAAGTATTTTAGCTTTGCTGAAAAAATTAATTTCACAAAAAGGAATGGCTGAAGAGTAGAGCAATTATCGGCAAATTACATGATAAAACAATCAAGCGGATGAATTACCAGAGGCGATTAAACTATACTTCAGTTTAGCCCCAATGCATTTAAATGGTAAATAATATGGTTGAAAAACCATATTAAAGTATGTATTTTAGAATAGCAATTTGAGAATAAAATTTGGTTAAATCTGCAACGTTTGAATGGGATGAAGATAAGAATAGACTTAATCAAAAGAAACATTTTATATCTTTTGAGGAAGCTCAATATGCATTTGCAGATTCAAAGAGAATTATAGCCAAGGATTTACATCATAGTAAAAATGAAGAACGATTTTATTGTTTTGGAAAGATTGCCGACAGTATTGTTACAGTTCGTTTTACATATCGTAATAACATAATTAGAATTATTGGTGCTGGATATTGGAGGAAAGGAAAACAGATATATGAAAAAGAAAATAAAATACAGCAATGAGAAAATCGGTGAAATAGAAGTTGTGAAGGACTTTTTACCAAAACCAGAAGATTTAGTATTTAAAGAAGATACTGTTAAAATCACGCTCAATTTGAGCAAATCAAGTATCGAATTTTTTAAGCGGCTTGCTCAAAAGCATGGTAGTCAATATCAAAAGGTAATCAGAAATTTAATTGATAGTTATTCATCTCATTATTCTGAATAATTATAAATAAAAATCCCCGCACTGTGATAAAGTCGTATTCTAAGAACCCTCTGACAACGTTATTGAACTTGAACTTACAATCTTTCTTTCCAAAAATTAATCTGATTCGAGACCAAATCGGGATTGGGTGATCCGATAGTTTTTTTACGGGAGAGAGCGTTTTTTATTTGGAAAATGTTTAATGCAGATTCATCAAACATCGGGTTGATTTTTTTTAATTCATTCAGCGAAAGCTGATTCAACTTAACATTTTTATCTTCGGCGTATTTTATAACCTGACCAACTATCTCATGTGATTTTCGGAATGGAATATTTTTTAGCACAAGCCAATCGGTAAGATCCGTTGCAAGCGAAAAATCACCGTCGAGTTCTTCAGTAAATCTATCCTTGTTAACTGAAATCGTGGAGATAATCCCCGTCATCATTTTTAATGAATTTAAGTACGTATCTAACGAATCGAATAATGGTTCTTTATCTTCTTGTAAATCGCGGTTATAGCTTAGGGGAAGTCCTTTTACAGTAGTAAGCAAAGCCATGTAATTTCCGTAAACTCTTCCTGTTTTACCGCGGATTAATTCCGCAATATCAGAATTTTTCTTTTGCGGCATTAATGAAGAACCGGTAGAATATTCATCTCCGATTTTCACAAAGTTCCATTCCGAGGTTGACCAAATTATTAGTTCTTCTGAAAGCCGGCTGAGGTTCATCATTCCGATTGAGCATGCATTCAAAAAATCAATAATGAAATCGCGATCGGAAACGGAATCGAGCGCATTTTGTGTGATACAGGAAAATCCTAATTCTTTTGCAGTGAAATCCCGATCAAGCGGGAGAGTGGAACCGGCGAGTGCGCCACATCCAAGGGGACATTTATCCGTTTCGACAAAAACGCTATTTAATCTTTCTTTCGAACGCTCGAGCGTTTCAACATAAGCGAGGAGATGGAATCCGAATGAAATCGGCTGTGCTCTCTGAAGATGCGTATATCCAGGAATGACCGTATCTATATTTTTATCGGCAAGATTAACTAATTCTTTTTGCAGCGATATAATCCGTTCTTTTAACTGGAGGATGGCGTCTTTCTGCCATAACCGGATGTCTGTTGCTATCTGGTCATTTCTGCTTCTGCCGGAGTGCAGCTTCCCTCCGATTTCTCCAACATGAAATGTGAGTCGTTTTTCGATTGCCGAGTGAATGTCTTCGTATTCATGTATTTCGGGCGTCCATTCGTCCGTTTCAATTTCATCTTTAACTTTTTGTAAACCTTCAATAATAATTTTGAGTTCATCCGAATTAAGTATTCCGATATGCTCAAGCATTTTTGCATGCGCAGTGCTTACCAAAATATCAGACTTGTAAAGCCTGATATCGAATGAAAGTGAAGAAGAAAATGAAAGAGCGTCGCCCTCTAATTTTTTTTTAAATCTACTGCCCCACAATATTTTCATTTAGTACCAATTTATTTTTCTGCGAGACTTTACTAATCGTTTTGAACGGAAGACCAACAATGTTGATAAATCCAGCCGAATCTTGATGACTGAAAGTATCTCCTGCACCATAAGTTGCCAGCTTTTTATTATAAAGACTAAAAGGAGATGTTCTTGAAAGAATCGTGATGTTTCCTTTGTAAAGTTGAAGCTTAATCTCACCACTTACATTTTCTTGAGTGGAATCTACAAAAGTCATAAGTGAATTAAAAAGCGGGGAGAACCACAGTCCATCGTAGATCATGTTAGAAATTTGGTTCGATACATTTTGCTTGTATCTGAAAGTATCTTTATCGAGCGTGAGTTTTTCAAGTTCGTGATGCGCCTTCAGCAAAATTACTGCACCCGGAGCTTCGTAAATTTCTCTCGATTTTATTCCTACAACTCTATTCTCAACCATATCAATTCTGCCAATTCCGTGCTCGCCGCCAAAAGAATTAAGATAAGCTACCAGTTCTGCACCGGAGTATTTTTGTCCTTCGATTGCAACCGGAATTCCTTTTTCAAAAGTAAGAGTAACCTGTTCGGGTTTGTTCTTTGCTTCAACAGGATTTTTAGTTATTTGATAAGCATCTTCGGGAGGTGGGTTTCTTGTATCCTCCAGTTCACCGCACTCAACAGCAATTCCCCATAAATTTTCATCAATGGAATACGGCTTTTGCTTAGTGATTGAAATTGGAATATTACATTGCAAAGCATAATCTATTTCTTCTTCTCGTGTTTTGAACTCCCATGTTCTGAGGGGAGCGAGAATTTCCATATCGGGTGCTAAAGTTTTAATACCAACTTCAAATCGAACCTGGTCATTACCTTTTCCTGTGCATCCATGAGCGATCATATCCGCACTTTCTTTCTGAGCAATTTCTACCATCAATTTTGCTAACAGCGGGCGTCCAATTGCTGTAGCCAGCGGGTATTCGCCCTCATACAAAGCTCCGGCTTTCAATGCTTTCCAGGCGTAATCTTCAATAAATTCATTTTGAAGATTCACAATATATGCTTTTGAAGCACCGGTTTTCAATGCTTTCTCTTCGAGGTTTTCCAAATCTTTCTTTTGTCCAAGATTTCCGGTAACGGTAATAATTTCAGCATCATATTTTTGGCTTAACCATTTCACCATTACCGATGTATCCAATCCACCTGAATATGCAACAACAATTTTTTTCTTTTTCATTTTATTTTCCTTCAAAGTTTAAGTTTTTTTCTTCATTCATTATTTTATTTATTAATTTCACAATCTCAGGAATGTTCTTAACACTTGATGGTACAACTAATATTGTATCATCACCCGCTATTGTACCGAGTATTAATCTTGAGTTAAGCTTATCTATGTAGTGAGCTACACCTTGCGCTCTGCCTGCAAGTGTACGGACGATAATCAGCATTTCGTTGAATTCAACCGAAAGAATCTCAAATGAGATAAGCCTGCGAATTTGATTACCGGCTTCCTCAACATTTAGAGTGTAACGGAAACCTTCGGCAGCAGATGTTCTCACAACACCCAATTCCTGAAAGTCACGGCTTAAGGTTGCCTGTGTTACTTCAATACCTTCATCGCTTAAACATTTGACTAATTCTTCCTGGTTGGAAATGATCTTATCTCTAAGCAGCTCTTTAATTTTATTTTGACGATGAGTTTTGCTGTACATAAATTTTCTTTATCTGAAATAATATTCTAATCAAGGTGTAAATCATTTATCATGCTCGAAAATGACAACATGAACTGTGAAATATGATTTTTATTTATAATGTAGGGAGGAAGCAGACGCATTGTATTTCTTCCTGCGGAGTAAGTCAATATTTTTTTATTCAGAAGCGTTTCAACAACGGTGGAGTTTAATATTTTTTCATCGAACTCAATTCCAATTATCAAACCCAATCCACGGATTTCTTTAATAGCAGGTGAGTTTATTTTCTGCAGCTCATTCATCAACTCTTTGCCTGAATTTGAAATATGAGTTAGAGTTTCAGGAGTCAATAAATTCACAACAGCATTTGCTGCAGCAATTGATAAAGGATTACCGCCAAAGGTTGAACCGTGATCACCTGGTTTGATTTTGTCTGCGACTTTGGCCGACACAATAGTTGCACCTAATGGAAGTCCATTTGCGATTCCTTTCGCTAAGGTTATGATATCGGGTACTACGTCAAACCATTGATGTGCGAAAAATTTTCCTGTTCTGCCCATTCCGGTTTGAACTTCATCAAGTATGAGAAGCAAATTATTTTCTCTGCAAAGTTTTTCAACTTCCTTTAGATATTCAGGTGATGGAGTAATAATACCGCCTTCACCCTGAATTGGCTCCAATATTATTGCACAAACATCTTCTGTTATTGAATGACTAATTGTATCCACATCATTGAACGGGACATATTTGAAACCCGGAGTCAGTGGTCTGAATCCATTCCATAATTTAACTTGTGCTGATGCAGAAAGACTTCCCATCGTTCTGCCGTGAAAACTTCCTTCTGCTGAAATGATTGTAGTTCTTTCTTCACCGAACTTTCGAGCAAACTTAATTGCTGCTTCATTTGCCTCAGTACCAGAATTACAGAAAAACACCTTGTCCAAACCGGAATGCTGTACCAATTTTTCTGCTAAGGTCTGCTGATTAGTTGATTCAAAAAGATTTGAAACATGCCAGAACGATTTGAGCTGTTCATCTACTGCTTTTTTAATGACTGGATGTGAATGTCCGAACCCAGTGACAGCAATACCGCAGAGGAAGTCGAGATATTCGTTACCATTCCTATCATACAAATGCACACCATTTCCATAAGCAAATTCAACTGGAAATCGTTTGTAATTTTGGAGCAGTGCTGAATCAGACTCGAGCACTGAGTTTTCTTTTTCTTGAAGATACAACCCAAGTTCCTTTCGATTTTGAAGAATTATTTATTTGATGGAGATCGTTTCCGATCCATACTTTATTTACGCCTTGTTCAATCAAATTTAAAGCGCTCTGCAGTTTGGGAACCATTCCGTCTTTAATTTCGCCGTTTGTTATACCAAAATGAATATCGGTTTCCGAGATTTGCGATTGAGTCGTACCGTATATTTTTACTCCTTCAATATCCGATAAGAAAATTACAGATTCGGCTTGAATGGCTTCGGCTAAAACCATAGTAAAAAGATCTGCATTCACATTCATTAAATGACCTTCTGAATCACGGCAAATGCTTGCGAAAACGGGGATTGTTTTAGTCTTGAGTAAATCTTTTAACCATCGAGTTTGTGAGCTAATCTTTGGTACTCCAACATAGCCAAGTTCAAGATTAAGATATTCCGCAACGAACAGTCCATTGTCAATTCCATTATAACCGGCAGCATTTATATTTTTGGATAGTAAACGGGCAACAATCTTGGCATTGATCAATCCATTTTGAACTGCTGCTACAATGTCCATCATATCATCACTTGTAATTCGGTGGCCACTGACAAACTCACTCTTACATCCGAGTTTCGAAGCCCAATCGGAGATTGTATTTCCTGCACCATGCACAATGATTAGTCCATCGTATTGTTTAAGGAAGTTATGTATCTGTGCTATCCAATTTTCTTCCGTAAGGAATTGATCAATAGATTTACCGCTTAATTTTATTACTGCTGTTTTCATTTTTTATCCTTCTTAAGTTCTATAATTAGCATTGATTTTAATGTACTGCTCAGAAAAGTCGCATGTCCACCAATTAGTTGAAGCTTGTCCTTCATTCAATTCTATTGTTATATCAACTTCCTTTTTAAGTAAGATTTCCCTAGCAGCTGATTCATCAAAATTTGAAATATAACCTGGAGTTAAAAGAGAAAGCTCACCTACTTTTATCATCACTTTTTCAGGGGAGAAATTAATTCCGCTGTTTCCCACTGCCGATAAAATCCTTCCCCAATTTGCATCGGCACCATATATTGCTGTTTTTACTAACGGAGAATTCACAACCGCTTTTGCTGCTGAGTCGGCATCAATTTCTGATTTAGCTGAACCCACTTTCACTGAAATAAATTTTGTTGCGCCTTCACCGTCTTTAACAATTGCCATTGCCATTTTTTTACATAAATCTCTCAATGCAACTTTGAAAAGCTGGTAATCGCTATTCTCCTCCGTGATCGAAACTTCAGATGCACCGTTTGCCATAAGGACAACCATGTCGTTGGTGCTTGTGTCGCCATCGACAGAAATTCTGTTAAATGATTTTTTCACGGCTTCCGAAATTGATTGCTGAACAAGATACTTAGGTACATCAGCATCTGTTGCAATGAACGCCAGCATTGTTGCCATGTTCGGCATAATCATTCCGCTGCCTTTACAAATTCCGCCGATTGTAACTTCACCTTTACTAAGTTGAACTTTGCACGCGAACGATTTTGGGTAGGTATCGGTGGTCATAATTGCTTCGGCAGCATCATACCCAGCTGAATTACTATCTGACAATTGAATTTCTGTAATTCCTTCTTTTATCTTATCAATATTTAACTGAACTCCAATCACACCTGTTGACGAAATGAGAACCTCTTCTTTATCAATGCCCAGATATTTGGCGCAATATTCTTGAACGTCAATAGCATTGTTAAATCCCTTCTCACCTGTGCAAGCATTAGCATTTCCGGAATTTATTAAAATCGCTCTGATCTTTTGATTCTTGGAAATTATCTTTTTCGAGATCAGTAGGGGAGCAGCTTGCACTTTATTCAAAGTGAAAGTTCCGCCAACATTTGCCGGAGTATCGGAATAGATCAAAGCTAAATCTTTCTTTTGCTTTTTTAACCCGCAGTATATTCCGGCAGCTTTTATCCCTTTGGCAGATGTGATAGTACCTTTTTCTAAATAATCAATCATAAGTTTGATTTATTAATTTTAATGTTAGTTTACTTAGTCTGAATATCGCTGGGAAAGTAAACCCGCTGTTTGATCTAAACCATAAAGTCTGTTCATATTTTGAACGGCTTGACCTGAAGCACCTTTAATTAAGTTGTCTATTGCCGATGTGAGAATAATTCTTCTTGGACCGACGGAAGCATTAATATCACAAAAATTTGTTTCGAGCACCCACTTAAGTTCAGGTGGTGTTTTCCTAATTCGTACAAATGGAGTTAGCGAGTATTTCTGTTCAATCGCAGCATCAACTTCGTTTTCTGATAATTCATTTTTTAAGTGAATAGTCGTTGTTGAATAAATTCCTCTTGCGATCGGCAAAAGGTGTGTGGAGAAACTGTACGGTTTATTTCCTAGTCCGGCGCTTTGCAGCATTTGATTTATTTCCGGTTCATGTCTGTGCTTATTTAAATTATATGCTTTAACATTTCCGTACATTTCAGAGAGAAGTAAATCTGCTTTAACCGGTTTACCCGCGCCGCTAACCCCCGAATAGGCAACTGTACTCACTGAAATAATTTTTTCAGAGAAGTTCATAACAATTGGAATCAGTGGAATTAATACTGCCGTTGGATAACAGCCAGGATTTGCGATCAAATTAAAATTGTAATCGGAATTATCGAGAACGTCTGCTAAGCCATATACTTTTTTTGCGAGCAATTCCGCGGAGGAATGTTCGAATCCATACCATTCATTATATAATTTGGAAGTTGATAAACGATAATCACCTCCAATATCAATTACTTTTTTCCCTTTGTAAATTAATTTGGGAATATATTTCAAAGTTTCGCCATGTGGTAAGGCAGTAAAGTACAAATCATTCGAGTCGTTCAAATCGTCAATGGATTTGATTTGAATGTCATCCATAGTCTCTTTTAGTTCGGGGAAGATCTCAAATATTGAATTACCTGCAGTTGATTGTGCATAAATTTCAATTTTCCCAACAGCCGGATGATTGGATAGAATTTTCAACAGTTCTTTACCTGTGTAACCTGAACCGCCAATTATTCCGATATTTATTTTATTCTGATTATTCAATTATATGTATAATAATAATATTATAATGCGAAAATAGGCGATATTTTAGCTTTTGTCAAGAGTAATATGAATAAATATGTAAAATATTATTTATTGAGATGGGGTGTTAAACTTTTTAATGTTGTTCATTATGACCTTTTCCCATCAAGATTGTTAATTGGTTATTAAACTTTAGTGTTGCTCATTACTAACAAAATTATGTTTTTCGAAATAATGGAATTATTTTTTTTTGAAAGAATTATTAAATCAAATTAAAAATTAGAAAGGTATATCGAACAATGGCGAAACAAATATTTGTGAATTTACCGGTTAAAGATCTAAATAAAGCTAAAGAGTTTTTTTCTAAGCTTGGCTTTACATTTAATGAACAGTTCACTGATGAAAATTCTGCATGTCTAGTAATTGGGGAAAACATTTTTGCAATGCTATTGGTTGAGAAATTTTTTCTATCTTTCACTAAGAAAGAAATTAATAATGCATTAGAAAGTTCAGAAGTTATTTTCGCAATCTCGGTAGAAAGCAGGGAAGAAGTTGATGAGATGATTAACAATGTAATCAAAGCCGGTGGAATTGAACCAAGGGAATCTCAAGATCACGGCTGGATGTATGGACGAAGTTTTCAAGATATTGACGGACATTTATGGGAAGTATTTTTTATGGACGAAACTGCTATGAAGCAAGCACAACAGAATAAAAAATAAACATATGAACTATCTAATTTGGAAGCTCATTCACGTCGCTTCTGTAATAATTTTTCTGGGCAATATTATTACCGGATTATTTTGGGCGGTGCGAGCTAATAAAACCCATGATTTCAAATTAATTGCTTCGACATTTCAGGGTATCATGCAGAGTGATAGATATTTTACATTACCGGGAATTGTTGCCGCCATTCATGGAAGGATTCCAATTTTAGGTACAGGTTGGATTTTATGGCCAATAATTTTGTTTTCTATTTCAGGAATAATTTTTAGTGTTTACGTTACGCCGCTTCAGAAAAAAATAGCAAACTATGCACTCAATACCGTCGATTCTGAGAGCAGTTGGAACACTTACGAAAAGATGTATAAGCAATGGGAAGTCTGGGGCTTCTTAGCAACTGTAACTCCGGTTGCAGCAATGGTGATAATGATACTGAAGCCATCGTTGCCTGGTTTATAGTAAAGCAAATCGTTGAAATGAATTTTACATTAAAAATCATTTCACATCATTCTTATTAACCGTTCAAATAAATCTTGAAGCTTTATTGCTGAAATTATTTATTTTTCAACCAGAAAAAACAAATAAACTTTTTGCAGATAAATAAGTGATCTAATGAAAGCCGTCATTTTATTTTTATTGACATCGGCACTTATCGCTTCATCTTTCGCTGGTACAAACGATTCACTGAATAAAAAAAGTATCGTAGTAAAAACCTATCGTACATCTGAAATTATTAATATTGACGGCTTGCTTACAGAAAATATTTGGACATCGCAATCAGGAGTTTCCGATTTTATACAACGTGATCCGCTTGAAGGGAATAACGCTACCGAAAAGACTGAGGTGTTTTTAGCTTATGATGATGAAGCACTTTATTTAGCAGCAAAGCTTTTTGATTCTTCCCCCGACTCAATAGTTGCCAGACTTTCCCGCCGCGATGTTGGAACTAATGATGATTTATTCGGAATTTTTCTGGATCCTCATTACGATAAACGAAGTGGGTATTACTTCGGTGTATCTGCATCCGGAACCCAATATGACGGAGTTCTCTTTAATGATCAATGGGATGATGAATCTTGGGATGGTGTTTGGGAAAGTAAAGTAGTCATTAATAGTGAGGGCTGGTTCTGTGAAATGCGAATTCCTTTTTCTCAAATGAGATTTAAGGAAAATGAGAAACATGTTTGGGGTGTGAATTTTCGCAGAGATATTTCAAGAAAAAATGAAATTGATTACCTCGTTTACGTTCCAAAGAATGAACAAGTCTTTGTATCACGATTCTTTGATCTTGTCGGAATTGAAAATATTAAATCAACAAGCAGCATTGAAATTTTACCTTATGTAATAAGTAAGGCGGAATACCTTCAGCATTCTGCAGGAGATCCATTTAATGATGGTTCAAAATATTCTTCTGGTATTGGCGGTGATGTTAAAATGAGTATTGGTTCTAACTTAAAACTTAATGCAACTATCAACCCGGATTTTGGACAAGTGGAAATTGATCCTGCCGTAATTAATCTTAGTGATGTTGAAACTTTCTTTGATGAGAAGCGACCTTTCTTTATTGAAGGTTCAACCATTTTTAATTTTGGCCAAGGTGGAGCAACAAATTATTGGGGTTTCAATTGGGGAAATCCAATTTTCTTTTACAGCCGGAGAATTGGAAGAGTGCCGCAGGGAAGTATACCTAATGCTGATTATTCAGATGTGCCACTTGGTACTCATATAATTGGTGCGGCAAAACTAACTGGAAATATCGGAGATAATTTAACTATCGGAACAATTCAGGCTATAACTGAAAAAGAATTAGCTGAACTTCAAATTAGTGGAAATAGGTCTAAAGTTGAAATTGAACCGCTCACTTACTATGGAGTTGTTCGTGCACAAAAAGAATTTGCTGAAGGCAGACAAGGGCTTGGGGGCATAGCAACTTTAACTTCTAGAAAATTTGATGATGACAGATTGAAAGATGAAATTAATAAAAATGCTTTTACTTCAGGCATTGATGGATGGACATTTTTAGATTCATCAAAAACATGGGTTTTTGCTGGTGCCCTGGGATATAGTCAAATTACGGGAACTAAAGAAAGAATGATTGACCTTCAAAGAAATTCACTGCATTATTTCCAAAGACCTGATGCTAAAAAATTCAGACTTGACAGCAGTGCAACATCCCTGACAGGTTATGCCGGAAGATTCGTGCTCAACAAACAAAAGGGAAATTTCTTTTTTAATTCTGCCTTTGGATTTCTTTCACCTGGATTTGATGTTAACGACATCGGCTTTTTATATCGGGCTGATGTAATAAATATGCATGTTGGTGCTGGATATTTTTGGAGCGATCCAACGGAGGTGTATAGAAATCTTGAACTTGGAGGTGCTCTATTTAGAAATTTTGATTTTGATGGCAATGCAACAAGCGGAGGAATCTTCCATTTTGGTTCTCTTCAATTTTTAAATTATTACAATTTAAATTGGAATTTAGGACTCTATCCTTCAAATGTTAATAACCGATTAACGAGAGGCGGTCCATTGACCTTAAATCCTGACGGAATTGATGTAAGTATAAATGCAAATTCCGACAGTAGAAAAAATTGGGTGGTAAGTCTTGGTTATTCTTTCGGAGGTGCACTCGATTATCCTTTTTACTGGCAAATAAATGCTGAGCTTGAAGTAAGACCATCATCAAATATCTTACTTAGTATTAGTCCATTTTATAATAGAGACAATACTTTTGCTCAATGGGTTGATGTGTTCGATGATCCGTCTGCAGCAAGTACTTTTGAGAAGAGATATGTTTTTGCCGAGTTGAAACAAACTACGATTGGTGCAGGCATCAGATTGAATTGGACTTTTACTCCAAAGCTCAGTTTTCAAATTTTTTTGCAGCCATTGATTTCGTCCGGTGACTATAAAAACTTTAAAGAACTTGCAAAAGCACGAACATATAATTTCAATCAATATCAAATTGATGAAGCAACGGCAAATCAAGAGGAATTTTTTATTGATCCTGATGGAAGCGGTCCTTCGCAAGGATTTGTGATTAATAATCCCGACTTCAATTATAAATCACTACGTGGTAATGCGGTCTTAAGGTGGGAATATCTCCCTGGATCGGTTCTGTATTTTGTATGGACTCAAACGAGATCGGATACAGAAAACATTGG
>Ga0209642_10001801_pt1 | contig 14280 bp, 15 predicted proteins | sample RifCSP19_2_FD_184025 | JGI IMG/M metagenome (GOLD analysis project Ga0209642, IMG submission 184025) | Soil microbial communities from Rifle, Colorado - Rifle CSP2_sed 19_2 (SPAdes) (version 2) | ecosystem: Environmental > Terrestrial > Deep subsurface > Rock core/Sediment | place: Rifle... | reverse complement strand
TGCCGTGAAGATCAAGGAGATAAATCTGTTCAAAAGTGTTCATGAGGGATTGGCGCATACCTCGGAAGGTGGGGTTATCGAGGTAGCTGTGGTTAGTGATGAAGCCGAGAACCCCTTCGCCCGCCTCTGGCAGACCCCGGCCGGCGAGCAAGTGACCGCCATGTTCCAGCCCGCCGGCGCTTTGCCTCTCACCCCGCGCGACGGTCAGGGCCTGAATCCGTTGCTACGGCACCCCGGGATGATCATCCACCCGCCGATGCTCTATCTCGGCTTCGTCTCTTTCGTCATTCCCTACGCATTTGCCATCGCCGCGCTGGTGACCGGCCGCACCGACGACCGCTGGATCCGCATCACGCGCCGTTGGACCCTCGTCGCCTGGCTCTTCCTCTCACTGGGCCTGATCTTGGGTGGGCGTTGGGCCTACGATGTCCTCGGTTGGGGCGGTTACTGGGGCTGGGACCCGGTGGAGATCGCGGCCTTCATGCCCTGGCTTTCCGGCACGGCTCTCTTGCATTCGGTGATGATCCAGGAGAAGCGCGGCATCCTCAAGCATTGGAACATGGTCTTGATCATCCTGACCTACGCCCTGGTGATCTTTGGCACCTTCCTCACCCGCTCCGGCGTGCTCTCGTCCGTCCATGCCTTCGCCCAGTCCGCAATCGGGCCGATGTTCTTCGCCTTCATCGGAATCACCGCCGTAGCTTCGGTTGCCTTGCTCATCAGCCGTTGGAGCGATCTGAAAGGGGAGAACCAACTCGATTCGGTCCTCTCGCGCGAGGCGCTGTTCCTCCTCAACAACCTGCTCTTCATGGGCATCCTCGTCGTCTGCTTTTGGGGGGTCCTCTTCCCCCTGATATCGGAGTTGGCCACCGGCCAGAAGGTGACCGTCGGCCCGCCCTTCTACGAGCGGGCGACCGCGCCGCTCTGGGCGGGACTGTTACTCCTCATGGGCGTCGCGCCGCTCTCCGCCTATGGCCGGACATCCGCTCAGCTCCTCGGCCGCGCGATCTGGAAGCCGTTCGCCGCCTCACTGTTGGTTCCCATCGGCCTCGTCACTCTGGGGCAGGTGAAGAGCCTACCTGCCATCCTCGGCCTCTGGCTGGCGTCACTGGTGGGACTGGTGACGCTCTATGAGTTTTGGCGCGGCACGCTGGCGCGCCACCGCCGGCACGCGGAGAGCTGGCCGCTTGCCCTCTGGAGACTGGCGGGTCGCAACCGACGCCGCTACGGCGGTTACGTGATCCACCTCGGCGTGGTCTTAATGGCCTTCGGTATCATCGGCATCGAGATCTTCCAGAGCGAGACGCAGGGCACGCTCGCGCAAGGCGAGCAGCTCACCATCGGTCGCTACGTGATGGTCTATGACTCGCTCGCCGAGTTCGATACCGCCGACGGCCGCAACGTGGCGCGCGCCGTCGTCTCGGTCTTTCGTGACGGCGAGTACCTGACCGAGCTTCACCCGCGCCGCGACTACTACTACGTGTCACAGCAGCAGATGACGATCCCCGGCGTCCGCTCATCCCTCGAAGACGACTTCTATGTGTTGCTGGTCGGCTGGGAGCCGATCGCCGCCGAAGGAGCCACGTTCAAGATCTATCGCAACCCGCTCGTGAACTTCGTGTGGCTCGGCGGACTTGTCTTCATCCTCGGGACCCTGGTGGCTGCCTGGCCCGAGCGGGAGCCAGCCGCGGCCCGGCAGTTTGCTCCCGCGAGGACTTCGTTCGCCCGCACGTAGGGGGCAGGATTATGCGCATCCTTTCTGTGGTCCTCCCCCTGCTGGGCCTACTGCTCTTCGGCGCCTTTCTGTCGGTGGACATCGTTCAGGCGCAGGAACCGACCCCTTCCGATGACCAGGTCAACGCCATCGCCAATGGGCTGTACTGCCCAGTATGCGAGAACATCCCGCTCGACGTCTGTCCGACGCAAGCCTGCGAACAATGGCGGGCCGTGATCCGCCAGAAGCTCGCCGATGGTTGGAGCAAGGAGCAGATCGAGCAATACTTCGTGAGCCAGTATGGTGACCGTGTCCTAGCCTCACCTCCTGCGCGCGGCCTGAACTGGCTGGTCTACGTTCTGCCCCCGCTCGCCTTTCTGCTCGGCGCCTTCGTCCTCTTTCGCTTCTTCCGGAGCTGGCGTGCGTCATCACCTGCGCCCGCCACGAGTCCGCCGGCGCCGATTCCCAACGACGATCCATACCTGGCGCGTCTGGAGGATGAGGTGAAGAAGCGAGCATGATGCGGAGTAGGTTTGCGGATCGCTGACCTGAGGCGGGCCGCCGATCGACAGCGGAAGCCCTCCCGTCCAAACGAGAAGAGACCATGACCGATGAAATCGCCGATCAGGCCCTCACCGTGGCCCGCCCGCGTCGCTGGGGTAGTGTGGTTGTCTGGACCTTTGTGCTGGGGCTGCTGACCTTGTTGGGCCTCGGACTCGTCCGTAGCCAACAAGGCCCGGTCGGCGTTGGCATGCAGGCGCCGGACTTCACCCTCAACACCTTCTCGGGCGAGCAGATTCGCCTCGCCGACCAGAGCGGCAAGGTGGTGTTGGTCAATTTCTGGGCCTCCTGGTGTAAGCCTTGCGAGCAGGAGGCCGCCGCGCTGGAACAGGCGTACCAGTTGTTCAAAGATCGTGGCGTGGTCTTCCTAGGCGTGGACTATGTCGACACGGAGCCGGAAGCTCGGGCCTATTTGGCACGCTTTGGCATCACGTACCCCAACGGTCCCGACTTGGGAACTCGCATCTCGCAAGCCTTCCGCATCCGCGGCGTGCCAGAGACCTACGTCATCGATCCGCAGGGCGAGCTGGTGAGCGTCAAGATCGGGCCGTACGAGAGCCTCGGAGAGATTGTCGCGGCGGTCACGGCGGGGCTGGGAGAATAGATCACAGACGACGGACCATCGACCACGGGTTGCGGAAGGAACCGCGCTCTGCCACGGATCGAGTGATCGATGGGCGGCGACGGGTGATTGGGCACTCGGGCGCCGGGGCACTCCGGGGCAACAGGCTTCGGGGGAGGAAGGCCGAAGCGCCCAGGTGCCCAATTCACCAGGCGAATGCCTGCCGTGGCGCCCCATCGTCCGTAGTCCGTCGTCCGCCGTCTACCGTCCACCGTCCGGAGTGTGTTCATGGAACTAGGATCTATCCTCCTCATCCTCGCCCTCGCCGTGCTCATCGTGCTCTACCTGGCAAGGCCCTTGCTCGACAGGCAGGCCATGATCCCCAACGAGGACGATCGGCGGCTTTCGGCGCTCCAGGCCGAGCGCGACCAGATCTTAGCGACGATCCATGAGCTGGACATGGACGACACTATGGGCAAGCTTCTCCCGAGCGACTACCAGACGCAACGCGCAGGGCTCGCTCAACGCGGGGTGGCGGTTCTGAAGCAGATCGATGCCCTTGGCGCAGAAGAAACGCTCGAGGCGCAGGTGGCGTTCCGAGAAGGCGAAGCTTCACCCGAAGATCGGGAGGCAGATCTGGAAGCCGCTGTCGCCCGAATGCGCTTGGCGCAGTCGCAACAGGTCGGCGGCTTCTGCGGGCAGTGTGGTAGCAGTGTAACCTCTGGAGATCGCTTTTGCGCCGCCTGCGGCGCCTCACTGCTCCAGGAGGCGGGAGCGTGAGGTGGATACCCCTCCCTCTCCTGTTCATCGCCTTGGTCCTGGCTTCCTGCTCTCTCGCCGGCGACATCACGCCCCCGCCCGGTCTGGCCGACGCGCAGGTTGCTCAGCCTCGGCCTGCTGAGCCCACGGCCGCGCCGGTCATCCGGACCGCGCCTTCCGGCCGGCCGGACCCCGACGCCGGCGCGTCAATCTACCAGGAGAAGTGCTCCCCTTGCCACGGCGATCGAGGGGCAGGAGACGGGCCTCAGGCGGCAAATCTGCCCGTGACCCCCGCCCCCCTCGGCGACCTCCAACTGGCGCGTCAGGCGGTGCCAGCCGTCTGGTATGAGATGGTCACCGTCGGCAACCTGGAGCGCTTCATGCCGCCCTTCGCCAGTCTCAGCGATGAGGAGCGGTGGAACGTCGTTTCTTATGCGTTGACCCTCTCCACCTCGTCCGAGGAGGTGGCACGCGGTGAGGCGCTTTATGTCCAAGAGTGCTCCGCGTGCCATGGAGATCGAGGTACGGGGGTATCCAATGCACCGGACCTGACGGACGGGACAGCCATGTCCCAAAGATCGCTCGCCTTCACTTTCGCCGCCATCCGTGCCGGCTTCGGCGAGTCGATGCCTGGCTTCGAAGCCACCCTCTCCGAAGAGGAGCTGTGGGCATTGACGGCCTATGTCCGCTCTCTTGCGTTTTCCGCAGGCGCGCCGCAGAACGAGGTCGGGCTGGGTTCCGTCCGCGGCCAGGTGGTCAACGGCACGGCGGGTGGGAAGGTGTCGGAGGGGCTCGAGGTCACCCTCCATGGTTTTGACGACCAAGTGGAGGCGGTGACGACGAGCGTGGTGGTGGAGCCGACGGGCGCTTTCGCCTTCAGCGACGTGGAGGTGGCGCCGGGCCGCATCTTCGTCGTGACCACGGAGTACCAAGGCGCGATCTACGGCTCGCAAGCGGCGCACGTGAGCGGCGAGGACCTATCGCTTGACGTCCCGCTCACCATCTATGACTCCACCTCGGACGCCAGCCAGCTGCGCGTTGACCGTTTGCACTTGCTCTTCGACTTCCCCGGCCCTGACTTGATCCGGGTCGTTGAGCTGTGGATCCTGTCCAACCTTGGAGACCGGACAGTAACCCCACAGGAAGCGGACGGCGTGGTCAAGATCGTCCTTCCCGAAGGCGCCAGCAACTTGCGTTTCGAGGAGGGGGAGTTGGGCGGCCGCTTCCAGGCCATCGATGGCGGCTTCGCCGATCACGCGCGAGTGCGCCCCGGAGAGGGCACCTCGCAGATCGTCTTCAGTTTCGACCTTCCTTACAAGAACCGGCTGGCTCTCTCCCATCCGGCGACGCTTCCCATCGAGGCCGTCGTAGTCCTGATGCCCGACGGCGGTCCGTCGGTCAAGGGAGAAGGGTTGCAGGACCTCGGCGTGCGGGAGTCGAGCAGCGGCGACTATCGAACGTACACCCTGGGACCGATCTCGGCCGGCTCGCGACTGGCGCTGGATCTATCGGGCCGCATGGCCTCGGCGGCCTCCGCCGGGACCTCGTCCTCACCGGTCGGAACCATCGTCGGCGCGGCCGCCCTCGGCCTGACCTTGATCGGCGCCGGGTTCTGGTGGCGTCGCTCCAGCTCGCGTGCGCCAGCTGAGACATCTCGGCGGGGCGTCTCTACTCCGAAGCTGGAACCGCAGCTCACCTCTACCTCTGCCGACTTGCGCTCCGCCGCAGCGTATCCTCCAGATCTGGAAGCGCTGCTGCAGGCCATCGCCGAAGTCGACGCTCAGCACGAAAGCGGCGCACTCGCGGAAGACGAGTACCAGCAGCGCCGCGCCGAGCTTAAGCGCGAGGCGCTGGAGCGCATGTGAGGCTTGGATGATTGAGACCCGCCACCTCGTGAAGCACTTCGGGCTGAAACCGGTGCTGCGAGGCGTGGATTTCCAGGTCGAGCGCGGCGAGTTCGTCGCCCTGCTCGGCCCCAATGGCGCCGGCAAGACGACCCTCCTGCGCATCCTCGCCTCGCTCGCCCGGCCCAACATGGGCAGCGTGCGTGTCGCCGGATACGACCTGCCGCGGCAAGCGGCCTCTGTCCGCAGCATGCTCGGCGTAGTCTCTCACCTACCCTTGCTCTACGGAGACCTTACCGCGGAGGAGAACCTGCGCTTCTATGGCCGAATGTACGGCGTGCCGCATCTCGAGCGCCGAGTGGGCGAAGTCCTGGAACTCGTCGGGCTGCGCGCTCAACGCCGCGAGCTGGTGCGCGCCTTCTCGCGTGGAATGCAGCAGCGCCTCTCGATCGGCCGAGCTATCCTCCACGATCCCGAGTTGATGCTGCTCGATGAACCCTACACCGGTTTGGATCAGGACGCAGCGCTGATGCTCGACGATTTGCTGCGCCAGGTGGTCACCCGCGGCCGGACGGTGGTGATGACTTCACACGATCTATCGCGCGCCGCCAGCCTGGCTCCACGCATCGACATCCTCTCGCGCGGCGTGATCTCTGCATCCGTGCGCAGCGCCGAGATCGATCCGCTCCAGCTGCCGACCCTTTATCACTCCGTGACTCATGCCTGAGTCAACCCCCGCCTTCCGTCAGGCGGAATCGATCCATGACGCCCGCGACATGATCCAGCGCCGCCCCACGCCCGCATACGGACGGGCGATTGCGGCCGTGGTTTGGAAGGACCTGGCGGCCGAATTGCGCAGTCGCGAGCTGATCGGTGCGATGCTCGTCTTCGCCTTGCTCGTGATCTTGATCTTCAACTTCGCCCTCGAACTCGACGTCCGTACGCGTCAGACGGTGACCTCGGGGGTGTTATGGGTGACCTTTGCCTTCGCCGGCACGCTCGGCCTTAACCGTTCGATGGCGATTGAGAAGGACCGAGGCTGTCTCGATGGATTGCTCCTTACGCCGGTCGACCGCTCGGCGCTCTACTTCGGCAAGACGCTCGGCAACCTGGTCTTCATGCTGATCGTGGAGGCCATCGTCCTCCCGACCTATAGCGCCCTGTACAACGTGAACCTGTTTCGACCCGCCCTACTCGGCGTCATCCTTCTCGGTTCGATTGGCTATGCCGCGGTCGGCACGTTGCTGGCTTCCATGGCCGTTCAGGCCCGCACCCGGGATGTCCTGCTCCCGATCCTGCTGTTCCCTGTCGTGCTCCCCGTGCTCGTGGCCGCGATCAAGGCTAGTAACGCCATCTTGCAGGGTTTCGAGCCAAGCGAAATCTGGCCCTGGCTGAATCTGCTGATCGTGTACGATGTCGTGTTCGTCGCGGTGGCGATGATGGTGTTCGACTATGTGGTCGAGGAGTGACACCGGTAGGACAGGCACCTCGGCGCATAGGCGCCTTGGTGCCCAGGCGCCCTGGTGCCCAAGTCTCATTGGAGGAGACACCCGCATGGAACCAATGCCCAGAGCTCTCAAGGCCCTCACCTGGCTGACCACCGCCCTCTTCGCCGTCTCGCTCTACATGGTGCTGTTCTACGCTCCGCGCGAGGCGGTGATGGGCGACGTGCAGCGCGTGTTCTACTTCCACGTTTCGTCGGGCTGGGTGGGGGCGCTCGCCTTCCTGGTGACCGCCTTCGCCGGCGGGGTCTACCTGGCGCGTGGCGAGCGGCGCTGGGATCGCGTGGCACTGGCCTCCGTGGAGATCGGGATTATTTTCACCTTCGCCAACATCGTCAGCGGCTCGATCTGGGCCCGGCCGATCTGGAACACGTGGTGGACCTGGGATCCGCGCCTGGTCACGGCCACCGTCATGGAGTTGATCTATGTTGCCTACCTGATGCTCCGTCAGGGGATCGAGGATCCTGACCGCCGCGCCCGCTTCGGCGCCGTCTATGGCATCCTGGGCTTCCTCAGCGTCCCATTGACGTTCCTGTCGATCCGCATCTTCCGCACGATTCACCCCGTGGTCATCGGCGACAACGACCCAACCGCTCAGGGCGCCTTCGACATGACCCCCAAGATGCTGCAGGCTTTTCTCTTCAGCCTGCTCACCTTCACCTTCCTCTACTTCACGCTCCTCTGGCACCGGCTCCGGCTGCAGACGCTGGCCGAGCGTGTCGAGCAGCTCAAGATGAAGGTCTTGTCAGGATGAGGCCCTGAGTTGGGATCATGCGGATCAGTGCTCACCGCGCACTTGAGCCGGATGGTGAGCAGTGACTGGTGAACGGTCATCTATGCCCCTAGACGGCCGCGTTTGAAGAGCAGACCATTCACCGCTCACCGTACCCTAGACCCGGGAAGCTAGTTGCGACCAGTGATCAGTCCCGTCGTTTCCTGAGATGGAGTCAACCAGAGATGATCCAAAACGGCCCCGCTGATACCTTCCGCTACATGGTGCTTGGCTTCGCAGTCATCCTCGCCAGCATCGCCGCCTTCCTCGCCAGCCTAGCGGTGCGCTTTCGCAATCTCGGGCGCGATCTCGACCTGCTGCAGGAGATGGAAACCAAGGAAGAGGGGTGATGGCTGACGCGACCGACCCGGCCGAGGCGCTTACGGCTTGCGGAGGACTCATCCGGCTAACGGCCGAGACGCCGCAGTCGGACTACCAAGATCAAAGGGTCTACTTCTGCACCTGGGCCTGCCTGCGAGCTTTCCTGGACTCTCCAGACGCTTTCATGGCAGGCGAGATCGAGCACCCGACGGAGGACGTGGAATAGCATCGCCTGCAGGCCGTCGGTGACGATGGGTTTGTGCGAGTCGTACTCGATGGTCGCGATACGGTCTACTTCATTCGCGAGTGTTTGGCAAGCCACAACACGCCATCGGCCACGATCTACAGCAAGGCCAGGAACTCCAAGGCGAGCAGGAGGGCGCCGAACAGCACCGCGGCGTAGATCAGGAGCTGCCCCAGCGGATAGACATAGCTCGTCACCCGCTCACCATCCTCAAGCACCAATTGCCGCATCTCGAAATATGGCCTGGGTGAGCGGCGGTACCAACCCGTCGCCTTGCCCCGCTTCCCGATCAGACTCTCCGCCTTCACCCAGCCGAAGAAGAACTCCAGGATGCGCAAGGGCTGGCGATAGTCCAGGATGATGAACCCCGTGCTGTCCTGCAAGACCAGGTCTTCGCTGAAGAACAGCCCGGGAACCCCGCGTCCGATGATCTGGCCCTCGATGGTCGTCGGGACCGACCTCACGGCGGAAACCTTCACCTCGCCGATCAAGGAGCGGACCGTGCGCTCTTCCCGGAAATTCGGTCGGTAGGAGAACCAGCGGCGCACCCACCAAGCGACGCCGAGCATGATGAAGAAGAGGCCCGCCGCTCCAAAGGTCCAGCCAAGGGAGAACAGCGCCGCGGCGCCCAGTCCCACGCCGGCCAGTCCTCCGAGTGTGGGCAAGTAGTAGAAGAATGCATCGGTCAGGAACTCGTCCCAGTAGCTCTCCGGCTTCTCGGAAGGAAACGAGAACTGCTCCGCCCGCCCATAGGTCTGGGCCTGGCGCTGGAGGGCACGGATTCGTTTCGCGGGTAGGGGGTGGGAGGAAGCCAGCTCGTAGATCATCGCCCAGGGATTCCATAAATCCCAACGCATGGCGCTCACCATGCCGTCCGCCGAAACCGCCCCGCCGCCTGCGCCGGAGAGGGCCAAGACCTGCGCCACCTTGGGATCGAAGATGCCTAGCGCACGCGCCGCATACATACGGGCGTCGTCCTTCTTCTCTCCCGCCGGAGCCGAGGCCAGCCCATAGGCAACCTTCACCAAGGCCGTCGAGAGCGATCCAGGATCCCCCGTCACCTCGCCGGCGAACTGATCGGCATAGAACTCGCGCACACGCGACAGTAGCAATACGATGTAGTGGCTGACCAGGTAGGCCACGAACGAGGCGATGCCGATGAGCGCCACGTAGCCGCCCCCCTTGCCTCTCCGACCTCGCCCCGCGCTGCGCGTTCCGATGTAGATGACGTAGAGCAGGAGCGGCACGGCAGCCGCGACGGTCATGACGACAAAGTCCCAGTGCGCGATATGCCCAAGCTCATGGGCGACAACCGCCTTGCGCTCGGCATCGCCGAGCACGCGTAGCAGGCCGCTGGTCACCACCAGGCGCGCGTCGCCGGGGTAGTGTCCAAAGGTGAAGGCATTCGGGTTCCCATCATGGATGATGCCGAAGCGCGGCTGCGGGATGCCGCGTGCAGCGCAGGCTTCGGAGATGAAGCGCGCCAAGGACGGATCAACCGATTCGGCATCGCGCCATTCGATGCGGTAGATGAGCTGCAGGATCCATGGTCCCAGCAGGTACTGTAGGAAGAGCATGCCGAGGGCGAAGAAGACGCCATAGATGACGGGCAGGTCCAGGTAGACCACAGCCCCCATGCCCACGGCGAAGAGCAGGCCAAAGAGCAGGGCCAGGACCAGCGCCGAGCGAAAGACGAGGTTGAGCATCTTGATTCCTCCTCACCTGGATGAGCCGCCGGGATTCCAGCTGCTGGCCGACCGGATGCATGCGCGTGCGCCGAATCCCTCGGCCGTCCGCAGCAAGGGAAGTTTAGATCGGGTCGCGTCCGAACACAAGGTCAAGGGGCGTCTCTGACTGCACGATGCCGGAACGTGTCGTAGGGGCGGCTCGTGAGCCGCCCATCCCGCGGCAGGGGAACTCCCGAGCGTGTCGCGTGCGAACACAAGGTCGATGTGCCTCTCTATTTGCACAATGCCGGAGCGTCGTAGGGGCGGCTCGTGAGCCGCCCAGCCCAGCGATCTTGAGCCGCCGGATCGACCCTCTCAGGGCGCGATCCCCTTGAGCAGCGCCCCCACAAGATAGGCCACCCCCGCCGCCAGCCCGCCGACGAGGAGCATCTCGATCCCGCTGCGCAGCGCGTTGAGCCGGGTGACGATCACCTTCGCCGCGCCCAATGTAAAGAGCGCCATCCCCGAGAGCGCCAGCGACACGGGGAACGAGGTCGCCGGGTCGATGGGGAAGAGTAGCCCCAGAAGATAGATCAGCAAGGGCAGCGATCCAGCGACAAGGAACGAGACGAATGTCGCCAAACCGCTCAGAAGTGGCTTGGTCTCGGCTTGCATCATGCCCAGCTCATCCACCATCATCGCCTTCACCCAGCGCTGCGGATCACGGCTCTTGATCTCCACCATCTGCTGGGCGTCCGTTTCGGAGTAGCCTTGCTTGCGATAGACCTCGTAGAGCTCCGACTTCTCTCCCTCCGGGAAGTGCTCCACCTCCCAGGCCTCACGTTGCCACTCTCGGTCATAGTACTCTTGCTCGCTCCTGGCGGAAAGGAACGCGCCGATCCCCATCGAGAAGCCGTCAGCGAGCAGGTTGGCCAGCCCCAGGATCAGCACGACGTGACTGCCCAACTGCGCCCCCGCCACCCCGCTCACGACGGCGAAGGTCGTGATGATGCCATCCAATCCGCCGTACACCAGGTCCCCGATGTAGGCGCTGCTGGCCCCACCGTGTTCCTCCTGCGCGGCCTGAGCGATGCGCTCACTCGTGTGCGCCGTGGCAGAGGCGCCTGGGTCTTTTCGGACATAGGCCTGGCGGGCTTCATCGACGCGTTTCGTGAGACTCATGAATGCTGCTCCAGTCTGCAGACTTCTCGGGTTGCAGTCCTCTGACTTCTCTGTGACGTCCCCGCCAATCTGGAGGTTTCCTTACCAGCGCATCGAACCACTGACGTGTCTCCGCACTCCTGCCCAAAGGTCTGGAGCGGGACCTATATGCCGTTTCTCGACTGCCGTCCTCGTCGTATCCGTGGCACTGCCACGCCGATGTCTCGACGAACTTCCTCAAGCCCTGGTCTTTCACTGCGGTTGTCGACGATATCGTGGGCATGTGGCGACGCGAGAATCGTCACCGGCGTTCATTCACACTTTGTAAGGCACGCGAACGGCATCCCAATCGGGATTGAAGTCTTTCGTATTGCGCGTGACCAACACAGCCTCATTGGCTAGAGCAGTCGCCCAAATGACGGCGTCAGGCAGGCGCAGGTGATGGGCGCGGCGCAGCCGCACTGCCGCTTCGGCCACCGCCGAATCGAGTGGAACGATTTCAAAATGAGCTTCAAGGAAGTCTCGCAGTTGAACGTCGTCATCCCCCTGCGCGCCGACCAGCACTTCGATCCAGGTGATGCGGCTGATGAGCACACGCTCGTAACGACCGTATTCAGCGTCGGCCTCAGCATTGCCGTTCAGCGCGTCAATGACGATGTTTGTGTCAAAGACAGCCTTCATCTGCCTGCGCCGTGGGAGGGGCGAGCGTCCCACTCGGAGCGGAGCAGAAGTTGGTAGCTGAGCGCGTCAATGTTGCGCTCGCGCCACGACCCAAAAGCGGGGTGTTGGCGCAAATCCCGTGGTTTGGCAGGTTGAGCCGAAGCCTGCAGCCGTTGATGTAAGAACGTCACGAAATCCAGCACTTCACTCTGCTTTGCGGGTGGCAGTTGGCGCAGTTGGCTTTCGATTTGCTCCAGCAGGGTCATGTCAGTCTCCTTGCTCGGCGACATCGCAATTATACGCCTTGCCCCTGCCGAACAGGTACTCTTCGCTTCAACGCCGATCGTCGCCTCCGTCAGTCTCGACGCCCCCTCCCGGGGTGCGCAGACAGCTCACTCTCCAACGGATATGAGTTGGCACACACATACAACTTGGGCGACTCGAACTCGCACCTCTTGGCTCACGTCCCAATGCGCGACCCGGATCAAAGGCAGATGGCCCTCAACCTTGCGAACCACAGATAGCACAGCTTCTTCGGTCGAGATGGTTAGCAGGGAAATCACCAGAATTTACAGTGAGCGACTTTTCTGAGGAACGGATCTTCACGACGTCAGCAGCCGCTCCAAGGCCGCCTTTGACTTCGCCAGCACCTCGGCGTGCAGGCTCGCCCCGTGCGCGTCCATCGTCACCACCGCCGGGAAGTCTTCTACCTCGATCACCCACATCGCCTCCGGCACGCCGAACTCGAGCTTGTGGACGCCGAGAACTCGCTTCACCGTCTGCGCAATCAGCGTCGCCGCGCCGCCAATGGCGTGCAAGTACACGCCCGGAACCTCACCACAGGCGGCGAGCGTTTTCGCTCCCATCCCCCCCTTGCCGATCACCGCCCGCAGGTTGAAATGGCGCATGACGTCGGCTTGGTAGGGCTCTTCGCGTATGCTCGTCGTCGGCCCAGCGGCGGCAAAACGGTATTCCCGCGTCTCCAGGCCAGCCACCACCGGGCCGCAGTGGTAGATGGCTCCACCGTCCAGCAGCTTGCGCAGCGCGGCGTGGATTTCCTCGTCCGCGCCCTGAGGTGGGCGGGTTCGCCGGATGAGGACCTCCACCATCCACTTGTGGGCTGCGTCGCGCCCGGTCACCATCACGCCGCTCAGAGCGACCGGCTCGCCCACGTGCAGATCACGGACGACTACAGGGTCAAGGGGAAGGGTCAGTTTGCGCATGGGGCCTCACTCGTGCCCAGTCCAGTGGATCGAGACGGACTTCCAATTGCTCATCAAAGCCTTCGCCAGTCCCTCCAATGCGGATGGCCTGGGTACTAGGAGTAAGTGACTTCCTCGCCGCGGACGACCATCCTGCGCCGCCGATGCGCCCAACACATATAGGACACGCTGACGAAGTAGCTGGCCGGCAACCGGTGCAGGCCTGCGACCTTTGCCCCAAGAACCGTCGTTGCCCCGCCGAAGCCCATGGGGCCGATGCCGAGCTGGTTTCCTTCCTCAACCAGGCGCTCTTCAAAGCAAGCCAGTTCGGGCTGTGGGTTTCTGTCGTCCAAAGGACGGAGCAAGGCCTGCTTCGATGCCGCATATCCCGATCCACGATCCCCGCCGATCGCCACGCCCAAAATGCCCGGCGCACATCCTTCGCCTTGGGCGCGGAAGACGGCGTCCAAGACAACCTTGCGTACCCCTTCGAGGTCCCGTCCCGCGCCGAGCTCCCCATGCGGAAGCGCGTATTGCGCCCCCACGTTCTCGCAGCCCCCGCCCTTGAGCATCAGGTCGACGCTCAACTCGTCGTCCTCGGCTTCTTCCAGGACAATCGTCGGGAAGGCTTCATCGCCCAAGTTGTCTCCGCTGTTGGCCCCGGTGAGCGACTCGACCGCGTTGGGGCGCAAGTAGGCCAACGCCGTAGCCTCAGCCACCGCCGATCGAATCTGCCCCCGCAGCGCGCGCCCGCTCCAACCGGCGGGGTGTCGCACGTGAAAGATGGGCGTGCCGGTGTCTTGGCAGATGGGTGTCGAGTTGCGCCGCGCCAGAGCCACGTTCTCCAGGATGCTCTCGAGCGCGCCGCGCGCAGCCGAGCCAGCCGCCTCACGCTCGCGAGCTTGCTCCAGGGAAGATTGCACGTCGGGCGGAAGATCGGTCGATGCAAGACGGATCAGTTCAAGAAGCTCGGGCGTGAAATCGCGCACAGACGTCCTCCTGAGGCTGGGGGCTACGCGCCCATTCTCCTTGCAAACCCCCGCCCTCGGCAGTGATGAATCGCCGCTCCTCGGACGCCGGGTGTCGTGCCTTCAACCCAGCCAGGGACTCTTTCAGGATACCCTCGTTTTTCTTTGGCCTGGCTCGGCGCTGGCCCTGCGCTCCGCTGCGGGCCGGCGCCCGCCAGGATTCACGCCGCCCTGGTCAGGTGTATCTCACGTAGTGTGGCAACCGTCTGTCTGACAGCCCTTAGGTCATCAGCGATGTCCGACTCCTGGTAGCCTCTCCGACAGGGTAGGGGCGAAGCATTCG
>Ga0209642_10001799_pt1 | contig 14289 bp, 12 predicted proteins | sample RifCSP19_2_FD_184025 | JGI IMG/M metagenome (GOLD analysis project Ga0209642, IMG submission 184025) | Soil microbial communities from Rifle, Colorado - Rifle CSP2_sed 19_2 (SPAdes) (version 2) | ecosystem: Environmental > Terrestrial > Deep subsurface > Rock core/Sediment | place: Rifle... | reverse complement strand
GCCTCAGACCGCAGCTCCGGTGCCCGAGGCTGCGCCGACCCCGGCCGCCCCGAGCGAAGCTCCGTCCGCGGAGGCGAGCGCCACGAAGTCGGTTCCTGCGGAGCACAAGGAGGTCAGCCTCGACCAGGAGACGTTCGACCGCGTGCTGGCGGAGCTCGTGGAGAAGGGCACGGAGCGCCGTGTGGCCGAGGGCCAGGCTCGCAGGGCGGCGATGATCGCCGCGCGCAAGAAGGCGGAGGGGGGAGCCTAGCCCCATGAGCTCACAGGAGTACGTCTTCGTCGTCCTTGCGCTCGTCGGCATCGTGGGTGCGTTCCGTCTGGTGACGGCGAAGAACGTGGTGCACGCGGCCCTGTACCTGGTCGTCTCGCTCGCGATGGTCGGTGGCGTCTACCTGCTGCTCGCCGCCGAGTTCGTGGCGTGGGTGCAGATCCTGATCTACGTGGGCGCGATCGTGATCTTGTTCCTGTTCGGCCTGATGCTCACGAAGGCGCCGATCGGGCGCGAGGCCTTGGACAACCAGCAGCGCGGTGTGGCGTTCCTCGTGGGCGCCGCTCTCCTGGCCGGCCTCGTGTACCTGATCCAGGACGCGTTCCCCTGGGACGGCCCGAAGATCGAGCCGGGCACGGGGACGGCGGAGGCGGTCGGCGAGTCGATCTTCAGCCGGTTCGTGCTGCCCTTCGAGGCGGTCTCGTTCCTGCTGCTGGCCGCCCTGATCGGGGCGATCGTGCTCTCGCGGAAGGACGACGCCACGTGATCCGGCTCCCGCTGGTGCTCACGTTCTCGGCGGTGCTGTTCGCGACCGGCGTCTACGGCGTGCTCGCCCGCAGGAACGCCGTGCTGGTGCTGATGGCGATCGAGCTGATGCTGAACGCGGTCAGCGTGAACCTCATCGCGTTCTCGCAGGCCCTCGGCGAGATCGCCGGGCAGGTGTTCGCGCTGTTCGTGATCGCCGTGGCCGCCGCCGAGGTCGGGATCGGCCTCGCGATCGTGATCTTGATCTACCGCAACCGCGAGACGATCAATGTCGACGAGGTGAACCTGCTCAAGTGGTGATCGCCGCCGAAGCCGCAGAGGCGCTCGCCGCGCCGAACTGGTTCGTCCAGCACGCGTGGGTCATCGCCTTCCTCCCGTTCGTCTCCGCGGCCCTCACGCTGTTCCTCGGCAAGCGCACGCCGGGCAAGGGAACCGTTTACGGCATCCTGGCGGTCGGGACCGGACTCGTGATGTCGCTCGGAGTGCTCCTCCAGTTCGTCCAGCACGGCGGCGGTACATACGAGGGCTCCATCAACTGGTTCCAGGTCGGCGGGTTCCACCTTGAGGCCGGTCAGCTGGTCGACGGCCTCACCGCCGTCATGCTCGTCGTCGTCACCGGCGTCTCGCTCTGCGTCCATATCTACTCGCTCGGCTACATGCACGGGGACCAGCGCTACACGTGGTTCTACGTCGCGCTGTCCCTGTTCACCGGCGCGATGTTGAACGTCGTCGTCGCGAACAACCTGTTCCAGCTGCTCGTCGGCTGGGAGATCATGGGGTTCTGCTCGTACGTGCTGATCGGTCACTGGTGGGAGGAGCACGAGAACTCGAGCTCGGCGATCAAGGCCTTCATCACGACGCGGATCGGGGACGTCCCGTTCCTATTCGGGATCTTCGCGCTGGTGTTCGCCACGGGGTTCGAGTCCTCGAACATCCTGGAGATCGGCGAGCTGGTGTCCGGCGGCGGTCCGTCGAAGGCGCTCGTCGCCACGGCCGCGCTGCTCTTGTTCGGAGGGTCCATCGGCAAGTCCGCACAGTTCCCGTTGCACGTCTGGCTGCCGGACGCCATGGCCGGCCCCACGCCCGTGTCCGCCCTGATCCACGCGGCCACGATGGTCGCGGCCGGCGTCTATCTGGTCGGCCGGATGTTCTCGGTGTTCGCCTCCGCGGACCCGTTCGTCCTCCAGACCGTGGCGATCATCGCCGGGATCACCGCGTTCGGCGCGGCGACGATGGCCTTGGTCCAGGACGACATCAAGCGCGTGCTCGCGTACTCGACGATCAGCCAGCTCGCCTACATGGTTGCGGGGTTGTCGCTCGGGCCGGCCGGCGTCACGGCCGGGTTCTTCCACCTGTTCACGCACGCGTTCTTCAAGGCCCTGCTGTTCCTTGGGGCCGGGTCGGTGATCCATGCGGTGCACTCGAACGTCATGAGCGACATGGGCGGCCTGCGGAAACCGATGCCGGTCACGTTCTGGACGTTCCTGATCGGGTCGCTGGCGCTCGCCGGCATCCCGCCGCTCGCGGGGTTCTGGTCGAAGGACGAGCTGCTCGCGGGGGCCTCGCACGGGCACCCGGTGCTGTTCGTCACGCTGACGGTGACCGCTGCGCTGACGGCCTTCTACATGGCGAGGGCCGTGATGCTCACGTTCTTCGGGGAGTACCGGGGCCTGGGGCATCCGCACGAGTCCCCGATCTCGATGACCGGCCCGCTGGTGGCGCTGGCAGGTGCGTCGGTGACCGTCGGGTTCCTCGGCGCGCCGCAGCTCGGGGCCCCGTTCGGGGACTGGGTCTTCTTCGAGCACGCGCACGAGGCCGAGTTCGTCCCGTGGGTGGCGGCGTTGTCGACGGGCGCGGTGCTCGTCGCGATCGCGGCCGGGGTCGCGATGTACCGACGCGTCCGAGAGCCGGATCCGATGCTCCGGATGGGCCTGGTCTCGACGCTGCTCCGACGGAAGTACTTCATGGACGACATCTACTGGAAGGGCATCGTCCGGCCGATCCGAGACCCGATCGCGGCCGCCGTCTACTGGACCAACCAGAATGTCCTCGACGGCGTCGTGAACGCCGCAGCCGCTGTGACCCGTGCGGTCGCGAGGCTCGTCCACCGATTCGACCAGCGCGTCGTCGACGGCGCCGTGAACGGCGCCGCGAACATGGCCGGATTCACCGGAGGCCTGCTGCGCTACATCCAGTCGGGCAACGTCCAGCGCTACGCCGCGTTCCTGTTCACCGGCGTGATCGTGCTGGCCATCGTCTTCACGAGGATCTGAGAGGGGTAAGGGCAGATGACCTGGGAGAACTCGGCGATCACGATCGCCACGTTCCTGCCGCTGGTGGGGGCGCTGGTGATCGCGCTCGTGCCCAAGGAGCGTGAGGAAACGGTTCGGGCGCTCGGGATCGTCTTCACGGGCGCCGCGCTCGTGGTCGCGATCCTGATCGCCGGCGGGTTCGACTACGGGGGCCGGAGCGGACTGCAGTTCGAGCTCGATGCGCGGTGGATCCCGGCGATCTCGGCTCGGTACCACGTCGGCATCGACGGCATCAGCTTGCCCCTGTACGTCCTGACCTTCGCGCTCTCGTTCCTCTGCGCCGTCTACACGTGGCGGTTCGTTCCGAAGCCCGGCAAGACGAAGGCGTTCCTCGCGTTGACGCTGATCCTGGAGACGGGGATGGCGGGGACGTTCATCGCCTTCGACCTCGTCCTGTTCTTCGTCTTCTGGGAGCTCGTCCTGGTCCCCATGTACTTCCTGATCGGGATCTGGGGCAGCGCCAACCGCGAGTACGCCGCCATCAAGTTCTTCCTGTACACGCTGTTCGGATCGGTGTTCATGCTGCTGGGGTTCCTCGGCATGTTCTTCCGCTCGGACGTCGCAGGGCAGCACACGTTCGACATCCTCAAGCTCCAGGAGTTCGCCGCCGGCGCCGGCTTCTCCCGGGGCTTCCAGCTGGTCGTGTTCGGGGCGGTCGGGCTCGGGCTCGCGATCAAGGTGCCGATGTGGCCGTTCCACACGTGGCTGCCCGACGCGCACACCGAGGCGCCGACGGTCGGCTCGGTCTTGCTGGCCGGGATCCTGCTGAAGATGGGCACCTACGGCTTCGTCCGGATCGCACTGCCGATCCTGCCGGACGCCGCCGAGGTCTACGCGCCCTGGATCGGGGCGCTGGCCGCGATCGCGATCGTCTACGCGGCGCTCGCGTGCCTGGCGCAGAAGGACCTGAAACGGCTGATCGCGTTCAGCTCCGTCGGGCACATGGGATTCGTGATGCTGGGTATCGCCACCCTCACGCCGATCGGGATCAACGCTGCGATCTTCGGCATGGTCGCCCACGGCATCATCACGGGCATGCTCTTCTTCTGCGTCGGGTCGATCTACGACCGGTACCACACGCGCGAGATCGCCGAGATCGGCGGTGGCCTGATGCTGAAGCTGCCCTACCTCGGCGGGGTCTTCGCGTTCGTCGCGATCGCGTCGCTCGGCCTGCCCGGCCTCGCCGGGTTCTGGGGCGAGGTCATGGCGCTGTTGTCGGCCTTCAACCCGGCCGGAGCTCTCAACACGAATCTGTTCCGCGTATTCATGGTGGCGGGCGGCATCGGGACGATCCTGACGGCAGGCTACTTCCTGTGGATGCTCCAGCGCGTGAACATGGGCACCCTGCCGGAGAAGTGGAAGAGCGAGTCGTTCTCCGACATGGTGGCGGCCGAGTGGGTGTCCTGGGTGCCCCTGCTGGTCGCGATCGTCGCGCTCGGCATCTTCCCGCGCCTGGTCTTCGGGGTGACGCAGGAGCCCGTCGACGCGTTGATGCACCTGTTCGGGGGCTGACGGGGGAGCGGGGGCGACGGCGCGCTGATGAACCAGGCGATCGACTACTACGCGATCCTCCCGGAGATGATCCTCTCCGGGACGATCCTGCTCGTCCTGGTCGTCGACGTGTTCCTGCGTCAGAAGCGTAAGTGGCTCGCGATGCCGCTCGCGTTCGTGGGCGTGCTCGCGACGTTGATCGCCACCCTCACGCTGATCGGCGAGGAGCGCTCGACCTTCGACGGGATGTTCGTGGTGGATGCCTTCGCCGTCCTGTTCAAGGTGTTCTTCCTGTCGGTGGCGCTGATCGTGCTGATGGTCTCGCTCCGGTACTTCCGCGACGGACGCTTCTACCAGGGCGAGTACTACTTCCTCCTGCTGACCTCGTTCCTCGGCTGCATGCTCATGCCCTCATCGCGCGACCTGCTGATGCTGTTCATCTCGCTCGAGCTCGTGTCTGCGCCCGGGTTCCTGATCGCCGCGTTCCGCAAGGCGGACCCGCGATCGAACGAGGCGGGCATCAAGTTCTTCCTGATCGGCGTTCTTTCCACGGCCGTGATGCTCTACGGCATGAGCCTCGTGTTCGGCGTGACCGGCTCGCTGAACCTGTCCGAGATCGGGCAGGCGCTCTCGGGGACGCTCCCGGACGGGCAGGAGCCGCTGGTGCTCACCGCGATCCTGTTCATCGTCACTGGCTTCGCCTTCAAGGTCTCGGCGGTGCCGTTCCAGTTCTGGGCGCCGGACACGTACGAGGGCGCCCCGGTCCCGGTGGCCGCCTTCCTCGCGACCGCGTCGAAGGCCGCGGGGTTCGCGGGGCTCCTCCAGGTGATGTTCGTCGCGTTCCCCAACCAGCACGAGTTCTGGGCGCCGATCTTCGCCGCGCTGTCGATCGCGACGATGACGATCGGGAACTTCATCGCCCTCCAGCAGCGGCAGGTCGTCCGGCTGCTGGCGTACTCGAGCATCGCGCAGGCGGGCTACATGCTGCTGCCGTTCGCGCTGGTCTCCGCCGATGCCGGCCTGAACCAGGACGCGTTCGCCGCGGCCGTCACCTACATCTTGATCTACGCCATCATGACCCTCGGGGCGTTCGCGGTCGTGATCGCGATGACGAGGGAGTCCCGAGGCCTGCTGATCGCGGACTTCGCGGGGCTCGGACGGCGGGCCCCGGTGCTCGCGGTCGCCATGACGGTCTTCATGGTGTCCCTGGCCGGCATCCCCCCGACCGGCGGCTTCTGGGCGAAGTTCCTCGTCTTCAAGGTGGCCATCGAGCACGGTGGGATCGGGGTGCTCCTCGCCGTCGTGATGCTTGTGAACTCGGTCGTGAGCCTGTCCTACTACCTCGCGGTGCCGAAGCAGATGCTCTTCGTGGAACCCGAGTTCGACCGGCCGATGCGGTCTCCCGTGCTCGTCACGGCTGTGACGGTCCTGACGACGGTCGCGATCGTCGCCGTGGGGGTCTGGCCCGAGCTTCTAGCCCACTTCCCGCCTTTGTCCACGCTTGTGGGACGCTAGGTGCGGGGCTCGGTAGCGGATCGGGAGCCTCGTGGGAAGCGAGAGCATGGCATCCGGGACCGGCGGACGGTCCCATAGGAGGTTTCAAAGGTGATCGGCCTCAACAGGGTCAAGACCTGGGTCCTCATCGCCGCCCTCGGCGGGCTCTTCGTGCTGATCGGTGGAGCCCTCGGCGGCCGGGGCGGGGCAGCCGCGGCCCTCGCGCTCGCGCTCGTCTTCAACGTCTCGATGTACTGGTTCAGCGACAAGATCGCGATCGCGAGCACCCGGTCCAAGCCGGTCTCCGAGCAGGAGTACCCGACGCTGTACCGGATCGTCCGCGAGCTCGCCGAGACGAACCGGATGCCGATGCCCCGGATCCACGTCTCGGAGATGCTCCAGCCGAACGCGTTCGCGACGGGCCGGAACCCCGAGCACGCGGCCGTGTCGGTGACGAAGGGGGTCCTCCAGCTCCTCGACGAGCGGGAGCTGCGCGGGGTGCTCGCGCACGAGCTCTCGCACGTGGCCAACCGCGACATCCTGATCAGCTCGATCGCGGCGGCGATCGGCATGAGCATCACGTTCCTCGCGCGCTTCGCCCTGTGGTTCGGGCACGGAGACAGCCGGAACAACCCGCTCGGCGCGTTCGGTCTGATTTTCGCGTGGATCCTCGCGCCGCTCGCGGCCGCGATCATCCAGATGGCCGTGAGTCGCTCCCGCGAGTACCAGGCGGACGAGTCCGGGGCGATCCTCTCGCGCGACCCCGAGGCCCTCGCGAGCGCGCTCCGCAAGCTCGAGGCGACCGCCAAGCAGGTGCCGGTGCCGGCGAGCGTCAGCCCCGCCGAGGCTCACCTGTTCATCGTCAACCCGTTCCGTGGGCGCCAGGCCTCCATGAGCCTCGCGAGCCTGTTCTCGACGCACCCGCCGACGGACGCCCGCGTCGCGCGTCTCGAGGAGGTACGACGCCGGCTCGGCTGACGGGCGGACGGCAACCCGGCTGACGGGCGACGGCTACAGGAGCTCGACGAGGGCCCGGAGGTCCTGGATCACGCGGTGGCCACCGGGTCCGTCCGCTCCGCCCGGCGGCGAGGTGTCCTCCCGAACCAACAGCGCCGTCCGCACGCCGAGGGACGCCGCGCCGTCGCAGTAGGCGACCTGGTCGTCCACGAAGAGCGCCTCGTCGGGGCCGAAGCCGAGCGCCTCGAGCGCCGCGAGGTAGATGCCCGCGTCGGGCTTGGCCATGCCGACCTCGAAGGACAGGATCACGGCGTCCGCCTCCTCCTCGAGTCCGAGTCGCTCGACGACGCCGCGGGTGGCGTGATCGCAGTTGCTCACGATCGCGGTCCGGATGCCTCGCGACCGGAGCTCGCGCAAGGTGGGGATCGAGTCGTCCCACAGGTGCACGCCGTTGGCGAGGAACGCCTCGGTGCGTTCGGCGAGCTCGCGGATCGTCGCGGCCTCGGCACGAACGCCGGCGGCCTCGAGCACGGCTCGGAGGTCTCCCTCGAGGCTCCCGAACGTCCCGAGCCCCCGGGCCGCGTTGGTCTCGATGAAGGCGCGGAGCAGATCGGCCTCCGAGATGCCGAGTCGCCGCTCGATCTCGCCGCGCATCGCCGGCCACTCCGTCCAGGCGAGCGTGTCGTACAGGTCGAGCAGGACCGAGGAGATCGCGCTCACGCCATCGTGTCGAGGATCGCCCGGACGTGTTCGATCGTGGTCCGCGGGTTCACGAAGCACAGGCGCGCCACCTTCTCGCCTTCCCACGACGAGGGCTGGACGAAGCCCACCTGGGCTTCGAGGATCCGGCGCCACCAGGCCTCGTAGTCGTCGGCGCCCCAGCCGAGACGCCGGAACAGGACGACGGAGAGCTCCGGCTCCATCACGAGCTCGAGGCCGCCCCGGCGCCGGATCTCCTCGGCGGTCTCCCGGGTGATCGAGAGCACGGCCTCGACCGCGTCCCGGTACGAGTCCGTTCCGTAGGTCGCGAGCGAGAACCAGAGCGGCAGCCCGCGGCCACGCCGGGTCAGGTGGTGGGCGAAGTCGCTCGCGTTCCAGTCGCCGGTCGTGTTCAGCGAATCCAGGTACGAGGCGTCCTGTCGATGGGCCGTGCGGGCAAGCGCCGGGTCGCGGTACAGCAGGGCGCAGGCGTCGAACGGTGCGAAGAGCCACTTGTGGGGGTCGACGAGGAACGAGTCGGCGTGCTCCACTCCCGCGAACCGGTCACGGACAGAGGGTGCGAGCAGCGCGGCCCCGCCGTAGGCGGCGTCGACGTGCATCCAGACCCCGCGCGCCGCACAGACCTCGGCCACCCCGGCGAGGTCGTCGACGATCCCGGCGTTCGTGGACCCGGCGCTCGCGACCACCGCGAACAGCCCGTCCGTGTCGGTCTCCTCGAGCGCCCGACCGAGCCGCTCGCCGGTCAGTCGGCCGCGCTCGTCGTGGGGGACGGCGGTCACGTCGACGTCCATGACCCGAGCGGCCGACACGACGGAGGAGTGCGCCGTGTCGGCGCAGGCGATCTGCCAGCGCGCGGGTCGCCCGCCTCGTCGTGACGCCGCCGCGTGCCGCGCCGCGACGAGGGCGGACAGGTTCCCCGCCGTCCCGCCCGAGACGAACACGCCGCCGGCGCCCTCCGGCAGGCCCACGAGGTCGGCGATCCAGCGGAGCGCCTGGTTCTCGGCCCAGACCGCCCCGGCGCCCTCGAGCCAGCTCCCCGCGTACGTCGACGACGCGCTGATCGCGAGGTCGAACAGCACGCTCGCCTTCGTCGGAGCCCCCGGGACGAACGCGAGGAACGCGGGGTGGTCGGTCGAGATCGTCGCGGGCGCCAGGACCTCCGACCAGATCCGGAGCGCCTCCAGGCCCCCGATGCCCTCCGGCGTGATCGTCTCCCCCGCCCGGCGGGACAGCTCCTCGGCCGCGGCGGGACGGTCGAGCGGTGGCAGGTTCGCGATCCGGTCTCGGGCGTAGGCGAAGATCCCGCGGGCGAGCTCCTCGGTCTCCGGGTCGAACCCGTGCATCCGCATCGCCGAGAGCCTACCCGTGGCCTGATGTGCCTGGCGTCGGGCCAGCGGTCAACGCATCGACGACCCGGCCCGGATCGGGCGGCTACCTACTTCGAGAGCTCGGCGCAGAACTCGCCGAAGGCGTCCACGTAGCGCTGGATGTCCTCCTCCGTGTGCTGCACCGAGATCGTCCACTGCTCCTCGTCGCCGGGCGTCATGAAGATCCCCCGGTTGATCATCCAGCTGAACGACGCGTAGAACAGCTCGGGGATCGTGTCCAGGAAGTCCCGGTAGTTCGTGAGGGGCTCCTTGCGGTAGGAGACGCAGCCCTTGGCACCGAGGTCCACGGCGTGCGCCGGGAGGTCGGCCTCGGCGATCGCGCGCTCGCAGCCCTCGGCGAGCATGGTCCCGAGCTTCCCGAGGTGGTCGTAGGCGTCCCTGGTGAGGACCTCGGTGAGCGCCGTGAGCCCCGCCGCCGTCGACAACGGGTTCCCGTTGAACGTTCCCTGCTGTGCGGCGCCCTTCGTGACGTACTCCATGATGCGGGCCTCGCCGCCGAACGCGCCCGTGGTCGCCCCGCCGCCCACCGCCTTCGCGTACGCGGCCAGGTGCGGCTTCACGCCGTAGCGCTCGGTCGTGCCCCCGTAGGCGATCGTGCCTCCGCACTTCACGTCGTCGTAGATCAGGACCGCGCCGTGCTTCTCGCACGCGTCCCGGAGCGCCTGGAGGTACCCGGGCTTCGGCGGCACGCATCCGATGTTCATCATCACCGGTTCGAGGATCACCGCCGCGATCTGGTCTGGGTTGTCGACGAAGGCCTGCTCCACCGCCTCGGCGTCGTTGAACGGCACGACGATCACCGTGTCCCACAGGGCCTCGGGCACGCCCTTGGAGGTGGGCCGGGTCGTGTACCAGGCCTGGCCCTCGGCGCCCGTGTTGAACCGCATGTCCAGCACGTCCGACTCGGGCACGACCGAGAACAGCACCGAGTCGTGGTGTCCGTGGTAGGAGCCCTCCATCTTGACGATCCTGTCGCGGCCGGTCGCCGCCCGAGCCACGCGCATGGCGTCCATCGTGGCCTCGGTGCCCGAGTTCACGAACCGCATCTGCTCGAGCTGGAACCGCTCGCAGATCGCCTCGGCGAGGGCGACCGTGCCCTCGGTGGTCACGGCGAAGTGGATCCCCTGATCGGCCACCTTGCGGATCGCCTCGACGATCTTCGGGTGGGCGTGCCCGACCACGTTCACCCCGAAGCCCCCGTGGAAGTCCACGTACTCGGTCCCGTCCACGTCCCAGACCTTCGAGCCCTGGCCCCGCTTGAGGTAGACGGGGTAGGGGTCGCCGGCTTGGAAGTTCGAAGCCACCCCGTTCGGCATGCTCTTCACGGCGCGCTCGAACAGCCGCTTGGAGCCCGCCGTCCGCTCGAGCAGGCGTGCGGATTCCTTCTTCGAGATCTCGTTGGCACGTGCCTTCAGTCCCTCTACGTCCACCCGTACCACCTCCGTGCGGGGAATCTACCCGCGGGAACAGGAGGCAGCAATCAGCCAGAGCGGAAGGACCGGGCCGCGTCGAACGGACGGAATGGCCTTGCTACGGACGGAAGTTCACGAACTGCAGGGCCAGGCCGAAGTCCTTCTCCTTGACGGCCCTGATGACCGCCTGCAGGTCGTCCTTGGTCTTGCCGCTCACCCGGACCTGATCGCCCTGGACCTGGGTCTGCACCTTCACCTTGAGGCCCTTGACGAACTTCGTCAGCTCGCGGGCCTTGTCCTCGGAGATGCCGGTGTTCACGTTGACGGTCTGCTTGGAGGTCCCCTTCGCCGCGGGCTGGGGAGGCCCGAAGTGCAGGGACTTCAGCGGGATCTCGCGGCGGACGGCCTTCTCCTTCAGGACCTCGACGGCGGCCTTCAGACGGTCCTCGGTGGAGGAGCGGAGCTCGATCAGGGTGGCGTCCTGCGTGATCGAGGTTCCGGTGTCCTTGAAGTCGAACCGCTGTGCGATCTCGCGACGGGTCTGGTCCACGGCGTTCGCGACCTCGGGCATCGAGACCTGCGAGACGATGTCGAACGAGAACTGGTCCTTGGCCATGGCCGTATCCTATCGACCGCCGACCGCCGACCGCCGACCGGCACCTGGCCCTTGCTATCCTCGTAGGTGCTTCCGGGAGGGTGCCCGAGCGGCCAAAGGGAGCGGTCTGTAAAATCGCCGGCGTAGCCTACGGAGGTTCGAATCCTCCCCCTCCCACCGAGGGGTGTTCTCAATACTGAGGCCCCCGACATCTCCAGAAGTCACGTCTTGACGCACGGCCCGGGCATCGTTCGATCTCCGCGCCGACTTGCCGTCCACGTCCGAAGGTTCGAGTATCCAGCCGTGGATCCACAGCCCCGTTTCGCGTGGAACGGTGACAGCACGGTCGCCTACGAGGTGGTGGGGGACGGACCCCTTGACCTCGTGTACATGCCCGGCTACATCAACAACCTCGAGGCCGTCTGGGACAACCCGCTGATGGCCCGGTTCCTGAGGCGCCTCTCGTCCTTCTCGAGGCTGATCGTCCTCGACCGTCGGGGGATGGGGTTGTCGGATCGCCTCTCGCCTGAGGATCTCCCGCCGCTCGAGGAGCTCACCGATGACGTCGACGCGGTCCTGGATGCCGTGGGATCGGAGCGGGCGGTGGTCTTCGGGACCTCGGACTGCGGGGCGATCGGCGCGATGTACGCCGCGTCGCACCCGGACCGGACCGCTGGGCTTATCGTCTACGCGTCCTCGCCCTCCGGCGTCGATCCGGGCGACTGGGGCACGGCATCCGCCGAGGTCTCCTGGGACGAGGAGGGCTGGCGACGGTTCCTCGACGACGTACGGACGCGATGGGGCACCCTGGAGTACGCCGAGGAGTCGTTGTCGTGGATCGATCCCTCCCTGAAGGGCGATCGACGGATGGTCGAGTGGTGGGCACGGTTCCAGCGACTCTCGGTGACCCCCACCACGCTCATCGCGGTCGCGACGAATTACATGCAGCTCGATGTCCGACCGATTCTCCCGACGATTGGTGTGCCGACCCTCGTCATGTCACGGAGCGGAGACCTCCTCGAGCCGGTGGCTGCCGGACGGGACTACGCAGACCGGATCCCGGGCGCGGAGTTCGTGGAGCTGGCGGGCGCCGATCACCATCCGTGGGCCGGGGACCAGGACGCCGTCCTGGTCGAGGTCGAGCGGTTCGTCCGGTCGGTCCATCGGGAGGAGGCTGCGGCCGACCGCGTCCTCGCCACCGTGCTGTTCACCGACATCGTGGACTCGACCGCGCAGGCGGCCACGCTGGGGGGACGCCGGATGGCGCGAGGTCCGGGAACAGCACGATCGGATCGTCCGGGGTCAGCTCGGCCGTTTCCGCGGACGGGAGATCAAGACGATGGGCGATGGGTTCCTCGCGACGTTCGACGGTCCCGCTCGGGGGATCCGGTGCGCACGGTCGATCGCCGCCGCGGTGTCATCGCTCGGGATCGAGGTTCGGTGCGGGCTCCACACGGGGGAGGTCGAGCTCGACGGGGACGACGTCACCGGCATCGCGGTCGCGATCGGTGCGCGGGTCGGGGCGATCGCGGGACCATCGGAGGTCCTGGTGTCGCAGACGGTGAAGGACCTCGTGGTCGGGAGCGGCCTCGTGTTCGATGATCGAGGCGTCGAGACGCTCAAGGGTGTCCCCGACGATTGGCACCTCTACGCCGCCGTCGGCGACTCGTGACGCCTTGGGTGCGGGCACGGCGATCGGCATCCCTGAGCGACGAGTACGCGGATTGGCTCCGCTCGGAGGAGTAGCGCTGTCTGGCGCGTGGGGAGCCCCCGATCGCGGAGCGGGTCAGCCCGCTGGGTGTTGACGAGGCAAAGCGAGCCCAGGAGTCACGCTCCCAAGACTTGACCCCCTTGTGAGGGTATACTTTCCAGGCAAAGTAATGGTAGGAGCTACTTTGTCTAGACGACATACCGAAGTGGGCCGCATTCCTCCTTCCGAGCTGCCTGAGGCCCTGATTTCGGAGGGCCGGTACTGGGCGACTACACGCGAGCTGACGGTGCTCACGGGGAGCACACCCAGCTCCACGCGCCAGGCGATCGCCCGTCTGCGACTGCAGGGTCGGCTGTTCAGCCCTGCCCGGGGCTTCTACGTGATGGTGCCTCCGGAGTACCGCGACTGGGGCGCCGTGCCCGGAGAGTGGTTCATCGACGCGATGATGAAGCACCTCAACCGCGACTACTACGTCAGCTTCCTCACGGCGGCAGCGATGCACGGGGCGTCCCACCAGGCACCTCAGACCTTCCAGGTGATGACCGCCCGGTACCTTCCTCACCGCGATGTCGGTCGAGTGCTGCTCAGGTTCACCACAAGCGATCATGTCTCGGACATGGCGGTTGAGCAGAGGGCGACCCGGACGGGCTACTTCACGCTGGCAACGCGCGAGACGACCGTGGTCGACCTCGTCTGGCATTCGCGCGCTGGCGGCGGCATCAGCAATGTCGCCACTGTCCTCAAGGAGATTGGGGAGCTGGATGGCGACAGGCTCGCCCGCCTCGCTCCGCCTCGAGGCCGCGCGACCGTTCGGCGACTCGGCTGGCTGCTCGCGCGCTTTCGCCCGGACGTCGACTCGCACTGGCTCCAAGTCGTGGCGAGACCGCGTGATGGCGAGCCGGTCCTCTTGAGTCCGTCGGCTCCGAAGCGCGGACCAGTGGACAAGGGGTGGGCTGTGGTTGTCAACAGTGCTGTGGAGCCAGACGTTTGATTCCTCAGGCGTTCATCACCGCATGGTCGCGGCGCGCCCCGTGGCCCACGGACACGCAGATTGAGCAGGATCTTGTGCTCTCGCGCCTCATGGTCGAAGTAGCCAACGACGACCTCCTGGGAAATGAGCTCGCCATGCGAGGAGGAACCTGCCTTCACAAGCTGCACCTCCCGGTGCCGTACCGGTATTCCGAGGATTTGGACTACGTGCGTCGGACACGATCCGGCGTCGGACCCTACCTGCAAGCGCTCCGCAGCATTGCGACCTCGATTGGCCTTCGTGAGCACAGCTACGACAAGACGTCACAGATGGTCCACATGGTGTTCGATGCGGATCCGACATCGGGGGTGGGTCGCATCCGCGTCAAGATTGAGACCAACGTCGTTGAAGTGGAGGGCCTCCGTGAGCGGGTAACGCGGCCATACTCAGTCGAGTCGTCTTGGTGGACGGGCCACGCCGATATC
>Ga0209642_10001796_pt1 | contig 14298 bp, 12 predicted proteins | sample RifCSP19_2_FD_184025 | JGI IMG/M metagenome (GOLD analysis project Ga0209642, IMG submission 184025) | Soil microbial communities from Rifle, Colorado - Rifle CSP2_sed 19_2 (SPAdes) (version 2) | ecosystem: Environmental > Terrestrial > Deep subsurface > Rock core/Sediment | place: Rifle... | reverse complement strand
GCTCGCGGCCAGGAAGAACGCCGGATCGTCGGAGGGCCCCCGACCCATCGACTCGATCTCGACCCCCGAGGTGGCGAGCATGTCCACGCCAGGACGCCCATCCACCTCGACCAGCTGGTGACGTTCCTCGAGCTTCCGCGCTCGGAGCCCATCCCACACCGCGTCACGCTGCCCCTCGTCCTCGAGCGTCGGAACGGCGACGTTCGCCCGTGCGGTGCACACGCGCTCGAGGATCGTGAGCGAGTGGTGCGAGACGACCCTGTGGCGCTCCCGGCGGTCGGCGAAGGAGATCCGGAGCGCGGCCACGGGCCTCCCGCGCAGCGCGTCGACGGCGTTCAACGCGTGGCCGCTCGCGAGCGCGCTCACGCCCCAGGTCGTGTCGGTCCCGAGGTTCCCCGGACCGTCGGCGACCACGACGACCTCGGCGCCGAGGACCTCGACCGCCGCCAGCAGCCCGGTCCACGTCGTCACCGCCTCCAGCTCGCCGCCGAACGCCTGCCCGCACGTGAGGAACCCGTCCAGCAAGCCCGCCGCCCGGAGCGGTGGAACCAGGCGCGAGAGGGCCCCAGCCAGGGCCGCGCCGTCCGTCATCGCGTAGACGACACGATCCGCGCCGGCCGCCTTCGCGCCGGCCGCGATCGGGCCGACCATCGAGTGGAGGGGGGCGCAGACGACCGGCGTCCCGCCGAGCCCCGGGGATCCCTCGATCGCCTCCCGGTCCGTCTCCTCGACCGTCCGAACGACGGCCTGCAGCGGCGTGTAGCGAGCCTTCATCACTCGCCCCTCGTGCGCCAGCTCCATGGGAGGACCACCCTCGACAGCGACGACGAGATGGAACCCGCCGGTCCCAAGACCGATGGCCACCGCCGTCGTGTTGAGTAGGACGACGTCCCCCCGACCGACCGGGCCAACCAGATCCGGGTACGCGAGGGCGGCCGCACGCTCACCGTCGACCTCCACCTCGAGTTCGACCGCGCCGGGCCGCGACGAGCCGGTCGCGAGCACCGTGCCGCGTCGCAGGCGGACGCTTCCCCGGTGGGCCGACATGCCGAGAGTATGATGCCGCGGCGATGCAGCCGCTGGAGCGCCTGGTCAACCTCGTGGCCCTCCTGCTCGAATCCAGGACGCCACTCACGTTCGAGCAGATCCGGGGCAAGCTCGCGGACGCCTACGAACATCCCGACGTCAACAGCGCGAAGCGGATGTTCGAACGCGACAAGGACGTGCTCCGTGACATCGGGGTCCCGATCGAGGTCGTAGCCGTCGACGTCTGGGACGCCGAGCAAGGCTACGCGATCTCGAAGGACCGCTACTACCTCCCCGAGATCTCGTTCACTCCCGCCGAGATCTCGGCGCTGGTCGTCGCGGCGCGGTCCGCCGGGGACACATCGGCCGAAGACGCTGTCCGCAAGCTCCTGTCCGGTGCGGCCGACGGCGTCTTCGCCGGCCTGGCCGGCTCCGGATTGGGCGCGTCGGGTGGCGCCCAGCACCCGAGGCTGTCGGCGGCCGCGGAGGCCGTCGCCGGACAGCGTCGCGTCCGCTTCTCCTACCGGACGGCGAGGGGACAGGCGTCCGATCGCACGGTCGACGCTTACGGACTCGTCATCCGGGGTGGCCACTGGTACCTCGTCGGCCGCGACCTGGATCGGGGCGAGATCCGGTCGTTCCGCCTCTCCCGCATGGCATCCCAGTTGGTCGCCGAGGGCGAGGCGAGCGCGCCGCCGGAGGACTTCCGCGCCGCCGAGCACGTGCAGGCCGGACCGTGGGGCCCGGGAGAGCCCCTGACCAGGGCCGTCGTCGCCTTCTCACCCGACGCGGCCTGGTGGGCGCCCAAAGGGGTCCAGGGAGCCGAGACGGTTCGGACTCGGGCCGACGGCTGGACGGAGGTCTCGGTTCCTTTCCAGCCCGGTGAGAGCCTCGCCGCGTGGATCTCGTCTTTCGGGCCCGACGCCGAGGCCCTCGAGCCGCCGGAGCTGCGCGAGGAGGTCGTCCGGCGGCTGGAGGAGACGCTTGCCACCCACTGAGGGCTCGCGCAGGCCGCCACCGAAGGCGTCCGAGCGGCTGCGGCGCCTCCTGATCGTCGTGCCCTACCTCGTCCGCCACCCAGGGACGCCGGTCTCCGAGGCGACCCGCCTGTTCGGGCTGTCCGAGCCCGAGCTGCTGGCCGACCTCGACCTCCTGTTCGTCTCCGGTCTCCCACCGTACGGCCCGGGCGACCTGATCGACGTGGACATCCAGGACGGCCGGATCTGGATCCGGATGGCCGACTACTTCGCCCGACCGCTCCGCCTCACCCGGAGCGAGGCGCTCGCGCTCTACCTGCGGGGGGCGGCGCTCTCGGACACCCCCGGCCTCGATGAGGCACCGGCGCTGGCGTCCGCCCTGGCCAAGCTCGCAGAGGGGCTGGGGTCCGAGGCCCTCGGCGGCTTGCCCGAGCGGGTGGGCTCCGCGGGCGGCGGAAGGGAGGTGGTGGCGCTCGGCGTTCTCCGCGAGGCCGCGGCGGATCACCGGCGCCTGCGGATCGAGTACCACGCGGCCTCGACCGCCGAGACGACCGTCCGCGAGATCGACCCGGAGGAGGTATTCCTGGCGATCGGGAACTGGTACGTGGCCGCGTGGGACCGCCGGTCAGACGCGGAGCGGCTGTTCCGGGCCGACCGGATCCGCTCGGTCGAGCCGACGGGCGAGCGGTTCGAGCCCCGCGGGTTGGCGGGCGCCGGCCGCCCCCTGTACACACCGGGCGAGAGTGACATCGAGGTGCGACTGCGCGTCTCGCCGGCCGCCCGATGGGTGGCCGAGTACTACGAGACGACCGTCGTGACCGAGCTCGAGGGCGGCGGGCTGGAGCTGGTCCTGCCGGCGGGCCGCCTGGAGTGGCTGGAACGGCTGCTCCTGCGCCTCGGACCGGATGCCGAGGTCCTGGCGCCGGAGGAGCTGAAAGACCGGGTCCGCGAGCTCGCTGGCCGGACCCGGAAACGGTACGGATAGGGTAGTCCCCTCGTGGCCTCCCAGCCTCAAGCGCCCGAACGGCAGGGCCGATAGTGCTGGTGTCATGACCACCATCCGGACGACCTGCCCCCGCTGCGGGGAAGTGGATATGGGACCCGAGTCGATCCGCCTGCTCATCGCGCAGGGTGGTCGCGAGGGAACCTACCGGTTCACCTGCCCAACGTGCATGGACGCGGTGGAGAAGCGAGCGGACCGCAAGATCGTCGCCCTGCTCGTCTCGGCCGGTGTCGACGTCGCCGGCCGCGGCAGGACCGCCACCGAGGAGCTGTTCGACGAGGTCCCGGACGAGGCTCTCGTCGATCCGCGCGGCGTCCTCCCGGCCGGTCCCGCGTTCACGATCGACGACGTGATCGACTTCCACTTCAAGCTCCAGGACGACTCCTACATCCAGGACTTCCTGGCGCGCCAGTAGGGCCGCTCGCTCGCACGGTCGGTTCGACGCGACCCCTTCGCCCGCCGTTCGCGTGGCCCGAGATCCATCCCTCCGATAGCATCGGGTCGATGTCCGGACCCGCCATCGCCTGGCTCGTGCTCGGCCTCGTGACCACCGTCGCGGTGCTGGCCCTCCTGATCGCGCTCGTGCGCCACGTCTTCGTCCTCGGGCGCGCGCTCGGCCGCTTCCAGGAGGAGGTCGGCCCGATCGCCCGAGACATCGCCTCGGAGGGCGACCGCGCCGCCCATCGCTCCCGGCGGCTCTCGAGCGATCGCCACGGCGGTGGCTGAAGAGCCGGCGGTAGGATAGGGCGCACCCGGCCCCGACCCGAGGCGAGATGCTCAACATCGGTCCCCAGGAGCTGCTGCTCATCCTCGTCGTGGCGCTGCTCGTCGTCGGACCGCGGCGGCTGCCCGAGCTCGCCCGGTCGCTGGGCAAGGGGATCCGGGAGCTCCGGAAGGCGCAGGACGAGGTCAGTCGTACCATCCGGGTGAACCTCGACGACGAGCCCAAGGCCCCCTCACCTACCCGAGGCGCCGAGCGCACCCTTCCGGAGACGCCGGAGCCGGACGACGCGTCTACCACCGCCGAGGAGCCGGCCGGCTCGGCTGATGCCCCGCCGGTCCATCCCACCGCGGCGCCGAGCGAGGTCGCCGAGATCTCCAAGAGTCTCGGACGGGGGCTCGCGGAGCTCCGCCGGGCGCGACAGGAGATCCAAGACAGCTTCCGCGTCGACCTCGACGACCGGCCGGCTCCGAGACGACCATCCGGGCCGCAGGAGCCGGCGTCCCGACCGGCCGCCGAGGACCGTCCCGCCGAGGACCGTCCCGCCGAGGACCGCCCCGCCGAGGACCCCTCGTCGGAGTAGCGGGACGACCCTGCCATGAAGCTGATCCCTGAGCGGCTCCGACGCCCCCGTCGGGACCGCGGGGGCACGATGACGCTCGTCGAGCACCTCGAGGAGCTTCGCTACCGGCTCATGGTCGCGCTCGGCGCGATCGCCGTTGGCTCCGTCGTGGGCTGGTTCCTCTTCGATGGGGTCGTCGACCTCCTCCTGAACCCGTACTGCGACTACTGGGAGACGGTGCCCGCGCGCGTGCGGCCCACCAGCGAGTGCACGCTGTTCTACTCGGGGGCGCTCGAGCCGGCGCTCATCAAGTTCAAGCTCGTCGGGTTCCTCGGGTTGTTCATCGCGCTCCCGGTCGTCCTCTACCAGCTGTGGCGGTTCATCGTGCCCGGACTCACCGACCGGGAGCGCAAGCTCGCGATCCCGTTCGTGGTGAGCTCGGTGCTGCTGTTCGCGCTCGGCGCGGCGTTCGCGTACTGGACGCTCCCGAAGGCCCTCGGCTTCCTGCTGGGGTTCGCCGGCCAGCAATTCGTCCCGCTCCTCACGGGCGATCGGTTCCTGTCGTTCGTGATGCTCGTCGCCCTGTCCTTCGGTATCTCGTTCGAGTTCCCGATCGTGCTGATCTTCCTCACCGCGGCGGGGGTCATCTCCACCGCGCAGCTACGGCAGTGGAGGCGGGGAGCGATCCTGTTCATCGCCATCTTCGCCGCGATCATCACGCCGAGCTCCGATCCCTACACGATGCTCGCGATGTCTATCCCGATGTGGCTCTTCTACGAGGCGGCTATCATCGTGGGCCGACTCCTCAAGCGGTAGGAGCCCGTATGGCCATCAAGGGGAAGAGCAAGAGCCGAGGCGCGAAGGGCGTGACGCGCGGGCCGAAGCCCGCGTACGTGCCGGTGAAGACGCCGTTGTTCCGTCGCCGTTGGGTCTGGATCGCCGCGGGCACCGTCCTCGGCGTCGCGGCGATCGCCGGCATCTGGTACGGCTTCGCGAAGCAGGCCAGGGAGGATCGCGAGCGCGAGACGCAGCAGCGCCTGGCTGCCGCGATCGCCGACTACCGGGGGGCCATCGAGCCCGTGCTCGCGACGGTCGGCCAGCCCCTCCCCCCGACGGGCTTCCAGGTCTTCCCGAGCCTCGCCGATGCGCTCGACTCCGTAGAGAAGGGGCGTCGGCTCGAAGACTCCGAGACGATGGCCGGAAACGTCTCGGAGGCCGCGACCGGTGCGGCCGCGGCGACCGACGGGATCGACGTGAGCGCGATCGTCGCCGACGAGGAGCTCGAGCGCCTGTTCGTCGTCTACCTCTTCTCTTCGCAGCGCGGGATCGTCGAGGGACTGAAGCTCTACGAGGAGGCAGCATCCCTCGTCTCGCTCGCCGCGGCGGCGGACGACGGGGAGCGAGACGACCTGGTGACGGCGGCGCGCGGCGTGCTCGAACTCGCGGAGCGGGTCTTCGCGAGGGGCTACGCCGACTACGTCGAGGCGCAGGCGATGGCGGGGGCGTTCGAGCCGATCGACCCTGGGGCCGGTCTGCCGCTCCCCATCCCGACCGGCCCGACCGGGTAGCGGATGACCGACGGCCTCCTACTGCTCCACGCGTGGCCGCTCGACGCGAGGATGTGGGAGCCGCAGCTCGCCACGCTGCCGGACGACCTGCCCACGATAGCGCCGAACCACCCCGGTTTCGGCGGCTCCGAGCCCGCCGGTGAGGTCATGACGATGGGAGCCTCGGCCGAACGGGCGCTCGCCGAGCTCGATCGCGCGGGCATCGATCGCGCGGTGGTCTGCGGCCTCTCGATAGGAGGCTACGTCGCGTTCGAGCTCTGGCGCCGGGCGCCCGAGCGGTTCCTCGGCGTCGTCCTCGCCAACACGCGCGCCGTGGCCGACACGCCAGAGGGCGCGGCGGGGCGCCGGGAGCTCGCCGAGCGGCTGCGCACGGAGGGGAACGTCCTCGTGGCCGAGCCGCCGGCGCTCCTGGCCGGGGACGCCCCCGCCGGGCTCCAGGAGCACGTCCGAGCGCTGATCGCGGACCAGACGCCCGAGGCGATCGCGGCCGCGCTCCTCGGCATGGCGGAGCGCCCGGACAGCACCGGCGACCTGTCGGGGATCGAGGTCCCCGCGCTGGTCGTCACCTCGACCGCCGACCGGCTGATCGCCGCCGAGGTCTCGGCGGGGATGGCGGACGGGATCCCCGGCGCCCGCCTGGAGGCGATCGATGGGGTCGGGCACCTCACGAACCTCGAGGCGCCGGAGCGGTTCAACGCCCTCCTCTTGGAGCACCTCGCCGTCTGCGGCCTCGACTGAGCTCGCCTCCTCGGTCCCGGCCACCCCGCCCGTAGACTCGTGTGCGTGACCGATCCCACCCGCTTCGCCTCCCGCTATCCGTTCGCGCTCGACGACTTCCAGCTGCGCGCGATCGAGGCGCTCGCCGCGGGCGAGTCCGTGCTCGTCGCGGCACCCACCGGCTCGGGGAAGACGGTCGTGGCGGAATACGCGGTCGAGCGGGCCCTGGAGCTCGGCGGCAAGTGCTTCTACACCACGCCCCTGAAGGCGTTGTCCAACCAGAAGTTCGGCGACTTCGTCGCACGATACGGCGCGGCGAAGGTGGGTCTGCTGACGGGCGACAACACGATCAACGGGGAAGCGCCCGTGGTCGTGATGACCACAGAGGTGCTCCGGAACATGCTCTACGAGCGGAGCGACACCCTCGATGGGTTGGTATCCGTCGTGATGGACGAGGTCCACTACCTCCAAGACCCCTACCGGGGGGCGGTCTGGGAGGAGGTTCTGATCCACCTGCCGCTCTCGATCTCGGTCGTGTGCCTGTCGGCGACCATCTCCAACGCGGAGCAGTTCGGCGAGTGGATCGGCACGCTTCGGGGGCCGACGCGCGTGGTGATCGAGGAGCGCCGCCCGGTGCCGCTCGAGCATCACTACCTCGTGGGCCATGACCTCCACCCGATGCACGTCGAGCAGGAGGGCCACCCGATCCCGAACCCGTACATCGTGTCCCTGGATCGCGACGAGGTCAGATACAAGACCTACTACCGGCGAGGTTCGGGAACCCCCCAGCATCAGCGGATCCCTCGCCCGCGTGAGGGCCACCGACGCTTCTACGCCCCCCGCCGGGAGGAGGTCGTGGAGGTACTGGACGAGCAGGGGATGCTCCCGGCGATCTACTTCGTGTTCAGCCGAGCGGGCTGCGACCGAAGCGTCGAGTGGTTGATGGCCTCCGGGATCCGCCTGACGGACCGGGACGAGGCCCTGCGGATCCGCGAGTTCGCGCAGATGCGCGCCGCGTGGATGGACGAGGAGGACCTGAAGGCCCTCGGCTACTACGGGTTCGAGGACGCGCTCGCCGCCGGCATCGCCGCACACCACGCGGGCATGCTGCCGGTGTTCAAGGAAACGGTGGAGGAGATGTTCGAGGCTGGCCTCGTGCGGATCGTATTCGCGACCGAGACCCTCTCGCTCGGGATCAACATGCCGGCGCGGTCCGTCGTGATCGAGGACCTGTGGAAGTTCCAAGGCGAGCGCCACGAGCTCCTCACGGCCGGCGAGTACACGCAACTGACGGGACGCGCCGGCCGACGGGGGATCGACGACCTCGGCCACGCGATCGTCGTCTTCCAGCGACGGGTCCCCTTCGAACGGGTGGCCGCCTTGGCGTCCACGCGCACCTACGAGCTCACGTCCTCGTTCCGCCCCTCCTACAACATGACGGTGAACCTGGTGCGGAACTACTCGCGCGAGGAAGCCCATCACCTGCTCAACTCCTCCTTCGCCCAGTTCCTAGCCGACCGGGGCGTCGTGACCCTGGATCGCCAGCTCGAGCGCGACCAGGCTCACCTCGCCGGGTACCGCGAGCAGATGCACTGCGACCTCGGCGACTTCGAGGCCTACTGGCGCCTGCGGGAGAAGGCCGCCCGGATCCGAGAGGACGCGCGGAGGGGGCGCGATCGTGCTCGCGCTGATTCCGTGCGCGATGCGCTCGCCGACCTCCGGCCCGGGGACGTGATCTTCGTCCCGCGCGCGAAGCGACGCGGGCTCGCGGTCGTCCTGTCCAACCGCGAGGGTCGCCCCACCGTCCTGGCGCAGGATCGCAAGTTCTTCCGGCTCTCGGGCCGGGACTTCCAGGAGCCACCCGTCCCGCTCACCAAGGTGCCGTTGCCGCGGTCGGGCAACTCCCGGAGCGCGCGCTACCGGCGCGACGTCGCGGCCCGACTCGTCGCCCTCGACGTCCGAGCGCCCCGGAGGTCGCGGGGCGGGATCGACGCGAAGGTGGAACGGGAGGCCGCCAGGGTCGATCGCCTCGCCGAGCAGCACCCCTGTCACACGTGCCCCGACCGCTCGACGCACGAGCGGTGGGCGGCCAGGGCCAGCCAGCTGGAACAGCAGGCCCGCGGGATCGAGCGGCGGATCCGGACGCGGACCGAGACCCTGGCCCGGCAGTTCGAGCGCGTGCTCGAGGTGCTGGAGGAACTCGACCACGTGCGCGGGTTCAGGGTCCTGCCGAAGGGACATGCACTCGCGAGGATCTACGGGGAGGGAGACGTCCTCGTCGCCGAGGCCCTCGCCGAGGGACTCCTGAACGGGCTCACGCCATCGGAGGCCGCCGCCCTGATCTCGACGATCGTCTACGAGTCGCGGGAGCGCGTGCCGCGGGCGGGCGAGATGCCCACCCTCGAGACGGCGACGCGCTACCGCCGGCTCCAAGCCATCTGGAAGCGTGTCCGCCGGGCCGAGGACGCTCACCACGTGGAACTCTGCCGCGAGCTCGACGACGGGTTCGCGGCCGTGATCCACCGATGGGCGGAGGCCGAACCGCTCGAGGACGTGCTTCGCGAGACCGGCCTGGCGCCGGGGGACTTCGTGCGCAGCTGCAAGCAGCTGCTCGATCTCCTCCGGCAGATCGAGGACGTGGCGGGGGAGGAGGCGGCCGACGTGGCCCGGCGCGCGAGGGCGGCGGTGAACCGCGGCGTCGTCGCGTACACGGGCGTCTGACGGCCGGACGATAGGATTCCCCCGCCATGTCGACGCCCTTCGGCGAGCTCACGGTCATCGTCAACCCGCACGCCGGCAAGCGTCGGGTGGGGGAGGAGATCCCCGAGCTCGAGCGCACCCTGCGGGCACGGGGACTCCCGTATCGCCTCCTGCGCACCGAAGGACGCGGTGACGCCACGCGGTTCGCTCGCGAGGCGCTGGAGGCCGGCGGTCGGTTCCTCGTGGCGGTCGGCGGCGACGGGACCGTGCACGAGGTCGTGAACGGCATGCTCGACTCCGAGGGTCGGCCCGTCGTCGAGGGCGCCGTGCTCGGCGTCGTGGCCGCCGGCAGCGGCTGCGACTTCATCAGGACCTTCGGACTCCCGGGCGATGCCACGCGCGCCTGCTACCACCTCACGGGCGACAACACCTACCCGCTCGACATCGGCAGGATCTCCTACACGACGGTCGGAGGAGGCACCGACGCCCGTCACTTCGTGAACGTGGCCGAGGCGGGGCTCGGTGGCGCCGTCGCCGCACGCGCGGAGCGGATGTCTCCGCGGCTCGGACAGGCGAAGTACTTCGTCGGGTTCTGGCTGACGCTCCCGCGCTTCAAGCTCGCCACGATCCGCGTCCAGGCCGATCGCAAGGTCTACGAGGGACCGGCCTACCTCGTCGTGGTCGGTAACGCGCAGTACTACGGGGGCGGCATGAAGATCTCGCCCCGTTCCTACCCCGGGGACGCCGTGCTGGACGTCCTCGTCTTCAAGGGGCCGAAGTCGGACTCGTTCACGCTGCTGCCGAAGATCTACCGCGGCGAGCACATCCCGCACGACCACATCGAGGAGTTCCGCGTGAAGCGCGAGCTCGTGATCGAGGCCGACCGTCCCCTACCGATCGAGGCCGACGGCGAGGTCCTGGGCGCGACGCCCGCGACCGTCCGGGTCCTCGCGCAGCCGATCGCGATGAAGCTGTGAGCGCGGACCCGGCGAAGACGGCGAGCGCGGTCCGGTACGCCGACCGGCGTGCGCGGGCGACCCGGGCCGTCGAGGAGGCCGGACTCGCCGGGTTACTCGTGTCCCCGGGGCCCGACCTCGCGTACCTGATCGGTCACGAGCCGCCGCCGCTCGAACGGCTCACGCTGCTCGCGCTCGTGCCCGGGTACGATCCCGTGCTGATCCTTCCGGCCCTCGAACGCCCCGCCGCCGAGGCCGCGCCCGGCATCGCGGACGTCGAGCTCGTCGTGTGGGCCGACGGCGACGATCCGTACGGCCTGGCGAGCAGGACGCTCGGACCCGGGAGCTACTCGGTCACCGATCGCACCTGGGCCTCCCACCTGATCGCCCTCGAGCGCGCCGTGCCGGACGCGACCTTCGTGGCGGCCGGGGAGGCGCTGCCGCCGCTCCGTGCCGTGAAGGACGAGGACGAGATCCGGGCGCTCCGCGCGGCCGCGCGCGGCGCCGACGCCACGTTCGCCGACGTGATCCAGCTCCCCTTCGTCGGCCGAAGCGAGCTCGAGGTCGCGGCGGACATCGACCGGCTCCTCCGCTTGCACGGGCACCGGAGCGTCGACTTCACGATCGTCGGCTCCGGGCCGAACGGCGCCTCGCCCCATCACGAGGCGGGCGAACGGACGATCGAGCCAGGCGACGCCGTGGTGATGGACTTCGGAGGGGTCGGGGTCGACGGCTACTGCTCGGACATCACCCGGACCGTCTTCGTCGGCGAGCCGACCCCGGAGCAGCTCCGGGTCTTCGACGTCGTGCGCGAGGCCCAGCAGGTCGCGTTCGACGCCATCCGGCCGGCGGTCACCGCCCAGGAGGTCGACCGCGCGGCCCGCGCCGTGATCGGCGATGCGGGGTACGCCGAGCACTTCCTCCACCGCACCGGGCACGGGATCGGCCTCGAGGTGCACGAACCCCCGTACATCGTCGAGGGAGACGAGACCGCCCTCGAGCCCGGGATGACGTTCTCCGACGAGCCTGGGATCTACCTGCCGGGACGCTTCGGCGTCCGGATCGAGGACCAGGTCGTGGTCACCGCCGACGGTGCCGAGCGTCTGAACGAGGCCTCGCGCGAGCCGACGGTCGTTGCCTGAGATCACGCGGGTCGGCGCCGATCACCTGGATCTGACCGAGGATCTCCTCGCTCAGGGCGATCTCCGTGTGGCCGACGGCAAGCACCGGCACGGGCCGGCGCTGCAGCAGGGTGACGGTGACGCCCGGAACCAAGCCGAGCGCGCTCAGCCGGGCACTCCGTGACCCCGGCATGCCTTCCAGGCTCCGGACCTCCGCCGATGCCCCCTCGGTGAGCCGCGTCAGCGGGACCGCCCCCCCGTCGAACGGCTGCGGTGCAGGCCGGTGACGGCGAGGAGCACGCACCCGCCCGAACAACCGCGCGAGAGCGCTCGTGGCCTCATCCGGGACCTCGTACCCACAGTTCGGACAGCAGATCAGGCGGCACCGCGGACCGAGGGGGCAGCCGGTGTGACACGACAGCCCGGCGGGGTCGAAGACGTGGCCGCACAGGCCGCACCGGACACGCCCGTCAGCCGACCGGGACACGGAACGCCTCCAGGACGAGGTTCAGCAGCCCGCCGACGCCGAGTGCGAACACGAAGACGAAGGCCATCATCGCGGCGGCGATCCGCACCCCGTGCTCCTTCACGATCATCAGCAGGCTCGCGATGCAAGGCACGAACAGGCTGATCACGACCAGGCTCACGAGGATCTGCTGCACGGTCATGCTGCCGCTCGCGGCGAGCGCGAAGAGCCCCGCCGCGCCGTAGTCGCGCCGCAGGAACCCGATCAACAAGACGCCCGTCGCCGCCCGCGGCAGCCCGAGCCATCCGACCACGACCGGGGACAGCCAAGCCTCGAGCGAAGCCAGCAGGCCGACCTCGTCCAGGACGAACAGGACGGCGGTCGCGATCACGAAGACCGGGATCACCTCGCGCAGATACCACTCGATCCGAGCCGCCGTCTTGCGAACGATGTTGCCGAGCGCCGGCACGCGCAGGGGCGGGAGCTCCATGACGAAGTCGGAAGCGCCACCCGGGATCACGATCGCCGCCAACCACCCGACCGCGAGCAGCGATCCGACCATCACGACGCTCCAGATCCCGACCCCCACCGGGCCGGTCTGAGCGATCATGCCCAGGATCACGCCCAGCTGCGCCGAGCACGGAACCGAGAGCGCGAGCAGCAGCGTCACCTGGAGTCGCTCCTTCCGCGTCTCCAAGATCCGCGTCGTCATCGTCGCCATCGTCACGCACCCGAGCCCCAGGACCATCGGCAGCACGGCCTTGCCGTTCAGACCGACCCGCCGGAAGCTGCGGTCGAGGACGACAGCTAGCCGTGGCAGGTACCCCGAGTCCTCGAGCACGCCGAAGGCGAGGAAGAACGTCGCAACGATCGGCAGGACGATCGCCAGACCATATGTCAGGGCCATCGTCACGAGCCCGTATTCACCTACGAGGAACCGGTCCACGATGTCGATCGGGATCACCGTCTGTGCCACGCGACGCGCCCACGGGCTGACCAGGTTCCCGAACAGGTCGTTCTCGAGCCAGCCGACGAACGTCCCGGCGCCGAGCCGCCCGACGAACAGATAGACGAGCACGAGGACGGCGAGCAGGATCGGCCAGCGCGTCACGGGGTGCGCGGCCCAACGGCCAAGGGTCTGCACCCTCCTTGTCCGGGCCGGTCCGACGCGGAGGACGTCGGCCACGATCCGGTCGGCCTCGGCCAGCCGCGCGCGGTTCAGGGCATATGCGAGTCGACCGTCCGTGGCGGCCTCAGCCTCCGCGCGCACCGCTGCGACCCGAGCCCGCACCTCCTCGGGCAGCGCCAAGCGCTCCGCGAGGTCCGCGCTGTCGGCCAGCAACATCAGCGCGATCCCCCTGGGTCCAACCGGCCCGCTCGGGACGAGCGGCTCGATGCGAGCGACCGCATCCTCGATCCGTGTGTTCAACGCGAAGCGGTACACGGCCGGTCGAGCCTCGAGCAGCGCCTGGCCCAGCTCGGCGACACCACGCCGGCGCGTCGCCACCGTCGAGACCACGGGGACACCGAGCAGCGCCGATAGCCGTTCCTCGTCGATCGAGATGCCGTGGGCCCGCGCCTCGTCCGTCATGTTGAGATCGAGCACGAACGGCACGCCGGCGTCCGCGAGCTCCAGCGTCAGCAGCAGCGCCCGCCGGAGGTCCTTCGCGTCGGCCACCTGCACGACGGTCGCGCCGTTCGAGGAGAGCAGGATGTCACGCGACACGCGCTCGTCGTCGGACTGCGGAGCCAGGCTACGGATGCCAGGTGTGTCGACCACCGGCCGGTGTGCACCGTCGGTCGCGAGCGTCCCGCTCGCGACCTCGACCGTCGTGCCCGGGTAGTTCGAGATCGCGACGTATCGCCCGGTCAGGCCGGCGAACAACGCCGACTTCCCGACGTTCGGGCTGCCGATCAGGATGACCGGCCCCAGGCCGTCGTCGTGCTCATCCGGGTTCCCGCGCTCGTGGCAATTCATATACGCCCGGTCGGAATCATCCGGTGGCAGGAGGCGCACCCGTACGGCTGAGGGCCCCTCGGTCCACGGGCCGGACGGCCCGGACCCGGCGAAGGCGTTCAAGCCCTAGGCCGGACCTTCGTGCCCTCGGGGGTGTCCATGACCTCCAGGCCGATCGCCTGCAGGCGGTCGCGGATCTCGTCGGCCGTCGCGAAGTCCTTCGCGGCGCGCGCGGCGTCGCGGCGCGCGACCAGCTCATCCATCTCGTCGGTGGGGGTCCACGCCTCGCGTGCGTCCCGCTCCAGGTCGAGCCCGAGCACCTGGTCCCAGGACGCCAAGAGCGCATACCGCTCTCCCTCCGGCAGATCGGACGACGCGGTCTCGTTCAGCACCACCAGCGCATGGGGCATGTTGAGATCTTCGGCGACGGCCTCTCCGAAGCGCGTGTCCAGCGCCCCCGCCGCGTCGGAGAGGCCCGCGGCGGGCCCGCCCCACTCGGCCATCCGGCGATGGAGGTCCACGAG
>Ga0209642_10001795_pt1 | contig 14303 bp, 12 predicted proteins | sample RifCSP19_2_FD_184025 | JGI IMG/M metagenome (GOLD analysis project Ga0209642, IMG submission 184025) | Soil microbial communities from Rifle, Colorado - Rifle CSP2_sed 19_2 (SPAdes) (version 2) | ecosystem: Environmental > Terrestrial > Deep subsurface > Rock core/Sediment | place: Rifle... | reverse complement strand
CCGTCGGCGAGGTAGTCCACGAGAGCGATGAACGTAGTCCTTCCCTCATCCGCCGTGCCTTCGACGTCGACGGTATAGCCCTCATAACCGTTTGCGTTCGCCTCGGCGATGAGGTTGTTGAGGATCGTCACCCGGTTGTTCCACATCGCCTGGACCGATGCCTGCGTTGGGTGGTAGCCGCCGATGAGCATCGGCCAGCGCATCAGGCCGTGCTGCGATGCCCAAGGCCCGGGGTCCGTCGTGCGAAGCAGCCCCCAAGATCCGCCGACCATCTCGTACCGCTCGTAGGAGATCCCGTTGACAGCATCGAGGTTGGGAGCGACGTCGGAGATCTCCCTGTCCGCGTTCGGGCCGCAGACCTCAAGGCACATCCACGGGAAGACGTGCTCGTACGTCTGGGACGCGGCCTGGATGCGCGGGATCTCGGAGACGGACTGCGCCAGGGCCTGGAGCCTGATCTGCTCCTGCGCAGCGTCGATCACCTCGATGATGTAGTGTCGGGCCGGAGTGACCTGGATGCGCACGTCGATGTTGGGATGGTCGACCTGCAGCTGGGCGAGATCCGCCGGCACGCCGGCCGCCAGGGCCATCAGCGGCATGGCACCCTCAAGGGTCTCCGCCACCTCCATGGCCACGGGGAGCATGAGGGTTTGCGGGCCCTCGGAGGTGGTCAGATCGATAAGGACGGCGCTGTAGTAGGCACCCGGGGCAAGATCCGCCGAGTGGGCCTCCAGGGTCACGCCCCTTGGCTCGGTGGACTGGCCTTCGGCGGCCTCGACGCTAAACCACGGGATCTCCGGTTGGGCCATCGAAATCCGGTAGGGTACGTCGCTGGCGAAAACGAAGAACCCGCCATCGAGGGGGTCCAGCCCGATGACGGGAACCTCGGGGAGCTCGACCTGCCCCACCGCGGCGGCGGGTGCAAGAGCCAGGACCAGGCCCGCCACCAACGTGCAGGCCGCCAACGCCGAGAGCCGTGTTCGGATGATTGACATCCCACTTCTCCTCAGAATCGATAATGGAGGCTAGGGCATATCGAAGCGCATCCGCTTCTTCATTCTCCTGCACGGGGGGCAGGGCGGTAGGCAGTCTTCGGAAGAATGGTTCGAACTCGGTGTGGCAGGTGCATATTGCTTGTGAGACTGGCCTTCGACCAGGATCCCCCGACAAGGGAGCGGCCCCTTGCGCACCGATCTTAGCAAATCCCAAGTCGCGCCGCGGCCTCGAGTCCGCTGCAGGACCGTGTCAAGTCCCCCGTCGCGCCGCGGCTTCGAGTCCGCTGCAGGACCGTGTCAACCGACGCGCGAGTGTGGTTCGACGCGGGAACCGGCTCCATCCGTTTGGGCCGACCGAAGGCGATCATGGCTGGTCGGCCGGAGCCAGACCCCCGATCGTCTTGCGGGGCGAGGCAACGGATATCGTCGGCCAAGACGCCCACAACCCCTGGCGAGAGATCTATCCGGTTCGCCCAGGCATCACGCCTCCTCCTTCCCTGCGCGCTGACCTGCGGTCGCTCCAGCGGCGCGCCCGCTGCGGCGCGGGGCCTTTCGCGCCTGGGTCGCGCGTGCTGCTCCGGAGCAGGACGAGAGCGGCGCCCTGATGCCGGCGCCGTTCCTACAGCGTGGCGGCTGCCGAGCCGACTGTCTCGGCGCCGACCTCGCCCTATCCGACCTTCTGGCCTGGGCCCATGATGAGCGACCAGGCCTGATCGCCTCTCCCGCGGCCACCGGCGGGCCGGCACCGGCGCTTGAACGCGCAGCGGCTGGCCCAGCTTCCCCCGAGCCGCTCTTCGACTATGGCGGCCGGGCTTTCAGGCTCAACCGCGTTCCACGAAGCCGAATCCGCGGCCACTTCCTCGGCGAAGACGCCGCCCAGGGGTCCCAGGCGGCGAGAGGCGCTCCTCAAGTACCGTATCTTCCGCCGGGCATGCTCAAACCTTATACAAGACGTTGAACGCTTCGGCTGGGACGGTTACACTTCTCACATGGACGAGAGTAGGGAGCTGGGAAATCCCTCGAGCGAGCGCCTCTACGGCATTCATGCTGCTGCTCGACTTCTCGGGCTGAGCCCAGCCACCCTGCGCGCCTGGGAGCGGCGCTATGGGATCCCCAGACTACGGCGAGCCGCCAACGGCTATCGCCTGTACTCGAGCTCCTGCACCACCTCAAAGTGCTCACCGACGTGGGCGTTCGGATCGGGATTGCGGTCGAGGGCGTATCGACAGCCGTCAGGCATCCCCTCTCGCTCGAAGCTCTGCGCAGCCGGATTACCGAGGCGATCTCCCGGCTGGACGAAAGACTTGCGGCCGTCGTCCTGTGGGAGGCCCTCGTGCTCCACCCCGTGGAGCTCCTGGCCTCCATCGTCGAGCCCGTACTGATCTGGATCGGCGACGAGTGGCAGGCCGAGCGCCTCTCCATCGGGGTCGATCCGCCCCGGCCGAGAAAGGAGCAACTCCATGTCTGTGATCCAAGTCCTCAAGGTCCTCGCCGCTCTGGCAACGGCGGCCACCGGGTTGTTCTCCCTGCTCGCTCCGCGCAGAGTCACCGGCTTCACCGGTCTCGAGCCGGTCGGGGGGCGCGGCATCACCGAGCTGCGCGCCGTACTCGGTGCCCTATTCATCGCCCTGGGGGTGGCGCCGCTCTTCCTGGGCCCCATCGCCTATCAGATGCTGGGAATCGGCTACCTGGCCATCGGCGCCGTGCGCGCCGTATCCATGCTCGTTGACCGCTCGGTGGTCCGATCGAATGTCATCAGCCTGATCACCGAGATTGTGCTGGGCGTGATTCTCGTCTTGTAGACATGAGGAGGACATCGCCGCTGAGAGGTATTCCCGTGACGGTCCGTATCGTTACCAACAGCACCTGCGACCTGCCGGCAGAGGTGACCGCCGAGAGCAAGATCGCTGTCGTGCCGCTGTACGTCAACTTCGGAGCGGAGAGGAGAGCATCGGCCTGGTCCATGCGAATGCGCCTGACCGCCTGGACTTGCTGCGTCGTCGGGTGGAGTCGCGGCTGCCGGGTGTGCCGATCCGGATGGTGGGCGAGGTTGCACCGGTCATCGGCGCCCATGTCGGGCCCGGCGCGGTCGGGATCGTGTGCCTCGAGGCGCCCCCGCCTCGGATCGAGAGGAGCTAGAGAATGGGTTTCTTGAACGTCTACCTTCTGGCCGGGCTTCTCATCCTGGGCCTAATGGTGCTGCTTTGGCTGCTGAGCCTGGCTCTCCGCAATTCGAGCATCGTCGACATCTTCTGGGGGACGGGCTTCGTGATTGTCACGTGGGCGGCCTTCCTGCTCGGCGGGCAGGGGTATCTCCCGCGGAAGTGGCTGCTGGCATCGTTGGTGACCATTTGGGGCCTGCGGCTTTCGCTGCACATCCTCCGCCGCAATTGGGGCAAGCCCGAGGACTTCCGCTACGCCAAGTGGCGAGAGGAGAACGGCACCCGCTGGTGGTGGGCCAGTTTCTTCAAGGTCTTCCTGTTGCAGGGCGTCCTGCTGTGGATCATCAGCGCCCCCCTCGTCGCCGCCCAGGTCAGCACCACACCAACCACCCTCGGACCGCTGGAGGCGGTTGCGGTTGTCCTCTGGGCGATCGGGTTCTTCTTCGAGTCCGTCGGCGACTGGCAGCTGGCGCGCTTCAAAGCGGATCCGGCCAACCACGGCAAGTTGCTGGACGTGGGGGTCTGGCGCTACACGCGCCATCCGAACTACTTCGGGGACGCGGCACAATGGTGGGGATACTACCTGCTGGCCGCAGCCACCGGCTGGGGGGCGCTGACGGTCTTCAGCCCGCTGCTGATGACGTTCTTGCTGGTGCGTGTCTCCGGCGTCGGCATGCTGGAGAAGACCTTGAAGGACAGCAAGCCGGGGTACCGCGAATACATGGAGCGCACCAGCGCCTTCATCCCTTGGCTCCCGGGTCGGGCGCGGTAGGCGGAGCGAAGGCCACGGCCGTACCCGCGCGCCGCAATCCAGTACGAGGAGAGTGCCAGATGCGGTTGGCCAGGACCGTGACGGGGATCGGGGCGGCGGGGATGGCGGCCGTTCTCATCTATGCCCTCACTCGTGGAGACTTCTCTCAGGAGGGAGCGCGGCTGCTGTCGATGCCCTGGGGCATCCTCTCCCTGGTAGACCTCTATGTTGGCTTCGCATTGCTCTCGGGTTGGATCTTATTCCGGAAGGCCTCCAGGGGCCGAGCCGTCGTCTGGATTCTATTCATTCAGTTGCTCGGTTCGCTCACGGCGAGCGTCTACGCCTTCCTTGCGCTAGGCTCGTCGGGTGGTGATTGGAGGCGCTTTTGGCTGGGCACGCATGCCGCCTGAGGCGTTTCTTCGCCCCGCGAGGGCTGTTCGGCTGGCTGTATTGGCATGGGCTGTATCCGATCCACACGCTGATTTTCGGCCGCATGCTCCGGGCGATTGGACGAGCCGCCGAGACCCAGAGCCATTCCCTCCCCGGCTAGCTCGCCCGAGCCATCTGGCGGCGCGATACCCGCGCTAGGCCGGGCGCCTGCTGAGGTGGCCCCGAAGCAGGAGAGACCACAAGACACGCCCGCCGCTTTGCCATTCCCCCGAGACCGGCCGAGCGCGCCGGAAATCTGGGGGGGGCGACCTGTGGCGCAATATCGAAGCCTCGGGTCGAGCGCCACCGAAATGCTCGAAGCGGGCAGGATCGATGGCGCCGGTCTTCCTCGTTCTTGTTGGGGGCATCGCGTTGGCGGCCGGGCGAGGCACCTGCGCGCATCGCCAGTGGGAGGGGTGCCACACGCGGCTACAGTAGGTCCTCCAGCAAATCGATCATCGCCTGGTCCCCGGCTGCGGGCGGGATCCAATCCACCTGAATGACCTCGATCCCCTGGTGCTCCAGGCTCTCTGCGAACGTCCTAACGCCGACGCTGATCACGACGAGCGGGTCTTGGAGAACTCGATGGGCCTCTTCTTGCATCGGGCTCTCCTATCCGGGCTCCAGTAGCTGGGCGCAGAAGAGCGCCGCCCGGGTGCTGCTGGGGAACACGATCACGCCCGCGTCTTCCAGAAGCCTCCGCTGGAGGCTCAGGTCCTGGTGATCTGTCTCCGTTCCACAGATGGAAGCGACGACCGTCAATTCGCCATCGCGGGCTTGAGCGGTTTCGCGTGCCCGCTGGATCGGATCCACAAGGTCCCCCACTGGATCTGCGGAGGCATTCTGGCCCAGGATGAAATCCACGAGCAGGACGGCCACCTCTGGATCTTGGCCTTCGAGGGTGATGCGCTGCTTCCTCATCGTCGGGTCGATCATCGGATGCGGCCGGCCCAGTGTGTAGGCGTCATCTCCCATATCCAAGACGGTGTGCCCGACACTTGTGTTGGGATCCCCCAGCCTGAGCCCGAGATCCAGAGGCGCATTCGAGTGGATCCGTAGCCCCCGCTCCAGCATGATCTGCTGGGCTTGGTAACAGAACGTTCCGCCGGCGAACACGCCTCGCAGGTACTTCTGCGCTGCCGACCAACGCTGCCGGACATCCGCCGCCTGCTGGAGTTCCGTATCGGATAGCCCGGTCGGCGCATTCGATTCCGTCCCAATGAGGCATTCAACCGCCAACCGGGCGGCGTCGTCAATGGTGGGCGCCACCCGACGCGTTCCATGGGAAGCAGCTTCAGCCGAGCGAACGCCAAGGAAGCACGTGACCACCGGCTTGGAATAGGTCGAGAGCCGCTGGCCTAGCCCTTTGAGAGTGTTCGCTCCGGGCGGCTTGGCAATGATGGCGACCACATCGGTCTGCGGGTCCTGCTCCAAGGCCTCCAGCGCGGCGAAGGTCGTGATGCCGCCGATCCGATCCGACAGGTCGTGGCTGCCGGTGCCGATGGCATGCGAGATCCCGTAGCCGGCATGGTGAACCAGGGTGGTGAACTCCTGGAGCCCGGTTCCGGAGGGGCCGATCGCCGCGATCCTGCCCTGGCGCACGGCGTTGGCGAAGCCGATCCCAACACCACCGAGGATGCTGGTGCCACAGTCGGGTCCCATCACCAGCAGATGCCTCTCAGAGGCGAGCTCTTTGAGCTTGAGTTCTTCCTCAACGGGCACATTGCTGCTGAAGATGAACACGTTCAAGCCGGCTTCGAGCGCCGTCCTGGCTTCGCGGTACACATACTCGCCGGGTATGGTGAACAAGGCCAGATTGGCCGAAGGCGCGGCGGCCAGGGCATCCTCAAAGGTTCGCAGGCTCGACCTGGGGGCATCTCCCTCGACCGCCAATAGGGCTTGATCCAGGTTTCCCAGGACCTCGTCGACAACTTGCTTGGTCTCCGCAATCACTGCAACGATCAGGTCGCTGGCCTGAACCGTAGCGACCTGGTCACCGCGGATCCCGATGTCGACCAGGAGCTGCTTGTTCTTCTCGGTTCCCATCAAGACGGCGGTCTGCGTGACGCCCCGCATCTGTGACAGGCGCTTGTTCACGCCCATTAGAAAGACCGAGTCGTAGTACTGATTCTTGCGGACGACGATTCCTGTTGCCATGACAACATCCCTTGAAGGAGGCGCGCCGGATCGCTATGCGTTGTACCTGTGACCAAAGGCGATGAGGGCCTGCTTGAAGCACTCCATCGGTGCGCGCAGGAGGCCGGCGCCAATAATCGGGTAACCGGGATCCTTGTGGGCGATCGCAGTATCGATGATCGGGGCGATGTTCGTCTGAACGACCTTGCGGATGTCGATCCCGACGGAGGTCCCGGCGAACGCCAGCGTCGGCATGCGATAGGTCGGGTGTTGGGCGGTGGTGATCTTGCGCATGTCTCGCGAATGCGTCAGGGCCTCGTCCGGCGTGCCTCCCACCAAGGTGAGGATGCCGGGGGCGCCTCCAAGAGTGAATGCACCCCAGCCGACGGTCTCGGTGATGGCCGAGTCGCCCATATCGAGCCCCGCGTCGGCCGCTGCGTATCCCGGTAGGTATAGTCCATCGACCGCGGGCGCGGGGGCAGTAAACCATTCATCGCCCAGGCCGCTGACGCGTATCCCAAACTCGATCCCATTGCGCGCCATGGCGGTGACTATGGTGCTGGCTTCGATGTTCGCGGCCGGGTCGGCGATCGCCTTACCGCAGGCCATCGCCGGGCCGAGGAAGAGCAGGTTGTGCCCAACCAGGTAGCGGAGAGTGGGCAGTGCTCGTTCCGGGGGAATTGCCGCCTCGCAGATCGCCACGGCCATGGCATTGGCGAAGAGACTGGACGACGCGTTGTGACGGTTGTGCAGCTCGTCCCCCATCTGAAGGGCCTGAATAATGATAGGGTTCAGCTCCAGGCCGCCTCGCCGCCGCAATGCCTCTCGCAATGTGGGGGCCCAGACATCTCTCCACATCCGCAGGGCCTCCAGAGCCCCGTTGCGGTACTCGCCGAACTGCTGGCGGCCCTCCACCTGGCGGCACATGGCCCGGTTTCCGAAAGCGCGGTTCTCAACGATCCATACTGGCGACGAAGGCGAAATCGTGCCGGCCATGGGACCCACCGCGCCATGGTGATGGTTTGGTGCCAGGTGAATCTCGCCGGCGTCGAGCAGGGCGCGTGCCTTCTCCGGCCGGTCGGCCCATCCTTCATACATCACCTGGCCGATGATCGCGCCTTGTTGCGCGCCACACATCCTTTCCCATTCAATCGGCGGCCCGGAGTGCGTGATCCATTTCCCCTGCATGCCCGGCATCACATCGGCTGCCGGGGCGATGTCGATGAGGACTGGGTCCCCCAGGGTGAGCCGGCGCACCGCCTCCTCATTGGCGGCCTGGATTCTCTGCTTGATGTCCATTCGACAACCCTCCCTCGTCTATGGTTGGAGGAGACGTGCGGCAGTGGCCTCGCCAGGCACGCTCGGCGCGTGGAGGCGGCAGGTTGACATCATGCCCACCACCACCCCAGTGAGCAGGTCCCAACCCGTGGAGTGCCCCACGGCGGTCAGCTGCATCGCCAGCGCTCCCATGCGGTGGCGGGGCCCGCCGAACAGGAGAGCATCGACAAACTGATGGAGCGCGGCGGAGGCGTGGCCGCCGGCGTGGTCCCGGAGCAGGGTGTAGCTGATCAGGTTGGTGCGCCGCCTCGACCGGCTCAGGAACAGGTCTAACTCCCTTCGCTCCAGGCGTCCCTGGCTTGCGTCGATATCCCTCAGCCTCCGGAAGGAATACAGAAGGCCGCCAACGAAGTCGTCGCCGGAGGGGGTCAGACCTTCGCCAAGCCCAACAAGCTCCTCCGCGCAGTGAAGTGCGGCCGGTAGTCTGGCTGCCTGGCATGCATCGAGCACGTCGCGGATCGCCGGCCACGCGCGCGATAGAGAAGGGCTCGGCGCGGCGATTGAACGCGGACCCAGAGAGCTGTCGATGCGCCCCAGGATCGTAGGAAGAAGGCGACCGAAGCCCGAAGGCGACGGCAGGCGCGCCAGCAAGGGGAACGCGGTGACGAGACGGACGGAGAGGGGTGCCAGCGATGTGATCCGTTCGTGGCACACGGGCGCGACATCCCACACGGAGGCGCTGGAGAGATCGAACGCCAATCGTTGACCCAAGTCGAGTCGGCGACCGCTGACCGCGTAGGTGGCATCGGGCTCTACCTGCGGGAGGGGGCCGACCACCTGAACGCCTCGCCGATGCAGAGTGGCGCGTTCGTTGGCCAGCCAGAGAAGGGCCCGGCCTCCACTCATCAAGTAGATCGCGCTCGACGTCGAGGCAAGGACGCGTCCATGCGAGCCCGGCGCAAGGGCTGAACGGGCGAGCTTGCCCAGACGAACGACAGGGCGCGGAGGCGGGGGCTGGCCGAATCCGTTGCGCATGGCTGGGGGCTCGCCGGCAGGAGAAGTCCCCGTACCGGCGAGCCCGAGCACGATCTTTCGATGGCCCTACTGCGGGCTTCCGATCACTCCCTGGACGAACCAGTCCACGGTGCTCATGTCACCTTCGCTCAAGACCTCTCCTTCCGGGATCCTCACTGTCCCATCCTGATCCACAATGGGACCCGCGAAGACCGTCGTGTTGCCCGCCTCGATATCGGCTCTGGCCTGGTTGACCCGATCCTGAACTTCCTCGGGGACGTTGGGTCCGAACGGTGCCATCGCCATGCATCCGTCGGCGATGCCGCAGCGAAGGAAGATCGGCGTCCAGGTCCCGTCGACAACGGTGGAGGTGAGCCAGGTCAGTGTGTCGCCGAGGGTGTAGCCGATGCCGGTGATCCAGTACTCCGGGGCATATTGCTGTGCGGCCAGGGACTGAAAACCAATCGAGTAGACGCCGCGCGATTCGGCCGTCGACAGGACCGTCGCCGGCGAGTCCACGTGCATGGTGATGACGTCCACGCCCTGATTGATCAGGGAGTTGGTGGCATCCGCCTCCTTGGCCGAATCGCCCCAGCCGAAGGTGTAAGCCACGATGGTCTCAGCTTCGGGGTTGACGGATTGGGCTCCCAGCTCAAACGCGTTGACGAACGTCAACGTCCATCCGAGCGGGAAGGCGGCCACGAAGCCGAGCCTGTTGGATTCGGTCATCAGTCCTGCTGCGACGCCCATCATATACCATGTGTCTGGAGGCTCGCCGAAGAAGTTGGCGAAGTTCGGGCCCATCTCCCAGCCTCCGGCGTGCTCGAACACCACATCCGGGTACGTCTGCGACAGCGTTAGCGCGGGGTATTGATGGTTGAACGCTGTGGCAATGATCATGCCGGCTCCCTGCTCGATCATGTTCTCCATGGTGGATGTGGCGCCGGCCTCGTCGGGGACGTTCTCCGCCTCAATGATCTCGACGCAGGGGATGCCCTCGCCGATGGCCATCACGCCTTCGTGCATGGCCTGGTTGTAGCCCGCGTCGGTGATCGGGCCACCATACAGGGCACCTACGATGAGACAGGGCCCTTCTGCGGTGGGTGCGCTGGTTGGCTGAGCGGTCGGCTCCACTACGGGCGGGGAGGTCGGTTCAGCAGGGGCCTCTGTTGTAGCTGGAGTCGGCCCGCAGGCTGCGAGCATGAGAGCGGCGCTTACTAGCAGGGCGATTACGGAGTACGTTGCTCTGGTCTTCATGGCTTCTTCTCCTCCCGTCGGGACGATTCCTGTGATTGGGGTAGGTGGCTAATCCGTGCGTGGCGTTCAGCAGCTTTCTTCGCGGCTTTCTCCTTTCTCATTCGGATCCCTGGTACACGCGTCCAAGGCTGGCGGGGGCAGAATGCCTGCGGGTGCCTCCCCAGGCAACTAGCACAACGATGGTCACGAGATACGGGATGGTGTCCAGAAGAAAGGGTGAGACCTGGATGCCGCTCGACTGCAGCAAGAGCTGGAATGCGACCGCGCCGCTGAAAAGCAGGGCTCCGGCAATTGCCCGGATGGGGTGCCACTTGGAGAAGATGACCAGGGCTACGGCGATGAAGCCCCGGCCAGCGGTCATGTACTCGGTCCAATTCATGGCGTAGGCGATCGAGAGATGAGCAGCCCCAAGCCCGGCCAGAAGGCCTCCCACAAAGAGGGCCTGGTAGCGGATCAGGCGCGGATTGCGGCCGGAGGCGAAAGCGGTATCGGCGCTCTCCCCGACGGCACGCACCCCGAGGCCCCAACGCGTCCGGAATAGGACCCACCATACCAGGATGGCAACGGGAACCGAGAGATAGATCAAGAGATCGAATTGAAAGAGTGAGCGGTACAGAATAGGAAGCTCAGAGAGGCCGGGCAGGGCAAACCTCGGCAAGCCTATGATCCTGGCGCCCACATAGGCCCGGCCGATCCAGGCGCTCAGTCCGAACCCGAAGAACATCAGCGCCAGGCCGCTGGCCAGCTGGTTGGCGCCGCGAGTGATCGTCAGGTATCCCAGGATCATGTTCATCAATCCGCCGACCAGCGCTGCCACCAGGACACCCATGTATGGGCTTCCGGTGAGAACCGTCACCGCGAAACCCGCCGAGGCGCTGACCAAAAGCACGCCCTCCAGACCGAGATTCACGATACCGGAGCGTTGGCCGCAAATCTCACCGAGCGTGGTGTAGAGCAGGGAGGTTCCGGAGAAGACGGCGCTGGAGAGGACACCCAGGACCGACAGGAGCGTCATGCCGCCTTCCTTCTCGGATAAAACCGGGGTCGGGCCAGGACCACGAACAGGGTGAAAGCCAGGAGGATGTTGATCACGGCGTAGGGCAAATCGCGCGTTAGCTGCAGCATATTTCCGCCGCTGGTGATTATGGCCACGGCGAACGAGGTGACGACAATGCCGAAGGGATTGCCGCCGGCCAGCCAGCTGATCAGGAAGCCCATGAAGCCTGTCCCGCGGGAGAAGTTTGCCAGCAGAACCCCGTAAAACCCCGAGACCTGCGCCATGCCGGCGAGACCGGCCACGGCCCCACCGATGCACAAGACCGAGATCACGTAGGTCCTGTAGGGGATTCCGTTGCGGACGGCGGCCTGCGGGTTCCCGCCGATGGCCCGCATCTCCAGGCCCCAGCGAGTGGACTTCATTACGAACCAGAATAGCCCCAGGAGAACCAGACCGACGACCAGGCTCAGGTCGACGCGCGTGTCGAAGAAGGTGGGAAGGCGGGCCGATGGCGCGAAGTTGGCGGTCTTGTTCGTGTCCATCGGCGAGTGCCAATAGCCGAACACGAAGAATGAAACGATCATCGGCGCCACGGGATTTAGGAGTAGCGTCGTGATGGTCTCATTGACCAGACCGCGGGCTCGCAAGACGCCGGGGACCAGCGACCACAGTGCGCCTCCGATCATCCCCAACAGTGCCATCGCGGGCAGCAAGATCCAGGAGGGTAGTTCGCTGAGGGTCAGCGCTCCCCAGGTTGCGAAGCAAGCCCCCATATACAGCTGACCTTCCACACCGACGTTGATCAACCCGATTCGCGATGGCAGGGCGACGGCCAGAGCAGTCAGGAGCATCGGGGTCATGGCCACCAGGACTTCGGAGAAACCGCGTGCGCTACCCAGGGTGGAGGAGAAGAGGTCACTGTACGACCCAATTGGGCTATTGCCGGAGATCAGCAGGATGACGCCGAACAACAGGAAGGCCATGATGATCATCGAGCCGTAGCGCAACAGGCCACTGATCGCTCGGGCTCCGATGGATTTGGCTCGGTTGGCTGGATCAGGCCGAGGCTGCATCTTGCTGCTCGCTGCCCGTCATGAGGTGGCCGACGCGGAAGACATCTGTTTCATCCGGTTTGGAAGATGCCACGATACAGCCGCCTCGGAGAACGACGATCCGGTCGCTGACGGTGAAGAGCTCCTCGAGATCCTCCGAGATGAGGAGGACGCCGGCTCCGTTCTCGCGAGCCCGCAGCAAAGCGCTCCGGGCGGCGATTGTGCTCTGGGCATCCAGGCCGCGGGTGAGATAAGAAGCGATCATCAGGCGGGGGAGATGGGCCGTCTCCCGGACGATGACCATGCGCTGCAGGTTCCCCCCAGACAATGATCTAGCCAGGGCGTGTGTCGGGAGCGAGAAACCCAGTGCGGAGGACGATTGCAGGAAATCCTCGTTCACCGCGTGCCAATCGAACCGCAAGCCCCCGAGGCGTGCGTAGCGTCGGGTACGCGTCAGGGCCATATTCTCCAGGACCGACATGAAAGGCACCGAGGCCATGACCAGCGGATTCTCGGGGACAAAGCACACGCCGCGATCGCGCAGCGAGCGGACGGAGTCGCGGGTTACCTGTTCGCCAAACATGAACTTGGAGCCGCTCGCACAGGCCTTGATGCCCAGGATCAAGTCGGCCAATTCACGCTGTCCGCTGCCGGAAACGCCGGCCACCCCGACGATCTCGCCCGGGTAGATGCGAAGGTCAACATTTTTCAGGGCGGTCTCGGCACCTTCCGCAGTCGTGCTGACGCCGCGTAGTTCCAGCGCCGGCAGGTTGGCCTCCACTGGGGCGCGCCCCCCGAACTCGAGGCGGGGGAGCTCCTTCCCAAACATCAGTTTCAGAAGCCGGGTCTCGTCGGCATCCTTCCGGAGGAGGCTGCCGGACACGCGCCCGTGGCGCAGAACCGTGATCCGGTCAGCACATCCGAGCACTTCGCGCAGCTTGTGGGTTATGAGGACGATGGCGTAACCGTCGGCGCGCAGGCTCGCGAGGGTGCCAAGCAGCGCTTCGACCTCGTGCGGAGCGAGCACCCGAGTGGGCTCGTCCAATATCAGCAGCCGAGCATCCGAGATGAGCAACTTCAGGATCTCAACCTTCTGCTGCTCACCGATGGAGAGCTCGGATACACGCGCGCCAGGGTCGACCGCCAGCGTGTAGCGCGAGGAGATTTCCTGGATTCGACGGCCGACGTCCTTCAGGCTGATGACCGGGCTCAAGTCACGCAGGAAGAGGCCGATGTTTTCGGCCACGCTGAAAGCGGGTATCAGGGTGAAGTCCTGGAAGACCATCCCGATGTGCGCGGCCAACGCGTCGTTGGGGCTGTGGACGGAGAACGGTCGACCATCCAGGAAGATCCGGCCGGAATCCGCTCGGTAGAATCCGTACAGGATCTTCATCAGCGTGCTCTTCCCGGCACCGTTTTCACCCAGGATCGCGTGGATCTCAGACTGATGGATGTCGAGATCGATCCCGTCGTTGGCGACAACGCCGGGGAAGGCCTTGGAGATGCCCCTCAAGGAAATCATGGGGTGGGAGGCTGCTCGCGGAGGGGAGGCACTGGGCATGAATGAGTTCCGTGCCGGGCCGAGACGCGTTGTGCCGTGCGGATCAGGACCGCGCAGGATCGCCCTCATCGTAGGCGGACTTCGCGCTCAGCGCAGGCGTAGTTCGTAGGGGTTTTCGCGGACTGGATTCGGGTGAGGACTACGTGTTTCGGACGCGTACTTACTACGGGGGCGGGAGCAGGGCGGGGGCCCGAAGGTCAGTCGACCATGCCATGCTCACGGGCGTAGCGGACGAAATCCACGCGGCTCTGGATGCCCAGTTTGGCCGAGAGGTTGGCGCGATGGCCTTCGACGGTGCGAACGCTGATATTGAGCTCCTCGCCGATCTGGCGGTTGGTGTAGCCCCGCACAATGTACTTGAGCACTTCGGTCTCACGCGGTGTCAGAGGCTCGATCGCCTGGTTGGCAGGAGCAATTGTGCGGTCAACAGCCTCCCGCAGCAGGTCTCGCGTCATCGCCGGATCGACGTACATGTCGCCGCGCATGAGCACATGGATGGCCGAGATCAGTTCGCTCTCGGCGGCTTGCTTCAGGATGTAGCCGGAGGCTCCCGCGCGAATCGCTTCCCGCAGCAGAGCTTGCTCCTCGTGGATCGTCAGGATGAGGACGTGGACCTCGGGGAAACGGCGCTTGGCTTCTCTGGTCACGGAGATTCCGTCCAGATCGGGCAT
>Ga0209642_10001791_pt1 | contig 14318 bp, 15 predicted proteins | sample RifCSP19_2_FD_184025 | JGI IMG/M metagenome (GOLD analysis project Ga0209642, IMG submission 184025) | Soil microbial communities from Rifle, Colorado - Rifle CSP2_sed 19_2 (SPAdes) (version 2) | ecosystem: Environmental > Terrestrial > Deep subsurface > Rock core/Sediment | place: Rifle... | reverse complement strand
TCACCCCCGGCGCAAGGCAAGGGCTGCGCGCCGGGGGTGATTGGCGTCGCCATCGGAGGCGACCGCGGCTCGTCATACTCTGCTTCCAAGGAAGTGCTCTTCCATGGACTCGACGAGCAGAGTCCGAATCCAGAACTGGCAGCGCTCGAGAACCGCCTGACAGCGGAGGCTAACCAGTTGGGGATCGGCCCGATGGGCTTCGGCGGGGAAACCACGGTTTTGGGTACTAAAATCATTAATCTCCACCGCCTGCCGGCGAGCTATTTCGTCTCCGTTTCATACATGTGTTGGGCTTATCGCAGGCGGAGCATGACGGTGGAGGGTGAGGCTGTTAGTTTTGAGTAAAAGTGGAATAACGATCGATGAACTACGGAAGACGAAGGAAGGTTGGAATGCGCCAGTTAACGATTCCGCTCGATGACGAAACTATCCGCAGCCTGAAAGTGGGCGATCCGGTGCTCCTGTCCGGAGTGATGATCACTGGCCGGGACGCGGTGCACAAGTGGATGGTCGACACCTTTATCAAGGAAACTCGCCAGCCTCAAGGCGACGACCGGGAGGTGTATGCTGCGATTAAAACCCTGTTGGATGAGGGTGTGATCTACCACTGCGGGCCAGTTGTTTCAGGTTTGGGTACTGAGGATTACCGCTTTGTGGCAGCCGGGCCAACCACCAGCACCCGCGAAGAGCCTTACCAGGGTGATGTGATGCGCCATTTTAATATCAGGGGAGTGATCGGCAAAGGCGGTATGGGAGCTAAGACTCTGGCTGCCTGCCAGGAAGTCCCCGGCGCTTACTTTCACGCTGTTGGCGGGGCGGCCTCCTTGATCGCGCAAACCGTGGAACGCGTGCTGGGGGTCTATAAGCTGGATTTCGGTGTGCCAGAGGCGATGTGGGTGATCAAAGTCAAGGATTTCCCCGCTGTGGTGACGATGGACGCCCACGGCGGCAGCCTGCACGCTGAGATCGAACAGAAGTCGAAAGCGGTGCTGGAGGAGCTGCTGGCCAAAGCGTAGTTTTAAATTTACTCGCTGATATCGGGCGTGATCTGTTCCGACAGACAGGAAGAAGCCGGGTCCTTGTCGAATTCTTGTTTGCAGGTGGGAAGACAGAAGAACACCCACTTCCCGTCGTAGACTGCGCGTGGGGTGTCAGGAGCGAAGTGTGCCTTGCCCCCGCAAGCGGTATTGACTTCAATTCCAGAATAGGGGAGTGGTATCGATCCGCGCACACCCATCAATCTTTCTCCTCAACATCCTTCAGAACCTCTAAATCCTGGTTCAAGTTTCGCTGGCGGAGATTCAGGCTGATCAGGTAGATCAACATAACGCCAAAGATGACTGCGTATCCAGCGATCATGTAATTTAGGGTGTTTGCTGGAGCGTCTTGTAAGAAAAACATCGCTTCTCCTCATCTATTGGATCGTCTTTAGCCGTAGTTGCTCAACCTTTTCCGCCAGCCAGCCGACGCGAATGCGGTGCCAGAGCAAGTCGGCGAAGACAAAGGTAAAGGTGAGCAGGCTAAACATGAAGGTTTGGAGCATCATCGGAGTCATATCGAAATCGCCTTCTGCACCGGCTTGGTTCGTACCGATCACGATCGGATGGATGGTGCGAAAGAGACGGGCTGAGAAAAATGTCAGGGGGACGCTGACAAAGCCGACGATGGCGTAAACGGCGCCGAAGCGCGCCCGGCGATCTGGGTCTTCGATCCCCTGGCGAAGCATCAGGTAGGCGGCGTAGATCAGCTCCATGACTGTAGCGGTGGTCAGGCGCGGGTCCCACGTCCACCAGGTATTCCAGATCGGGCGGGCCCAGATCGAACCGCTGACGATATTAATAAACGCAAAGACGATACCGATCTCGATCGCAGATAGGCTGACAATATCCCACTTCCGATTGCTGGAGGTCAGATAAACCACCCCGGCAATGGCGGCGACCAGGAAACTCAGCATGCCGACCCAGCCGGCCGCCACATGGAAGTAAAACACCCGCTGCACCTGGCCCATCACAGCTTCCAGGGGGGCGTAGAAAAAAACCATCCCAATGGCAAGCACGAAAAGGGCCGCGGTGACAAAATCTAAAACAGTAAGCAAGCGAGGTTTGGTTTGCATCTATTCCTCCACTACGAAATCAAAAACCATGAAAGCAATAGCGATAAAGATTATATCGTATACCACCAGCAGGTTGAGCCAGGGTCGGATTTCGGTCATCTCGATCCCATCCAAGAACCCGCCACTGGCCTTGACCGCGCTCAACACGATCGGCAACACGACCGGGAAAAGTAAAATAGGCAACAGGACGTCTCGTGTGCGGGCTTGGACCGCCATGGTTGCTAGCAGTGTCCCCACGGCAACGTAACCGACCGAGCCCAATAAGGTCACCAACAGCAATCCCGGCTGGAAAAGGTTCACATTGTAGAGCAGGCTGTAGATTGGCAGCACGATAATCTCGACGATCAACATAAAAACCAGGTTGGCAATCGTCTTGCCGAAATAAATCGCGCTGCGATCAACCGGTGCCAGAAGCAGGCCGTCTATACAGCCGCGATCCTTTTCCACCGCCATCGAACGATTAAGCCCCAAGGTGCCAGCAAAGGTAAAGATGACCCACAACACACCAGCCGTGATAGTGCTTTCCTGGCGGGTTTTTGGGTCCAGATCGAGGGCAAAATTGAAGATTAAGATGACTAATAAGGCGAAGACCAGCATGGCGGAAAGCAGCTCGCGGCTGCGCATTTCAGCCGATAAGTCTTTCCAGACGACAGCACTCAAGGCGCGCAAAAAAGAGAGCAGCGGATTACGGACTGTATATTGTGTATCACGAGTCACGAGTGCAGATTCACGCTTCACGGTTCACCCTTCACGTTCTACGCATCTTGAGTTGCCTGGCGATAGAAGGCTAGCAGGTCATTGGCGGCAATGTCGGCGCGCTGAACCGAGGCAGCGATGACACCCCGCGAGAGAATATCAAAGCGAGAGGCCAGGTCTGCGGCGCGCGCCAGATCATGCGAAGTCATCACAACCGTGCGACCACGGGCGGCGACTTCGCCTAGCACGGTATCCAACATAGCGCTGGCATCCTGGTCAAGGCCGGTATGCGGCTCGTCGAAGAGCATTACCTCAGGGTCATGCAAAACTGCGCGGCCGATCGCTAATCGTTGCTGCATACCGCGCGAGAAGGTACGCACCAGATCGCGGCGGCGGGAGGCCAACCCCACCATTTCTAACACTTCGGTCACGCGCTTGTCCAGATCAGGGACAGCATACATGCGACCATAGAAACGCAAGTTCTCCTCAGCAGTCAGATCGCCGTACAAGAGGGGCAAGTGAGAAACCACGCCCAAACGCCTGCGCACGGCAGATGCCTGACCTGGCAGGCGAAAACCTGCGATGCGCACTTCGCCCAAGCTGGGTCGGGAAAGTGAAGCCAGGATGCGTAAGAAGGTAGTCTTCCCGGCGCCATTTGGGCCGAGCAGGGCGACGAATTCCCCACGCTCGACGCGGAAATCCAGGCCACGTAGCACGGTTTTCAGGCCGAAACGTTTGATCAGTCTGCGGACTTCAATCACGCCAGCACCCTAGCTCCCGAGCATGTCCTTCAGGTGCGCCTTGAGCTCCGAGCGCCGCTGGCGATAGGCTTCTTCTGGCAACTCACCGGCCCGATATTGGTCATCCAGGGCAAGAATGGCGTCCAATAGAGTTTCTGGGTCTTCCGCGGCCTCACCGGGCAATAATTCTTCATCCAATTCCTCAGCCGCCTCGATCCCTGTTCTCTCCGCCCGGTTACGCCGGAAGAGCCAGGCGCCAGCCACGATCAACGCTATACCAAAAGCCAACAAGCCGATCACCAGGTTGGTGCTTGAACCGGCTACCAGACTGGTACCCTTGGGCCGACCGGAGATGGTCATTGCCAGTTCTGAACCCGCTTCTAACCGGTCACTGGTATACATGTGATAGGAAATATCCTGCATTTGGCGCGTACCAGCGTCTTGGAGCTGAGTGCTTTTTACGTTAACGCCTTCCTCCGGCCCCAGGATCACGACCGCGTTCACAGGTAGATCGATCGGTTGGACGAACTCCAGCCGGCTTCGATAAGGCATCTCGAAGGAAAACACAAGCTGGCGCAGGCCAGGACCGGGCCGTAACACATCAGTGTCGCCAAATCCACCAGGAGTCTCCATATAGCGCTCCCCCAGGACGCCATCTTCGAACTGCAGGTTGGTCGCTCCTTCCGGGAGCCGGTAAGTGACGACCGGAGCGCCTTCTTCCGTGGCTACGAGTGTTCGATCGCTCAGGTTGGAAAGGATCCAGAGCTCGATCACTCGCAGGGTGTCTGGGTCTCCATATTCGAACAGAATGTGCATCCGGTCAACTGAGAGAACAGAGCTGTCCGTGGTAGTCTCACGGATCGGGATGGACAGGTCCAGCTTTGTCGTGCCGGCTTCAACTACGGCGATATCCGAACTGTAGGCGACTTTGTTATATTCCGTGCTAGTGATGAAGGCGCGTCCGACAGGCATCTCGACATCCAGGAAGGTGTAAGAGCCATCCGGATCGATGGTGGTGGTGGCGGTGTATGTCTGCCGCATTTCATCAAAACCGTACAAGTCAATAGTCATATCCGCAGGCACGTCTCCGCCGGATGCGTTTACCACCTGACCCGTTATTGTGCCGTTCTCCACCTCAGTGGCCGAGGCCAGCGGTGTGCCCGTGGATCCAGCTTCGCTGGTCGTGAGAGGGACCGGGGTTTCCTGGGATCGTGCGATCTCTGCGGGTGAGGCGAAAGTCAATGAGCGCAAATAAGCAGCCAAGGCCCAACGCTCATCTTCTGTCAATTTGGTGTCAAAAGTGGGCATAGCTGGCGCGATGCCTGCACTGATCGCTTCAAAAAGCTGGGTAGGGGACCTGCTTGCCATCCGTTCCTGATCGGTGAAATTGGTGGGTGCTACTTGAAGAGAGGCGGCTTCTGAGCCATCCCCGCTCCCTTGCAAGCCGTGGCAGGAGGCGCAATTAGCCTTATATAGTTCCTGTCCTTGGGCGAGGGTTTCTTGTGGGATGCTCAGGGTATAAAGATAAGCAACCACATTCCACCGCTGGCGATCAGAGAGGCTATTGAAGGGCGGCATGAAACGGTCTAGATTGCCTTGGGTGACCAGGGAATACCATTCCGCTGGCGTGGACTGGCGGGCAACTTCGAGCGCAGCCAGGGCTGCCGGTGGGTTAGGCAGCTGGCTGGCTTGAGGCCCGTCACCCAGCCCGGACGGACCATGGCAAGGAGCGCATTTATCGGTGTAAATCAGCGCTCCTTCCGCTGGGTTCGGGGATATAAGCGGGTAGAGTGGCCCGCTGGGAGGCGGCTGGGAGGGCATTTCAGCCGGTATTTCTGCACCTGGCGGCGGCGTAATATCCTCCGCTAAAGAGAAAGAACAGGCAGAGAGCAGAAGCAACAGAAGCAAGGGAGCGAGGGTACGAGGAAGGAAGTAGAAACGAGACATAGATGATTCTTGGATAGTTAATATTCAACTCATGAGGCGTGAGACTTGATTCGCGTTTGAGGTCCCACGTATTATGTTAATTGCTTTCCACACTTCGGGCAGAACAGGTCCGACTTCTGAACAGGCATGCCACATTGTGGGCAGAAACCGGCGGATTTCCCTTGGCGTTCGCGGCGGCGGGCTGCAATACGCGCCTCCACCTCATCGTCGGTGGTGACCAGTGAAGTCGAGCCCTGATCCAGAAGCGCCTCCTCTCCCTCAAGGCTGGGTAGGCTACCCTGGCGGGAAACATCTGCACGGCGAGCAGCAATAGCAGCTTCGATGCGCTCTTCAGCATCGCCGGCGAGAACTCGATGATTGTATTGATCCAACTGGCGCAAGATGCTAGCCCCCTGCTGAAGCAAGAGCGCCCGTTGGGCAGGATAATCCTCTTCCGGAATCTTACCCAGGGTTTGATCAAAATCTATCTCTTGCAGAGCATTGAGAATGCGATCTTTTTCTGCCAGGAGCGTGGAAAACTCGTGATCGTCCTGGCCGGTTTGTGACGTGACGATAACGGCCTTACGCTCAAATATTGGGCGGGCAATAAAGAGCCCAACCAGGATAAGGAGGGCTAGGATAAGTAGAATTGAGCCGATGTCCATAATAATGCGAATAATCAGTTATCAGTATTCGGTTGATAGGTAAGAGACAATATCCATGTGCTTACGGTTCGAGCAGCGGATCGATCATGGCTTTGATCTGAGCCAGAGAGGTAAATGGGCCAATCTGCACACTCGCCAGTTTGCCATCCGGAGCGACAATATAAGTTTCGGGCACCCCCCGGATGCGGAAGGCTTGCGAGGCACGTGTCCGCAGGTCAGGGCCGTTGGGATAGGTGATGTCAAACTTCTTAAGATAAGCCTTGGCTTCTGGCTCTGTGTCAACATAATCTACCCCGAGGAAAACCACATCGCCGCGCGGCTGGTAATCTCGCCAGGCAGCTTCGAGATCGGCAGCTTCTTCCTCGCAAGGTTTACACCACGAAGCCCAGAAGTTGATCAGGACAACCTTGCCTTTTAGATCGCTGAGCCGAAACTGTTCTCCCTCGAAGGTGGTTAAAGTAAATTCAGGTGCGGTCTGCCCGGCAGCAACCGGACCTTGCTGCCTGCGTAGCAATCCGAAGGCCACCAGCGTTAACAATGCCAACACAGCGATCCAGGCTATCAAAGCACCCAATGAAAGGTTCAAACCAAAGATCACGATTCGCCCCCCAGATGAGGCGGGGGGCGCAGGAGTCTCCGACGGGGAAGAAGTGGATTGAATTTCAGACATAAAAGGGTTCCCACATTATAACAGTCTTACACCCGCAGAATCTGCGGATCATCGCTGGCGTAATTCCTCTTCCAGTCGATCCACATACTCGTCGTTGCCAGCTTCTGGGGAGCGTTCTTTTGCAACCCCGGCAGAAATTGGATGCCTCCAGGTGCGCATCGCCCGAACAAGGATGTATACTCCAGTGGCGATCGCCACGGGCGGGATTAGATACACCAACCAGTTCAACCCTCTGGCAGGAGGAGCCGCCAAGACGCGATCGCCGTACTGCGCGACGAAGTAATCTTTGATCTGCTGCTCTGACCATCCCAATCCAATCTTCTCGCGGATCAAAGCCCGCCATTGAGAGCAGGCTTGCGTAGGACACACATCCAATGGGATATTCTCGCAAACCGGGCAGTATAACCCTTTGGCGACAGCGTTGACTTCGTCGTCCGTAGGTGTGTAAGGGGTGGATTCCTGGGCATACGTCCTGCCAACGAAGAAATAACCAAAGATTAGAGCAATGGGAATTGCCAACCAGAAGAGTCTACTTTCACGCATTACGCTTCGTGCCTCACGCATCTGTTGCCGCATATGGAACGGTGCGCTTCACTGGGAGGCGCTTCGTTTCTGGGTCGTGATCTGGCCAGGCTGCCACCAATGTACCCAGGATGAATACGATACCGCCCAACCAGAGCCAGTTAACGAGCGGGTTACGGTAAACCTTAAAAGTAGCACCTTGAGAGGAAATTGGTTGCCAATCTACCAACAAGACATAGAAATCATCTTCCCATGTGCTGCGCACGCCTGGAATAGTCATTGGCTGTTGGGACTCATAGTAGTAATCCCGGCGAGGGTGTAGCTCACCGACATAGGAACCGTTGCGATACACGCCAACCACTGCGCGCGCCACATTGCGTCCATCAGCGGTGTCGAATGTGGCCAACGAGTCAAACGAGATGCTGTAATCGCCCAGGGCCAGCTGGCCTCCCTGAGGGATCGTCCCCTGGGTCTCGGTTTGGAAAACCTCGATCCCAATAATACCGATCGCCATCAGCACCACGCCCAGATGAATAATGTAACCTCCGTAACGGCGCCGGTTACGTTCAGCCAGGCGCCAGAGGGCTACCGGTAAGCTCTCGCCCGATTTGCGATGCCGCGCCAGGGAACCCCGCCAGAACTCATACAGGGTCACAAAAGCAACGAAGGCGCTCAACCAGAAGCCTAAAATGGCTGCCGGTTGGCGGACGCCGCTCAACAGCACGGCTGCTACGACCACCAACGAGGCGAGGAAAGGCTTCCAAATCGCGCGTCCCAGAGTCTTTGCCGTCGAATGGCGCCAGGCAGCTAATGGCGCAACGCCCATTAAGAGCAGCAAACCGGCAAACAGCGGGCCAGTAGCCCGCTCATAAAAAGGTGGCCCGACAGTTACTTTCTGGCCGGTGAACAGCTCTGAGATCAGGGGGAAAATCACGCCCCAGAAACACACCACTAAGATCCCCATAAAAAGCAGGTTGTTTAGCAGAAACAGGGCTTCGCGCGAAAGAAGGGAGGTCATTTGCGCCTCAGACTTGAGATCGTTCCAACGCTTGAGAACCAAAGATAGAGAAGTAATAAATGTAAGTCCGATAAACCCGAAGAAGACCGGCCCGATCGCGCTTTGGGCAAAAGCGTGCACCGAGGAGAGCACCCCAGAGCGGGTAAGAAAGGTGCCGAAGATGACCAGGTCATAAGTCAGAATGACCAGAATCATGTTCCAATGCTTAAGCATGCCGCGCTTTTCCTGGATCATCACCGAATGCAGGAAGGCGGTGCCAGTCAGCCAGGGCATGAAGGCCGCGATCTCGACCGGATCCCAACCCCAATAACCGCCCCATCCCAGGACGTCGTACGCCCAGCGTCCACCGATGATCAAGCCCAACGATAGGAACAACCAGGCCACCAGCGACCAGCGGCGGGTGATGCGAATCCAGCGATCATCCGAGCGTCCAGTAATCAGGGCTGCCATAGCAAAGGAGTAAGGGATGACAAAGGAGACGAAACCCAGGTATAGTAAGGGAGGATGGATGATCATGCCAGGATGGCGCAGGAGGGGATTCAATCCATTGCCGTCAGGTGGCAGGTAGGGGACAGCCCGGGCTGGTGGGAACATGGCACTGGTGATCTGTCCCGCGGATGTTTGCCATAAACGGACGAAGGGATTCTCGATGAAAATGCTCAAACTCAAGAAAAACGCCAGGGTGACCAACGAGACGATGGTCACCCATGGTAAAAATTCACGGTCACGGTCCCACTTGCGCAACGTGACCGCTGAGGTGAAGGCGGACAACAACCAGGACCAGAAGATCAGCGAGCCCGCCTGCCCGCCCCATAAGGCGGTAACCTTGAGGTAAAGCGGCATGCTGTTACTGGTGACATTCGCTACATACTCGACTTCATAATGGTTGTTAACCAGCAGATAAATGATGGAGAGAGCCGCCAGAGTCACTAAGGGCCAGGTGAGCAACATCGCGTTGCGAGCGCTGTCAACCCAGGCTGGTCGATTCTTGCGTACGCCATAGGCGGCTGCGCCAATCCCAAACAGAGAAACCAGAAGCGCGATGAGCAGAGCACCATAACCGAGATTGGCAACCATAACCTTATCCTTCCGCCTGACCAGGGACAGCTTCTTCGTACTTCGTTGGACACTTCAGCAATAATTCCTCAGCGTAGAAGACACCATCCTCACCCAGTTTGCCGGTCATGATGGCCTGGGCTTCATTCTTGAGCAAGTCAGGTTTGGGGCCAACATAAACGACTTGTATGCGCGGCCGATTGGGGTCGATCGCTGCAGCATGCAAAACAGCTGCCAGGCCGCCCTGCGCTTCGATCTCTTTGTTATCGCCGGGCACGTGAGCGACGGTGAAACTCAACGTAAGCGTTTGGGGATCGTACTGGATGGAGTCACCGATCACTGCCCCAGAAACGCGTACATCGCGCCCGAGCACCTTCTCGTCCTTGGCCGCCAGCTCCTCGATAGTCAGGAAATATTGCGCACTGGCGCGGGTTGAAGATGCGATCAGGTAGATAATGGCGGCGATAATCAAAAGTCCGCCAACGATGAACTTAGCGCGGCCAGCGATGCCAGCCTGGGTTTCGACAGTATTTTCCATATCCTTGACCTCCGGATTTATTCGCTAACTATGCAACTATTAATTTTGGCATACAATGATTAATGTAACCTGAAAAAATCCCCAATATAGGATGAGAATGACGATGGCGGAGATTCAGGGGATCGCTGTGATAGCTTAGCCAATATCGATCAGGCCAGTGCGAATGGCAAATTTGACCAGCTCGGTGGATGAATGCAAATTGAGCTTGTTCATGATGCGTTCACGGTGCCGGGCGACTGTCTTAGGGCTGATTCCAAGTTGTTCACCAATTTGTTGGTTGGTGAATCCCTGAGCAACAGCTTCAAGAACCTGCTGTTCACGCCGGCTTAACACATCCAACCCGCTGGCTTTGAGCCGATCTTTTTCCCCCGCTTGCGCTTCTGAAAGCGACTGAGCAATTAACCGGCGGTAATCTTCCAACAACCAGCGTGCCAGGGTGGGCTGCAAGTAAACGTTTCCCAGGGCGACACAGCGGATGGCATTGACCAGTTCATCGGCGGCTGACTGCTTGGTAATGTACCCCGACGCACCAGCCGTCAACATCTCGAAAAGATATTGCTTGTCCTCATGCACCGTCAGCGCCAATACGTGGCATTCTGGATTTAGCCCTTTCAAGCGCCGGGTAGCTTCCAATCCATCCATATGTTGCATGGTGATATCCATAACCACTACGTCCGGACGCGCTTCCGTGGCTCGCTCAATAGCTTCCTCCCCGCTGCCTGCTTCCGCTACGACCTGCAAACCCTCCTGGGTTTCCAGGAATGATTTCAAGCCAGTGCGAACGATATCGTGATCGTCAACCAACATCAAGCGGATGATATTCATGGGCAGATTCCTCCATCGCGGTAGGCTCAAATCCAGACAATGGGACTGTGACTTCCACCAGCGTTCCACCTTGTGCGGGGGAAATCAATACGAACTTTCCGCAAACCGATTCGGTGCGCTCGCGCATTCCGGCTATGCCCCAACCCTTTGAGATGGGAGCATTTCCCCCAAGACGGAGACCGATTCCTTCATCCCGGACACGCAAGATAACCTGATCAGAAGCATAATGGAGTTCAAGCATGGCGCGGTCGCAATGAGCATGGCGAGCCACGTTAGTAAGTGCTTCCTGCGCCACCCGGAAAAATACAGTTTCCACCAGGGGGTCCAAGCGCTGCCTGGAACCATCCACTTGCAGGGAAACCTGCAAACCGGTGCGCTGGCTTTCTTCATCTGCCAGGTATTGCAACGCCGGCACCAGGCCAAAATCATCTAGTTGCGCCGGGCGAAGGTCATGCATTAGGCGGTAGATGCCCTGCGCGATCTGGCGACTCAAAGATTGCAGGCGATCAAGCAATGCATTTATCTCTTGACTACGGGGGACAGAGTTGCGCAGGGTCGCCAGGCTGAGGCTGAGAGCGGTCAGGAATTGGGCTGTCTCGTCATGCAGTTCGCGGGCGATGCGCCCCCTTTCCTCTTCCTGGGCGATGACTGTATGGCGCAGGAGCTGCTGGCGCAAAGCCTCTCTTTCTACAAGATCACGCTGGATCTGTTCCAGCGCCTCAAGGCGGGACCGCTGCGCCGCTAACAATTGTACTTCCCGCTCGCGCTCGACAAACTGGATGGCGCGCAGCAAATTGATGGTCACCAGAACAGCCATCGCCGCCCGTAACACTTGTACCGGGAACCCGGCGAACTGTAAGAAGATTTCTGAGTTCAGGATCGGGGCGATGAAAATATCTGCCGGTGGGACAAAAATTTGGGTGAGGCCATACAGACCAAAACTGAGAGCAGCCCACTGGAAATACCGTGCCAGTTCCAGCCTGTTCTCAGCCTGTACCTGCCTGGCTCGGGCGAGCAACCCCAGGGCGGCCAGGATACCGCCTGGAACGGCCAGGAGGTAGCGTGCCAGTGCATCGGCGCGACCGATGAAAGGTTGCGGATCGAGACGGGCATAATATAATAGCAGGAAGACGTACAACAACAACAAACCGATCCCGATCGAAAGATACCCCACCCCATGCCGTTGTTGCGGGTAGACCATCAGGATGCCAAAGACCAACAATGGAATAAAGGAGGTCGCCAGCCAGGCCACGCGCAGCCAGTTTAATTCTGGGGGAAAAGGCACGCCTAACCAGACACCCTGCAGGAGGATAATCTCAACCCATTCGTGCATGCCATGCATCAAGCCGAACAATGCCAGCGGGCGTAAGGCGCGTCGCTCAGCCAGCATTGGGGCGCGACCAGTTTCTAAAGCGAGGGCGATCCCCATGCTGAAAAAAGCCAGCCCGTAGATAAAAAAGACGAAGACGATATCGATATGAAAACCGGTTAACTGCACGTTAAGCGCGCCTCCTCATGAGGATATTTTACAGCAATCGTGAAAAACCTTCCTGATATTCCATATGACATTTGTCATGGTTTATATAGGATCATTTCCCTAATCCGGGGTTAATTTTTAGGGTAAAATATTGAGGATTTTTCCCAATGGGCTCCCATCAATTAGCAACCGAAAAGGAGATGTACTGCCCCAACTAGATTAACGGCATTGTTTCTTGACAACCAGGCATAACAGCAAACTATGAGGAGAATGAGCGATGAAAAAGAAATGGGTATTGGTTGGCGCAGTGCTGGTTCTAATGGCTCTCCTGGTAGCATGCGCCGGGCCGCAGGGTCCCGCCGGACTTGCGGGGCCGCCAGGCCCACCAGGCCCCGAGGGCCCGCAGGGTCCGTCAGGACCGGAGGGTCTAGTTGGCCCTGCCGGACCAGCCGGGGAAGCTGGTGCTGGGGGAGTAGGCGCTCAATACGTAGGCAGTGCTACTTGTGGCGGCTGCCACAAAGACATCTACGATACCTTCATGAAGTCCGGCCATCCCTGGAAGTTAAACCCGGTAGTGGAAGGGCAACCGCCCGACTATCCTTTCACCGAACTCACCGAGCTGCCTGAAGGCTACACCTGGAACGATATCTCCTACGTGATCGGTGGCTACAACTGGAAAGCCCGCTTTATGAATAAGGATGGTTACATCATCACCGATGCACCAGGGTCGTCCGGGAACGCAGAATACTTGAATCAGTACAACTATGCCAACCCGATCGTAGGCACAGAAGCTGGCTGGGTGACCTACCACTCCGGCGAGGAAAACCTGCCTTACGATTGCGGCAGCTGCCATACCACCGGCTACAGCCCGACCGGCAACCAGGACGACCTGCCCGGTATCGTTGGCACCTGGGCTGAACCGGGTATCCGCTGTGAGGCCTGCCATGGACCCGGCGGCCTGCACGTGCAGAACCCGCCGGGCGTGCAGATGATGGTCGATCGCGATCCCGAGCTGTGTGGCAAATGCCATCGCCGTGGTGAGGTCGAGGCGGTTAATGCCAAGGGCGGCTTCATCGAACACCACGAACAGTACGAGGAGCTGTTCCAGGGAAAGCACGTAGTGCTGGAGTGCGTCATTTGCCATGACCCCCATAAGGGTGTCGTGCAGCTGCGCCAGGCTGGGGAGCCGACCACGCGCACCCGGTGTGAGAATTGCCACGCGGATCAGGCATCGTTCCAAGATTCACAGGTTCACCCGAACGTGGCGCAATGCATCGACTGCCATATGCCGCGCATTGTCAAGTCTGCGGTGGGCAATGCCGAGATGTTCACCGGTGATATCCGCACGCACCTGATGAAGATCAACCCGAGCCAGATCGGGCAATTCTCAGAAGATGGCACCACTTCCCTCTCTGAGATCGGCTTGGACTTCGCTTGCCGGCACTGCCACGTGGCAGGCGGGAAAGCCTCGGCAAAGACCGACGAAGAATTGATGCAGAAAGCCAAGGGGTATCACACCCCGCCAGAGCAATAAGCCTTTACTTAATTTTCGTCCGGGCCGGAATCGACCCCGGCCTGGTTACTTCTTAATTGAGCAACTCAGATATTAAGAGAACAGGGAGATATGAAACGGATTATCGCGCGAGTAAAACTTTTTTTCTTTCCCCCAGCCGGTTCCCCCCGCTGGGTGCGGGTTCTACCGTACGCGGTATTGGGCGTACTTACGCTGGTGTTGTTAATCGCAGGGGCATATGCCTGGGAATACACCAACTCACCCCAGTTCTGTGGAACCAGCTGCCATACCATGCCACCTGAATACTCAGCTTACCTGGTATCTCCACACGCCCGGGTGGACTGCGTAGATTGCCATATTGGCCGGGGGTTCATTGCCACGCGCATCTCCCGCAAAGCTGGAGACGTCCGACATGTCATCGCTACTGCTCTCAAATCCTATGAATATCCTATCCGGGCTGGCGAACTGCGCCCGGCGCGCGAGACCTGTGAGCGCTGCCATTTTCCCGAAAAGTTCTCGGATGATAGTCTGCGCGAGGTGAAACAATATATCCCGGATA
>Ga0209642_10001782_pt1 | contig 14357 bp, 17 predicted proteins | sample RifCSP19_2_FD_184025 | JGI IMG/M metagenome (GOLD analysis project Ga0209642, IMG submission 184025) | Soil microbial communities from Rifle, Colorado - Rifle CSP2_sed 19_2 (SPAdes) (version 2) | ecosystem: Environmental > Terrestrial > Deep subsurface > Rock core/Sediment | place: Rifle... | reverse complement strand
GTGCTGGGCGAGACCCTCTGGGGCAGTGGCGAGGTCGCCTGGATCGGCAGCGGCCGGCTCGACGACGTCCTCTACCGCCGCGAGGAGGCCGCCCCGGAGATGTCGGTCGTGTACGGGCTCGTTGAGGAGTAGGACCATTCAGACTGTGACGGCGCAACCGGTCAGGTCCCCCTGGGATCAGACCTTCAGAGACTTGGTGCACGCCGCGCGACACGATGTTCTGATCCTGTCGCCGTACATCACGCGCCGTCCGCTTGAGATGCTCCAGACCGCTCTCGAGCGTCAGAATCGTCAGGACGCCGTCACGGTTCGTCTCGTGACCAACCTTTCGGCATCCTCCTTGGCGACGAAGTCTTTGGACACAGGCGCCATCCTCGACACGCTCTCTCGGCTTCCGAGGACGTCGCTAACCCACCTGCCGGGGCTTCATGCCAAGGTCTACGTCGCCGATGAGGCTTGCGCCATCGTCACCTCCGCAAACCTCACCGACGGTGGTCTGTTTTTCAACTATGAGTTCGGCGTCCGCATCGATGAGCAGGCCACGGTTCGCGAGGTTCGCAAAGATGCCGAGGGATACGCGAGCCTGGGAGGCGAGGTGCTTCGAGAGGAGCTCGTCGAGCTCGACCAGGCGGCACGCGCACTTCAGCGCCTCCGCGACCAGGCGGACCGTCAGATCAGCGCACGGCTGAAGAAGGCGCTGGCCCAGCAGTCTAGCCGTGCACACCTTCACCTCCTACGAATCCGGGCTCGTGGCAGGACGACGCACGGGATCTTCGCCAGCACCCTGCTGTATCTGCTGCGTCGCGGCCCGCGACGGACGACCGACTTACACAGGGTGATCCAGCTCATGCACCCGGACCTTTGCGACGACTCGGTCGAGCGGATCATCGATGGGGTGCATTTTGGCAAGAAATGGAAGCACTACGTGCGCACGGCCCAGCAGCATCTGAGGCGGCGGGGTCTCGTCTTCCACGAGCGCGGCATGTGGCACTCGACGGCATCGGACCGTCGTAGGGACTGAGGTGGGGTCTCCAGTTCCCTCGGTAACCCTCCGAAGCGATCTCGCGCCGCGAGCGATCGCGCTGGAGCTGAGGCGCCAAGAACGGGGCTCAGACTTTACGGGATACACCGAGAACCATACGCTGACGGAGCTAGTCCGCTTCATCGCGGAGGTTGGAGGCGAGCACTGGCAGCTCAGCCGGGTGCCCCTTTCGCGCATCCGGTGCTGGAACACGCGCACTCCCGTCGCGAGGCTTCTGAGGGTGATCGCCAGCGATGAGCGCGGCGCGTATCACTTGCGGAAGATAAGGCGGCTCGCCGAACAGATTCGCCGTGGACGTTCGCTTCCTGGCATCGTGGTGGCCCATTCCCGCAGGCCCGCGGAACATTGGATCCTATCCGGCTATCGGCGGCTCGCCGCCCATCGCGTTGCGCACGCCAGGGCCATCCTCGTCTACCACCCGGCAGATTCCTTCGGCGGACGTCCCGAGGCACTGGACCGGCCGAGTCGGCAACAACGTAATCGGCGGGCATTCACCCGGCCGGCACGGTGAACGATCGTGTGGTCTCGATCAACGGCGTGCCGATTCGGCTCACGAGCGAGCGATGGATGCACATCGTCGAGCATCACGACGATCTCGCGGGGCACTATCACGATGTCCTCGAAACGGTGCGAGACCCCGACGCCGTGTATGATGGCGACGCCGGCGAACTGCTCGCGCTTTCGAGCCGTTACGCGCCGCGGTCCCTCGTCGTGGCGTACCGTGAACTCTCTCGCACGGACGGGTTCGTGATTACCGCGTTCTTCACGACGCGCCTGCGGCAGATCGAGAGAAGGAGGTTGGCTTGGAAAAGGCCGTCCTAGAGCTTCTGGAGAGCCTACCGCATCTCCTCAGGCTCCCGTCGAAGCAGATGTGGTTCGATCTCGACGAGGAGGCCGACGTCCTCTACGTCAGCTTCGAGCGCCCGCAGGGGGCGACCGACAGCGAGCTGAGCGAGGAAGGCGTGCTAATGCGCTACCGCGGCGATCAGCTCGTGGGCGTCACGATTCTCAACGCCCGCAAGCGACTCCGGGGGCAAACGTAGTGCCGAAGCGCACCGACCTCAGGAAGATCCTGATCGTCGGCTCGGGGCCAATCGTCATCGGCCAGGCGTGCGAGTTCGACTACTCGGGCACCCAGGCGGTGAAGGCCCTGCGCGAGGAGGGGTTCGAGGTCGTGCTCGTCAACTCGAACCCGGCGACGATCATGACCGACCCGGAGCTCGCCCAGCGGACCTACGTCGAGCCGCTCACGCCGGAGTTCGTCGCGAAGATCATCGAGCGCGAGCGCCCGCAGGCGCTCCTGCCGACGCTCGGCGGCCAGACCGGGCTCAACCTGGCCGTCGCGCTCGCCGAGGACGGCACGCTCGACCGCTTCGGCGTCGAGCTGATCGGCGCGAAGCTCCCCGCCATCAAGAAGGCGGAGGACCGGGCGCTGTTCAAGCAGGCGATGGAGCGGATCGGGCTCGCGCTGCCGCGCTCCGGCTACGTGCGGAGCCTCGACGAGGCGCGCGCGATCGTCCGGCAGATCGGCTACCCCGCGATCATCCGGCCGTCGTTCACGCTCGGCGGCACGGGCGGCTCCATCGCGTACAACCCCGAGGAGCTGGAGGAGGCGATCCGCTGGGGGCTCCAGATGTCGCCGGTCGGCACCGTCCTCGTCGAGGAGTCCGTGATCGGCTGGAAGGAGTTCGAGCTCGAGGTCATGCGCGACCTCGCGGACAACGTGGTGATCATCTGCTCGATCGAAAATGTCGATCCCATGGGCGTCCACACCGGCGACTCGGTGACCGTCGCCCCCGCGCAGACCCTGACCGACAAGGAATACCAGCTGATGCGCGACGCCGCGATCGCCATCATCCGCGAGATCGGCGTCGAGACCGGCGGCTCGAACATCCAGTTCGCCGTGAACCCGGAGGACGGGCGCCTGGTCGTCATCGAGATGAACCCGCGCGTGTCGCGCTCCTCGGCGCTCGCCTCGAAGGCGACGGGCTTCCCCATCGCCAAGATCGCGGCCAAGCTCGCCGTCGGCTACACGCTCGACGAGATCCGGAACGACATCACCCGCGAGACGCCGGCCTCGTTCGAGCCGGCCATCGACTACTGCGTCGTGAAGTTCCCCCGCTGGGCCTTCGAGAAGTTCCCCGAGGCCGACCGGACGCTGACCACGCAGATGAAGTCGGTCGGCGAGGTCATGGCCATCGGGCGCACGTTCAAGGAAGCGCTGCAGAAAGCCATTCGCTCCCTCGAGCAGGACCGCTGGGCGCTGACGCTCGGGCGCGCCACCGACGCCGAGGAGCTGCGCGCCCTGCTGCGCGTGCCGAACCCCGACCGGATCTTCGCGATCGGCGACGCCTACCGCGCGGGCTTCTCGACCCAGGAGATCCACGGGCTGACGCGCATCGACCCGTGGTTCCTCGAGGGGATCCGCGAGATCGCCCTCTTCGAGCCCGAGATCGCCCGCGCCGCGCTCGACGACGCCGACGTCCTGCGCCGGGCCAAGCAGCTCGGCTTCGCCGACCGCCGGATCGCCGAGCTGACCGGCACGAGTGAGGCGGCCGTCCGCCGCCTGCGCCGCGAGCGCGGCATCCTCGCCACGTTCAAGACGGTGGACACGTGCGCGGCCGAGTTCGTGGCCCACACCCCGTACCTCTACTCGACGTACGAGGAGGAGGACGAGGCGCCGCCGACCGGCCGGCCGAAGGTCGTCATCCTGGGCTCGGGCCCCAACCGCATCGGCCAGGGCGTCGAGTTCGACTACTGCTGCGTCCACGCCGCGTTCGCGCTCCGCGACCTCGGCGTGGAGGCGATCATGGTCAACTGCAACCCCGAGACCGTCTCCACCGACTACGACACCTCCGACCGCCTCTACTTCGAGCCGCTGACGCTCGAGGACGTGCTCAACGTCGTCGAGAAGGAGCGGCCGCTCGGCGTGATCGTCCAGTTCGGCGGCCAGACGCCGCTCAAGCTCGCGGTGCCCCTGCGGGAGGCGGGCGTCCCGATCCTCGGCACCTCGCCCGACGCGATCGACCGCGCCGAGGACCGCCAGCGCTTCAACGAGCTGATCGTCGAGCTCGGGCTCCACCAGGCCGCGGGCGCGACCGCGCGCTCGCTCCCCGAGGCCCAGGCCATCGCCACCGGCATCGGCTACCCGGTGCTCGTGCGGCCCTCGTACGTGCTCGGCGGCCGGGCCATGCGTCTCGTCTACGACGACGAGGACCTCCGCGAGTACATGCGCGAGGCCGTCCTGGTCTCGCCCGAGCACCCGGTGCTCATCGACAAGTTCCTCGAGGACGCGATCGAGATCGACGTCGACGCGGTCGCCGACGGCGAGCGCGTGATCGTCGGCGGCGTCATGGAGCACATCGAGAAGGCCGGCGTCCACTCGGGCGACGCGGCCTGCGCGCTGCCGCCCTACTCGCTCGGCGAGGACCAGGTCCGCCAGCTCGCGGCCGAGGCGCGGGCGCTGGCGCGCGCGCTCGGCGTCGTCGGCCTCATCAACGTGCAGTTCGCGATCCGCAACGAGATCGTCTACGTGCTCGAGGTGAACCCGCGCGCCTCGCGCACGGTGCCGTTCGTCTCGAAGGCCATCGGCCTGCCGCTCGCCAAGGTGGCGACCGCCGCGATGCTCGGCCACCCGATCGTGCCGCATGCGTGGGTCGAGGAGCGGGAGCTCGCGCACATCGCGGTCAAGGAGTCGGTGTTCCCGTTCGTCAAGTTCCCGGGCGTGGACATCGTGCTCGGGCCGGAGATGAAGTCCACGGGCGAGGTCATGGGCATCGACCGCGACTTCCGCAAGGCGTACCTCAAGTCGCAGATCGCGGCCGACTCGGTGCTGCCGACCTCCGGCAAGGTCTTCGTCTCGGTCAAGAACCGCGACAAGCGGCTCGTGATGACCCTCGCCAAGCGGCTCGTCGAGATGGGCTTCTCGCTCGTGGCCACCGCGGGCACCGCGCGCGTCCTCGAGCGCCACGGGATGTCCGTCGAGCTGGTCCACAAGGTCGCGGAGGCCTACCGCCCGAACGTGATCGACCTCATGAAGCGGGGCGAGATCGCGCTCGTGCTCAACACGCCCGAGGACGGGCGCGCGCGCCGCGACTCGTACATGATCCGGCGCACGGCCGTCACCCAGCACATCCCCTACTACCTGACGATGGACGGCGCGCAGACGGCGATCGGCGCGATCGAGGCGCTCCTGAAGGGCGAGCTGCAGGTGCTGAGCCTGCAGGAGTACCACGGTGCCGCCCGCTAGCCCGGCCGACCGCGTGCTGGTCGCGCTCGACGTCGAGACGCTCGGCGCGGCCGAGCGCCTGCTCGACCGGCTCGCGGGCACCCTCACCGGCTGCAAGATCGGCTCGCAGCTCTTCACGGCCGCGGGCCCCGCCGCGGTTGAGGCGGCGCGCAAGCGCGGCTTCGACGTCTTCCTCGACCTCAAGTACCACGACATCCCCAGCACGGTCGCGGGCGCCGTCCGGGAGGCGACGCGTCTCGGCGTGGCGATGCTCGACGTGCACGCGAGCGGCGGCGTGGCAATGATGCGCGCGGCGGCCGAGGCCGCCGCCCGGGCGGCGGCCGACTTCGGCGTGGCGCGCCCCGTCTGCCTCGGCGTCACGGTCCTCACGAGCCTCGACCGGACGACGCTCCACCGCGAGGTCGGCGTGCCCGCGGCCGTGGAGGCGCACGTGCTCCGCCTGGCCGAGCGCGCCCAGGAGGCCGGGCTCGACGGCTGCGTCGCCTCGCCGCAGGAGGTGCGGCCGCTCCGCCTGGCGCTCGGCCGGGCCTGGGTGATCGTCACCCCCGGCATCCGCCCGGGGGGAGTCGAGAGGGGGGCGGAGCCTGTCCGCGTCCCGGACAGGCGGAGCCCCCCTCTCCCAACGGACGACCAGGTGCGCGTCGCCACGCCACGCGCGGCGCTCGCCGCCGGCGCCGACTACCTCGTCGTCGGCCGTCCGATCACGGGCGCGGCGGACCCGGCCGCCGCGGCCGCCGCGATCGTCCGGGACCTCGGCGCCCCGTGACGGAGCGCGAGACGCTCGAGCTCTACGAGAAGACGGGCGCGCTGATGCGCGGGCACTTCCGGCTCACGTCGGGACTCCACTCGGACGTCTACTTGCAGTCGGCGCTCGTCCTGCAGCACCCCGCGTACGCCGAGGCACTCGGGCGCGCCCTCGCCGCGCGCCTGCCCGCCGCGGACGTCGGGACGGTGCTCGCGCCCGCGATCGGCGGCATCCTCGTCGCGCACGAGGTCGCCCGGGCGCTCGGCGTGCGCGCGCTGTTCAGCGAGCGCGAGAACGGCGTGATGCGCCTGCGGCGGGGCTTCGCGCTGGCCCCCGGCGAGCGGTGCCTGGTCGTCGAGGACGTGATCACCACCGGCGGCTCGACGCGCGAGGTCGTCCAGTGCGTCGAGGAGGCGGGCGGCGTGGTCGTCGGCGTGGGCTCGCTGATCGACCGGAGCGGCGGCGCGGCCGCGTTCGCGGTCCCGCGCGCCGCGCTCGCGACGGTGAGCGCGACGGCCTGGAAGCCCGAGGACTGCCCGCTCTGCCGGAGCGGCGGCCAGGCGCTCAAGCCCGGCAGCCGCGCCTGAGTCGACGCCCTCCTGCACGCCTCCGGAGGCGCGGCCGGGGGCGCCGCGTCAGCGCGGCGGCGCGAAGAGGCCGTTGCGCACGAGCACCACGAGGAGCCAGAGGAGCTGGAGGCCGACGAACACGGTGAGCCCCCGCTCGCGCCCGGCGCGGACCTCGACCCGGTACTGCCACGCGCCGCCCGCCAGCGCGAGGAGCGCGAAGGGCGTCGCGTCCCACGCCGTGAGCAGCCCCGCGCGCAGCGCCAGGCCGCCCGCGAAGCTCCAGAGCACCCAGGCGCCGAGCCAGTGGGCGATCACGGAGACGAGGATCGCGGCGCGCGAGCCCGGGCGGCCGAGCCAGCGCGAGACCAGGACCCCGGCGGCGCCGAGGAGGAGGAGCGCCCCGACGGCGGCGAGCAGCCAGCGCGTCACGCGCGCTCCTGGTACTCCGGCCGCCAGCGCAGGAGGCGCGTCTCCACCTGCTTGATCCCGAGCGCCATGACGACGCCGATGACGCCGAGCGAGAGCAGCGCGACCATCATGTCGGCGGCGCTCAGCGTGCCGAGGGACTGGATGATCAGGTAGCCGAGGCCGCCGCCCGACTCGCCCCCGAGGAACTCGCCCACCACGACGCCGATCAGCGCGAACGAGATGGAGGGCGTCAGCGAGGCGAAGGTCCACGCGAGCGCGGAGGGCACGACGATCGTCCGGAGGACCTGCCGCTCGGACGCCCCGAGGAACCGGGCGGCGTTGATCAGGTCGGCGTCCACGGAGCGGGCGCCCTGGAACGTGTTGAAGAAGACGATGAAGAAGACGATCGTCCAGGCGAGCACGATCTTCGCGAGGAGGCCGAAGCCGAAGATCATCGTGATCAGCGGCACGAGCGCGATGCGCGGGAGCGAGTTGAACGCGATGATGTAGGGCTCGAAGATACGGGCGAGGCGGTCGTTGCGTCCGAGCAGCAGGCCGGCGGCGAAGCCCGAGGACACGCCGACGACGAACCCCCAGAGGGTCGACTGGATCGTGGAGAGCGCCATCTGCCAGATCGTGAGGCGGACCTCGTCGGACGCCAGGAAGACGAACCGCTTCAGGATCTCCGAGGGCCGGCTGACGAAGAACGGGTCGATCCAGTAGAGCCCGGGCATCCGCGACACGGCCTTGATGCCCGTCAGCCACTCCCACGAGCCGAGCAGCGCCACGAGGATGACCAGGCGCCAGGCGACGATCGTCCCGCGGCCCTTCACGCGCCGGCCCCCGCGAACTCCTCGCCGAGGACGTGCCAGATCTGGCCGTACTCGCGCGCGTACTCCTCCGACTCGCGCAGCTTGATGACGTCGCGCGGCCGCGGGAGCGCGACGTCGTAGAGCATCTTCACGCGGCCGGGCCGCCGGGTCATCACCACGATCCGGTCGGCGAGCGTGATCGCCTCGCTCAGGTCGTGGGTGACGAACACGACGGTCTGGTGCTTGGCCTCCCAGAGGCCGAGCAGCTCGGCGTGGAGGTTGAGCTTCGTGTGCGTGTCGAGCGCGCCGAACGGCTCGTCCATCAGGAGGATCTCCGGATCCACGACGAGCGTCCGCATGAGCGCGACGCGCTGGCGCATGCCGCCCGAGAGCGTCGCGGGGTACGCGTCCTCGAAGCCCTCGAGCCCCGCGAGGCGGATCCCCTCGCGCACGCGCCGCGCCTGCTCGGCGCCGGTGACGCCGCCGTACTCGAGGCCGAGCGCGATGTTGCGCGTGACGGTCCGCCACGGCAGGACCGTGTCCTTCTGGAACACGTACCCCACCTTCGGCGGCACGCCCGCGACGGCGCGCCCGTCGATCGCGATCGTGCCGGACGTCGGCGCGACGAGGCCGCCGATCATGTTGAGGATCGTGGACTTGCCGCAGCCGGACGGCCCGACGATCGCGACGAACTCCTTGTCGCGGATCTCGAAGGAGACGTTCCGGACGGCCGGGACCTCGCGGCCCCCCTCGCGGAAGGTCTTCGCGAGGTCCCGGATGACGATGCGCGGGCGCCCGGCGCTCAGGACGTGTACTTGGCCCGGGCCTTCCGGACGAAGGTCATGTCCACGGCCTGCGCGTACGGGATCGGCTTGGAGAGCGCGAGCGGCACCCACACCTTGACGCCGTTCGCGTAGTCCTTCTCGTCGATGAGGAAGTCCCAGTCGAAGATCGTCCGGTAGTACTTGATCTCGCGCAGGACGGCCTCGCGCGTGAACGTGCTCATGTAGGGCTTGTGGATGAGCGCCAGGATCTCGTCGTCGCTGGCGCTCTTGATCCACCGCTGCGCCCGGTAGGTGGCGTTGACGTACGCCTGGACGAGGTCGGGGGACTTCTCGACCGTCTCCTTCAGCACGTAGCCGACCGTCACCGGGATCGGCCCGCCGAACACCGCGTCCCAGCCCTTCTCGTCCAGCACGTCGTAGATCGGCTCGCCGAAGCCCTCCTCCTGCGCCTTCCACTGCCACACGGGCACGGCCATGATCGCGTCGAACTTGCCGGCCTTGAGCCCGCCCAGGATCGTGGTGGAGCCGCCGCCGCCCACCCAGTCCACGTGGTCGTTGACGGGCTTGCCGTCGGCGGCCTTCGTCTGCTTCAGCACGTAGTTGCCGTAGACGTACGTGCCCGAGCCGATCGCGGTCGCGGCGACCACCGCCTTGCGCCCGACGAGCTTCGCGTCGGCGAGCGCCGCGACGGACCGCACGCCCTTGTCCCACAGCTCCTTGCGCACGACGATGTTCGCGTAGCTGCAGCGCCGGTCCGTGGCGAAGATCATGAGGGCGTCCTTGCCCTTCTCGGTGATCTTCAGGGGGTGGTTCGAGTCGCCGAGCGCGAACATCGCCTGCCCCGCCGCGAGCGCCTGCACGACCTTGGCGCCGCCGCCGGGCACGATGAAGCCCGGCAGGGTCACGCCCTCGTCCTCGAAGAACTTCTTCTCCTTCGCGACGAGGTGCTGCCCGTAGACGAAGGTCGAGACGCTGTGCGACACCGTGATCGGCTTCGCCGCGGCACGGGCCGGGCCGGCCAGACGGGGCGCGGCCAGGGCGAGCCCGGCGGCGCCGGCGGTCGTGAGGAACTGGCGACGGGTGACGCTCATGTCGATGCCTCCTCGTGAACTGGGTCCAGGCTGCGTGGCGTGCAAGCCAGCGAAGCAGTGTACGCCGCCGGCTCGCGCCGTGTCAATCGCAACATATTGACAGTACAGGCGATTTCGCCCTATCATCGCTGGATGGTTCCCACCCGGACCGCCCCGGCTCCCCACCTCGCCAGCATGACCGGATTCGGCCGGGCGGAGGCCGCGGGCGACGGCGTCAGCGTCACGGTGGAGGCGCGCTCGGTCAACCACCGCCACCTCGACGTCGCGCTCCGGCTGCCGCGCGCGCTCGCCGCCTTCGAGCCCGAGGCGCGGCGGCTCGTCCAGTCGCGCCTGGAGCGCGGGCGCGTGGACGTCGCGGTGCTGCTCGCGCCCGCGCCGGGGCAGGCGGCGCAGCGGATCCGCGCCGACGCACCGCTCGCCGCCGAGTACGTCGCGCGCGCGCGCGAGCTGGGGCGCGAGCTCGGCGTGCCGGGGGACGTGGCGCTCGCGTGGGTGCTCGAGCGGCCCGGCGTGCTGCGCGCGGAGGAGGCCGACGCCCCGGACGAGGCGGCGCTCGGGCCCGTCCTCGCCCAGGCGCTGGGACGCGCGCTCGACGAGCTGGTGGCGCGCCGGCGGACCGAGGGCGAGGCGCTCGGCGTCGAGCTCCGGAAGCTCGGCGACGACCTCGGCGCGCAGGTGGACCTGATCGAGGCGCGGGCGCCTGCCGCCGTGGCGCGGCGCGAGGAGCGGCTGCGGGAGCGGATCCGGGCGCTGCTCGGCGGGGCGACCGTGGACGAGGGCCGGATCCTCACCGAGGTCGCGAGCTGGGCCGAGAAGACCGACGTGCGCGAGGAGCTGACGCGCCTGCGCGCGCACCTCGGGCAGCTCGCGCAGGTGCTCGACGCGGGCGGCGCGGTCGGGCGGCCGCTCGACTTCCTCGTGCAGGAGCTCAACCGCGAGGTGAACACGATCGCCTCGAAGGCCGACGACCTCGAGCTGAGCCAGGCCGCGCTCGCGGCCAAGGGCGCGATCGAGAAGATGCGCGAGCAGGTGCAGAACCTTGAATAAGGCGAACGGGCGGCCGTCCACGCACCTCGTGAACGTGGGGCACGGCAACGTGGTCGTCGCGGAGCAGATCGTGGCGATCGTCGGGCTCGACTCGCTGCCGGTGAAGCGCCTGATCGAGAGCGCCAAGGGCAGCACCAAGCTCGTGGACGCGACGAACGGCCGCCGCACCCGCGCCGTGATCGTGACGGGAAGCGACCACCTGATCCTCTCCTCGCTCGAGCCCGCGACGCTCGCGCAGCGCCTCGCCACGGACCGGGGCCCGGCGGGTGACTAAGCGCCGCGGCACCCTGGTCGTGGTCTCGGCGCCGTCGGGCGCGGGCAAGACCACGCTGTGCCGCGAGGTCCGGCTGCTCCTGCCCGACCTGGCGTACTCGGTCTCGGTGACGACGCGGCCGCCCCGCGCCGGCGAGCTTCACGGCGCGGACTTCGTGTTCGTCTCGGAGGCGGCATTCCGCGACATGCTCGTCCGCGGCGAGTTCGCCGAGTGGGCGACCGTCCACGGCAACCTCTACGGCACCCGCGCGCGGGTGCTGGACGAGGCGCTCGCCGCCGGCCGCGACGTCCTGCTCGACATCGACACGCAGGGGGCGGAGCAGCTCCGCGGGCGCTACCCCGAGGCCGTGCTCGTCTTCATCGTCGCGCCGTCCATGTACGACCTCGAGCAGCGGCTGCGCGAGCGCAAGTCCGACGCCGAGGCGGAGATCGCCCGGCGCCTGGCGCGCGCGCGCGAGGAGATCGCGCTCTGGCGCCGCTACGACTACCTGATCGTGAACCGCGACGTGAAGGAGGCGATGGAGCAGCTCGCGTCGATCATCCAGGCGGAGCGCTGCCGCACCGGCCGCCTGGCGCTCACCTTCCCCGATCTGGAGGTACCCGAATGATGGCGTTCCCCTCGCTGCAGAACTCGCTCGACAAGGTCTCGAACCGCTACCTGCTCGTGGTGCTGTCCGCCAAGCGCGCCCGGCAGATCAACCGCGGCGCGCCGGCGCGGGTGGAGACCCGCCACAAGAAGCCGACCAGCACCGCCCTCGAGGAGATCGCGGCGGCCAAGGTCGAGTACCGCGTCAAGGAAGAGGGCGAAACCGCGAAGGCATGAGCCTCACCGGCCGCGAGCTGATCCTCGGCGTCACGGGCTCGATCGCCGCGTACAAGGCGGTCTACCTGCTCCGCGAGCTCCGGGCGCTCGGCGCCGCGGTGACGGTGTGCCTCACGGAGCACGCGGCCGCGTTCGTCGGCCCGCTGACGTTCCGGACGCTCTCCGGCCGGCCGGTGCTCACGGACCTGTTCGACCCGCAGAGCCCGGAGGCCGTCGAGCACGTGGCGCTGGCGGAGCGGGCCCACGCGCTCCTCGTCGCGCCGGCCACCGCGAACCTGCTCGCGAAGGCGGCGCACGGGATCGCCGACGACTTCCTGAGCACGCTCCTGCTCGCCGCCCGCTCGCCCGTGATCCTCGCGCCCGCGATGGACGGCGGCATGTGGGGGCACCCGGCGGTGGCCGCCAACGTGGCGACCCTCAGGGCGCGCGGCGTCACGGTCCTCGAGCCGGAGGCCGGGCCGCTCGCCTCCGGGCTCGCGGGCAAGGGCCGGCTCCCCGAGGTCGAGGCGATCATCGAGGCGGTGCTCGGCGCGCTGTCGCCCGTCCGCGACCTCGCGGGCGAGCAGGTGCTCGTCACGGCGGGCCCGACGCGGGAGCCGATCGACCCCGTGCGGTACATCTCGAACCGCTCCTCGGGCAAGATGGGCTACAGCCTCGCCGCCGCGGCACTGCGCCGCGGCGCACGGGTCACGCTCGTCTCGGGCCCGACGGCGCTCACGCCGCCGGCCGGGGCCGTCTTCGTCCCCGTGCAGACCGCCGAGGAGATGCGCGAGGCCGTGCTCCAGCACCTCGCCGCGGCCACCGTCGTGATCAAGGCCGCCGCCGTCGGCGACTACTTGCGTCCGCCACGTCGCGCCCGCCAAGATCAAGGGCAAGCGCGACGTCGCGCTCGAGCTCACGCCGAACCCCGACATCCTCGCCGAGGTCGCGGCGCGCCGCACCGGGGCGTTCGTCGTCGGCTTCGCCGCCGAGACCCACGACGTGGCGGCCCACGCGCGCGCCAAGCTCGAGAGCAAGGGCATCGACCTCCTCGTCGCGAACGACGTGAGCCAGGCGGGCATCGGGTTCGAGGCGGAGGACAACGAGGTGCTGCTGCTCGACCGCTGGGGCGGCACCCGGGCCCTGCCGCGGATGGCGAAGGGCGCGGTCGCGGACGCGATCCTCGGCCACATCGTCGCGCTCCGCGCCCGCGCCGCCGGCAAGAAGACGCCCGCCTAGCCGCATGCCCCCGGACACCCCGCGCGAGGCGCTCGCCGACGCCGTGGCCGCGCTCGGCGAGACGCTCCGACACTGGCGCGACCTCGGCGTGACCGAGCTCCCCCTCGCGGGCGACTGGCTGCTCTCCGCCGCCGAGGCGCTCGCGGCCCAGGAGAAGGCGCTCCAGGGCTGCCGCCGCTGCAGGCTCTGCGAGGGGCGCACGACGATCGTCTTCGGCGTCGGCGACCCGCGCGCCGAGTTCGTCGTGATCGGCGAGGGGCCGGGCGCCGACGAGGACGCGCAGGGCATCCCGTTCGTCGGGCGCGCGGGCCAGCTCCTCACGAAGATGCTCGAGGCGCCGGGCGTCGGGTTCTCGCGCGAGGAAGTCTATATCAGCAACACCGTGAAGTGCCGGCCTCCCGGCAACCGGAACCCCGAGGCCGACGAGCTCGCGGCGTGCGCGCCAATGCTCGCGGCGCAGCTCGCGGCACTCCAGCCCAGGGTCATCCTCGCGCTCGGCAGCGTCGCGACGCAGAGCCTGCTCGGCACCAGGGAGTCGATCGGCCGCCTGCGCGGCCGCGTGCATCCCTACGGCGCCGCCGTCCTGGTCCCGACCTTCCACCCGGCGTTCCTCCTGCGCAACCCGGGCCAGGAGTACAAGCGCATGGCGTGGGAGGACCTCAAGCTCGCCCGACGGGAGTACGACCAGCGCCGCACCCGATGATCGCGGACGTCGCGTTCGACGCGCCCGTCGATCACCCGTTCTCCTACCGCATCCCCGCGGGCCTCGCGGTCGCGCCGGGCCAGCGCGTGTGGGCGCCGCTCAGGGGCGCCGCGCGCCTCGGGATGGTCGTCGCCGTGCGCGACGGCGCGGAGGCCGGGCTCAAGCCGCTCGCGCGCCCCGCCGACCCGGCGCCGGTGCTCGGGCCGCGCGGGCTCGAGCTGGTGCACTGGATCGCGGCGCAGAGCCTCTCGTCCGTCGGCGCGACCTGCGGCGCGCTGCTGCCGCCGCCGCCCGTGCCGCCCGGCGAGGACGCGCCCCCGGGCGGCGGGAGCCCGCGGCCCGCGCCGGCGGGCACGCCCGAGCTGCTGGTCGGCGGCGGGCGCGAGAAGCGGCTGCTCGAGCGGATCGAGCGGGCGGCCGGCCCCGTGCTCGTGCTCGCGCCGGACGTCGAGGCCTCCGCGCGGATCGGGGAGGCCTACGCCGATCACGGCGCCGACCTGGTCGAGCAGGGCGTGCCGTTCTCGGACCCGCTGGCCGACGGCCCGGTCATCCACGCGGCGGCGACGCGCTCGCTCGCCGCCGGCGCCACGCT
>Ga0209642_10001781_pt1 | contig 14363 bp, 10 predicted proteins | sample RifCSP19_2_FD_184025 | JGI IMG/M metagenome (GOLD analysis project Ga0209642, IMG submission 184025) | Soil microbial communities from Rifle, Colorado - Rifle CSP2_sed 19_2 (SPAdes) (version 2) | ecosystem: Environmental > Terrestrial > Deep subsurface > Rock core/Sediment | place: Rifle... | reverse complement strand
TGTGTCGGCCGACCTCGCGCCAGTAGAAGTACGAGGCATGCTTCTCCTGTGGAGCCATCCGGCGCCAGCCGAAGCGGTCGTTCCAGCGGATTGGCTCGTACGTGAAGGTCGAGAGCACGTACAGGAAGTCCTCGTTGGCAATCGGAAAGCGCCCGTGGAGCCGATTCATGCGCCGTAGAGCTGCTCGGCCCCGTTCGCTGTCATAGCCGTGTTCGAGGATCTCGCTCAAGATGAGATCGGTGTCGTCATAGCGCTTCTGCGGGCGGAGGGCGAACTCGCTGGTCTGGTCGAGCAGAGCGCCGATGCGGGGCGAGGCGAACGTTCGGAAGAGAGCGAACTCCAAGGCACGGGTAGTGTCGAACGGGAACTCGAAGAATGTATCGAGATACACGATCTCGAGATGGTCGCGTTCGGGATCGAGGCCCTGGATGCGCTCGAGGATCGTACGACGGGCCATTTTCTCCTCCTTTGGCGAAGAGACTCAGTATACCGGCAGGCCAGGCTCGACCTGCCTAGCCCATTCGTTGATGCCCCCCTTGAGGTTCCTCACCTTGCGGAACCCAGCCGCGGCCAGGAGTTCCAGCGCGCGGGCCGAGCGCGAGCCGCTCTTGCAGAACAAGACGATGTCCTCAGCGCTGTCCAGCCCATGCATCTGGGCGGCGAAGGAACCCAGGGGGATCAGATCGGCGCCTTGGATGCGTGAGATCGCCAACTCATGCGGCTCGCGCACGTCGATCAGATGCACCCGATCACCGCGCCCGATAAGGCTGGCCAGCTCCTTGGGCTCGATCTCCCACTCGCTGGGGAGCCGACCCTCCTCTCGGTCATGGCCGGGGACCCCACAGAACGCCTCGTAGTCGATGAGCTCTCTCACCTGTGGCTGATCGGAGCAAACGCGGCAATCTGGATTCTTCTTCAGGCGCACGACCTCGAAGCTCATGGCAAGGGCGTCGTAGAGCAGCAGCTTCCCGATCAGCGGTTCCCCAATCTCCAAGATGAGCTTCAGCGCCTCACTCGCCTGAAGCGCACCGATCACTCCGGGGAGGACACCGAAGACTCCGCCTTCGGCGCACGACGGGACAAGGCCGGGAGGCGGAGGTTCTGGGAACAGGCAACGGTAGCATGGTCCGCGGCTGGCCCAGAAGACGCTGCACTGCCCCTCGAAGCGGAAGATCGAGCCGTAGACGTTGGGCTTCCCGGTGAGGACGCAAAGGTCGTTGACCAAGTACCGTGTGGGAAAATTGTCGGTGCCATCGATAATCAGGTCATACGGCGCAGCGATGGTGCGGGCGTTTTCCGAGGTGAACGGCTCGTCGTACGTATCGATCTGGATCCCGGGATTGATGTCGAGCACGCGGTCCCTTGCCGAGAGGACTTTACGCTCTCCAAGGCGCGCCGTGCCGTGGATGGTCTGGCGCTGCAGATTGGTGAAGTCGACGACATCATAATCAACGATCCCGATCCGCCCCACCCCCGCCGCGGCAAGATACATCAGGGACGGCGAGCCCAACCCTCCCGTTCCGATGACGAGGACGGATGCCGCCTTGAGCTTCTTCTGACCCTCGACGCCGACCTCGGGCATGAGCAGGTGGCGCGAATAACGCAGGATCTCTTCATGGGAGAGTTGAACGCCGTTGGCCGATCGATTCCAGCTCTGCATTTCTTGGTCTCCGAACTTGCCAGCGATACTCGTCACGAACGAACCACCCGCACGTTTTCCAAGTCTCGCCGGAGCCTCGACGATGGAACTCTGTCAATGATAGCAGCATGCATGAGGGTGTGCGCTGCGGTTCACAACCATGTCCTCACGCATCTACTCCGCAGAAGCAGGTTCGGAGATGAGCCCTGGATTGGCGGCGGTTGCACCCATGCTTTCGAGTTGGAGCATCAGGCGCAGCGCACGGACAGCGCCGTGGTTGACCCCGCGCGGCCTCCCCTCAGCATCGATAAGGAAGGTCGTCGGCAGCGAGAGGACGCCCCAGGAGTCGGCCAACCTCGGATTGCGCAAGGCATCGATTTCGATCACTTGCAGTCGTTCGCCGTAGGCACGCAGCAAGCGATCAAGCTCGGGGCGTTGCACGGCGCGGCATGGCGCGCAGTCCTCCGAGGAGAAGTAGAGAAGGGCCGGTCGGCCTAGACGATAGGCATCCAGCAGCAGTCCTTCACGGATGCGCCGGGCCAGGCGCAGGCGGTGGAAGAGGGCGATCGTCGCCCAGCCCACGCCAACCAACGCCAGGGTTAGGAGCAGCCTTTCAAGCATCCGAGGATCCCGCGCGCTTCCCTGGGGGCGTCCCCGCTGGCGGTGTTTGCGTAAAACCCGGCAAGCCTATCCGGTTTAGCCAGTAGTATACGGCGCAACCGAGGCAGTAGCCGCCGAAGAGGTTCAAACCTGCGAGAGCTATGACCACCCAAGCCAGGCCCCATCCCACGAGATCAATCTTGCCCAGGAACGCGCCGAGCGAGCCGAGTAGCACCACAGCGCCGAGGCCCTGCGCAAATCGATGCGGCTGAGGGTGGTCCGGCAAGACGTCCGGCTTGAGAACATGCATGCGTCGCAGAAGGCGGTAGATGGGTGCGAAGCCAGGCCTGCCCAGCAAGGCGCCAAGAGCCATCACCAAGGCGACGAGAAGGACCAGGCCCGCCGCGTCGGCGATGAAGCCCGCGAGAAGCATGGCGATGATCAGCGCCTGGTTCGTGCGCAGCGCGGCGTGGTCAACTTTGGTGAGAACCTCCGCGCCGGATCCCTTGCCCCCTCCGCCGGCGATGCTTGGAACGATCATCAATCGGTCGCCCTCGGAGAGCGCGGTTTCCTGCCCCTGCAAGGTCCGCACATGGTCTTCGTTGAGGAAGAGGTTGACGAAGGGTCGCAGATCGCCGTTTGCGTCATATAGGTGCGGCTTCAACCCAGGATACCGACCCATCAGTTCGGCCAGGGCCTCGGCCACGGTCCGGCTGCTGACTTCGATCTCTTTCTGCCCGGCGGTGAAAGGGCGCAGCGGGGTCGCCAGGCGGATGACTGTCATCGAAGGACCTCCGCATGGTCGGAAGGTTCAACCATCAATGGAAGCTCTGACATCTGAAGCCTGTCCTCGTTCAACTTCCAAGCCCTGCTCTCCATGGCATTCCCGGCTTGAACGCGGATGATCAGATAGACGTACCAGGGAAGCGCGTGCTCGCGGTCAAACTCGGACGGCGCCGCGGGATGATCCGGGTGGGAATGGAAAACACCCAGGATCTCCACCCCAGCTGCCTCCGCTTCCTGCTCTGCATGGAGCATTTCGACGGCGTGGATCAAGTAGCGGCGGCGGCGTGTCTCAGGCACACTCCTGTTCTCCAGGAGTTTGATGCTTGTCGCCCTGCGCCGGTCCCCTTCAACGCTTCCGAGGAGCAATCCGGCGCCCTCCTCAGGGTAGCGTTGCTCGGCGTGTTGGCAGAGATTCCTCAAGAGGGAAGCGTCGAGGACCAGTGTCATCCACCCCTCCAGAATGGCTCGTCAAGGTACTTGCTCGCTGCGTCGGGGAAGAGCACGACGAGCACACCCGACTGCAATCGCTCGGCTAGCCGCAGAGCGGCGACGGCTGCCGCCGCCGCCGATACGCCGACGAGCAGCCCCTCCTCGCGCGCCAGGCGCAACGCCATGGCATAGGCCTCCTCCGTGCTTACGCCGACGGTCTCGTCCGGCAGCGCGCGGTCGTGGATCGGAGGCACGTGGCTCGTAGGAAGGTGTTTGAGACCCTCCAGCCCGTGCATTGGCCCATCGGGCTGTACGGCGACAAGTCGCGCGTCTGGCAGCGCCTGCCGAAGATAGCGCCCCGTGCCGACCATGGTCCCGGTGGTTCCCAAGCCGGCAATGAAGTGGGTCAAGCGGCTGTTCGTCTGCTCGACGATTTCGGGTCCCGTCGATTCGAAGTGGGCTTGCCAGTTCGCCGGGTTCGCATATTGGTCTGCAAAGTAGTACAGGCCAGGATCTCTCGAGGCCAACTCCGAAGCGACGGCGCGCGCGCCATCGGTGCCCTCCAGCGGATCCGTCAGTTCCAGCTCTGCTCCGAGGGCGCGCAGCATGGTGAGGCGCTGACGGTTGGCGTTGGCGGGAATGGCGAGGCGGCTGCGGATGCCCAACGCTGCGCCTAGGCAGGCGTACGCGATGCCCATGTTTCCGGAGGTGGCATCGAGGAGAATCCGCCCGCTGTTGAGCTCGCCGCGCTCTACGGCATGCCGCAAGATGCTGGCCGCGGGTCGGTCTTTGACCGAGCCGCTCGGATTGAACCACTCGGCTTTAGCGTAGACCTCGACCGACGGGGAAATGCCGCTGACGACTCGGGCCAGCCGGATGAGAGGCGTCCTGCCCACTCGGTCGAGAAGTGTGTGCGCCGGAAGGAACCGTAGTTGTGGAGCGTCGGATCGGATGGTTATGGAAGTCATCGGCCTGCGGATCGGATTTTTATCATCATTTTCATCAATATTACAAGAGAGCCGGTCCGATTGTCAAGGTCTCACTTGAGTTCCAGATCAATTCACGACCGCATTCCACTAGCCGCGGATTACGCGGATTTCCATGGACTCTCGTTCTCCACTACGGAATCCGCGCAATCCGTGGCTAGGGCTGGATCGGAAAGACAGAGGCGTGCTCGCTCGTAAGAGTCGATGCAAGGACTGCGGCTTGCAGTGTCCTTACGTTCGCAGCAACTCGGGGTGGACCTTGCTATAATCCTCATCTGAGGAGAAGACGCACTGTGAATGCTGGTCGCCATCGACCGGAGAGCCGTACATCGAGGGCAGGGCCACAGACGCCGCAGGTAGTCCGCCATCTTGGAACGACGATGGCGGTCGCCGCCGTCTTGGCTACGCTGCTCACGGCGTGGTCGCCGGCTGAGATTCAGGCCGGCGTATTCGGAAGGTTTGACTTCGGTGCTGATGGGGGAACGCCCTCGGGTCCGACCGCAGCCCCAGTGAATACGCCTGACCAGCAAGGACTGCGGATCGGCATCGTCGCCGGTCACCTGGGACCTCACCCGGAGAGCGGGTTCACAGACCCCGGCGCGGTTTGCTCCGACGGGTTGACGGAGTTGGATGTGAACCAGTCGATCGCCGAGTTGGTCGTGCGTGGCCTGGAGGCGGCCGGCGTTCAAGTCGACCTGCTGCAGGAGTGGGATGGCCGCCTGTCGGGCTACCGAGCCGTGGCCCTGGTCTCTATTCATGCCGACGCCTGCGTATGGATCAACGACGAGGCGACAGGCTACAAGGTCGCCGCCGCCCTCGACTCGGCCGTGCCGGATCGCTCCCAACGTCTTGTCGCCTGCTTGGTTGACCGATATGAGCGTGCGACAGGCCTTCCCTTCCATGCTGGCAGTATCACTTTGGACATGACGGAGTACCATTCCTTCCGCGAAATCGACAGCCAGACGCCGGCGGCGATTATCGAGACTGGATTCCTCTACTTGGATCGCGACTTCCTCACCCAACACCCCGAAAACGCCGCCCGCGGCATCGTGGAAGGCGTTCTTTGTTATGTCAACAACGAGCCGGCCTCCTTGGACGGGGGAGGTCAACCATGAGGCCCGCCCATCCGGATGCCCAACCGACGCTAAGGGCGGCCCATGCCGCGCTGCAAAACGGCGATCGCACAGAGGCCTGGAGACTTGCTCAGCGCGCAGCGACCTTGGCTCCGGATTGGGAGGCTCCTTGGCTCTTCCTGGCGGTTGCTGCGGAGCCAAAGGCGGCCATGAGCTACGTCGTGCGCGCCCTGGAGATCAATCCTAAGAGTCAAGCTGCCCGCAAAGCGATCCGCTGGGTCCTTCGGCGCTCAAGTCAGCCGCCGACTTCCGTGCAGTCTCAACCCGCAGCCGCGCAGGGGGCGGACTTCGCCACGGCGGCTCTCGAAGACCTCACCGTGCGGCGTCTCTTCTCATCGAAGGTTGTGGCTCCCGCAGTCGCCATCGGCCTTGTCTTGGCGGTGTGGCTTGGGAATTCGCCGGCCGATGCGCAGCGTCCGCAGCTCGCGTCGGCGCCGATTGCCAAGGCGACCTTGACGCACACGCCGACGCAAACCTCATCCCCAACTCCCACGCCCACCCATACGCCCTCCCCGACGCCGACTCCCACCAATACCCCGACTCCCACGGTGACAACGACGCCGCGCCCCAAGACCTCCTGGAACTACAGCTTGGACCCCGAAGAGCTGGCCGATGAAGGTCGCTGGATCGATGTTGACCTTGGCGAGCAGACTGTGACCGCCTATGAAGGGGCGGAGGCGGTGAAGACGTTTATCGTCTCGACCGGCACAGCCCGCCATCCCACCGTGACCGGGCAGTTCCGCATATGGACCAAGCTGCGCGCCACGGACATGTCCGGTCCGGGCTACTATCTTCCGGACGTTCCCTTCACGATGTATTTCTACAAGGGCTACGGTTTGCACGGCACCTACTGGCACAACAACTTCGGCCAGCCGATGAGCCACGGATGCGTCAACCTGCGAATCCCCGACTCGGAATGGCTCTTCGGTTTCGCCTCCGTGGGCACCTTGGTCAATGTCCATCCCTGAGAACCCGGTCGCTGACAGCTCCTTTCACCGAGCGGCGGGCTAGATGCCTATGGAGGACATTCATCTGCCTGGTGAGTCACTTGACCGCCGCGGATTTCTCAAACTCTCCGGGCTTGGCCTCTTGGCGCTGGCGACGCCCGTGGACTGGGGCAGGACGGCGATTGAAGCCACGGGTGGGCAACTAGGGAGGGTGACGGCGCCAACCGTAGATGTCTTCGTTAAGCCGGCGTTCGCCAGTGAGTCGGTGGGCCGACGCATTCGGGATGACGTGCTCAAGATCGAGGGCGCCTTCGTCGGAGCCCCCCCGCCGGATCATAACAAGGTCTGGTACCTCGCAGAGGGAGAGGGGTTCATTCATTCCTCGGCCATTCAGCCGGTTCGAGACGAGCCCAACCTTGCGCTGGACGTGGTGCCTGGGGGCGGAGTCCTGGCGGAGGTCAGCGTGCCCTATGTTGACGCCCTGTGGAGATCCTATGAAGGGGCAAACCGCGCCTATCGTCTGTACTACCACACAACCCATTGGATCGAAAACGTGAGTGTAGACCCCTCGGGTCAAGCCTGGTACAGGATCGCAGAAGATAAATGGGGCTACTCCATCTACGCTCACGCGCAGGCCTTTCGGCCGGTTCCTTTGGCGGAGTTGATCCCGATCTCGCCGGAGGTCCCCGCGCAGGAGAAGCGCATCGTGGTCGACTTAAAGCGCCAGTGGGTATACTGCTACGAAGGAGGGAACCTGGTATTCTCGACCAAGGTGTCCACCGGGCGTATCTTCTCCACGGGCGACTTCCGCACGCCGATTGGTGAATACGTCACCTTCCGTAAGCGGGCCTCGCGGCACATGGCGGCCGGGAATCTGGCCACGGGCTATGATCTGCCCGGAGTACCCTGGGTGGCCTACATCACGGAGAGCGGCGTCTCGTTCCACGGTACCTATTGGCACAACGACTTCGGCACACCGCGCAGCCACGGGTGCATCAACATGACCCCTTCGGCTGCAAAATGGTTGTTCCGCTGGACGACTCCTCTGGTACCATCAGAGGAGCGGGAAGTCTGGGTCGATTACGGGACCTCGGTCGAGGTGCGAGGCTAAGGGTGCCCTGACGGCACCCCGGAGGGAGGCGACATTGTGGGCGGCCAACCGCTCTTTGGCGGCTTGATTGTGGATGACCAGGACCGGCCGGTGGATACGACCAACATCGGCCAAGAAGGCTTCTATGTGCTGGACGACAACGGTTTCCGCCGGCACATCGAGAGCGAGGCCGTTGACCGCCAAGTCCTCGACATCCTCCAGGAGTTCATGCTGGCCCACCGTGAGATGATCAGCCAGGGGACGATGAAGATGATCGGGCAGGAGGACATCTTCACCAAGGCCGCAATCGACTCCTCGCTCGATCATCTGCAGCCCCAGTTCGAAGCTCTGCTCGAGCACGGCCTCCCGGAGAACGTCCGCGCCTGGCTTGGTATGCTCGGATTCCGAGTCGTCATTGACGTTCATGGCCAGGTCCAGAGAGTGGATCAGCCGGGCATGGTGGACGACTCGTCGGAATAGGAACTGACCACGGACGATGGATGGTGGACGGAGCCAGCCGAGCAACCCGTTGTGGCCTGGGCGCCTGGGCACCACGGCAGCTGGCCGCTCAAGCGCCTTAGCGCCTAGGCACCATAGTGCCTAATTGCCCAGGTTCCGCTTGTCCGCTCCCGATACATTTCTGAGGGTTACCAGTGTCACTTTCTCAGCACATTCTGGATGTAAGCGAGGCGACCTTCGAGAGCGAGGTCATCCTCAAGTCGCACGAGTTGCCGGTCGTGGTCGATTTCTGGGCGCCGTGGTGCGGACCGTGCCGCGTTCTAGGGCCTCTGTTGGAGCGGTTGGCGATCGAAGGCGGGGGCTCATTCCTTCTGGCGAAACTCAATGTGGACGACAACCCGCGCTTGGCCATTCGCTACGGCGTCCAAGGGATACCGGCCGTCAAGGCATTCGTCCAGGGAGAGGTGAAGGGCCAGTTTGTTGGTGTGCAGCCGGAAGGGATGGTTCGGCGCTTCATTCAGTCTCTGGCGCCGAGCAAGGCGCAGGAGGCCGTCCAGGAGGGCTCGAGCCTGTTGGCAACCCGTCACTGGCCGGAGGCGGAACGCGCGTTTCGCGAAGTCCTGGATGAAGACGAGACAAACTCCGCCGCTGCCCTGGGCCTGCTCTCCAGCCTGCTCATGCAAGGCAAAGGCCGCCAAGCGTTGGCGATCCTACAAAGCTTTCCACCCGGGCCAGAGCTGGCAACCGCGGAGCGACTGAAGCCCCTTGCCGAATTCATTGTCGAAGCAGAGGACTCGCCCGTTGGAGAGAACGGCGACGCGCTCACGGCGGGCTTTCATCAGGCGGCGCGCCTGATGCAACGCGGCAACCTTCAGGCGGCGATGGATGGCCTGCTCGAAGCCCTACGCCAGGACAAGCACTACCGTGGCGGCGCGGCGAAGGCGGTCCTGCTGGCGTGCTTCGCGCTGCTGGGTGAGAACGATCCCTTGACTCGGGAATACCGCGAAGAGCTCGCTTCGATTCTGTTCTAGGACGGGCGACGAGGATTGGTTATTGGTGATTGGTAATTGGGCGCTTAGGCGCCTGGGCGTCTAGCTGCCGTAGTGCCCAGGCGCCGGAATGCCTAGGCGCCAACGCTTTCGGGCGACAAGGGCACCACGGAACATAGCCCCGTCCACCGTCCACCGTCAACCGTCCATCGTCTGTCGTCCGCGGTCTGTGGTCCTCCTGCCAAGCTGCCTCTTGAATCCGTCCGTGATCCGTTGTATCGTGGTACCGTAGTACTAGGCACATCCGCACGCCGGCGCGGAGGCGGGGGGAAAGCAAGCCTTCCGACTGGCATGAGAAAGATACGCGGGAGGGAGCGATGGCCGGGGAGACTGGGTCAGGTTTCGCAAGTCGCGCTAGCCGCTCATGGCATCGAATCGCGACCAGGGCCGTGCATGCCCTGGTCGTGGCGTCTCTGCTGGTGGGGAGCGGGGCGCCGGTTTCTGCTTCGCAGAGGACGACGGACGACGGACTACAGACCACGGGTGATGGGTGGGCCCCTGGTCGCTTCGGCACCTGGGCTTCTGCCGTGGTCCGCGGTCTATCGTCCGTGGTCGACCCCGAACAGCCATCCAGGGCTTCAGGGACTCGTCGTCCATCGTCCGTGGTCCGTCGTCGGCCCTCTGCCCAGCCGCCCCCTCCTCCTCCCAATCCTCCTATCCCGACCGGCGAGGCCGAAGTGCTGCTCCTCGACCCCGTGCGCGGCGGGAGCGGGACGGCCTTCGAGGGCGAGCTGCGCCTGTCCTTCCCGCCGCGGGCGCTGCGGGCGGGGGCGCTTGGGTCGGATCGCAGGTTGCGCCTGAGCCTGCGGCGCGTGACAGGAGTTACGCTCTCGGGGCAACGCCTTCGAGATCGTTGCGGAAGCCGCTGGCATAGGCCGGGCGATCGAGCGCTTCGACCAGCCGATCTCGATCACGCTGCGCTACAACGAGGCGCTGGTGCAGGGCGACGAGACCTCGCTGACCCTCTTCTACTACGACGAAACGCTAGGAACTTGGCGTCCGCTGCCGACGACGGTCGATACGGCGGCGAACGTGCTGACCGCCCGCAGCGACCATCTGAGCGTCTTCGACTACACGACGCAGAACTGGCAGGCGGCGCGGCTGCCGAGCGTGGCGGACTTTCAGACCTCGCTCTTCACCGGCGCGGCGACTTACTCGATGGGCCTGCTCCTCCCGCCAGGGCCGGGCGGCTTCCAGCCGAGCCTGACCCTGTCCTACAGCAGCCAGGGGGCCGACGGCGCGCTGCGCCGCACGCAGGCTTCTTGGGCTGGCATGGGCTGGTCGCTCGACGCCGGCGCGATCGAGCGCGACATGCACGGCACACCGGACTACCCAGGCGACGACACCTTCAGCCTGAACGTCGCCGGGGTGAGCAGCCGCCTGCTGCCGATGTCCGACATGGATGGCGACCCGAACACCAACGACTTCCGCATGGCCGATGAGAGCTTCTGGCGCATCCGCCAGACGATGGCGTACGAGTCGTACTACGTGTACAACGACGACCCCCAAGCCGGCACGTTCGTCACACGCGAGATCTCGACCTGGACCGCCTGGGATAAGGTCGGGGGACAGTACATCTTCGAGGACCGCGCCCAGTACCCTGAGTACCACGAGTACGAGTGCGTCCCGCCCGGCCGCAATATGTGGGAGGGCGCGATCGTGCGCCCCTGGCGCTGGTCGCTGACCCGCATGCGCAACCCCTTCGGCCAGGAGATCACCTTCACCTACGAGAAGGAGAGCAAGCTCACACACCGCTGCGGCGGCAACTGGCCGGACTTCCCCACGGATCTAGCGGTCTACCCGAAGGAGATCCGCTATCCGCACGGACGCTATCGGGTCCTTCTGCTGCGCGACGCCGACCGCACGGACTACGACCCGGCCTGGAACGACGAGGCCTCGACGACGCTCTTCCAGCGCTCGCGGCTGAGGGAGGTGCGCGTCGAGCTGGACGCTGATGGAAACGGGACGTTCGAGCGACTGATGCGGAAGTACGTGCTTGGCTACGAGAGCGACCCACAGAAGGTGGTCTTCCCGAACATCGTCTGGCCGGCCGGCGGGCGAGCGCTGACTCTGGCCCAGGTGCAGGAGTACGGGTTGGACGGAGCGTCATCCCTACCGCCAGTCCGTTTCAGCTACGGCGACGGCATGCACCTGACGTCGGGAGAGAATGGCTACGGCGGGGAGGTCGAGTTCACCTACGAGCGCTGGAACGACGCCAACGGCGCGACGCAGGCCGCACAAGCCTTCGGCGGGGCGGAAGGGTTGTGCGAGCAGTGGCATTGGCCGGGCGGGTGGGCGGCGGTGGGCGGCTCGTTGGCCCACTGCCAGTACGGCAGCCTGGCGATCAAGGGCGAGGCGATGAACGATACGCTGGCGTCCAACTTCCAGCCGGGAGGCGTGTACAAGATCTCGGCCTGGGTGAGCGGCTACGAGAGCTCGCCGACGGTGCAGCTCGGGTTGACCGACGGGTTGAGCTACACCGCTTACTCCAATCCGGTCACGCTCGGCCCTGCGCGGCGCATCGAGTGGACCGACGATCTGCCGCCGAGTGCGCAGAAACTGCGTCTGCTGATCAAGTGCAGTGCGCTGTGCACCGTAGGGGACTACTCCATCACGCTGCTCGCCACGCACTACCGCGTGGGAACGCGGCGGCTGACGGACGAGGTCCGCGGGACGAGCGATACCTTCCGCTACAGCTACCAGGGTGCGGCGATGAACGATGCGGCGCACTCGGCGGGCATCTCGACGGCGAACCCGTATGCCACGAAATATTCCGAGTTCCGCGGGCACAGCCAGGCGACGGAGAGCGGGCCGGACGGAGCGAGCACGAAGACGTGGTTCTTCCAGGATGACCGGCTGCGAGGCCGGGCGCAGCGCGTGCAGAGGCTCGACGCCGCCGGGAGGCTGCTCACCGAGAGCGAGACCGTCTACGCCACGGATACCATGCCTTTGGGCGTCCTGCCGCGCACCGACCGCGGCGTCGTCTTCACCGACCTGGGATCGTACTGGGTCCGCCCGAGCGAGGCGATCCAGCGCATCTACGAGGGCGGGACGGATTGGGTCGGCACACGTCGGCGGTTGGAGTTCGACGCCGGTCTGCAAGGCGGAGGGCAGTACGGGAACGTGACCAGGATCGAAGAGTCCTCCTGGGACGGAAGCGGCTGGGTGGTCTACCGCTACCAAGCCCTGCGCTATTTCCCCAATGCCGGGGAGCGTTACCTCGTGGGCCTACTGGGTCGGGAGGGGCAGTACGATGCGTCGGGGGTGTTGCTGGCTCGCACTCTCTACTTGTATGATGGCAGCGCCGACCCGAACGTGCCGCCAACGAGCGGAGTGCTGACCGCTGTCCGAGTGCGGGTCGATGCTCCGGGTGGCGTGGCGCGCTATTCCGACCAAGCCTACCGCTACGATTCCTGGGGCAACCGCACGGGTGTGACAGCCTATAGCGACTACGGGACGGATGCTTCCCTCGCCTCTTCCGGCGCGCAAACCTCGACCACCGCCTTCGATCCGACTTACCACACCTACGCCCTCTCGGCGACGAACGCGCTGGGGCACACGGTCACATGGACCTACACCGCTAAGAACGGCGGTGCGAACGGCGACTACGCCCTGGGGTTGCCGCTCTCTGAGACCGACCCCAACGGAGCGACGACGAGCGCCGCCTACGACGCCTTCGGTCGCCTCATCGAGATCCGCCGCCCCGGCGATGAAACGGGCCAGCCCACGATCTCGGCGCAGTATGCGGACGCCGCCCCGTACAGTCTCACCCTGACCCAAAAGCTCGACCGTCCACCGTCTGCCGTCCACCGTCGTTTCTACGACGGCCTGGGCCGCCTCATCCAAACCCAGACGGCAAGCGCGACCCTTGCCGAAGGCGTGCGCGATGTCCTCGTCGACACCGCCTACGACGGCTATGGGCGGGTGGTCCGCCAGTCCGTGCCCTATGCGGTCTCGCCCGGCTCGGGATACCGCGCCCCCGACCTGGGCCAGCCGTCCTCCGCGACGACCTACGACGCCTTGGGCCGCGTGGTCTCGGTGACCTCCCCGGATGGGAGCCAACAAACAACCAATTACCAATTGCTAACAACCTCCTCCACCGATCCCCTCGGCCGCACGACCGTCCGCCGCAGCGACGTCTGGGGCCGCCTGGTTGAAGTCATTCCGCCGCTTCCGCCGACGGCGAGCTACGCGTACGACCCGCTCGACCGGCTGGTGAGTGTGGAGAGCGGCGGGAACGCCATCGCCATCGGGTACGACCAGGCCGGGGGGAAGCTGTGGCTCGACGACCCGGACCTGGGGCGCTGGACCTATGCCTACAACGCCCTGGGCAACCTCACGAGCCAGAGCGACGCCCGCGGCTGTGTGACGAGCCTGAGCTACGACGGCTTGAATCGGCTGACGGGCAAGAGCTACACGGGGCCGTCGGCCTGTGGCACGACTCCAGCCGTGAGCTACGGCTACGACGAAGGCGTGAACGGGATCGGACGACGGACCTCGATGGCCGACGGCTCGGGCGAGACGGCCTGGGCGTATGACGCCCGCGGGCGAATCGTCGAAGAGCGGAAGACGATCGACGGGGCAGGGACGTTCGTCAGCGACTGGGCGTACGACAGCGCCGACCGTATCGTGAGCATGACCTACCCCGATGGCGAGGTCGTGAGCTACAGCTACCATTCGCAAGGTGCCGTCGATGGCGTGAACAGCGCGCTGGGGACGTACGTGCAGGGCACTAGCTACGACGGCGCGGGGCGGATCGTCTCGCGCGTTCTCGGGCCGGGGACGCTGACGACGAGCTACGGCTACTACCCCTGGGACGAGCCTGCCGGTCAGGGCCGCCTGCAGCGCCTCATCACCAACAACCAATCACCAATCACCGCTCTCCAGGACCTGCGTTACGGCTTCGACGCCGTGGGCAACATCCTGCGCATCGAGGACTGGGTGGCCGGCCCACCGCAACTGCAAGCCTACGGCTACGACGCCCTGGACCGGTTGCTGAGCGCCGAGGTGACGGGCGGGGCGGACGGCCTGTATGCCGAGGCCTACGCGTACGACGCCGCCAACGGCAACCTGGCCAGCAAGGGCGGTGTCGCCTATGGCTACGAGGGGGCGCAGCCACACGCCGTGACGCACCTGGACGGCGCTGAGCGCTTCCTCTATGACGCTAACGGCAATATGACCGAGCGCCAGGTAGGCGATGTGACGCAACGCCTGACCCACGACGCCGAGGGGCGGCTGGTGAGCG
>Ga0209642_10001780_pt1 | contig 14371 bp, 10 predicted proteins | sample RifCSP19_2_FD_184025 | JGI IMG/M metagenome (GOLD analysis project Ga0209642, IMG submission 184025) | Soil microbial communities from Rifle, Colorado - Rifle CSP2_sed 19_2 (SPAdes) (version 2) | ecosystem: Environmental > Terrestrial > Deep subsurface > Rock core/Sediment | place: Rifle... | reverse complement strand
GAAGCCGCCTGCATCCAACGCCTCCCTGATCCGCTGTGCCATGTCCGAGGCATCGGCAAAAGGGCCCTCCACGATCGCCCAGGCGTGAAGCCTCGGCCTCCGTCCCGTCTCGACCTCGGCCAACGCCACGCGCTCAGGTGCGATGTCTATGGCTACGACCCTTTTCCCCGGAATCCGCATCCCTTTCCCCTATTGCACCGTGAAAGTGAAGTGGCCGACGGTGGTGCCCGACGGATCCTGCACCGTCACGTCGAAGGTTGCGTTGCTCATATTCCTATTTGTGCCGGCGGCGCACGAATTAGTATCAGTCGTTCGGAAACCAATGAGCTCGATTCTGTGCTCCGTCCCGGACCCCAGGATCTTGATGTCGGGCACCTGAACATTGGATGCATCGACCGCGGCCCGCTGGGGTGGGGTGGGGTTTGCGTCAGCGGCCACGATCGGATCCGGGTTGAAAATGACTGGTTCCCCACTCCCCATCACGTTGCCACCAGTGCAGGTCCACACCTGAGTCCCGTTCCAGAGGATGTTGCTCCGCAAGAACCCAGTCCCTCCGGAGGGCGTAAAGATCGCCACAAAGGTGGCGACGGTGATGGCACCAGTTGAGAAATTGGCGACGCGGAACTCCACATTATTGGTTGCACTTCCCGTCTTGGCGCTTCCCGGGATATAGAGGAGTCTCGGGTTGAAGGACACGCTCCGGATCCCGAAGGGAATATTGTTGAACTGGTAGAAACCGGAGCTATCGGACGTGAAATTGGTCGAGGTCAAGACCCCGCTGAGGGCAAAGTTCATGGTCACCGTCGCCCCGTCCAGGGGGTTGCCGTCCAGGTCAAAGCCATATCCGGTCACGGTCGCGGTCGTCTCCGCCACCAGGGTCTCGAGCGCCACATCCTCGTCATTTCCGGTCCCGCCGGCCACTCCATCGGCGCCCAGGCTGACCACCTGTGCATCCACCGTCTGCCCCTGGGCGTTGGTGAAGTTGGTGATGCTATAGGCGTAATCGTTGCCGAAGGCATCAACCCGGTGCGAGGCCGCGTCGCTGCCCGGCCCCAGCGTGATGTAGGGACCCCGCCATCCGGCCCCGACCCCCTTGCTGCTGTTGAAGGCGTAAGCCGGCTGGGCCCCCTGGGTCACCAGGTCGTCGAGCGTTGACGGCAGATTTCCCATATCGCCGAGATAGGCAAAGCTGGACCGGACGCCGGATGTCTTGAGATCCGGATCGCCAATCATCGCCTTTTTCAGGTTCTCCATTTCGTCGAGGGTGACGTTCCTCCGGGCGCCGGTGAGGATCTGGACCGTCGAGGGGACGAGGAGGGCAACGAGGATCACCAGGACCGCCAGGATGACGATGACCTCGATCAGCGTGAGTCCTTGTCCTCTCTTCTCTTGCCTTCCTGACCCCATCCGCATCCTACCTCCGGCTGATCTGGCCGATCATTCCCCAGAGGGGGAGAAAGACCGACAGGGCCACGAAGAGGACCATGCAGGCCATCACGACGATGGCGGCCGGCTCGATCAGGGCGGTCGCCCGCTTCACACTCTCCTGGACCTCTCTATCGTAGTACTGCGACACCTTTTGCAAGCTCTCGTCCATCTTCCCTGTCGTCTCGCCCGTGGCCACCATCTGGACCACCAGGCTCGGGACCACCCCCGTGCGTTTCAGCGCGGCCGAGAGGAGGGACCCTGAGATGACCTCCTCGCGCGCCTCCCCGATGGCCACCTCGATCACCCGGTTCCCCACCAGGCGCTCCACCACCTGCAGCGACTGGATGAACTCCACGCCGGCCGTGTAGAGCACCGCGAGGTATCGGGCAAAGCGTGAGAGGGCGATGCGGCGGGCGATCCCGCCGACCACCGGGGTCCGAAGCACGAGCCGGTCGAAGCGCAGTCGCCCCGCCGGTGTCTGGATGTAGAGGAGCAGGCCGGTCACAGCCCCGACGACGGCAACGAGGCCAAGGATCCAGTACTGGCGTAGCGCCGTGCTCACGGCGATCAGGATCCTCGTGGGAAGGGGGAGCTCCACCCGCACCTTTTGAAAGACGGGGAGCAGCTGGGGAAAGACATAGCCCACGAGGACCGTGGTGAGCCCCACGATGGCGACGAGGAGCACAATCGGATACGTGAGCGCCTGCTTCACGGTCCCGGCGAGCGCTTCCTGCCATTCGAGGAAGCTCACCAGATCCTGCAGCACCTTGTCCAACTGTCCTGTCGTCTCCCCCGCGCGCACCATGCTCACAAAGACCGGGGCGAAGACCGCGGGATATCCGGCCAACGCATCGGAGAAGCTCGATCCGCCGGTGATCTCATTGACCATCCCCCGCGCGACGGTGCGGAGGCGCTCGTGGCTACTCTCGTCGGCATAGGTCCGGAGGGTCTCAAGGAGCGAGATCCCGCCGGTCAGCGCGGTCCCGACATGGACAAAGAAAAGGGTGAGATCCCGCCGCCGGACGCGCTGCTGAAACCAGGGGTGCTGGGTGAGCCGCCGGGGCTTGGCGCTTCTGAGCAGGTAGAGCCCGTCCACCGCGAGGAGATCGGCCAAGTGCTCCTCGTCCTGGGCGGCCAAGACCCCCTTCACCGTATCCCCCTGTTCATCGCAGGCCTTGTAGGCGAAGTCCGGCACCGCATCTCCTAATTCATCAGGGCCTCTCGGGCCACCTCTTCCAGCGTGGTGGTTCCCCGGAGGGCTTTCCGAATCCCGTCCTCGAGCATCGTCCGCATCCCCTGGGCCCGCGCCGCCCGTTGGATACTGCCGCTGTCCGCTTTTTCCAAGATCAGAGGAGTCATTTCCGGGCCGACCCGCAATAGTTCAAAGATCCCGATGCGGTTCCGGTAGCCGGTATGTCCGCACTTGTCGCAGCCCTTCCCGCGATAGAACTTGAGCTGATCCCCGCCATCGGTCTGAAGCCCCAGGCGCCGCAGCAGCGCCGGATCGGGCTCCGCCTCCTCCTTGCAACTGTTGCAGATGCTCCGCACGAGCCGCTGGCTCACCACCAGGAGGAGGGCCGAGGCGAGGAGGAATGGGGCCACCCCCATGTCGGTGAGGCGGGGGACCGCGCCCGCGGCGTCATTGGTGTGGAGCGTGCTGAAGACCAGGTGCCCGGTGAGGGCCGCCCGGATCGCGACGTCGACCGTCTCGTCATCCCGCATCTCCCCCACCATGATCACATCCGGATCCTGGCGCAGGATGTGGCGGAGGCCGTTGGCGAAGGTGAGTCCCGCCTTGACGTTGATCTGCGACTGTCGAATCCCCTGGATCTCGTACTCCACCGGATCCTCGATGGTGATGATGTTCCGCTCCTCGGCGTTGAGATATGACATGGCCGAGTACAGCGTGGTGGTCTTGCCGCTGCCGGTCGGGCCCGTGACCAGGATGATCCCGTTCGGGTTCTGCAAGACCCGTTTGAAGAAGGTGAGATGATCCGGCGTGAAGCCGAGCTGCTCGAGCCCCAGGACGAGCTTTGCCCGATCCAGGATGCGGAGGACCAGGTTCTCGCCTCGGATGGTCGGGAAGGTCGAGACGCGGATGTCGATCTGCCGACCGCCGAATTGAAAATCCATCCGCCCATCCTGCGGGAGGCGGTTCTCGGCGATGTCCAGATTGGCCATGACCTTGATCCGCGCGATGACCGCCCCCTGGAGCTCCTTGGGGACATCGGGCCCCTGGCGGAGCACGCCGTCCACCCGGAACCGGTTGCGGACCAACCGCTCCTCGGGCTCGACGTGGATATCGGTCGCCCCTTCCTGAATCCCGCGGGTGATCAGGGATTCCACCAAGCGGATGACCGGCGGCTCCTGCGCCACGTCGGTCTCGGTGCCCCCGGCGCCGCGCCGTCCCATCACGTGGCGAAGGCTGTGCTCGACCACCTCATTCCATGCCGCGCCCACCCCGACGCCGTAGGCGCGGTCCAAGGCCTCGAGCACCTCGCTCTGGGTAGCGCCCACGACCTCCACGGGTCCCTTCGACATGCGCCGCAGCTCATCGATCGTGATGATGTCGAGGGGGTTGGCCATGGCTACGACGAGGACCTTCCCGACGTAGGAGAGGGGGACGAGGTGGTGCTCCCGGGCAAATTTCTCTTGGACGAGCTGAAGCGCTTCCGGCTGGGGTGAGTATTGTCCGAGGTCAACGTACTTCACGCGGGCCTGGGCGGACAGGGCGGCGGCCACCGCCTCCTCACTCACATAGCCCAGGCGGATGAGGATTCTTCCCAGATACTCCCTGGTCTTCTGCTGCTCTCGCAGGGCGGACTGGAGCTGTGTGTCGTTAATGAGGCCGGCTTCTACCAGCCGTTGTCCCAGCGGCTTCATTCCGTGTCTCCCGAAGCCTTCTCAGCCGGACTTTATGTCAGCAAGATTCAGGAAGGCCTTGATATTGAAGGGAGCAATGTTCATGCCAAGCTGTCCTGCTGAAAGAGAGCGATTAGCGAAGCCGGAAGCCGATGTCGTCGCCCGCCAGGCTCGGCTGAGCGAAGGTCGTCTCGATAATCTTGTTGGGACCCGCCGACAGGACCCAGACCACGTTCGGCGAGGCCCCTGGCTGGAGCCACCGCACGTTGACGATGAACCGGTTCCCCCAGGGATCGGCCGGCGCCTCGGCGAGATACGGCCCCCGCCAGGCGAACTCCCCGGTGGTGGGATATTGGCTCGCGTCGGGCAGCCTGTTGGTCGCGAGGTGGTCGTCGAGATCATCGGTGTTCGCGGCGATGATCCAATCAGCCGTCGCACCGCTCACCCCCGGGGCGTTCCCGGCGGAGTTGAGCCGCTGCAGGGTGGCATTCGCTGGGTTGGTCAGACCCCCGACGGACGAGGCGTAGACCGGCCACTTGGCCAGGTTCCTCTGCAGGTTGTAGATGGCCTCGCCGATGGCCCGTGCGTCGTTTCCCGCCCTGGCCTCTTCCGCCTGCTCGGGCAGGCTGATCACCGTCGGGATGAGGATGGCGGCAAGAATGGCCAGGGCGGCCAGCACCACGATTATCTCGATCAGTGTGAGGCCGCCCTGCGTGCGATTCATCGGGATCTCAGCCAAGCCTGCTCCGCCGGCTGGACTACTTGAGCAGGAAGACGAAGTCATCACCCTGCGCCGAGGTCGAGGCAGGGGTCGTCTCATAGACCTTGTTCTGGCCGGCGAAGACCACCCAGGCCCGGTCGGTCGTGATGGCGCCCGTCGTCCGGAGCCTGCGGACATAGACGATATAGGCTTCGCCGAACTCGTCCTGCGTATTGTCGCTCAGGTACGGCCCCTTCCACCGCTTCTTCGCCGTCGGCGTGGAGGCATAGGCGTTGGCCCCCACATTGGTGATGAAGGGAAACGTAAAGCCCTCGCATTCATTGCCCGCGTCGCAGTCGAAGGCCGTCATGCCAGTCGCGGGTGAGAAATCGGCGGACCCCGGTGCCACGGTCCCCGAGAAGAGGAGGTTCACCTCGCCGGCCGCGTCATCCCGGGTTGGATACTCGCCCGTGTCGTCCCGGAACTTCGCTATAGCCCCCGCGATCGCCTTCACGTCGGCCTTGCCCTTCGTGATGGCAGAATCATCCAGAATCGAAAAGACAGTCGGGACCAGGATGGCAGCCAGGATGGCGACGACGGCCACCACTAGGATCAGCTCGATCAGGGTAAAGCCGGCCCGCCGGCCCATGATCTTTCTCGTGCAAGTCATCGTAATCTCCTCCCTCCTGTTATATCCACTGAGACTCGCAACCCCGTGCGAAGTCTGCGCGTTATTCTTATCTGTCAAGACAACTCGTGCCTGCCAGTCTGTTTGCAATCCACGTGCCACCCCCGCCCCTGTTGAGCCATGAGTGCTGAGGACTGAGCCCCCAGTCCTCATGGCTCACTCCTGTAGCAGCCTCCCCACCCGAGGATCACTCTGCCGTAAGGCCTGAAAGACCCTGTCCCGTGCCGCCTTGGCCCGCCACCCCGCATCGAGGCTTATGGCGTGAGCGAGCGCCACAGAGGCCCCGCCGGGGTCGCCGCTTTGGACCCGGAGTCGCGCCAGCGCGTACCAGTTGGCCCCGAACTCGGGCTTGATGGCGACAGCGGTTTCATACATCTGGAGCGCGTCGGAAGCGCGCCCGGTCATCTCGTAGATAGTCCCCAGGTTGACGTACGGGCTCATCTCGGTCCGCCCCAAGACCTCCTTGGCCCGCAGAAACAGTCCCTCCGCCTCGGCGATCCGCCCGTCGTCGGCAGCGAGGATCCCGAGATTGTTGAGGGCATGGGGGTAATTGGGATTGAGGGCCATGGCCTGCCGAAAGATCTCTTCGGCCTTGTCCCTGTCCTGCAGGATGAGATACGCGCTCCCCATGAGCCCGTACGCGATGTCCAGCTTGGGATGGACCTGCAAGACCCCGTGCGCCGCTTCGATCGTCTCCGGGTATCTCCCGAGTGCAAACAGGATCGCGGCGCGCCGATACCGCACCACATGCGCATAGGGATTCCATGCGATGCTCTGCTCCAGGCGGCTCAGCCCCGCCTCCGCTCGCTCCTCTTGGAGATCCCTCTCGGCGAGCCAGTAGTGGATCTCTCCGCCCACGGGCCGCACGAAATAGTGATAGCCCAGAACGCCCATGACGAACAGTACCGGGAGGACGAAGGCGAGACGGATCGGCACCCGTTTCTCGTCCTGAGCCACGGCGCGATCCATCCCTTCGAGCATCCCGAGCAGGATCGCAACACTCATGGCTGAGGCGGGGACGTGCAGGACGTAAAAGAGATTCGTGTAGGCAAGAGCGGCGGCCAGCCCCCCCAGGACTCCTGCGACGATCCCTCGCCTCGCGTCGGCGCGCCTCGCCAGCCGCCAGCCGAGCTGGATCACCTTCATGAAAAGCCACAGGAGGGCGAGCAGGCCGAGCGGCCCCAACTCTGCCGCCGCGTTGAGAAATTCATTGTGGGGATGCTCAACCTGCATACCGGGGTCCTGATAGATGACCGCTGACCGATACGGGACATAGGCAAGGGCGAAGTTGCCGACGCCCACGCCCGTCCACAGATGATCCCGAATCAACCGGAGCGTCCCCTGCCACATGGCCAGGCGCACCTCAAGGCCCCCTGTCCCCAAATCAAAGATGCTCGCCACCCGCGCGCCGAATGAGGTGGAATCCGGCAGGCACGAGCGCCACAGAAGAGAGGCGAGCAGGATGACCGACCCGGCAAGAATAACCGGACCGATCAGGGCCCGGGGGCGAGTGCCCCGGAGGGCGCCGGGGCTCTGCCCCTCACGGAAGAGCACCCAGACACAGACCCCGAGGCCGATCCAGATGCTGACCCAGGCGCCCCTGACCATCGAGAGGGTGAGCAGGGCCATGGAGAGGAAGAGGGTCGCCCCCCACACGCCCCTCTCCCACCGCTCCGAGGCGGTGAGGTAGAGGGCGAGGCCGAGCGGAATCACCGTGAGGAGGTAGGCCGCTCCGTAATTCGTATTGCCGAAGAGGCGGAACAGGGTCTCTGCCGCCGAATGAGCCGCATGGACGCCTGGCATGATGCAGCCGTAGAGGGAGAGGACGCTCACACCCAGCAGGGTCAGAAGCTGGTACCGGACGAGTCTGGCCTGCTGGTCAGGTCGAGAGGAGGTTTGGGCCACGATGAGATAGAGGACAAACAGGAATACGAGGTAGGTGATCCGCTGCAGCCCGTAATACAGGTTCATGGCCTGCAGGAGCGAGAGTTGGGACACCAGGATCAGGGCGAGGAACGGGACAAGCAGCTTTGGGAGGGGCCGGAACGAGGGAGGAGACCCTCCCCAGAGCCAGAGACAGGTGAGCAGGGGAGTGAGGACGCCGATGATGGCCCACTTGAGTGACGTTGGGGCGAGCGGAGAATACGCCAGTGGCACGGCGGCGATCAGGACGCCGAGGGCGATGTCGAGGGCGCGACCCGATCGCGGGAGATTAGAGATTTTTTCAGCGACGGCTACCTGCACGATCACGGTTTCCTGTGTTCACAACGGATCGAGAAGAGGCGTTAAGCGGCCTTTCAACAGAGATGTGCGCATGCCCTGCGATCGGACTCAGCAATCTGCGTGCCAGGGGCGGTTTGGTTCGGGATCCGCCGCGCTTCGGGCAACGGGTCCTGTCGCCTCTTGGCTCACCGGCTCTGCGGGTCCTGTCGGAGGCCTCGCCCGTCCGTCCTCGGAGAATTAACGCGCCATTTATTGGGAATAATCGGTTGCGAAATTCTCCTGCGGGCAGCCGGGCCTCGGCCTCCGCCACCCGCGAGCCGGCGAGGGAAGCAAATCCTGAGGAGGGCGGAAACTGTCTTGCGTGCGGCGGGGGTCCCGCCTCGGCAACAGCACCTGCAGGTCCCGAGCGACATTGCCGGGAGCGGCGGGGTCCCTCGGCAGGCGACGGCCTGGGAAACCGAGGCGCGATCCGTGCCGGGCTTCTTTGCACGGATCGTGAACGCGGAGGGACCCAGGCCGTAAGCCGCCGAACAGGGTCGCCGCGAGAGCCCCCGAGCGAGGGGTCGAAGGTGCTGCCCGTCGGACTCCGGACCTCGGACTAGGGAAGGAGATTCTCAGCGTGAGTGGTCGTGGGGGCTGGCCCGGGGAGCGAGAGAGGGAAGGACGTGAGACCATGAATGGATGCGCAGGATTCGCGCCGGCAAGGGGCCCTGATTCCATGGTTGGTCAAAGAGCAGGACACGATCGCACACCCCTGCCGCCGCGACCGCGACCTCGTACTCATCCTCCAACAACACGTCGAGCTTGAGCCGCGTGGCGGCCCGGCGCTTGTGGAGTGGCGCGTCCAGCCCGTCCCGGTCCTCGATCGCGTCAAAGAAGTGGGAAAGCCCTCGCGCCTCCATCCACCGCTCCGTGATGGCCCGATCCCGCCTGGGCCGTCCGGTGATGATAAAGAGGCGATGACCTGCTCGATGGAGCTCTTCGATCCCCTCCATGGCGCCGGGCACGAGGGGACGGGAGCCCAGGAAGTCGGCCCGATAGAGCTCCTCAAAAAAGGCTCCGATCGCGTCGGCAGGGATCTCGGGGTGGCGCCGGAAGATCTCCCATCGCGCCTCGGTCACCGGCACCTTCAGCCCAAACCGCCGGTTAAAGGCCTGGAGGTACCTGGGCAGGGAATCGGCCATCACATCGTCGATGTCAATCCCGATCCGCATATCAATCCGCTCACCGTTGACCGACGACCGTCTCTCTCCAAAAGAGCGCCCTTGGTCATGGGTCGTCGGTCAACTCCCCTCAGTCCCCCACGCGCTGGGACAGATCTCGCGGAAGGCGCAGTAGCCGCAGGCCATGTAGCTCGGCCTGGCGGTGAAGTGCCGCGCCCGGATCCCCGCCGCGACCTCTTTGACGATCTGTGCCGTCTCCTCGATCGCCTCCGCACTCTCCTCGGTGGCGCCGGTCAGTCCCGACTCCAAGAAATGCAGCTCCACCCGGGTCGGGATCTGCCCCACCATCTGACGGTAGGCCAAGGCGTAGATCTGGAGTTGCAGGCTTTCGCGCGCCCGGCGCTTCGCCTCCTTGGGCTCGCGGACATCGGACGACTTATAATCAATGATGACCGCTTCATCTCCCCGCACATCGACCCGGTCCCAGCGCCCGATGACCCGGTCCCGCCCCAAGGTAAAGCCGAACTCCTTCTCGATGAAGGTGGGAATCGTCCCGGTGCCCTCCTCCTGGTTGAAAAATCGCCTGAGGGTCTGTCGGCCCGCCTCAAGACGCTGCTCCTCATGGTCGCGGGAGAGAAACCCGCGACTGACCCAGGAGCCCTCAAAGACCGCCCAGAGCGTCTCGAGCGTCATCCGCTTCCCTCGCATCTTCCCGCGGAAGTAGGCCTGGATCGCGTCATGGAGGGCCTTGCCATAGATCACGGTGTGGTGCTCGCGAATGGGCACCCGGAGGACCTGCGCGTACTTGTACTTGAGGGGGCAAGTCCGGTAGTCGTCCACGCTGAGGGTGCTCAGGGTCAGGATCGCCTCAGGGGCCATGGGCTCGATCACGCCCGACCCCTCCCCCACGGGTGGGGCGAATCGCGCGATCACCTCATCCGGCGAGGCGCGGAAGGCGGCCTCCGCCGACCTCGGCTGATCCAGCGCCTCGAGGACGAAGGGGCTCACCTTCTTCGGCCTCCCGGTCCCGGCGTCCCGCTGCGAGGTGAGAACCAGCTCGTCCTTGGCCCGCGTCATGCCCACGTAGAAGAGGCGCCGCTCTTCCTGCAGCCGCACATCCCCTTCGGGGACCCGATCCTTGACCAGGGCGGCAGGCAGCTCGATGGGATCGCGTCTCCCCCGGTTCGGGAACCGATCAGCCGTGAGCCCGACCAGAAAGACCACGGGAAACTCCAACCCCTTGGCCCTGTGGACCGTGAGGACACTGACCGCATCCATGTCCACATCCGCCTCGGCCACCGGCGGGTCCTCACCCGCCTCGAGGAGCTTCTCCTGGTATTCGACGAATTGCGTCACCCGATCGAGCCGCGCGACGTCGCCGAACCGCTTGACCTTTTCGAAGAAGCGGGCGATGTTCTGCACCTGAACCTGGCTCGCGACATCCTGTGCCGCCATGAGCCGCTTCAGTACCCCACTCTCCATCAGGAAATGGTAGAGGACCTCGCCGGTGCGGAGCCGCTGGGCCCTCCGGACATACTCCTCGAGATCCCCGAGGAGCTTCTGGATGGTTGCCAGTCCCTCACCCGAGAGGTCATGAAGTCCCGCCCCCTCGACATTCGTGAAGACCCAGAAGAGGCTGCGGTGCATCCGGCGGGCCGCGGCGCTGCACCGCGCCAGATCGAGCGGGGGCACGCGATACAGATCGCTCACCGCCAGGTGGTAGAGGGACTGGTTCTCCTCCGGATCCGCCACCACCCGGAGGAACGACATCAGAAGACGGATCTCCTCCCGGGCGTAGAGACCATGCGCGCCCGAGAAGCGCCACGGCACCCCCTTCATATTCAGGGCCCGCAGGAAGGGATCGGCGTCGCGGTTCGTCCGAACCAGAATGGCCATGTCCCGATACCGGTATTTCCCGGAGCGCGCCTTGGCCTCGATCAGCTCGGCGACCCCGTCCGCCTCGCTCCCTGCCGTGTCGTAATGGCGGTGCTCCACCGGACGGCCCTCCCCGCGAAGGGCGCGAAGATGTTTGTCCACCCCCCGCCGCGCCTCCAGGCGTTCGGGGTCATTGTGGCGGATGAGACGGACCGCGGCATCGAGGATCGCCTGGCCCGAGCGGTAATTGTCGTTGAGCACCACCACGGCCGCCTGGGGATAGGCTTCGGTGAAGCTCAAGAGATTGCTCACCGCCGCTCCTCGGAACTTATAGATCGACTGATCGTCATCCGCCACCACGGTGAGATTTCCCTCCGGACGGGCGAGCGCCTTCAGCAGCTCCCACTGGGCGTAGTTGGTGTCCTGAAACTCGTCCACGAGAATGTAGCGGTATCGACTTCGGACCTCGGCAAGGATCGCGGGATGTTCTCGAAAGAGCCTGAGGGCCAAGGTGACCTGATCCCCGAAGTCCACCCGCCCCTCCCGGGCCATCAGCTCCTGGTACTTCTGGTACGTCAGGGCGATTTCTCGCTGGCGCCGGGCCTCTTCCTGCAGGCGGGCATCCTCCGGGTGGGCGCGTGCCCGCTCGGCGAGCCTTTCGGCAAGCTCAAGGTACTCCGCCGGACTCACCTCCTCATCTTTGGCCCGGCTAATGAGGGTGAGGATTGCCTCGATGTATCTGGTGGGGTCTCCCAGGGGGCGATAGTACGCGAGGGGAAATTCGAAGAGGCGTTCCCGAAAAAAGACCGCCTGCTCGGGGCGGCTGAGAACCGTGAAGTCGGGGTCGAGACCGAGCGCGAGGGCCTGTTCGCGAAGAACGCGATCGCCGAAGGCGTGAAAGGTGCTGATCCACACCTCCGCGTAGCCGTACGGAACCAGGAGATCGACCCGCTCCTCCATCTCGCCCGCCGCCTTGTCCGTGAAGGTGAGGGCGAGAATCTCGCTCGGCCGGGCCCGCTTGGCCCCGATCAGATAGGCGATGCGGCGGGTGAGGACAGTCGTCTTTCCGGTCCCCGCGCCGGCTACGATGAGGAGCGGTCCCTCGGGCGCGGTGACCGCCCGCGCCTGGTTCGTATTGAGTCCATCGAGGACGGTCTCGACCTCTCCCATCCTCCCTCCGTCCCCGCGAGGGTGTCACAGTCGCCGGAGGGTGTCAAGGCGTCGCCGCGGCCGCCCGACCCATTCTACATCTGCATCCCGTACTTCTCGAGCGCCACGCCCCGTGCACGATCGAGGTTGGCTATGGAACTATTATAGTTGGTCAGGGATCTGACCTCTGCCGACAGAGCTACCGCCAGCTCACGCTGGAACCGGAGGACCTCAAAGGTGGTGGAGACTCCGGCCTCCAGCCGTTTTGTTTCGATCCGGAGCTGTTCCTCGGCCAGCACCCGGGCAGCCCTGGTCTGCTCCACGAGCTTGGCATCTCTCTCGATCCTCCTCACGGCCTCCCTCACTTCGGCCGTGATGTTGAGTTCCAGACTCCGGAGGGAGACCCGGGCCTGATCCCGCCCGAGCTGGGCCTTGAGGTATTCGGCTCGGGCCGCCCGATTTCCCAGGGGGAAGGAGAAGACCAGGCCGACGCTTCCCTCGTAGAAGTCCCGGGAAACCATTTCCTCGTTCGCCTTCCCGAAGTTCCCTCCGAGCCCATTGGCCCCCACGCTCCCCTCAAGGGCAAGATCGGGGAGGAGTTGGTTCCGCGTAAACCGGACGTTCAGCTCGCGGCTCGCGAGGTCTACCTTCGCCGCGCGGTAGTCGGGCCGCTTCTGGAGGCCGTCGGCGATCGCCCCCGGAAGATCCAGGCTCACCGGGTCGAACCGGGCCGGGTCGGCCGGCAGGATGGCCCCGCCCCACTCCCCCTGGGCGGGGATGTTCAAAACGACCTTGAGACGATCCTCGGCATCGCGTAGCTGTTTCTCCGCCACGGTGACTCCGGCTTCTCTCGCCGCGACATCCGCCTCGGCCTGGGTAATCTCGACTGGAGCCGCCACGCCGGCCCGGACCCGAGCCCGGTTCAATTGTGACAGTTCCTTGGCCAGGCCGAGAGAGCGCTGGGCGACCTTAAGATCCTCGAGCGTAAACACGAGCTCCCAGTACGCGGTCTGGACTTGCGTGATGACGTCCATGACCCGCTGCCGCAGCCGGTCCCCGGAGATCTCACGGTCGTTCTGGGCAATCTTGATGGCGGTGCGGTTGACGTCCACCCCGAAGTTCTTCAACAGGGGCTGCGTCAGGGTCAAGGTCAGGTCGTTGGTGTAGGCCGGGTTCAGCACCTGGAGAAAACTGGTGTTGGTATCGTTCCGGTTGGTGCCGTAGCGCACTTCGTAATTGGCGCCGGTCGGGAGGAACTGGCGGATCCCCGCCGCGCCGTCGATATCCTCGTTCTCATTGACCGCATTCAAGGCCAACCCCGACCGGTTCTGGAGCTTGCTCTTGGAGAAGAAGATTTCGGCGAACGCGGCCGGATCGAAGACGGCTTTCGCGACGGTGACGTCGGCCTCCCGGATCTTGGGGTTGAATCCCTCGATGGCGATGTCCAGGTTATTCTTGAGGCCTAACAGGATACTCTCCTTGAGGGAGAGGACCATCACCTGTGCCGGCGGTCCGGCGGGGCTCGCTGCTGGCGGTTCGACCGTGCCGCTCGGCCCTGAGCTCGCCGAAGGGCTCACCGGAGGCTTCTCCTGACCCAGGGCGGGCCCGACCCACAAGAAAAGGGCCGCAAGGGCCCCCACACCGATCCACACGTTCCTCAGGTTCCCCATGCTCCTCCTCCTGTCGACGAACGGCGCTCACCGGTCTCCACTGTCGGGAGCTGGTGCCTCCTCCACGGACTCGAATCGAATATAGACGGCGTCTGGCAGATACAGGCCCCAGTAGAACAGCTCCCGCGACACGTCGACCGTGGCATCATGATACCCGGGAAGCTGGGCCGTCACCTTCACGCCCCCAAAGTCGCCAGCGTACAGAATCGGGGACGTTCCAATCACCTCTCCATCCACCACGATCTCGGCATTCCCTGGTTCCGTAAAGACCATCATGGTCGAGGCACACCCACTTGAGAGCCAGGCAAACCCGATGAAGCCCAGCACCGCTGCGACGCGACGGTGCTCACCGCTGATCACTCGACGCATCGTCCCTCCTATCTAAAGTAAACGCACAAAGTGCGTTTACTTTGGAGCAATGGAGCAGTAGAACAATAGAATGATTTTGCAGGCGAAATGCTCCATTGCGGTCCAATGTTCTATTGCTCGATTGTCACAAGATGAGATGCGTTTGTGTTAGTGTCTCCGTGCTCAGGGGCAGATCCGCACGGAATGCCCCATGCTGCTGGAGGCGCATCGGGTGGCTCCCGACCGCTTCTCTCGGCCGCCCGTG
>Ga0209642_10001778_pt1 | contig 14373 bp, 7 predicted proteins | sample RifCSP19_2_FD_184025 | JGI IMG/M metagenome (GOLD analysis project Ga0209642, IMG submission 184025) | Soil microbial communities from Rifle, Colorado - Rifle CSP2_sed 19_2 (SPAdes) (version 2) | ecosystem: Environmental > Terrestrial > Deep subsurface > Rock core/Sediment | place: Rifle... | reverse complement strand
CAACGGCGTGACGAGCACCACCTACGACGCCCTTGGCAATCGCCTGACGGCTCGCGATGCCAACGGCCACACCACGCTCTACCGCTACGACGCGCTCAACCGCCTGGTCGAGACCGTCGACCCGCTCGGCAACCGCTGGCGCACCGAGTACGACGCGCTGGGGAACGTGATCGCGACGGTCGATGCGAACGGCAACCGCACGACCTTCGAGTACGACATCCTCAACCGCCTCGTGCGCCAAACCGACGCCCTGGGCGGCGTGACGCGCACTACCTACGACGCCGTCGGCAATCAACTCACGGTCAGCGACGCCAACGGCCACACGACGACGACCGCCTACGACGCCCTGAACCGGCCCATCTCCGTCACCGACGCGAACGGCAACGCCACGACCACGACCTACGACGAGGTGGGGGACGTGATCGCCACGACCGACGGGCTGGGGAGCACGACGCGCTACGCCTACGACGAGCTCAACCGGCTCGTGAGCCAGACCGACCCGCTCGGCAATATCACCCGCTACGCCTATGATGCGGTGGGCAACCGCCGCGACTCGATCGACGCTGCGGGCGCCGTCACGCACTTCGAGTACGACGACCTGAACCGGCTGACGGCGGTGCTTGAGAACTATCGGCCCGGTTTCCTGACCAACGCCGAGACCAACGTGCGCACCGAGTACAGCTACGACGCCGTCGGGAACCGGCTCACGATCCGCGACGGCAAGGGGAACGTGACGCGCTTCGAGTACGACGAGCTGAACCGGCTCGAGCGCGAGGTCGACCCGCTGGGGAACGCCACGGCGTACACCTATGACGCCGTCGGCAACCGCCTCTCGCTCAGCGACGCCGCCGGCTTCACCACGAGCTATGGCTACGACGAGGCGAACCGCCTGCTCACCATCGACTACCCTGCGCCGGATCCGGACGTGACCTTCACCTACGATGCGCTGGGCAACCGGGCCACGATGCAGGATGGCGTCGGGACGACGGTTTGGTCCGCATACGACGCCCTCAACCGCGTGCTCGCCGTGACCGATCCCTTCGGGGGGACCGTGCGTTACAGCTACGATCGCGTCGGGAATCGCACGCGCCTGACGTACCCGGACGGGAAGGTCGTGAGCTACGCCTACGATCCCGCCGATCGCCTGATCCGCGTGACCGACTGGGACGGTCAGGCGACCAGCTACACGTATGACGCGGCGGACCAGCTGGCGAGCATTGGGCGGCCGAACGGCGTGGCCACGGGCGCGGCCTACGACCCCGCCGGGCGGTTGCTCGAGCTGCGCCACACGCGTGGGGAGGAGCTGCTCTCCTCGTTCGCTTACCGCTACGATGCGGTGGGCAACCGGGCGCAGGCGGTGGAGATCGTACGGCAGCCGGCGATCGCGCCCGTCGGGCCTTATCGGGTGTACCTGCCGCTGGTGATGGCGGGCGGGCCGGGGTCGGATGGGGGCCTGCGCATCGACTACCGCTACGATGCGCTCTACCGGCTGACGGCGGCCGACTACACCTCCGGCGAGATCTTCCACTACAGCTACGATGCGGTGGGCAACCGGTTGACGCAGGAGACGCGCAAGGGGATCAACCGCTACGTCTACGACGCCGCCAATCGGCTGACGAGCGTCGACCCCGCTCAGAACGGCGGGGCGAACGGCGGCGTGGCTTTCGTCTGGGACGCCAACGGCAACTTACTATCGGATGGCGTGAGCGCCTACACCTACGACCACGCCAACCGTCTATCGTCCACCGTCCACGGTCCGACCAGCTACGCGTTCACCTACAATGGACTGGGCGACCGCCTGCGCCAGACCGTCGACCCCGCTCAGAACGGCGGGGCGAACGGCGGCGTTGCCACTTCGTACGCTCTGGACCTGAACGCCGGCCTTACACAGGTTCTCGCCGACGGCGCGAACACCTATCTCTACGGCCTGGGCCGCATCGGGGAGGAGCAGCCGGGCGGGTGGCAGTACCACCTGGGCGATGCGCTGGGGAGTGTGAGGCAGCTGGCCGATTCCTCGGCGAGCATCACTCTCGCCCGGAGCTACGAGCCGTTCGGGAGTGTGCTCAGCTCCAACGGCGACGCCTCGACTGCCTACGGCTTCACGGGGGAGTGGACCGACGCCACGGGGCTTGTTCATCTACGAGCGCGCTACCTGGATCCTGCTCTCGCGCGCTTCTTGACGCGAGATGCGTGGGCTGGCGCCTCGACTTCGCCTGCAACGCTCCACCGTTACGCCTACGCGCACAACAATCCCCTCCTCAACACCGACCCGAGCGGCCTCCTCTGCGTGGCGGGCTTCTCGTGGGGGCCAGGGCGCAGCTGCACACCAGAAGAGATCGAGCACTGGGCGAGGAACTACCAGGCCGCAGCCGACCTCTTCGGCACACTGGGTGGCGCGACGACCCAAGCGACGGCGAACTTCGCGGCAGGGTTCTTCCGAGAGTTCGTGGATGTGCTCGCGGTCATACCCGTGATCTCCCTTTCCCGATGTCTGATTGAGTCCATCCGTGGGTCCGAATACACCTATTCGCAGTTTCTCAACGAGCGCAATCCGTACTACAACGCAGGGCGCTGGATCGGGAGGGGGACAGCCGCGGCGATGGGCGCGGCCGAGATTGGGCTGGCCCTGGTTGGTGTGGGGGGCGGGACGACGATCAGCCTTTCTGGCATCGGCGCCGCGATTGGGATTCCCACGCTTGCGGGCAGCATTGCGCTTGGAGGGCATGGGGCGCTTGTGCTTGTCGCCGTGGCGGGCCACAATACCCTTGATCCGTTGCCACCGCTCGTGTATGCGGCGACAGGAGGCGGAGGAGGAGGCAGCTCCTACGGCACCCGTGCCGAGCGCGAGGCATTGGCGCGCCGGGTGGCGAGCGAAACAGGGGGAACTGAGGCCCTCGCACAAGGCGACGGTTGGAGGGTAACGATCCCCCGCGCAGCCCCAGGGCGCCGAAACATCGTCATCAGGATCATGAACTCTGGAGGTGTGCGAGGCGAGCCTTATTTCCGTGTAAGTGTGGATGGCAAGGGTGCACTAGCCTTGGATGGAAGTTGGTCGAGCAGTCCTCTTCTCACCCACCACGCGCTCACACCGGACAGCCTTGATATTATCAAGAGGCTTGTTCAGATTGCGAGGATCAAATGATGGATAGGGAATCGCTCACGGAAAGTCTGAATCGTCTCTGGGATGGGACTATTGAGGAGTTCGATATTGACCTCTGCTCACATGCGATTTCTATGCTCATCTCCGTGGTCTACGGCGAAGAGGTATCACAGCATAAGGTGGTCTTCGAGAACGTGGCGTCGTTCTACTACGTTGCTGAAGACGGTACCTTCCGATTCGACAGTCCCGCCTGGGAGCGCGCTGAACTCACAGAGATCGTATTTCGAGATGGAACCGAAACCATCCAGCACACCAGCAAGCAACCACGCAAAGTACCCGAGTACACCACTTCCGCCAATTTCGTCTTAGGCATGTGGAGTTCAGTCCTGTTTGTGGAAGCCAAGAGTATTTCGATCGATGGCAAGCGGTTTGAGGTGGGATATCCGGTCACCGGGGGCTCAAAGTAGGCGTCGCAGCCTGCCGCGCAGCTCAGGTGGCAAGCGGCAACCTGCTCTCCGACGGCGAGCGCGTCTACACCTACCCCGCTAAGAACATGCGGGGCGAACGGCGACCACGCCAATCCCGTCTCGCTGCGCTCGCGGGACGAACGGCCGTCTATCGTCCACCGTCCACGGTCCGACGACGTACGCCTTCGCCTACAACGGCCTGCCCCTCCGCTTCGCTCCGGGACGCTGCGCGGGGCGACCGTCTGCGCCACAGCGTCCCGGTGTTCTTTCGGGAGACCGTCGACCCCGCTCAGAACGGCGGGGCGAACGGCGGCGTGGCGACGAACTACACCCTGGACCTGAACACGGGTCTCACGCAAGTCCTCTCCGACGGCGCGAACGCTTACCTGTACGGCATAGGCCGCATCGGCGAGGAGCAGCCAGGAGGCTGGCAGTACCACCGGGGCGACGCGCTCGGCAGTTTGCGGCAGCTTATTGATGGGGCGGCTCACGAGCCGGCCCATCCTGCCCGTGGCCACATCGAGTTTTCCTCTGGCGCATTCTGCAGTTCCCTCCATTCGCTCGGTGGTATCCTTAGAGGTCGAGGGCAGCGGTGACCTTGACCCTCGTGCAGGAGGACTAGACGTAACACGGTGAATTGGGTGTATCTTAGTACCATAGCCACGCTAGGCGGAAGGGCCCTGGAGGGTGAGCCGGGGCGCTGGTGGCATGGCATAGTCTTGACTCGCACCGTCCGATGTTCTCAAACTTGATCCTGGCGTTGGAGCGCTGGCGCTGAAGAAAGACGTGGAATCACACGTGAGTTTCAAGCTCATGGTTCAGGCCGGCGCGCTTCGCGGCCAAGTCTTCGAGCTGTCTGGGCCGGAGACGATCATCGGCCGCGCGCCCCCTTCCGAGTGCGTCATCGACTTGAGCGCCGTTTCGCGCCAGCACGCCCGGATCAGGCGAGTCGCGGACGCTTACTTCCTGGAAGATCTCGGCAGCAGCAACGGTACTTTCCTCAACGCGAAGCGTGTGATCGAACCAATCCGTCTTCAGCCCGGGGACGAGATCGGCCTAGGCAGGGCAGTCACACTGCTCTTCGAGACCCCGGATGTCGCCCGCGCTCTGCCCCAGTCGCCTCTCGCCCGGACTGCGCTAGACGCGGCGCCCCTCCTGGCGGGCGAGCCGGCCCCCATTCCCCAGCTCGCCGTCGCAATCGCTGGCTCGCCGCCCGAGACGTACACACTGACTCAAGATCGGGTCACGCTCGGTCGTGCGGAAGACAACGACATCGTCATCGCCTCGAGTATTGTCTCGCGCAACCACGCCCTGCTCGAGCGCGTGGGCGGAAGTTATCAGCTCACGGTGTTGCCCCAGGCGGGCAACCCGATCTTCCTGGAGGGGATGCCTGTCGTCGCGCCTCGACCTCTGCGGCATCAGGACAAGCTGCGCATCGGCGGACGAGACCCCGGCACGATGGTCACGATGACGTTTCTCTCCCCATCCGATACGGTGGTCCCCGAGGCGATCTCCATCGCCTTCGGCGAAAAAGAGGCGATTCAGATCGGACGGGATGCGAGCAACGACGTCGTCCTGGACGCCCCTCAGCTATCCCGCTTCCATGCCCAAGTGGAGCGCGTGGGGCGCAGAACCCGCGTCGTCGATCTCCGCAGCACCAACGGGACTTTCGTCAACGACCGACAGATCACGGGCGCGGAGTGGGTGAAGCCGGACGATACGATCCGCATCGGCTCCTATCGCTTTGTCGTGGGAGAGGACGCCCTTGCGCAGTACGACGATTCTGCCAGCCTGCGGGTGGATGCCGTCGGCCTGAACCAATGGGTACGCAAAGACCTGAACCTCCTACAAGACATCTCGTTGGTGCTCCAGCCGCGCGAGTTTGTCGTCGTCGTCGGGCAGAGCGGCGGCGGGAAGTCCACCTTGGTCGACGCCATCGCCGGCTACCGTCCTGCGACTCATGGCCAGGTGAAGGTCAATGACATCGACGTCTACAAGAACTTCGGCGCCGTCCGAAGCATGCTCGGCTTCGTCCCGCAGAGGGACATCATCCACACGGAGCTGACGGCCTTCGAAGCGCTGGACTACGCGGCTCAGCTGCGCATGCCGCCCGATACGACCAAGGAGGAGCGGCAGCGTCGAGTTCTGGAGGCCCTGCAGGACCTGGACCTCACCGAGCGCAAGGACGTGCGCATCAGCAAGCTGAGCGGAGGGCAACAGAAGCGCGTCTCGATCGGCGTCGAGCTGCTGACCAAGCCAAGTCTGTTGTTCTTGGATGAACCGACCTCCGGACTGGATCCCGGCACGGAGACCGCCTTGATGCAGCTGATGCGCCGTATGGCGGACGGCGGACGGACGGTCGTCCTGATCACCCACGCCACGAAGAACGTCTTGTTGGCCGATAAGGTGGTCTTCCTCGCCCGAGGGGGCCATCTGACCTGGTTTGGCCCACCGGATGAAGCCCTGCAATACTTCGACTCGTATCGATCCGAGCGAGACCGACGTGCGCGCCCGATGGAGTTCGATTCGATCTACGCCATCCTGGAGGATGGCGGAAAGGGTTCCCCGGCGCAATGGGCCGAACGATTCCGCAACCACCCAGCCTATCGAAAGCACATTCTCGAACCGCTGCAGGGCAAAGCCGCGCCCATGGCGCCGCAGGCGCCGGTGAGAAAGCCGGCACAGCCAGCTGGCCCTCAGGCGTCTTCGCTGCGCCAGTTGGCGATCCTGTCCGGCCGGAATATCAAGATCCTCGGGCGGGATCGCTTCGGCCTGGCTTTGATGCTGGCGGCCGCGCCGCTGGTCGGTCTCTTGGACGTCGTCCTCTCCCTCGTCTTGGGAAGGAACCTGTTCGACTTCACGCAAGGCGACGCGTCCAGCGTCGTCATCACTCTTTTCCTTCTGGCCGTGTATGGCGTGATGGTTGGCGGGCTGGCGCAGATGCGCGAGTTTGTCAAGGAACAGGACGTCTATCGGCGCGAGCGACTGGTCAACTTGAAAATCCTGCCCTACGTCTTGTCGAAAGTATGGGTGGCGGCGCTGCTGGCGCTGTATCAGACGGCAGCCTACACGGTCATTCACTTTCTGGCGTTCGACATGCCGGGAGGGCTGTTAGAGCTGGCGTTGATCTTCATCACCCTGGCCTTGGCGACGATGGCGGGCATGATGCTCGGCTTGTTTGCCTCGGCTCTCGCCCCGAACGCCAACTCGGCCCCCCTGATCGTGATCCTGCTCATGTTGCCGCAGATCGTCTTGGGCGGCGCGTTGGTCCCCTTGCCGCGCATCGTCAGCGCGCCGATCTCCACCCGCTGGGCTTTCCAGGCATTCATGGGGATTACCGGCGTCGGATCGGATGTGGCGGCCGACGTCTGTTGGGCGTTGGGCCGAGAGCTGCGCACGGCGATGACCCTCGAGGACAAGGACTCGAGGAACTGCAAGTGCATGGGGACGAATGCCTTGCGAGAGTCCTCGTGCCTTTTTCCGGGCCTGGGCGAGTTCCACAATGCGTCCATCGACCTTCCGCCGCCTGAGGAGCTGCCGCCCCCACCCGAGCGACCCGCCGAGCCTGTGATCCCCGATCCTCCCCAGGAACCCGAAGATCAGGCGGATCAAGTCGCCGTCGCCGAATACCTGGCTGCCCTCCAGGAGTATCAGCAGCTCGTGAAAGGGATTCAAGCCGAAGCGAAAGAAGCTTTCTCCGACTATGAAGCGAAGCTCGAGCTGTACCAGGCGGAGGCCATCGCCCGCCAGGAGGCGTTGGTGCAATGGCGCATCGCCCGCGAATCCGCGGTGCAGCCGGCCGAAGTCTTGATCGCGCAGTACTCCGAGAAGTTCGGCTGGACGTTCGTGAACAAGGAGGATGCGGCGCGCTTCTGGCCCATGCTGATCACGACCTGGAGCGCACAAGCTTTGATCATGGCCGCATTGCTGGCGGGCATATTGATCCTCTACAAGCGCAAAGATCGCACCTAGCGTGGATTGAACATGCTGTCACATGGCTCCCTACGATTCGCCCTGATGGCTCTTCTCATCGCTTGCCTGGCGTGTGGCATCGGAGGCGATCAGCAGGCTACCGCCTTAGCCTTAGCGGAGTCTATCTTGCGCACGGCGACCGCGGCCGCCGATAACGCCTTCGACGCCGCAGCCAACTTGCAGACTGCACAGGCCGTCGCCACGGCTCGCCGCGCCTCCGCCGAGGCCACGCGCGCGGCCGCATCGGGCTTGAGCGAGAGCGATCGCGCCGCGACCGCCACGGCGCTCGCCCCGATCCTGGCCGAACTGCCCATCTACGGCCTCGACCCCACGCAGGGGAGGATCGGCTGGACTCATCCCCCGCAAACGCTGGAAGTCGAAGGCTACCAGCAATACGACTACGCCAACCGCTTCATGGGCACCATCGCCCGCGATTTCGTCGTGTCGGCCGACATCACCTGGAATACGACCGGGGGATTGGCGGGCTGCGGCTTTGTCCTGCGCTCGGACGGGGCTCTGGAGGCTTTGGATCAGTACCTGGTGATCGCCACGCGCGCAGGGAACGGCCGGGTGATCTTCAGCACCATGGTCGACGGCGAAGTCAAGAACGGGATCGACCACTACGCCTATGGGCTGGACCCCGACTTCGATTGGAGGAATGACACCACCAATCGCCTGACCGTCGTCGCCCAGGGCAGCGTCTTCACCCTCTACACCAACGGCGCCAAGATCGGGGAGGTCGTCGCCGGCCAGCCGCCTTCGATGCCGCTCCTTCCCACCGCGCCGCAGAACCCCCCACCCGGGGCCGGCGCCGCAGCACTGGCAGAATACCAAAGGCAGCTGGATGAATACCTGAAAGTCGTCGATCAGATGCAGGCGAACTTCCGCGCGCGGCTTGCCGAGTACCAGAAGGACATTCCCCTGTTCGATCGAGGCTTCGTCGCGATGGTCGCACTCAGCGAATCCGGGCGCACGGTTTGCCAGTTTGACAACGCCTGGCTATGGCTGCTCGAGGATTGAGTGACGCGAGTTGGCCCGGCGGGAAGGTACGCAAACCTGCAGGCCCTGACAAGAGACAGGCCCTGCGGGAAGCCGAAGCGCAATAGGCTTGCCGATGGCTCGACTCAAGATCGATCAAGATTACAATGTTGCCAGCCGAAATCAGTTCTGCGAGCGAAGTTCTGCGAGCGCAGTCCCGCGAGCGGCGGGAAGCTGATCCCTCAAGCGAGGGATTCGGAGGAGGCCGATGTCTCAACCTAGCTGGATCGGACTAACGCTTAGCGAACGGTATCGAATCGAGGAGCTCCTTGGCGAAGGTGGGATGTCCGCCGTCTACAAAGGCACCGATCCAAACTTGCGGCGCACCGTCGCCATCAAGCTGATCCACACGCATTTATCGAAGGATGCTGAGTTTGTGAGCCGCTTTGAAGAAGAAGCAGCCGCGGTGGCTCAACTGAGGCATCGCAATGCCATCCAGGTGTTCGACTTCGATCACGACGGCGATACCTACTACATGGTCTTGGAGTTCGTCCCGGGCGAAACTCTGCAAGCGAGACTCACGCAGCTCAATGCCTCGAACCGACGACTGTCGACGGAAGAGACGATCGCGCTGGCCACCAGCATCTGTGATGCCTTGTCGTACGCCCACAAGCGCGGTCTGATCCACCGCGATGTGAAGCCCGCCAACATCATGCTGGATGTCCACGGCCAGCCGATCCTCATGGACTTTGGCATCGCGAAAATCATCGGAGGCAAGCTACACACTGCCACCGGGGCCATCCTCGGCACGGCCTTGTACATGTCGCCCGAACAGATCCGCGGCGAGCTGCCCGACTCACGCGTCGACATCTACTCGCTGGGCGTGGTGCTGTTCGAGATGGCCAGTGGACGCCCGCCCTTCGAGGGCGACTCGGCGATGACGGTGATGATGAAGCACGTCAACGATCCGGTGCCCGATCTGAGGGAGCTCAACCCCGATGCGCCGCCGGCTCTCAAAGCCGTTATTGAGAAGGCTCTTGCCAAAGACCCCAAGGATCGCTTTCAGACCACAGAGGAGATGTCCCGCGCACTGCGGGATGTGCTCATCCGGCCCGAAATTGCGGCCAAGCCTAGCCATGCGGCCACAGTCCTCGAGGAGCCTCTGCATGTCGGGCTGCCGCCGGTTAAGGAAACCGTCCTCGAGCCGCGGCTGCCAAGCCTAGGGGAGCCTCCGCCGGCGACCCCGGCCAGCCCGGCGCCGACATCCTTAGCTCGGCGCACTGGCCGTGCCGGGTCAGGAGACCCGGCCGGCTCGGCGCCGCCCGCCCGACCCCGCAGCAGCTCGTCGCGAAAGCTGGCCCTTGGGGCAGGGATCGGTGCATTCTTGCTGGTAGGTCTTGCCGGCCTCGTCTGTGTCGGGCTTCTCGTGCGCGGCGCGGGCCCTGCCGCCCTTTCCCCATCGCCGAGCCCCTCCGAGCTTCCGACGGCGGTGACGCCGCAGGATCCCACCCAAGCTGCCCTTCCGACCCTGGTGCCCCCGGTCGGATCCAGCAAGATCTATATCGAGTACATCCTCGACGCCTCCGGCAGCATGCTGGAGCTGTTAGGGCCAGCGACCAGGCTGGCGGCCGCTCAGGAAGTGCTGAGCACGCGTGTCGCCACCCTACCGCCGGGCGTGCATGTGGGTTTGCGCGTGTATGGCCACCGCGTCCCCTTCCAGCAGGAGCAGGAGAGCTGCCAGGATATCGAACTCGTGGTTCCGTTGCAGCAGGGGGGGAGCGAGCGGATCATCGAGTGGTTGCGCGGGATGCAGGCGCTAGGCATGACGCCGATGGCCGAGTCGATCCGCCTGGCCTCCGAGGACTTCACCTTCGAACCGGGGCGGCGCAACGTCATCGTGCTCATCAGCGATGGAATCGAAACCTGTGGCGACGACCCGGCGGACGTGGTGCAGCGCCTGCAGGAGTTGGGCATCGACTTCAAGATCCATGTCATCGGACTGGACGTCGACCCCGCCGCCAGGGCCCAACTGCAGCGCATCGCGGCGGTCGCCGATGGAACCTACTTCGACGCCCAAAGCGAGCAGGACTTAGACGCCGCGTTGGGCGCGGTCCAGGACATCCTGGTTCAGCCGCTGCCAGAGGCGCAGGCGCCGACGGAGACGCCATTCCCGGAGGCCAACGTTGACTCAACGGCCGAGGGCGCCGTGCAGGCCTCGACCACCTACGAAGGCTTCCCCGCCTCGCTCGGTGTCGACGGGGATCCGACAACGTCGTGGTTTTCCACCGGTCCTGAAGCCGGCGGCGTGCCGACGACGTACGTCTGGACCGGCGCCCAGGACGACTTCATCGCCTCGATCTCGATCCTCTCGAACGACCTCAACGCGGAGCCGGCCAACCGCACCGGATACGGCTTCGAGTCGCTTACGGTGCAGGTGCTCGACGCGGCGGGAACCGTGGTGTTCGAGGAAGAAGTGGCTCTGCCGGGCACGCCCGACCCGCGGGTCACCCTGCATCCGAATGTCGTCGGCCGTTCGATCGTGCTGCTCTACTCCGGCCACGAGAGCCTGGATTGCGGCGGGTTCGCTGAGCTGCAGGTCGGGGTTTTCCGGGAGGGCGAGTAAGGTGCATCCCACATGAGTGGACAGATGACTGTCTTGGATGCCTCAGCCATCAGCAGCCTCTCCGGCAGGGCTACCCGGGATCATGATGGCCTAGCGTAGGCGCTATCGCCGCCACTCAAGGTGGGATACACTCGAGCGAGTAAGAAAGGGGGACTGCGATGGCAACCTCTCGATTCTTCATGGTGGCGGCGCTGCTGGCGGCCGCCGGCCTGGCCTGCGGCGTGTTCGGCCCACAGCTGAAGCCCACGGCGGATGCCCTGCAATACGAGTTCGGCGACGCCGCCGACCCCGGCTTCCCCACACTCTATGACACGCAGAGCAGCCGCCTGGCGAATCGGCATGGCGCAGTCCACAAGGACATTACCCGCGCCTGGCTGGGCCTCAAGCTGAGCGCGGAATCGGATGCGGACGACCCCGCCGACGCCGACGGCGTGCCCAACCTGGTGAACAGCGATCAGCATGATGACGGAATCGTCGGCTTCACAGCCCCCGGCGCCGCTTCAGGGATCGACGTTCGCGTCAGCGCCGCGGCCGGCTTCAGCGGCTCCCTCTACCTCAACGTGCTGGCCGACCTCAACGACGACGGCCAGTGGCGCGACGAATGGCTGGTGCAGAACCATGCGGTCGAGGTCCAGGGACTCCAGAGCCTGGTGGTGAGCCTCCCACTGGCTGCCGAGCCCGGAGTCCTTGCGACGGCCTGGCTGCGCATCACGCTCAGCGGAGAGCCGATCGATGCCTCCGCCTTCGCCGATGCGGGAGGTTGGGACGGCTCGGCGCCCGCCGATGGCTTCGCTATCGGCGAGACCGAAGACTACCACGGCGTCCTCGATATCGAGCCCACCCCGACGCCCGATGGCAGCTACTTCAACGTCGAGTGCGAGGAGCTCACAGAAGCCATCGTGCACGGCGAATCCGTCACCATCGGCCTGATCGTGGTGGCTGGGCCCGGCGCGCCGACCCAGTTCAAGGTCGTGGGCACGTCGGGGACGATGGGTGTGAACGGCGATCCTCTGGCGCAGGAGATCACGGTCGATCCTAACCCGCCGGCCGATCCCACCGATCCGGACGGCTATTCACCGTTCGGGCCGGGCGCCGGGATCGACATCACGACGACGGAAGACCCGCCCGACCGCACGGTGGATTACGAGGTGGTTGTCGAGCTGAAAGGCCCCGGTCGTGTGGAGACGGAGAAGTGCCTATTCAGCGTCGTGCACCTCAGCCTTCCGGCCTTCAGGGAGGGGCCTGGCGATGGGTTCGATTTCTCGACCGGCGGACCGGCCGATGTACCCTCGTTCGCCGACATTCTCTCGGTCGAGCAGGACCAGACTGAGAGCACGCTCGCCTTCGTCTTTGAGCTGGCCGGGCCGCCGCCCGATGCCAAGACCCTCGGCACACAACGCCTCACCTACAAGGTCGGCTTGCAGCTGCCGGATCAGACGGCGGGCTTTGGCGCGGGTGTGCCCGCGGCCGAGGGGATTCCCCCCACGGATCCCCCCATGCGCTGGGGCTACGGAGCGTCCGTGGACTGCAATGCGAGCGGCTGCACGGGAGTACTGTTCCAATCGAATGCCGCCGGGCAGTTCCAGGTCGTCGGCGAGCTCGAGTTCGAAATCGAGGACAATCGGGTGATCGTGTTCCTGCCGCTGGAAGCCATCGGCAATCCGAGCTCGTTCGACTGGGCGGCGATCGCCTCCTTGGCTGGCGGGGGCGCCGACATTCCCACCGACCGCTTCCCGGACGGCGGCTTCCAGACCTTCGAGGGGCCGTAAGGCGCGCCTTCGTCGATACGCTGGCGGCCAGCTGCGTCTCCCACTGGAGCGCTGGCCGGAGTTGCAGTTCGACCGCTGGGCCAGGCTCCTCCAGCCGCTCGAACGACGAGCCCCGGACGAGAGGGGAACCTTCCCACGTCGACGCTTGAACCCGTGGGCTTGATATCAGGCTGCGGGTTCGGCCCGCAAGAGAAACTTCGTTGGGTCTTTGGTGAAACTCGTCCACGCGAGAACGGTGTGGGGAGTGATCTCGAACAGACCCCCGTTGTCCCACTGCGTTGGTTTGGGTGCGTAGCCCAGCGCGCGGTATTTCGACGAGTACGCCCGCGCTACGCTCACCGCCATCTCCGGCGATGGTCTCACTTCTCCTGCCGTGCCTTCGAGGATGATGACGTCTTCGCCGCTCTCCAGATGCAGACTGACAAACGGGTTTTCGGCGATGTTTCTTGCGTGCCGGGTCTGGGGACTACCATCGAAAAGGACTTTGTCACCGACCCAAACTGCCCATACAGGAACAGCATGCGGCCGGCCACTTGGCCTTACAGAGCACAGCCAGTAGTGCTTGGCATCGGTTAGCCGTAGCTCGACATGGCTCCATGGCAACGTCTCCTTGGGATCGTCGACGTAGCCTTTGGGGAAGTGCGGGCGAGTGACCTGAGGCGAGCTCACGCTGTTTGTCTCCTTGTCCTTTCGCCCTTCGACGTCCATGACTACGTGATCAGACCCAACGTGGTCAGCCCGAAGCGCTCCATGAGCGGGGTGATCCCGCGCAACAGGGCCGGCGAGATCACGACGCAAACGACGATGTTGCCGGCCCACCAGAGCAGGGTGCTCAGCCAGAAGGCGCCCGGCGGCACCAGACCGCCCGCCGAGAGCACGGCGATGCCGTAGAGCGCTCCCAGGCCATTGGGCAGGACAGCCCCAAAGACTAGGAAGAACAGGAAGCCCTTGACCGTGTAGACGTCCTTGCCGACGGGATCCAGGCCGAGACGTGGAGCGAGAGCGCGGTAGGCCAGGAGCGGGACGCCAAACTGAATCCAGTCCACGAACCCAAAGGGAATCGCGATGAGGAAGGGCACGTTGCCCAGAAGCCCGGCGCCCAGAAAAGTCCCTACATAGCCGATCAGCAGGCCCCAGAAGCCAAGCCAGATAGCGAAAGGGATGCCAAACCCAACGGCGACGAGCAACGCGGAGACCCCGGCGATGCCCATCGGCAGCGTGATCACGCCTTGCCACGAGAGGGCCGTATACATGCCGGCAGCGAGCGCCACGCTCACCAGCCGCGCCGTGGTCAGCGGCGGGTTGGGGTTCCAGGCGAGGCTATAACGCGCGTGTGATTGCGACATTCGTCGAGATCCGTTCCCGGGACGGAGTTGGGATCATCCTACCACAGGGCTGAGTGGCTGCGTTCACGTTGTGACATGCGTCCGGCAAACCACCGGTGTTCGTCGTACCGCGAGTTCT
>Ga0209642_10001777_pt1 | contig 14382 bp, 15 predicted proteins | sample RifCSP19_2_FD_184025 | JGI IMG/M metagenome (GOLD analysis project Ga0209642, IMG submission 184025) | Soil microbial communities from Rifle, Colorado - Rifle CSP2_sed 19_2 (SPAdes) (version 2) | ecosystem: Environmental > Terrestrial > Deep subsurface > Rock core/Sediment | place: Rifle... | reverse complement strand
CACCAGCAGCAGCTTCGATCCGCACAGCACCTGGTCGCCGTCTTCGAGCCGCGCTTGCCCGCGAATCTTGAGGAAGGTCCCGTTCGTGCTGCGCAAATCTTCCAGCACCACGCCCTCCGGGTCCACCAGTAGGCGGGCGTGCAGGCCGGAGAGGAAGGCGTCGTCCGGGAAGACGATGTCGCCTTCCCGCCGGCCGATGAGGGTCTCGCCCCGGCGCAAGGGAAAACTCTGGTGGCCTAGCCGCAGCGCAGGCTCCCCAGGGCCGGCGGCGAATTCGAAGAGCTTGCGCCCCACCAGGATTTGGTCGCCCTCCAGCAACTGGGCGGGCTCCCGCAGGCGGAAGAAGACCCCGCTCGGGCTCAGGTCTTCCACCTGCAAGCCGCCGGCCTCCAGCCGGAAGCGCGCATGCGGCGAAGACATCAGCTTGTCGCCCGGGAAGCGTATCTCGCCTTCCTGCCGTCCGAGCACGGTTTCCGCCGCCGTCAGCGGATGGACGCCGCCCTCCTGCTCTTCGAGCACGATGAGTGAATAGGAGCGGGTCTCCGGCGGGCCCGCCGCGGCGGCCGGCTCCGCTCCCGGCCACACCACTTCGTAGACCTCCTGCGGGGCGGCCTTGCCCTTGAGTTGCGCATCCGGCAGCCGGCGCACCTCCACCCCGGGCAGCCCGCGCGCCGCTCCATGCAGGGCGGCGCTGATGACCACCTGGCCGGGCTGCGCCACCTGCTCCAGGCGCGCCGCCAGGTTGACCACGTCGCCGAATACATCCTCCTCCTTGACGAACCCCGAGCCCCAGCTCACCCCCACGCGCAGGCGCATCCGATCCGCTTCCGCCCGCGTCCGGTTCCACTCCGCGAAGCTTTGCTGCAGCGCGACCGCGCCGCGCACGGCTGCTTCCGCCTCCCCGAAGCGAACCAGGACTGCATCGCCGATCGACTTCACCACCTGCCCGCCCAGCGGCTCCACCGCCCGCTGCGCCCGGTCCACCAGCTCCTGCACCATGGCGATGCCGCTCACATCGCCGCGCCGCTCGAAGAAACTGGTCGAACCGGCGATGTCGGCGAACATCACCCCAAACTCTTGCTTGTAGCGCGCCAGGCGGCGGTCGAGCTCCGTGCGGCGCCGGAGCAGCTCGTCCAGCCGCGTTGTGTCTTCCGGAGAGCCCATGGCGGCGCTATTGTAGCGCGACTCTGGAGCGGCTAGGCCGCTACCTCAGCCGCCCCTTGTCGCCGGCGCCGCCAGGCGGTAGAATGGCGGCTTCAAAGAGAACCGAGACCATGCCCATCTTTGAATACCTCTGCCGCGATTGCGGGGACCGCTTCGAGGCCCTGGTGCGCGGCTCCGCTCCCCCTGCCTGCCCCTCTTGTCACAGTGCCCGCCTGGAGCAGCAGGTTTCGGTGTTTGCCGTCGGACGCGGCGGCGCCCGGACCTCTCCCTCGGGCGGTGCCTGTGGAGCATGCGGGGACCCGCGCGGGCCGGGCTCCTGCGACCCGAACTAGCCGTATTACTACAACAGTAGATGCATCAGGCGGGGATTTCGGGCTTTCCTACGAGTCTGTAGTAGATTCGGTCCAAGTCTTCCAGGCTGTAGTATTCGATTTCGATGTGGCCCCGGCTGCCCTTGCGCTCGATCACCCGCACCTTCGTTCCCAGCGCCCGCTCCATGGCTTCTTCCGCAGCCTTGACGTTCGGATCCCGCTGCGGCTGAAGGAGGCGCTCCTTCTTCGCCCCGGGCAGGCGTCGGTCGACCATCTCTTCCGCCTGGCGGACTGACATGCGCCGGGCGGCGATCCGCTTGGCCAGCACTCGCTGCAAGACCGCGCTTTCTTCGAGTTTGAGCAAAGCCCGAGCGTGGCCGGCCGACAGCTTGCCTTCCTCCAGCAACGCCTGGACTTCGGCGGGGAGTCGCAATAGCCGCATGAAATTGGTCACGGTGGTGCGGTCCTTGCCCGTGCGCTGGGCGATCTCTTCCTGGGTCAGCCCGAAATCGCTCGCCAGGCGGTCAAAGGCGCGGGCTTGCTCGAGCGCGTTCAGGTCTTCGCGCTGGATGTTTTCGACCAGCGAAAGCTCGAGCGCCTGCTCATCCGAAAGCGTGCGGACGACGGCCGCGATGCGGCTCATGCCCGCCAGGCGCGCGGCGCGCAGGCGTCGTTCGCCGGCCACGAGCTGATAGCGGTCCCCGTGCGCGAGCACCACCACGGGCTGCACCACGCCGCCGGAGCGCATCGACTGCGCCAGCTCCTCCAGGGCCTGCGGCTCGAAATACGCCCGGGGCTGATAGGGCGACGCCTGGATGAGGTCGAGCGGAACCTCCAGGATTCCTCCCACGGCTGCCGCGACCGCCGGGGGCGATGCGACGGGGGCGGCGACGGGCGGGACCGGGGCCTCTACCGCGGCGGGCTCGGCCGCCGCCGGGAAATCACGAAGCAGCGCGCTCAGTCCCTTGCCCAGCGCTTTGCGAGTCATGGGCGATGACCTCCTTGGCGAGTTCGAGATAACTCTGGCAGCCGCGCGACTGCGGGTCGTAGAGCAGGATGGGCTGGCCGTGGCTCGGGGCTTCGGCCAGGCGCACGTTTCGGGGAATGACGCTCGTGAAGACTTGGGCGCCGAAGAAGTCGCGCAGGTCGGCCAGGACCTGACGGGAGAGGTTGGTGCGCTCGTCGTACATGGTGAGCAGGATCCCTTCGATGGCGAGCTGCGGATTGAGCGAGCGCCGGATGCGCATCAGGGTGTCGAGCAGCTCGCTCACCCCTTCCAGGGCCAGGTACTCGCATTGGATGGGAACCAGGACTGAATCGGCCGCGCTCAAGGCGTTGAGGGTGAGCAGGTCCAGGGCGGGCGGGCAGTCGAGAATGATGAAGGGGTATCGGCTGCGCAGGGGCTCGAGGGCGCGCTTCAAACGGAATTCCCGGTCTTCGGCCTGGACAAGCTCGACCGTGGCTCCCACCAAGTTCTTTTCCGAGGGGATCAATTCCAGGCGCTCAATTGCCGTAGGTTTCCTTAAAGCGGCCATCGGTTCGGAGAAAATAAGGGCGTGATAAATGGAGCGTCGTGCCGGATCGCGCGGAAACCCAAGGCTGGCTGTAGAGTTAGCCTGCGGATCGCAATCTACGAGCAAAGTTGAAAGTCCGGAATGTGCGAGGGAAGCGGCCAAGTTTACGGCGGTTGTCGTCTTTCCGACACCGCCTTTTTGGTTGGCAACCGCGATAATTTTGCCCAAGAATCCTCCCGTCCCGCGCGACGGGTACAATAATGCGGTATTTTAGGTAAGTTTCCGCTATCTTGTCAAGGAAATGTTTCACGTGAAACAATTTTTATATTGTCTAACGAATTGTGTAGATAGGCATTAGAAAATACAATCGTATGTACTATACTCTACAATTACTTACATTCATGAATACATCCAACTAAAATCACTGAATTCGGTACGGAAGGCACGAAGACTGGATTTTGCCACACAAAACCACTTACTTGGGCCTGGATACTTCGAGCGCAAGCACTTGTAGTGAACAAGACTGCCCTTCCGTTTTCAGCCAATAGGCTGCCCAGCCGCTCGAGCAGTTTCTTATCGATTCTTACTGCACGTGTAGTAATACAATCAGCCTTTTCGCCCCCTGCTTGTCGCTCAGCCCAGTCCTCGAAGCGCTCCGTAACTACGTCGATTGCGTAGAAGCCGCAGACGCGCGCCACTTCTTTCAAAAAGGCACCCTTGCGCTGCCGGGCTTCGATGAGGGTGACGCGCAGGTCGGGGGCGACGAGCTTCAAAGCCAGGCCCGGAAAGCCGGCCCCGGAGCCGACGTCAACGAGCCAGCCCCGCAGCTCGACAAGGCGGCTTAAGTAGAGCGACTCGCCGAAGAGACGGCGAACGATCAGGCGCGGCTGGCGCAGACCGGTGAGGTTAACACGGCGGTTCCAGCGCAGGAGCAACTCCAGATAGGTAGAGAGCTGCGCCAGGGCCGGCGCGGTCAGCTCGACTCCGAAAGGCGCGAGTTCAGCGGCGATTTCGCGGGTGGAAAGGGAAGTGGCGGCCACGGCGGATTACCGCGCGACGAGCGGCTAGGGGCGCGGTTCTTTGTCGGCCAGGCCGGCCACCGCGCGGACGATATCGTACTTGGTGACGATGCCGTAGCGGCCGTCGCCGAGCTCGACGAAGACGGCCGGGCTGCCGCTGGTAATCATGTGCGTGACCTGCTCGACCGAAGCGGTCCGGGGGACGACGGGGAAGGGCTTGCCCATCACCTCGCGCACCAGGACCTTGCGGAGGTCGCGCCCCTGCAAGGCGAGCTTGAGCACGTCGTCCTCCTGCACGGCGCCCACCGGACTGCCGTTTTCGAAGATGGGCAGCTGCGAGATGTCGCTCGTCTGCATGGTGTGCAGGGCGTGGTAGACGGTCTGGTAGGGCTGGGCCTGGACCAGCTCGCGAGCCGCGGCCTTGGCGCGCAGCAGGTCGTCGGCGGTCAGGGCCACTTCGGCTTCGAGGTAGCGGTTGTCGCGCATCCATTCGTCGTTGTAGATCTTCGACAGGTAGCGCATGCCGGTGTCGGGCAGGAAGGCGACGACGAAGCCGTCGGGGCCGAGCTTCTTCGCCACCTGCAACGCTACATAGACGCAGCCGCCGCCCGAGCCGCCCGTGAAAACGGCTTCCTGGCGGGCCAGGCGGCGAGTCCAGAGAAAGCATTCTTTATCAGTCACTTGTACGATGTCGTCGAGGACGGAAAAATCCATGGTGGAAGGAAAAATGTCTTCGCCGATGCCTTCGACCAGGTAGGTCGCCGCCTTGCCCACCTTGCCGGTGCGAAAGAATTCGGTGTAGAGCGAGCCGATGGGGTCAACGCCGACGACTTTGACCGAGGGCTTCATCTCCTTGAGAAACTTGGCGACGCCGCTGACGGTGCCGCCGGTGCCCAGCCCGATGACGAAGTGGGTGATCTTGCCCTCGGAGTCCTCCCAGATTTCCGGCCCGGTGGTGCGGTAGTGGGTCTCGGGGTTCATGGGGTTTTCGTACTGGTTGGGGTAGCAGGAGTTCGGGATCTCTTGCGCCAGCTTGCGGGCGACGGAATAGTAACTGCGGGGGTCGTCGGGGGCGACGGCGGTGGGGCAGACGATGACCTCGGCCCCCAGGGCCTTCAAAAGGTCGATCTTCTCCTTCGACTGCTTGTCGGTGATGGTGAAGATGACCTTGTAGCCGCGAACGGCGGCGACCAGCGCCAGGCCCATGCCGGTGTTGCCGCTCGTGCCCTCGATGATGGTGCCGCCGGGCTTGAGCAAGCCGCGGCGCTCGGCGTCGTCGATCATGGTGATGCCGATGCGGTCTTTGACCGAGCCGCCCGGGTTCAGGTAGTCCGCCTTGACGTAGACCTCGGCCTTGAGGCCCTCGGTCAGGCGGTTCAGGCGGATGAGCGGCGTCTTGCCGACGGCTTCCAGGATGTTGCGGCAACGCATGCAGGAATCCCTCAGGAAACGGTGGCACAGGCGTCTCGCCTGTGGCCAGTGGCGCCCCTCTCCCCGAGCGCCCGCCGTAGTCTAGCACTCTCGCGTAGGTCGCGCCGAGGAAAGTTGCTGGCGCAGGGCCGGTTTGTGGCAGGCAGAAATGCCTGCCGCGCCATTTTCTTGCTTTTTGCTTGCATTGGGGCGGCCCTCTGGGCGACACTGGCGGGACTCGAAGCCGCCCGGGGAGCAGCAAGGGCGGCCCAACAGACCGAACCTAGGGGGACCCCATGGGGAAGTGGCTGGGCTCGAACAAGCCGCCGGCGGGCGCCGATGAATGGATCGGCTTCCTCGACCGCGGCGTCAAACTGGAAGGCACGCTGGAGCTGGCGGGCACGTTCCGCGTGGACGGGGAAGTGAAAGGCACGGTGCGCTGCAAGGAGCGGCTCATCGTGGGCGAGAACGGGCGGCTGGAAGGCGAGATCGAAGGCTCGCTCATCAGCGTCTCCGGCAAGATCAAGGGCACGGTGCGGGCGACGAACCGCGTCGAACTCCTGCCGAGCGGCGTTATCGAAGGCGAGGTGCACACGCCCTGCCTGGTGATCGAGGCGGGCGGGGTGCTCGAAGGCCGCTGCCACATGAAGGCCGACGCCAAACCCTCGGCCGTCCCGCAGCCTCTGGGCCTGCGCGTCCAACCGACAGGCACTTCCAGTTAAAAAAGCAGATCCCTCGCTGCGCTCGGGATGACAGGAATGGTGTTTTTGCCGAGTTTCGAGTTTCGCCCTTCGAGTTTCGGTTTTTACTGCAGGCCGGGCTCGACTACGAGCGGCACCGAAGCATGGTATTTTGCGCGGGCTTCCTGGACGCAGACCGCGGCCAGCGCGCACTGCGGGTGGCACTCGCTCGAATAATTGCAGTAGTTGACCACCCGCACCTGCCGGCAGGCCCCGCAGATCAGGTAGTAGATGGTGCGCTGCTGCTCCTCGGCCGGATGCGGGCAGGCGTTCATCGCCACGTATTATAGTGTCTTGTAAGTGGGTGTGACCAGCCGCATCCCGGCGGGCTCGCCCGACATCCAAGAGACAAAGAGGGGGACTGCGGTGGCAAAGCGCGTCGTGGTTTACAGCCAGCCGGGGTGACTGTTCTGCGGCAAGGTGAAAAAGTTTCTTTCCCAAAACGACATCCCCTTCACCGAGCGCAACATCGCCGCCGACCCCGCGGCGCTGGACGAACTCGAAAAGCTCGGCTATATGACTACTCCGGTGACCGTGGTGGACGCCCAGGTGGTCGTAGGTTTCGATCGCGCCAAGCTGGAAGTCCTCCTCGGCCGCTAGATCCCGCACCGGAGGCGAACCGTGCGATTCCTGATTCTGTTCGGGCTGCTTTTGTTGTGCGCGTTTTTTGAAAACCTGGGGGACGCCGGGGGCTACCTGGCCAAGACCACCCGCGGCCAGTTGCTGCTGGCGGTGGGGGCCATGGCCATTTACGGGGTTCTGGCCGTTGGCGTCGCCCGCAGCGGGTGGTCTTTCACCCACGCCTTCCCGCTCTACTACTTCTTCGTGTACAAGCTGATGGGTTGGGGCTTTGCCGCCTACATCGACGGCTACAAGATCAGCCGCTGGGACATCACCGGCGGCGTCCTGCTCCTAGCGGGCGTGGCGGTGACAACCTACGGGGTGGTGCGCACCGGGCAGTACTAGTGCCGTTGGAACGGTACTAGCCCTTTTTCCTATTGCTTCGCGCCCGCCGCGGGTTTAGCCTCTTGCTTTCAGCCCCGTGGGGAGGGCGCTGTGGCCGGGGAACGAATCATCGGCACCATCCGGGTGGGCGACGAGCCCTTTTTCGAGGTAGTGGACAAGGGCGACGCCCACCTGGAAATCCGCTTCGTCTACGAGCGCGACCACGGGCTGCGCATCCCGAAGAAACTGGTCAACTCGCTGACGGAAATTTTGAAATCCTACGACGGCCGCCGCCGCCACTCCCGCTACGAGTTCAGCGAAGACGTGCTGCTCGAGACCTCGGGCGGCAACGTCAAGATCCAGGGCCGCACCACCACCTTGAGCGAAAGCGGCTTGTTCATCGAGACGCTGGCCGTGCTGCCGCGCGGCACCGAAGTCAAGGTGAAGGTGCCCCCGCACAAGGCCCAGGTCGAAGGCCTGGCCCTGGTGCGCAACATCCGAGAAGGCATCGGCATGGGCCTGGAGTTTTCCTCCCTGAAGCCCAAGAGCCGCGCCAAGCTGAACCAGCTCCTCGAGCGCTGCAGCGAGCACTCCGTCCCCTGACCGCTGCTCCACGGTGCCCCGCCTGTTTGTCATCCCGAACCCTGGCGTGCCTTGGCAGTGAGGGATCTGCATTCCCGGAACATGCAGATTCCTCGCTCCGCTCGGAATGACAACGATGGTGCGGCGGACGTGGTTGCCATTCCGAGGGTGCAGCCCGAGGAATCTCTTCGCTGTCCAGCCCGGCCAAATTGGCTCTTTTGCGCGCGCATCGAAACCGGCTCTAATGCATCGAACCAGCTAAGCCAAGGGGGGCAGCCATGAAACGAGCGAAGGTAGCCAAGCAGTTCCGGGACTACATGCGGAGAATCAAATCCTACGTCGGGCGGCAAGACCCTTTCAAGATGCAGGCGACGGCGCCGGCCAAGCTCGCCCGCGCCGTGCGCGGCCTCCGGCCCGCGGAGCTCCGCCGCCGGCCCAGGCCCGGCAAGTGGTCCATCCAGGAAATCGTCGCGCACCTGGCCGACACCGAGCTCGTCTACGGCTTCCGCCTGCGCATGATGCTGGCCCAGCCCGGCTGCCCCATCCAGGCCTACGACCAGGACCTGTGGGCGAAGAACCTCGCCTACCGGCGCCTGCCGATGAAGCGTCTGCTCGAGCGCGTGCGCCTGCTGCGGGAGGAGAATCTGCGGCTTTTGAAGAGCGTGCCGCGATCCTGGTGGAACCGCTACGGGATGCACTCCGAGCGCGGGCACGAGTCGGTCAAGCGCACCCTGCTGCTCCTGGCCGGGCACGACGTCAACCACCTCAACCAAATCCGCGCCATCCGCCGCCAGTTCGGCTGGTAGAGCAGGCTCCAACCGGATGATTCCCATCGACCTCACCGCCACAGTGGGCAGGACGCCCATGGTGGAGCTGGGACGCCTGGCGAAGGGTTTGCCTAGCCGTGTTGTCGCTAAACTGGAAATGCGAAACCCGTGCGGGAGTGTCAAAGACCGCGTCGGCGTGGCCCTGATTGAAGACGCTGAACGTCGGGGAGTTCTCCGGCCCGGGATGACGATTGTCGAGCCCACCGCGGGCAATACGGGCATCGGTCTCGCTTTCGTCGCGGCCATCCGAGGGTATCGGTTGATTCTGACGATGCCGGAGACGATGTCAAAGGAACGGGTGGCACTGCTCCGGCAGCTCGGCGCCGAGGTTGTCCACACCGCCGGCAGCCTCGCGGGTAACGCCGTCGCTCGCGCCCAGCAGCTTCACCAAGAAATCCCCGGTTCGATCATGCTCGGCCAGTTCACCAACCCCGCCAACCCAGAGGTACACCGGCGAACGACGGCCGTAGAAATCTGGGAGGACACTCAGGGCGCGGTGGACGTCTTCGTTGCCGGCGTGGGGACCGGCGGAACCATCACCGGCGTCGGCGAGGTGCTCAAGGAGCGCAAACCGAGCGTGCGCGTGGTCGCCGTCGAGCCTGCTGGGGCCGCCGTGCTCTCCGGCAAGCCCGCCGGGGATCATGGCATCCAGGGCATCGGCGCCGGCTTTATCCCCGAGGTTTTGAACCGCTCCATTGTGGATGAAGTCATTGCCGTGACCGAGGAGGAGGCCATCGCGTGCGCACGGCAGCTAGCACGAGAGGAAGGCATCTTGGCGGGTATTTCATCGGGGGCGGCGCTCCATGCGGCGCTCGCCGTGGCCTCGCGCCCGGAAGCCGCCAGAAAAATGATTGTCGTGCTCCTGGCGGATACGGGCGAACGTTACCTGACCACTGCCCTCTTCGCTCGGTGATGTTGCGCAGGCCATCGGTCCTCGGCTAAGCCGTCTTTTTTTCCCTGAAGCTTAGCGGCCCGGAATTCCATCCAAGGCTTATAATGGGCGAATCCCGACGGAGGTGAGAGCGTGGCCAAAGAGACGGCCGAGGCCAAAAAGCTCCGGCTGACGGAAGCCAGCAAAGCCGCGGGTTGAGCGTCCAAGCTCGGTCCGGCGGTGCTGGACAGGGTGCTGACGCGGCTTCCGCGGCAGATTGATCCCAACGTGCTCGTAGGGTTTGCCACCTGCGACGACGCCGGGGTGTATCGTCTCTCGGACGAATTGGCCCTCGTGCAGACGGTCGACTTCTTCACCCCCATCGTGGACGACCCCACCGCCTACGGGCAGATCGCCGCCGCCAACTCGCTCTCCGACGTCTACGCCATGGGCGGCCGACCGCTGACCGCGCTCGCCCTGGTCTGCTTCCCCGAAAAAGGCGACACCGACATCCTCGAAAAAATCATGGCCGGGGGCCTGGCCAAAATGACCGAAGCCGGCTGCACCGTGGTGGGCGGCCACTCCATCCGCGACGACGAGCTCAAGTTCGGCTACGCGGTCACCGGAACCGTCAACCCCAAGAAGGTCTGGACGAACACCGGGGCGCGCCCGGGCGACCGGTTGCTTTTGACCAAGCCCCTCGGCACCGGCGTCATCACTACGGCCCTGAAGAAAGGCGCGGCCAAAGACGCCTGGGTCGAAGCCGCCACCCGCACGATGGTCCAGCTCAACCGCGCCGCCGCCGAGGCGCTGGCCGGCTTTGACATTCACGGCGCCACTGACGTCACCGGCTTCGGCCTGATCGGCCACGCCCGCGAGCTCGCCGCCGGCAGCGGCGTCAGCCTCCGCTTCGACAGCTCCAAGCTCGAATGGATTGACGGTGCGCTCGACTGCGCCCGCGCCGGGCATCTCGCCGGCGGCCTCAAGAACAACCGCGACTTTTTGGGCGGCTGCGTCGAATTCGCCCCCGGCGTTCCGGCCGACGTCCAGACCCTGCTCTTCGACCCGCAGACTTCCGGGGGCTTGCTGGTCGCCCTCGCGCCCGAGCAGGCCGAAGCCGCCGCCCGGGCCCTGCGCCAGGCCGGCTCGGCGGCCATGACAATCGGCGAAGTGTTGCCCAAGACTTCCCCGCTCCTCGCCGTCCGCTAACTTCTTTCCCAGCAATCGGTTCCGGCTCTTCACCCGCCCCGGTTCCCCGCCCGCCGCGAGTGTTTCACGTGAAACACCGCATCCAAGCCAGTGAAGGTAAGTTGTCCGCGCTCAAGGGGAGGTGGCTGATGAAAGCTTCATTGAAAGTCTTGGGCTTGATCCTGCTGTCAGCCGCGCTGGGGTCGGCGGCCGTCCCGGCCGAGCCCGACTTGGTGCAGGTGGTGGTTACGGCGGTGGGCAAGAAAGGCGCTCCCCCGCCGATTGAGCGCAGCAGCGTGGTCGTCTTCCAAGAGAAGCTGCGCCGCCCGGTGGTCGACTGGGTGCCGCTCAAGGGCGGCCCGACCATGAACCTGGCCCTGATGATTGACGACACCGTGGGCGGCGGCTTCGGGATCCAACTGGACCACCTCTCGAATTTCATCCGGGCGCTGCCCGCGAACGTGCGCGTGGCGGTGGTCTACGCCCGCAACGGCAACGCCACCGTGGCGCAGGACTTCACCGCCGACCACACCGCCGCCGCCAAGGCGGTGCGGCTGCCGCTCGGCAGCCCGGGGGCCGTCGACAGCCCCTACCTGGCGCTCCTGAACCTGTTCAAGCGCTGGCCCGAGGGCGGCGACCCGGGCGAGGTGCTCCTTGTCTCCCACGGCATCGACCTCTTCCGCGGCGCGTCCTCCTCGGTCCCGGGAGTGAACCCCGACCTGCGGCGCGCCATCGAGACGGCCCTGCGCCGGGGCCTCGTGGTCCACACCCTCTACGCCAGCGGCAGCGGGCGGGTCCAGCGGAACCGCTTCCTGGTGTCGAACGGCCAAGGATGCCTGTCGCGGCTGGCGGCGGAGACCGGCGGGGAGGCGTTCTTCCAGGGGTACGACACCCCGGTGTCTTTCAAGCCGTTCCTCGAGCAACTAGGGGAGAACTTCGGGCAGCAGTACCGGCTCACCTTCCGCGCCCAGCCGGGGAAGAAGGCCAGCTACCAGCGCCTGCGGGTCGACGCCGAAGTTCCGGGGGTGGAGCTGTTGGCGCCCGCCCGGGTCTATATCCCCGCCGCCCAGTAGGCGCGGCGGCAGCGGGTAGCGGCGACGAAGGCGCGAGCCTTCGTCGTCGGTTTGTCCGCGGGAAAAGCCGACGAAGAATGCCGCCCTACCGGCGGGCATTCTTCGCCGCTACCAATTTATTTTCGGGTGCCGTCTCAAGCAAGCAACCTCTCCCGCGGCCGCGCACTCCCAGCAAGTGCAAGAGATTTTGAAGGAGGTGTTCTCCATGCGGAGCGAACGGGTTGACAGCTTGCTGAAGACGGGGGAGTCGGGGAACACCTACCAACTCGATCAACTACGCCAGCGCATCACGCGCCTGTGGGTGGCGGTGGTGGCGCTGGCCGTGGTCTTGAGCGGGGTCACCGCTTACGGCTACCTCACCTTGCAGAAGCACAACCTCCAGCTGGCCCAGCTCCCCGGCGTCCAGGAGACGCTGGCCCTGGCGGCCAAGCGCCTGGACGGAGTCGAAGGCAAGCTCCAGACCTGGGCGGCCGACTGGGACGCCCTCCAGGCCCGCCTCACCGGCCTGGAACGCCGCGTGGCCTACAACCGGGAGCTGGCCCGCACCGAGGCCCAGAAGCAGGCGGCAGCGGCCGAAGCGCGCTTGCGGGTCGAAGCCAGTGAGCAGGCCCAGGCCACTGACGCCCGGCTCACCTTGCTCGAGTCCGGCGCCGAAGCCGAGCGGGCCCGCCTGGGGCAGCTCCAAGAGGACGTGGCGGCCGCGCGGGTCGACGCCCGGCGCGAGCTGGCAAGCGTCCGCCAGGACCTGGCCCGCGGTGACCAGCGCGTCGAAGAGCTCGCCCGCGTCCTTGACCGCGAGCGGGTGGACTTCGAGATGGACCAGGACAGCACCCGCGAGCTGGCCGGCGGGGTCTCGCTCCGCATCACTTCGACCAACGTCAGCCACCAGAAGGTCAAGGGCTGGATGTGGCTCCTGCCCGACCGCAAGACGCTCTGGATCCGCGAGCTCGGCATCCAGCAGGCCCTGGTCTTCTACCGGCGCGACGGCTCGGGGCCGAGCGAGCTCGTCATCACCAGCGTCGGGGACGGCTCGGTCGCCGGCTACCTGCTCCTGCCGCGGGCCGTGGCCGGAGAAGTCTCGAGCGGCGCGCCCGCCTCGGGGGCGCCTGGGACGGCCCAGCCGACGGCCGCCGCCCAGATGCCCGAGCAACACTAGCAAGGTTTGTCATCCCGAACCCTTGCGTGCCTTGGCGGTGAGGGACCTGCTTGTAAAGGGGGAAAAGCAGGTTCCTCGCCCCGAAGCTTCGGGGCTCGGAATGACAACACTGCTTGACCTGGACGCAACCACCCCGCAGAATCGCTCCTCTTATTTCGCGATGGACACCATCTCCACCGGAATCGGCGGGGCGCTGCTGGCCAAGGCCCTGCCCGAGGACTGGCGCGGGCCGCGCGGCACATGGGCGGTGACGCTAGCCTCGGTTGTCCCCGACGCCGACGTCTTCGCCGACTTCCTCTCGAACGACCCGCTCGCCGACCTCACCCAGCACCGCGGCTTCACCCATTCGCTCGTGGGCGTGGCCGTCATGGCGCCGCTGCTGGCCCTGCTGCTCTGGCGGTTCACCCGCGACAAGAACTACAAGCGGCTGCTCGGGCTGGTCACGCTCGGCCTGCTCTGGCACCTCTTCACCGACCTCTCGACCTCCTGGGGCACCATGGTCTTCTACCCCTTCAACCGCGACCGCGTGGTGTGGGATTGGATCTTCATCATTGACTTCTTCTTCACCGGGTTCCTGCTCCTGCCGCAGCTTCTGGCCTGGACCTATCGCGAGCGCGATTCGGGCGAGCGGGCGGGAGCGCTCCGCCGCGGGGCTTTGCTCTGGGGGCTGCTCGCCGCCTTCGCCGCCCTGGTCATCCGGTTGGTGTCGCCCTTCTTCGGCGCGAACTTCCAGTGGGGCCTGCTGGCGCTCGTCGGGGGCGTCCTGGCGGCGATCTTCCTGGCGCCGGCGCTTCGGGAGTGGGGCTTCCGGCAGAGCCGCGCTGTGCTCTGCCGGATCGGCGTAGCTGTCTTCGCCGCCTACATCGGGCTGTGCGTCGTTTCGCATGCCCTGGCCGTGCGGCGTGTGGAGCAATTCCTCACCAGCCAGCAGCAGGCCGAGGCCCGGCATCAGGTGGAATCGCTGGCGGCCATCCCGCAGCCGCTTTCGCCCTTCCGCTGGTCGGGCCTGATTCTGACCTCGGGCGGTGTCTACCAGGGCTGGTTCAGCGTGTTCGACGAAAACCCACCCGAGTTCGAATTTTTCCCAAGCGCGGCCAACGACTACGTCGCCCGGGCGAAGGAAGTCTCGGAGGCGAAGACGTATCTCTGGTTCGCGCGCTTCCCGGTGGCCCGCTACCGCGCCGAGGGCGGCCGGCACATCGTCGAGTGGACCGACCGGCGCTTCAATGCCGTGCGCCAGCGCAACCCCGCCTTCGTTTTCCGCGTAGTGTTCAACGAGCAGGGGCAGGTGCTCTCCGCCGGCTTCCCCGAACCCTGAGCTTGGGATAGACTGAGCGCCTTTTCCTGAGGAGGAATCATGCGCAAACGTTTTCTTGTGCCCCTGGCCTGCTTGCTCGTAGCCGCTGCGGTGGCGAGCGACGAAACGCCGCTGACCGGCTTCACCCCGGCCCGCGCCCGCGCCCAGCGCGCGCTCGAGCAGAAATTCCTGGCCGTGCCCGACCCGGCCCGCGCCGAAGTTGACCACCGCACCCTGACCGCCGAGCCGCACGTCGCCGGCAGCGCGGCCGACCGCCGCACCGCC